>Ga0065711_1051124_pt1 | contig 10510 bp, 9 predicted proteins | sample Hoacrofraction12_FD_59098 | JGI IMG/M metagenome (GOLD analysis project Ga0065711, IMG submission 59098) | Hoatzin crop microbial communities from Cojedes, Venezuela - Epithelial fraction 12 v2 (version 2) | ecosystem: Host-associated > Birds > Digestive system > Esophagus > Crop | place...
CGCCTGGACGCGGTGCTGTGCCCCCTGCTCTGGGTGACCCTGCTTGGGCAGGGGGTTGGGCTGGGTGACCCACAGAGGTCCCTGCCAACCCCTGCCATGCTGGGATTCTGTGATTCTGAGGGGGTTGCTCTGCCTGCCTCACTGGTTTTAAACCACTTCCCAGTCATTCAGGCTCCCCTCCGTGTCCGGTCTGGACGTTTCCATCAGCCAGCGGTCTCAGAGCCAAGCTGGAGGCCGGGTTGCGGAGCCGCTCTGGGAGGGATGCCTGCAAACCAGCTCTGGTGCGGTCGGCAGCGGTTTGGACACTGATTTAAAGCAAAAAGGATTGCACCAGCGTGCTTCTATTTCCCCAGAGCAGCACAGACAACAGCGCAGCGGTCAGGGTGCCCGGCCCCTTCTGCGTGGTGTCCCAGGTGGGAGACTGGGCAGATGCGGTCCCCTCTGTCTCCAGCGCTCGGGTTTGATGGGGAGGGGGCAGAAACAGCCGCGACGGCGAGCGCTGGCGACGCGTACGGAGCCCGCTCCCCTCCCGGAGCAGCTGCAAACCTTGCAGGAGCGGCGAGGTGCAATGCAGACGCACGGTCAGACCCGTTAACTGCAGTCTCTACATGGCCAAGAATATAATTTTCTTTTTGGGATGTCTTGGGGTTTTTTGAGATGCAGGATTTTGTTTGTACTGGCGTTGCTGTTACGTCACGCTGTTTTTTGGTCCAGCTCTGCTGGTTTGAAGGGCAGCAGCTCGCTGGGGTGGCACTGGGGCTGCTGCTCACAGACCCCAGCGGTGGTGACTTCCATGGCCGGTGTCACTGCGGGCAGCCAGGACCAATACACAAAACCAGTTTCAGAGGTGGCATTGCCTGTAATAAAATTCATCCTGGTTTATGTTATAGAGGTGAGAGTTGTGACTCCATAGTTACAACTGAGTTGAACTTCACTTTTGAATGCATTTGTTTTTCTTCTGAGTTTAACCTTGATGCAACTGACCACGTTCAGCCCGAGGATGGATGAGTATTTCGTGTCTGTACATGGCGTTTCACCCCGGACAGTGTTCCCTCTGTATCTTATCTTCAGCCTGCTGTAATTTGTGTCTTACCATCTGCACGTGTTTTTTTGATGTACTAGAACGTGTGTGCTTATGTTTGAATTTCTTCACTTCATAGAGGCTGGAAAAGGTATTGCATAGTCATAAAGACCGGTGAAAACTCAAAACACGGTGCTTACTTGTGCCTGAAGGAATGAGAAGTCTGCTGTGCAGCAGTGCCCGGGCGCGTATGCCCGCTCTCTGCTGTGGGTGCGCGGTGTCGGTGGCGCGGCGGCACGCCTGGCTGCCGGGGCTGGAGACGCCGTGCTAACGGGGCAGGCTCTGAATCACCCCCCGGAATCTGCAGACTGCAGTTCGGGGACGGGTATCCAGTTATGCCTACACAGGAAATAATTGTATTACCAGCATATGCTGTAGGTAACTATGAATAATTACAATTATCCGGCCCATTGCTGTAGATCCATGGCTGTCAGAGAAGGGTCCATCTCCAGCGTGAGCTCTCCCAAAAGCTGTGTGTGATCTATCTTTCCCCCCACTGCAAGCTGCGACTCCTGTGCGGGATGAGCTCCTCTGGCATAGCCACGAGCCCCTCGTTCAGTCCGTGTCCAGTGAAATCACCGCTTAGTGTCAGTAACTGCGCTTCCCCGTTGGAAATCTTGGAGTGACCAAAGCGATCTGGTCTCGGAGAGCGGTTTCACTGGTGGCAAAACATTCTGCTGTGAAATTGCATCAGGTGTGTGAAGGATCAGGGACTTTATCAGTGGCTGTAAGTTATCTCTCCTGCTGTACACCAAACCTGAGAAGCTACAAACAGTTCTTTTACAGACTTTTAATGGCCTCTGGGTTTTTACTACCTTAAAAATATTGAAAAAAAAAAAAAGCTAATGGGAGTTTTGATGTGCGCTCTGCGACTGGCAACCCCGTATTCGTAGCCTGACAGTCATACACAAAAACATGAGGCCAGCGCTGCGTGCAGAGCGGCAGCATCCTCAACAGTTTTGATGCTTAGTTAGCCTTTTCTTCTGATTAATTAAGTGGTTGTTTGAATACTAATCCCTATTCATTACTTACCAGTATTGCCATAATTTTGTCTCCTGGGTATGGAAGATTAAAATGCCCAGGAAGCAGCCTGAACCATCAAAGATGCCAGTGGGATCTGCGTTACTTTGTAGGCATAATATGATTGAAAACATTTGTCTTCCCCCGTGATTAACAATAAATCAGGCCTCTTACGAGTCTTCTTTAGGTTTTAATTTTAAACAAGCTGTTGAAATACAGACTGTATGCAAGAAAGGGTTCATAACAGGCTTTGTTTGGATTGAAAACAGAAGTTTTGTACTGTCTTAGAAATTAAAAAAAATAGAGCTATATGAAATTTCAGCCTCACGTAATAACATACAGTCGCTTTCTGGATTTGTTGAAGAAGGAAAATTTATGTCTGCAATCACACTACAAATCTCAACAACCGTGCAGAGATGGAAATCATTCTGGATGTGTATGAGAAACGCCCAAGCTGACGGTGTTTGACAGGGTCAGCTCTGGGTTTTCCGATGGGAAAGTCTGGTCCCGTCACACCAGGGGTGGGACGAGTCTGTCCGAGGGGATGCGGGGTGAAGGGTGTAAAGATCCGAGAAACGTGTGTCAGCAGCGAAGCCTTATTGCCACACACTGAGGCACCACGCGACGGTCGTGTGTCAGGAGGTGAAGGAAGCATCTTGGTATGTGGCTGCTACGAACAGTGCACGAAAGGAAAATTGAGAATTTTGCCTTTCGCCAAGCGGGTGGGCGAGCAGAATGCCAGCCTAGCCAAAAAGCACCGACAGGCTTGCGGATTTTTGCTTGAATGGAACAGTGTTTTACCTTCTGTGGAAAAAAAAAAAAATTTTCAGGCTGTTGGTCAAGATGTTTCTATGGTAACTGATATAATTTCATTTTAGTGATGGATTACAGAGGAAGACTCCAGGGAGGTTTGAGATGGCGGAGTTCCATCTGACAGAGCCTGGCAGGCTGTCTCTGGAGGTTCTGGGCAGTTCTGGTGGTGCTTTGTATTTGCTGGACATCGCTGGGGATGGCTGTGCACAGCGTCGGGGGAAAAATACGGGTAGAGCTGCTCTGCCCTGGCAAGGAGAGACGCCGGAGTTTGTTCACCACCGGAGTGATGGCTTCGTAGTAGTCAGCAACTGAATTCAGTCAATCCGACCCAAATGCCCCCATACTTTCCTTCCTCGCCCCCCCAGAGTCCCCAGGGTGTGTGTTGCTGCTGAACTGTTCGCTGTTCCTGTCTTCAACCGGCGTGGTGGGAGCCGCAGTGAAAAGGGGTTTGTGCAGCCCGGCTTCGCTGCCCGCCGCGGTGAGGGCAGGGCGGGCAGAGCCCGGCGCCGGGGGGTGCTCGGGTGGGGGGTCGGAGCCTGCGGTACCCCCACGCTCACCACCAGGACCGGCATGGCTTGCTTCTCTGCCAGCCGGCGTTGGGTGCACCCCCCATTACAGATTTTAAATCGAAAACCAGCTTCTCTGTGGGCGTCGCGTCGGTCCCAGCGGTCTCAGGACGGGAGAGCCATCCCAGTTCGCTGGGTAGGTGGGTGCTGAGGCTCCATGCGGGTGCGGGGCGGATGATGTCCCGGGCACCCGGGGAGCCCTCGGCCGATGGGAACGGGGCTGCGGACCCACCCTCCGGGAGACCTCAGCACCCGTCCACGTTGCTTCCTAACGGTTTGTGGCCCAGGCATCGTGGACTTGATGAGATCAGAGGTCTTCTCCAACCCGAATGATTCGGTGATTCTGTGATAAAGTGTGTGCAAGGTGATTTTTGAGTTTTGAGCCATTTTGCCGCAGCCGTGCAGCGTAGGACTGATTGCATTGGTTTTGTGAAGAATCAGCAAGAGACGGAATTTGAGATCCTGGTCTTTAAAAGTTAGCTGTTCCTACTGCCGGTGTAAGATACGGGTACAGATACAGCAGACAGAAGAAAACTAATTTTCTTTTTTTTTGAGGGGATCAATATTCCATGGTAGGGAAAGATATCTATTCCCAGCTATAGTTTTATAAACAACATTTCATTATGCCTATTATCATAACAGCCCTTCTTATCTCCTCTGTCAATATTTGGCTCTATAGGCAATGCCTTATCTTTAAAGTGAAAAATCCATCATCGTTGCAAAAGGGAAAAAATACATTAACAGCCCACCTGCTAATTCATGTTTGAGGCTTGAGGCTCAGAAGTGTTTTAAAGGACTCCTGTCGCGAGCCAGCGGGTTTCGTATTAATTGCACGTTAGAGCGGTTCCAGTGAGCTCCCACGCCTGCCGCCGGTGCGGTTTGGCAGGAGAAGCAACGTTTGCCGCGTGTCTTTGCAGACGACAAGATGTCTCGAGAGGGGGCAGATCCCGTGGCCGACACCGTCTCCCGGGACCCCTCGTGGGAACGCAGGGAAGCGGGGGGTCCGCAGGCGCTCGGGACCGCACCGTGGGCAGCGACACCCGCTGGCTCTCCAGCCGAGCTGGCAGCGAGTCCCAAATTCCTCTGATTTTACCTCCGGAAGATTACAGGTGACCTTCCCTTCAGTCGGGTTCGAAATCCCCTTTGTCACTTTGTGGGCTGGCTCTAGTCCAGGCCAGGCTTGCCTTTACTCCAGAGATGCTGGGCTATCAGTGGTGAGGTCTCTTGGCCGTGATTTCGGAGGTCCCGTGGGCTCACGCAGCCTCACTGAAGTGAAAAAATGAAATATACACTTGAGAGACTCTTAATAATTAAACCAGTGTTGAAATTACAATAACATTTCTGATTGGAAGGGTGCTTCTGACGCCACACCAGTGCCAAGCGAAAGCGGCCGGGCGTGCGGTGGGGCTGGTGGCCCCCGTCGATCCTGGGGGCTTTGCTCCAGCAGGTGCCTGCGCTGCTAAACCCCGCGGTGGGCTGTGTGCTTAGCGCTGTTGAGACTAATCCGTCCTTTATCCCGACATGTCACTGGTTTTAGCTTTATGAAATCGCTATCCTTGGAAAAACATCGTGTATCTGCTTAGTGAGGGGAGAAGGCTTTATTGTTCATTTTAACCATTTCTGTTGAGAGAAACACATGAGCTGTTTCAGATACAGACCATTTCCATGCTAATTCATCTTCAGCTCTATGGAAAAAATGTGGTATATTTTTATTCCATTTTGAAATTATACACACACTGACATACTGCAGACTGCGGTGGTAACTGAGCCTCCAAAATTGTGTATAATGTGTGTAACACCTGGTGTTAGAAGGGAAATAATTATAGTGTTTAAACTCTGTGGCAGGTGTTGGGAATGAAAAATGTTTCTTCCTCCTCCTCGCTGAAACGTTCAGGGGACATTCTGCGCAGGACAGAGCAAGTGCCAGCGCGCCAGCCGGTATTTGGCAGAGGAGAGCCTCAGAACCGGATTTCTGACCGCTCGCCGCCGGGGCGGACACGAGGAGGCATTTCCATATTCAGTGCAATTCTGAAGAGATTTCAGAGTGAGTTACCTGGATGTGATTTGAGTTGCTTGAGGGCAGGGAAGGTGCTTCTGCAGACTTCAGGCGTTGGGCCTGTATCCGTCCTCCTGTATCCATCTGGGGCCGCTGTGGCTGGGCTGGGGGGGTGTCCCGGGCTGGTGGCCAGCGGTGCGGGCGGTGGTGGTGCCGGCAGCTCCGGGTGGGCGGCCGGGAAGGGGCCGCTCCTCTTCCTCGCTGCGAAGCCCATGGACTTGCTGGTCGTTCCGTCTGTCCGCTCTTGGTGCGCTTGCTCTCAGCCTGTGGTAGCTGCTCCGTGGTGGAGCAGGGTGGTGGAGATGACAGCCTCCATCACCGCGGCGAGGAATGGAGAGGGTTAATGTGACATCTGCAGCGGGATGAGGAAAGGGAAGGGAAAAAATAAACTGAGATCAAGAAAATGTCTTTAAAACAATTAATACGTGTCGGTACGTAGCTCATCAAATGCAGCGCTTAGGCAAACCGTGTCATTTGAAAAAGGTTAACACCTTGGCAGAGTTAATTGCTGTTCTTCCTCTAAAATTCCAGTGTAATTTCCAATTTTTTACTTGGTTGTTTATCTTTCAGCTAAGTGGATTTTAAATAAAACAAATATTTGTGCCAGTAAAGCATCATAGCATAAATATTTAGGGAAAGTAAACAAACAAAACAGCGTAACTATTTGAGGAAGGCAGAGCAAACAAAACCAGAAACTCACACAGCTGAAGGAAACTGCTTGAAAAATCGGAGGGAGAGAAGACCATAACCAAAGATTGTCAGTTAATCACGTTATCACCAAATTGAGTGATTTTGCGTGTTAAACAGTTTTCCTTCGGATGTCGGGGTTCTCTGTCCCCGCTGTATGCCTTGGTCTGCATTTTCCTCCTTTCCCTGCACAGAGCGGACTCTGCAGCCTGTGATTTTCCCTAGGGCGTGAGAGATATTCATACATCTTTGCAAAGTAGTGGGTGCCTCTGACGTTTATGATACACGATCCATCCAATACGTGATCCGTAAGCGGGTACGTGGTATTTATTACCGTAGCAGATACGTTGTCCTCCTCCATCAGGCGCAAAAATGCGTTCCTATGCCAAGGCTCTCCAGGGCAGGAATGGCAGTTTACATACACGGTGCAATAAAGCTGTAGATTAAACAGGTTGGAGCAGCCCAGGTGCTGGGTATTTAGCAGTTAAAGTACAAACCAATTTTTACTGTAGTCGGTGCTCCCGTGGGACAGTACGTACTTCAGAGAGACGCGGTGATTTGTGGATTTCAGTGCTCCTCTGCTCCCGCTTGTGGAGAGGAGGCTGCAAATGCGCAGGGCCGTGAACACGCAGACCTTCCTGTCTCAATGCTTTATTCTTACTCCATTTGCATTTTCTTCTCCTGGGCAGAATCATGAAAGCAAGCTCAAACACTTTGAAGGAGCATACTTGGGCAAAAATTACCTGCCTTTTCATCTTGCCGCGTTGCTCCCTGAGCCTTGAGAGCCTTTAAAGCCCTGGGCTTCAGGCGGTTCCTTGTGGCACATCTTCCTCCCAGCACATCTTCCCTGTGTGAATGGGAGCCGAGGTTTTCCGTTGTAAATAAAAACAACCTCTGTAGAATCTGAAGTGCAGTTGGCTTTGAAGTTATAATTGTGTTAAGCAGGGTCATGCGATGGAAACGCTCTGTCAAATTACCTTCGTGGTGGTGGGAACACGTGCCTGAGTATCTCCTTCTGCAGTTGGAGTGATTCTTAGAGAAACGTGGCAGTAATCAGTTTGGGAAATGGAAGGGATGCTGTCTTTTTTCTAAAACCACTCTAATCAGAGAAAAAACTACTGGGGAGGGTGGGTGTCACCCAAAGTCCCTCGGCAGCCTTGGCTTCCCGGCAGCGGGGTTGCGCACCGGGTGATCCCGCATCCCTGGGGCACCCGCGATCGTTACCGCTCGGGCTGGAGGAGCAGGGTTTGCACAGAGTCCTGGGATGCCCAGGCTGCTCCCGGTGAGCCCCGTCCGTGCGCTGTGCCGACCGTGGCTGGGTGCAGAGCTGTGGCTCGCCACCGGTCCATGCGTCTGCGAGCCTTGATGCTTCCCACAGCCTGTTGGTCAGCTCGTCCCCCAGGTCAGGCTGACGTGGCTGGGGCAGACAGCATTTCGTTCCCTTTAGAGAATCATAGAATCGTGGAATGGTTTGGTTTGGAAGGGAGCTTACAGATCATCCAGTTCCAGCCCCTCTGCCATGGGCAGGGACCTCTTCCACCAGCCCCATCCAACCTAGCCTTGCATGGTCAGTGCCTCACCACCCTCAGAGTGAAGAATTTCTTCCTTAGATCTCGTCTAAATCTCCCTTCTTTCAGTCCAAAGCCATCACCTCTTGTCCCCTCACTCCCTGCCCTTGTCCCAGCCCCTCTCCAGCTCTCTCGCAGCCCCTCCAGGCCCTGGCAGCTGCTCTGAGGTCTCCCCGCAGCCTTCTCCTCCCCAGGCTGAGCAGCCCCAGCTCCCCCAGCCTTTCCTCCCAGCAGAGGGGTTCCAGCCCTCGGGTCACTGCTGGGGCCTCCCCTGGCCCTGCTCCCACGGCTCCGGGTCTGTCCCGTGCTGGCTGTCCTTCAGTGCAGGGACTGCCCCAAGCGTGGGTGTTGACCCGTTGCGACGTTCTGAGTAGTTACACACGTTAGAGCCTCCCACACTCACTACTTTGCATTTTTGTTAACAAAACAAACCTTTGTTTTTCCAGAGTTGGTGGTTTTAATATTTATAATATTTATTTGTAATGCTTATAAGTGATGATTGTAATCAGTTCTGTTCCATGCTGGAAGTCTTTTTATTTATTAAACAAAGGTGATGTTTACTTGCTCCAAGGCTGGTGCTGATTTCTGCTCTTAGAGAAGTACACCGTATCCTGCGTTATGAGCCTGTGTAACAAACAGAGCACCGCTCCCATTCTCATTATTCACTGTTTGTTGTACTAGAAAATTAAGAGGGAGAATTCTTATTTATTTTATTAATTAGCTGTTTTACTCATGATTTGTGTCGTACAGCTTTTGGATGGCAATGAAAGTTCATTTAAAAAACAGATCGGCAGCCTCTTATAACTCCTTTCCTACTGAAGCAAAACTACTTCATAGATATTGAATGCATCAGAAAAGTTCCTGACAAAATATGTTTTTAATTTTAAAATCTTTTCTGTACTAAATAACAGAAATCCAAGCTAAAGTCCATGAATAGAATCGCTGGCTATTGAATCATTTCCAGACGTTACAGCTCATTGCTGTGAAGCTCTTTTGCACAGTTTTATTCTGTTTGGAAGTGGGAAACTGGTTTTCCTGTCCTTTCAACTCCCGCTTGGTTTCTGCACGTTGAGTGAGGGAGCTCGGGAGGAGAACGCAACTGAACCAACGGAAATTCGGCAAAGATTCTCCCTGCATCTGCAGAAAGGCTACAGCTGATTGATAATTTCACAAGCTGCTTGTAGGTGTGGGACTGGGAATTTCTCCCAGTTCAGCGGTCTACTTACCACTGAAACTCCTGGTGCAGGTGCTGCTTGCTTATTCATTTGTTTAACTGAAATAACTTCAGAAAATATGTATAAAGTTTGGCCTGATGTGTTCTGTCACATTTCAGTTTACTTTTCAGAAAGAAGACTTTGTCACAGCTAAATACAAGATCTCAAGTTTTTGCTTTCTTAAACCCCCAGTTGGACAGACCTTTCTGTAGGTGTGGATCGCAGCCTGCTGTGAGGGAAGGGTACTCATACAGCTGTGAATTGCCCCATAAATCCTGCATGCGAGGGGGTAACAATTTTGGCATCCCTAATGGATCATAAAATGAGATATAAGATAAGCATAATGTGGCCGCTGTGCTGAATCTTCTTCAGGCAAGCAGGAATTCAGCCGCTTTGCCTCCTGTCGTCCTTTCCACCCGCGACAGCAGAGTGCAAGCACTCAGTGCCCGCAGCTTCTGCCGTCGTGGTGGAGCAGTATCTGATCTGTCTCTGGCCTTAGATTCTGCGCTTTAGTTCCAAGATGACTTTTTTGGAAATTCTCCTTAGGTTTTTTTATCCTCCTGTATGTAGTATTTATCTTTTATCAGCCAGATAGAAGCAATTCATCAGCTTCAGTTACTTTATCTTTGTGAGAGACATTTTTTTGATTTTTTTTTTTTTTTTAAATGGATTTACTTTATAGCTCTCCCCTGGTCATCTTGTGCCTACCGCAGCTTCTTTGATCTCTCCCGATTCCTTCTCCTGGGCAGGTGTGGAAAGGCACCGGCTGGGAAAATTGTTACCGTCGGCTTTGCAGACGGCAGATTCCCGCGCGCTGTTCTGCCGGTGCCTGCGCCCGCGTTGCAGCCAGGGGTTTGCTCGGGGGGGACGGAGAGGAGGGGGATGCCCCAGCTGGCTCACAGCTCTGGAGTTCTTGCCGATCGCACCCAGGGCTCCCTGGGAGACTTTCGGGAAAAGCAAAGCAACGTTTGTCATCTGGATGCTGCCGTGCTGCCTGAGACCAGGCTGTCGCGACACCTTCCACCCCCTTAAAACCCCCAGCACTGTCACACGTGTGCACGTGGGGAAAAAAGGGTCTTTGCTGTCTGCTCCTCTGTTACAGGAGGCTGGTTTGTCCTGTGGGGCGAGGGGCAGCTTTCTCCGGGCAGAGAAGCTTTCCGGGTGCCCTCTGTGGCAGCCAGGACCCAGCCCTTGCAGAAAGCCGCAGGACAGAAGTGTTCAGACGGACATGGACCTCCCTCCCTCCCTCCTAACCCTGGTTTACAGCTTTGGCTAGCTTCCAGGCACTGATCCCTGGGTTTTTAGCTATACATCGGCTTTTAGGAATATGACCTCTCTATTCTTCTTGCTCTGTTCGTGGTAGCGTGGGTGGGAAGTTGTTTCTTTTCAGTGGTGCCCAGTGACAGGACAAGGGGCAATGGGCACAAACTGAGGCACAGGAAGTTCCGTCTGAACATGAGGAAGAACTTCTTCCCTCTGAGGGTGACGGAGCACTGGAACAGGCT
>Ga0065711_1051125_pt1 | contig 10510 bp, 4 predicted proteins | sample Hoacrofraction12_FD_59098 | JGI IMG/M metagenome (GOLD analysis project Ga0065711, IMG submission 59098) | Hoatzin crop microbial communities from Cojedes, Venezuela - Epithelial fraction 12 v2 (version 2) | ecosystem: Host-associated > Birds > Digestive system > Esophagus > Crop | place...
GTAGCTCTTCATCTTTCTTGAACTGGGGAGTCCAGAACTGGACACAGTACTCCAGATGAGGCCTCACTAGGGCAGTGTAGAGGGGAAGGAGAACCTCCCTCGATCTACTGGCCACACTCTTCCTAATGCACCCCAGGATCCCACTGGCTTTCTTGGCAGCCAGGGCACACTGCTGGCTCATGGTGAACTTGTCGTCCACTAGGACACCCAGGTCCCTCTCCGCACAGCTGCTCTCCAGCAGGTCCCCCCCAAGCCTGTACTGATGCATGGGGTTGTTCCTCCCAAGGTGCAGGACCCTGCATTTGCCTTTGCTGAACCTCATCAGGTTCCTCTCTGCCCAACTTTCCAGCCTGTCCAGGTCACGCTTAATGTCTGTAAGCATTTGCTAACACAAAACGTAATTCCCATCTTTCTCTTAGGAACACACCTGAAGTACTGTGTGACTTCAGTGGCTCTTTGTTTCTTAACATTCAAATCCTAGGTGATAAATATACACTTGGATAGTGAATAAGTGCTACTGGATCTTCCTGGTAGGGATGTATGTGATCCATTCAATAGTTTACAGACTTCAAGCCCCCTTGGCACAAAATTTTATTAAGTCCTTAAGCATTTGGATCTCTGAATGAGCTGAAAGAGTATACAAAAACTCAATCAGACAAGCATTTCTCACTTGGCTACATAGCAGAAAAGGCTCTAATTATTAATGCCAGTAAGGGCTTAGACCAAATTATTGTTTCAGGTATCCTTATTTTAGAAACAAAACAAAAAAATTGTGAACTTTCAGCTAAGCATAGTTCAACAACAACAACAAAAAAGTAATCCTATATTCACACTGTTCTCAAAGGTTGGTGAAAACTGTCATATTCTGTCAATGTTTATTAATAGGGAAAGCTGTCAAATGTAGAAATCAGAACTCAGACGTATCTCTGTATTCCCACACCAAACCTTACAACTCGGATCCAACCTGCTGTTACCACAAATGGAACAGAATGGTAAATCCAAGCATCTGCATGATTTAGGCAATAACAAGATCAATATTTTTTTCCTTCAGGACATGGTCTATGTGTCCAAAAAAGAACTTATGACCTCTGGGTATCCATTTTGTAGAGCTGAAAGGAAAGCCTTCTTATAAGCAGCTGGATCTTTTCATAAAACACCTGCAAAGCCAGTACATAGATGAAAATATCCTAGTGAAAAAGTTCTAAAAATTAATGTAGTCATACAACATCAGCAGAGATATTGGCAAAACTAATTTTGATTTCTGTGGCAATCCACACATCTATATAAGGGCAGATATTTTCCCTAGTCTCACTTCCTGTTTACTTAGATACAGAAATGGTAACTTCTAAAAATGCAACCGTATGGATATATCTATATTCTCCATAATTTAATCACAAGCTCTAATTGGCCAAGTAGAATTACTTCCAGCATCCCATCTTCCCCCCTGCACAACTCCATTTCCTGAATTTAGGATTACAACCTCATGTTCTTATCACATGCTCCAAATCCATAGCCAACAAGAGAACAGAAATGTCCTTGGACGCAGTGGAGCAAGTCAGAAGGAAGAAGAAGGGGGCTGTGTTGTGAAGAGGAATCATCAATTTTTGCAGAGGTGGTGGGAAATGGAAGGCCTAGTGTTTCAGGAAGGCAAAGAAGGTAGCGGTAGCAAGACCAAGATATAAAATTGTTACCTAAAGATCTCCCTTTTCTTTTAATTAAAGGGTAACCTATGCATGTAGTCTTACATGTCATCTTTGTAAACACTTCTCACAATTTTATCTTTCCTCCTTACCTGTTTGCCTCTCTAATTTAGGCTTCATAGAAACAGTAGTTCAACTGAACTGAACAAAATCATCAGAGATAAGTCTATTGTCTGACTGGAGGAATGAAAAAAAAACCCCAGCCAACCACATAGCCCAGCACTTTAAACAAGTACTTTAAATTCATTAAATGCTAGGTGGGGGAGGGACATGTTGGATGAGGGGTTTTTCAGCAATTTAATAACAGATGGACAAAAGACCTGCAGTAAAAGAGCCTTCATGTGACAAATATCAGGCTTCATGGTAGTACAGCAGGAGTTACCACGCCAGCACAAGAATATCTTTGTGCAGTCAGATTCCACAGGGCAATGTTCCATATCTAAGAGGAAAAGTGGATAGAAAGCTCAGGAGAAAGAAAAAAAAACAAAGGCAGCAGCCATCCACAACCCACTCCATTGTGGAACAGGGCTGAACAGTCTACTGCTAGCACAGCCATACTTTTTGCCACTTAATGCTGCCTGACCATACTGAAAACACTCACAAATCTCAGGTGACTTGAGCTCAAGAAGTCACCATTCCTACTACAGGTTCTAAAAGCCACAGAAAAATCTTGAAATCTAACAGTGCAGAATCAAATTGAATAACTAAATCTTTATTTTTCATTCATATTTTATTCAAAGTATTTGAAAAGGAGGGGGGAAAGCCAAATTATAAATAAATTTAAGTCAGAAATTCACCAAGGGAGTTGACTATCTTTGCTGACTTTGCATTTGAATTTGTCTCTTCATACAGTTTTGAGAGGCAGTAACAAATCTATGCAGATTGCCTGCACCCTCTTGAGTAATACCAAATACAATATCTAAATGCTTATCTTAGAAGAAGCTCTAATGCAGCTAAAAAGACTTTCCCACTGTTTACATAAAATTTGCAAACTAAAATCCTAGGCCAATATGTTACTGCAAACAACAATATTTTTTTTGGAGGGCATTTGGGAATGAGAATCAAAGTACATATCAAAGAAAAAGATCTGAAATAAAAAATGAGAGACTATAGAGTTGCTTAGAGGAAAACATTTAGAGGCTATTCCAGTCATTTCTGCCTAATCTTCCTGATCCTGTTTTGGGAACTTTAGCTGGCGCTTTCAAATGTTACATAGAGGAGGAAGTTTGCACATTGTAATTTGAAAAATTATTTATTTACTCTTGATGTAAACAAAATGTATTCCTCGTTTTCTGGAAAAAAACTACATTAAGATTCCTCTGAGAAGGATTTTTTATAATTATAAAGTTGAAAGAACTAAACTGAATTATATACCTATAGTGATGTTTGAATTTTAATTACATGCCAGAAAATATACATAAAAATATTGTTAGCCTTTGATGGCAGCAGGTGTGCACAGCTAGTCTTTCAAAACTGCTTTTTGAGGGTTGATGACCTGTCTTCAGTAGTGACATTTTTAATGTCTCTGAAATTTTCTATAAAGGTGAATATAAAATAATATAAGAAATTTTTTTTCAAATCTTGAATGAATTTTAATGCTATTTTTTATTTGTCAAGGCAGGCTCTCTGCAGATTGTTAGTAGAAAGAAAGGACGAAGTTTGATGGGTTAATTGATCAGAACTGATGATTTCTTTTAAAAGTTAAAGCAGAGAAACTTCTCAGCCAAGCCACTGGTAGGCTAAGGTTTCTCTACACATTCTATGTAAATTACTTTCATTATTTCCTGTTTCATTTTTCAGGTTTGAGGTGCCCAGACAAAATGCAGCTACAGAGGATGCTAGCTACTGCAGTCTTTTCTTTAAATCTTGGTAAAGAAGATAATTCATACCATTATTCACATTAATTTCTTGGCAAGCATTTACCAATTAGAATTTAGACTACAGCAGTACTAACACAATCTTAGACAAGTTTCTTGCAAATAGAAAAAGCATATTTGAATCAGCATGTATTCTAATAAAAAAACCAAAATAATAAAATACTTGAAATAAATATTTTAACAATATTGAAAGTAGATCTAGAGCTTAGATCAAATAGCGCATTACATAGACTGGCTTCAAGTAGTTATTAATTTAAACAAATAGTTTAACTAACCACATAGTTAACTTAAATTTTTAAACTAACACATTCCCTAGAAGAAATGGCGAACCCCCCCCCAACAAACCAAACCCAAACTGAAAACCGATTTGGTCTTAATCTGACATACTTGACTGTGATTGGTTTTACAATTACTCTTCATGGTGTCACAGGATCCCATGCAATCTCTTGCATGACTTTTGTCTTCCATAACTAAGAAATCTTGTGTGTTTTCTTGAAGTTTTTATTGCAATTCCAAGGAATTTTTCCCCTGTATTCTATGTTGTAGATTATTACCAGAGAGCATACTGTAGCCCAGTTTGAAAACCATGAAAATTGGAGTATTTAATGAAAATGCTGAAAGCCTTTAGACTACAGACATGTACTAGTGCTGTTGTAATTCTAATTATGGTTTTCTGCAAAACTACTTTTATAGTAAACTAAATTACATAAGTGTAGAAACTGTTTAGCACTCTACCCATGCATTTTAGCTATGATCTTGTACTTGCAACACTTCAAAAATGCAACAACCAGACCTTTCATCTTTTCTTTGGGCAGTTGTTAATTCCAGTTGGTAGTTGCAACAATCTTGGTTTTAAGATTTACATGAAGATTGCTTTTGCCAGTTATGTGTAGGAAAAATATTTTCCAAAGTGCCTATTCTAACTACCCCATTTGAGAGTAAAGCTGAGAAGACCATTTATCAGATAGCTCCATGTTAATGTTCACTATCATAGCTCATGCATCAGACATAACTTATGGAGGTAGTCAGAACAGAAAGTGATGAACATTGTTACTGCTAATTAAACCAACAATGAATGACTCTAATTATAATTACAACATTTGTCCAGGTAATTATATTGTGTGTTGAACTAAGACAAAACTGGAGTACTTGATATTTTGGAGTACATTTACTTTTCAGTGAAATATTTTTTGCTAGACACCTGATTGGTAAGTATTTTTCTATACACAATATATTGTAGAAATTGTATATATAAACAGTTTTCTGTTTTGCTATTTTTGTTTAAAAGCTTGTTCTATTCTCAAGATATTTATCACTTGAAAAACCCAAAAATAATCTTCCTTGCAACACATGGGTTGGATTCTGTGAAAGACACATATATTATTTTTCAAAAAATCAATGGAATAGCTTAGATTAAACATATATCTTTTAACTTTACTCATTTACTTTAAAAAAACTCTTGCACGATATGCCAGGTTATAGTCTGCAAGGGATAAAAGATCACTTGGGATGCAAATACCTTAATCCTGGAGGGAAGCAACCAAGAAAAGAAAGAAATTCGAGCCTTGAGATTCTGATCCCATGAACTAGGAAAGGTAAGACTTCATCTTACTCTCCAATTTTTTCACTTATCTAGTCGGTAAAATGAAATATTCATATGTATAATATTATTCATAGTACTTTGCTTTTTCAACCATTGCAATTTCAAATAATGTATTTTTCCAACTTGTTAAGGGTATGACTATGTTCTTCCACTTTATCAGAATTATAATTACTTGTGCAATCAGTGGCATTTAGTAATAGCTTATGATTTGGACTTCTGAACCTCTCTAATGCGGTCCTAAACTGCAAGAATGAGAATAAAGTTAAACTGAAGATACAATTTTTGTGACACATTGTTGCATAGAAAATCTATGTTCACCAATGAGATACACAAGAGAAGTTTTAAACATGCAGATAAATGCTTACTCTTACACCAAGCACAGCAGCACTTAAAAGTGCCAGACTTCATGAAAGATTCTTCACAATACTGAAGCTACTTCAGTGCTCTAAACAACAAATGGAGTGTGTTAAGTACACGATGCTTTTACAGTATCTAGCGAAGTATGTGAGGGAAAGATGAATGGCATTGAGCACTCTTAGAGTAAGGCACACCTTGAGTAAATAAGTTCATCTATATTGCCTTGATTCCCAGGCCTGATGGTGCAGACTGGAGTAAGTATAAGCTGCCAAAGATAAGCATATACCAGATCACGTTGGCCCCATCCACACTGCATGACAGGGAAGAGTTATCCAGTGAGCTTGTACCTACATAGTCTGGAGCCTTTCTAGCATACACCATGTTCACCTGTTGAGCTTGAGTTTCAGCCCTGAGTTTCCGCTGCTCCTGATTTAAGGTTTAATTCAGTACAATCTGAGTGCAGGAGTCTGGCTTAATTTTGCCAGGAAAGTTGGTATGAAGGTACATGAGCTAAAGACATTGTAAGAAAAGAAAAGCAGGACACGAAGTGTAATTGTTGAAATGGTGATAAAACACGATGCAAGAGGTAAAATACTGGCAAGAGAGGCATAAAAAACTAAGCAAAAAAAGTACAGAGGTCAGAAAGATGCAAGGGAGACCAGCTTCTCCTGATCATCTGGCTTTCAGTTTTCTTGAGTCATTTATGGAGTGTTTTAGTGAGGGTTAGTCTTCGTTATCTGCTATGTGAACCTGTCAATAAATATCCTTTCAGAGTCGCTCTGTAAATAGTAAAGGACACTGGAACATAAGCTACCTAGAGAAGAAAGATTAGTGTCAGTTTGCGTAATGTATAGCATGTGGTCCTGTTAGCCCTGAGGTTAACATACTTGATACATGCTGGAAAAATCTGTTTCAGTTTCATTACAAAATGAGTGCAGCCTATTATTTGTACTGCCTTTTCTAGCGCTTCTTTTGCTCTTCTCATGCATGTGACTGGGAAAATGTGACAGTACCTGAGGGCCATTACTGTGTTATCACCATCCTTTGAGATGAGACAGATGAATCTAACCACCCTGGAGAAGATTCAAATCTTCAGCATACAGGACATGTTGACTTGAGCATCCAAAATTGCCAAGCAGGCATTCGTTACTTTCTTGAGTTTTCCGAAATGTTACTTTTACAAAACAGCCATTTGAGGGCTAGTGTGTACCATGGGCTTAGTTACAGTAAAATTTCTTGACTGTGAAAGACAAAGCTTTTTTATAGATCCTTGAGTGGTCCTCAGCAGGTGTCACAGACTTTGTGTGACCAGTCATCACATTTAGATTCCCCATTGGCATGGAGGCACTAAATGAGACTGGGATTGCCATACACTGACCTGCATGTAGATCTCCTGGCTGTGTTGATGGGGAGGGCAGACATGCCCCTATTGTTTATGAGAATGTGAAGGCATGGGATAGGCTATACTCCTAGAGAGAGTAACGTCATCTTGAAACTGATGTTGCTTCTTTTGTTCTATGTGCATGAGATTGATGGTCTCTACATATCTACGTGCATGGTAACAAGGTGATGACTGTCAGGGTTATCTTTTGACCATGAGACACTCACATATGTATTTCATGGCTTTCAGTGGACATCAGTGAGCCAATTTGCAGAACAGCTTTTGGATTTATGGGCGTTTTGCTGTCTAGGACTAAGCTGTTAACAAATAGAAAATGGACCCCAATGCAAATCATTCTCTCAGCCATACTGAAATTTCTTCTTAGAAGGAACTGCTTGGTTTGCCCCAGAAGGAAACACATTGTTAAACTTGCATTCATAACCTGCTTCAAAACAGCAAATAAACCAACAGACAGTGTCCTTTTTTTATTGCACTTTTGGCACTGTACACAGCCAATTATTTCTTTCATTTTTGTTCAAGTGCTCTAACTACTATGTTACTAGCTAAGTAGTGGGTTGCATAAGTAGAAATTCTCTTCTTTGCATTTTTCCGTGAAGGGAGTGATGATTTCTGTGCTTAGTAGTGAATTTAGTGCTCTAAGCAAAACTATGACATGGGGCCTTTTAGAGAACTTACGTACAGTGAATAGTTTGTGAATCTTAAATCACCATCAGCAAGAGACTGGAGAAGCTCTCATAGTGGTCTCACAAACACTTCTTATAATAATTGGTTATAACTCAACAACTAGGACACGAAATTTAAATTCACCAGTATTTAGGTCTTCTAACTTTCTAACAGCATATTTCTATGGACTCAACTAACCATCTTTTACAGTATGTTTAAAAACTCCTGTTTTTATGACATGCCTTTTACTTTGGTGTTATCCTTACCGCTCTGGAGCTTATTATGATAGCACCTGTGCTGCAGTTTAAGGGTTAGGATTATGTAACACGGGGTATCTGAGTCCTGGGAGTTTCCCCAGTAACTCTAGAGAAGCTGTAACAAAATTGTGGTTAAAACAGGCAAAAAAAAAAAGGAAGAGAAGTTGCCTGACAGCATTGATTAGATACTGAATAAGTCTGTAATTCCTAATAGAACTAGACTGTACATGTATGTACTCTCAAATACTCTAAGCTATTGCACAGCCTGGTTGTTTGACTTTTCTAGTGGTCATAGCAAAAGTGAATCTTAAGGCAGCATGAAAAAATGAAAAAAGTGTGGCTTCAGTGTATTAGCTACCCCCACGCTGACTATGTGGAAAGCAAGCAGTATCCAAAGAAAATGTATTAATGAAATATAGGAGACAAATTGACTGTAAAGTCAAGTCTTATTATAGTGAAAATTCCCATTGTTCTCAATAGGAGTAAAATTTAGCCTACAGCTTATAGACATTCATTAAAATATTAAAAAGTTGTAATATAGGGTTTAATAGAAATATCTTTCCTATGTCATTAGTGTCAAGATGACAACTAGTAGTCTGCAGCTATGACAAGTTTGAGAGCAGCTTTTTTGTTCTGTTTGACATTTCTCTCCTTGACCCCTTTACACTTCCTGGGTCGTGTAGAACAATCACACCATTTTATTTGCTCCCCCTGTCAAAAAACTCTGGAAATACAACTGCATGGAAGCAGCAGAAAGACATATTCCATGTTTTCTGGGACTGAAACAAGCAAATGTGAGTGGTTTAGAAATCCTCCTTATGCAGGAGTCTGTGCCAGCAGCAAGAGTTTTACCATTCATAATGATTGCATCAAGTTGCACATAACCAGCAGCACTCAGTAGAGCACCGTGATCTGCAGGAAACCATTCCATTTGTAAAAGGTCAAACATTCTTTGCCTCAAGCTTTTGAAATGAAGAAGAGAAAACAATTTCAGGGCTATTTACTACCCAGTTCTCTGACAGCTTTTGTCCTAGCTTCCTGTAAGAGATATTTGCTTTTATAGTCACAATCCTTTAAGTAAATAAGATGCTTGTGGCTTCAAAAAAAAAGCATTTGATTGTTTTCTTTGAGTCATAAAGCTTTTATCTTGTTTCTAAAATCATGAAGTGCATCTGGAAATGCATTTTTTTTCAGTGTTGATGACTGATGCCTTTTCTACACATTTTAGGTAATCAGGTAATAATACAGATGATGATGGAATAAAGCTAACAATGTAGAAAAAGAATTCTAATATTTTTGCTATCAATGTAAGTACGACCGGTCTCAAAATAAAACAAAAATTATTGTTGCCAAGTTCCAGTTTTATGTTGTATTTCTAATCCTTCTCTATGCTGCTGACTTTGGTGGAATGCTTGAAAATGAGATATAACCTCCCTTCAGCATTACTTAAACACAAAGCTACATACATGATCAGTATAATTTTTAAATAGGCGAAAGAGTCCAGAAATAATTCTAACTTATCAGCGAAAATAAGAATACAAAATCTACCAAGAATACTCCAAACCTCTAAATTATAATAAGCAATGCTTTATTCACATTCCTGAGGATATTCTTACAAGATAAAATGTGTTGCAGACTATTGTTTTCAAACCTTCCACCACCTACAGTTAACTTAAACACTAGTGAGCCTTTTCAGCGTATCAGAAAACCATGACACAAATTTTAGTCTTTGTCAACAGCAAAGGGAGGCACGAAACGACAAGAATAAAGTATGACATAAGAACATAATAATATTGCTAATACAAGCAAGAAATACTGGCAAAGTTTGCCTAATATTTCTCACAATATCCCGTATCCTGAAAGATGCGTAGGCATCCTGATTCTTCCCTCAAAACTGAAAAAAATTCTAGAGTACCCAGCAACAATTTACTTTCCAATATTTCCATTGTTGTTCCTGCTTCTCTCTTTTGAAAGCCTCCATAAAGCTCCATCAGGTTTATGACTCCATAAATCTGCAAGAAAATCTTACAGTGAAATTCTGGTCATCTGCTTGCTTCTAGATTAAAATTGTAATATAACACTGGGGGTTGATATCTATAAATTTATTAATGCCTATAGGTAAAACATTAAGAAGAGAAAAAAAATCTTTCCCCAACATGATGTATATGACGTAATTATGATGTTAGTAATGGACTTCAGGGTAACAATGAGAGAAAAATAAAGAAGTTTGTATTAGTTGTTTATCTGTGTGTAGTTTGTAGCTACGTTCGTGATACTTAAGAACCTTACTGCAATTAAAATCAACAAATGTTTCTAACAATTAATGCAAAAAAATTACATAGTTTATTGACGAGATATTCTCTGCCTAATAGAGCAAACAAGGAAGGAAAGAGAACAAATGAATATGTCTTCAGATATACCCTTAAAAAACGCTAACCACTAAACTTGAACTTGGGAAGAATCATACGAGAGTAGATTTCAGGGCACCCACTAAGAACTACTCCCCCGCTCTGGTCCTTTATGGATGAGGGAGAGGGTATGGTGCGGAGAGGGACCTGGGTGTCCTAGTGGACGACAGGTTAACCATGAGCCAGCAGTGTGCCCTGGCTGCCAAGAAGGCCAATGGCATTCTGGGATGCATCAAGAGGAGT
>Ga0065711_1011729_pt1 | contig 10509 bp, 8 predicted proteins | sample Hoacrofraction12_FD_59098 | JGI IMG/M metagenome (GOLD analysis project Ga0065711, IMG submission 59098) | Hoatzin crop microbial communities from Cojedes, Venezuela - Epithelial fraction 12 v2 (version 2) | ecosystem: Host-associated > Birds > Digestive system > Esophagus > Crop | place...
AGTTAAACAAGACTGGGCCCAGTACTGACCCCTGGGGGACACCACTTGTCACCAGCCTCCAACTAGACTCAGCGCCGCTGATGACAACCCTCTGAGTTCTGCCATTCAGCCAGTTCTCTATCCACTTCACGCCCTTCTCTGCTCAATCCCACCCTCATGGCATGCTCTTTTACACAAGCTCACATAGGGTTTGGATTAGCAGTGTTATTTGCTTTATACAGAGCACTTCATATCTTCAACTAAAGCAGATAATCAAGAATTGTCTCAGATCCATTTGTAAGAGAACTCAGTATGAGGCTGAGGGAAGTGGTAGAGTGGTAGAGTCCCCATCCCTGGAGGGGTTCAAAAAATGTGTAGACATGGCACTTAAGGACATGGTTTTGCAGGATTGGTGGTGTTGGGTTGACGGTTGGACTTGATGATCTTAGAGGTCTGTTCCAACCTTTATGATTCTATGAAACAGTCAATCAACTGTACAAATAGAAGAAAAAAAAACTAGCCTATCTCTAACTTTCCTAATAGTTGGTAAACTCAAATGTAACACAATCCTCTGGCTGGCATTCTGGGGTCTGAATTTTAAAAGAATGTGCATCCGGAAAGAGATGTTTATTAACTGCTGATTGTGAATCCTTCCAAGTTGCCGAAGACCGACCAGAGAGGCTGCAGGGAGGCAACATAACCCTTGTTTCAAGTGAACGATTTTGTAGGCATGGTACAAGTCACCGAATGGGCACCAAGGAAAGGGATGCTTGCAGGCAAACTGACAGAAAACCCTAACAGTATTAGGTATTTGGTGGATTTAGAAAATTAGATCATTAAAAACTCAGGTGGTTTGAAGGATTTAAATATTAAAAGAAGAGAGGAAGAAATTAAATGCAACAGAAAGCAAGAGCAATGACAGATACTGTAACAGAGCAAGGAAAAGCAGATGCAGTAGTTCAAAATCACACAAAAAGAGAAACAGGGACAGAAGGATTTCAGTAAAGAACAGAAAAATCTCTATGCTTATTTTCATTTAAAGCTAATGGAAGAAAGAAGTCCTAAAGGCATTGGAATAGTTTAATTTTCATAGCTGGTCTGGTTGACATTTCCTTTTGAACACCAGATTAAATAACTCAGCTAACAGCATCTTTGCTATAAATGCTACGGGGCTAAAGACCAGATAAGCAGCAGCATTTAAAGGCTTTTTCCCTATGCAAATAAGTGCTAGTAAATACTATCAACATATGCATGTTTTGAGCAAGATGAAAATACAAAATTTGTTGACTGCTCAAATCTGTTTTTCAACTTCATAATCCTGATGCCAACACCTGACATACATCAGCCTGAGGTTTACATATGAGATGACAATTCGAAAGTTGTCTTAAAAGAGAGAAATAGAAAACTGCAAATTTATTTGACTAAGCATGTGTCATTGCTTATTACTTATACTAGAGCAGTGTTTGGATTTCGCAGTTGGGATCCCTTAACAAGAAACATGAACAGATTGACACGAGCGTTATCATACCAGAACTTCTTCACCTGAAGCTCCCATTCTCAAAGACAACACATTAATAAAAATATCGGTTCCTATGTTAAGGTCAGACTACAAGCCTCAAAGTCAGGAACTAAAACTGGAAACTCTAACTTCACAAAAGACTCCAAAGTTCAAGGATCATCAAATCTTCACAAGTAAGCATCAAATACGTCTAAATTTAGATGCATATTTCAACATTTATATGCTTATGTAATTAGTATATTACTTAAAACTTTATTATTTAAACTTCTGAAGTCTGTAGTAAAACTAAAGTGCACAGAGCAAGCAATATTTTCTGCTTTGAAAAAATAGAGTAAAATCTAAAGAAACAACAGAAGAAAGACAAAATAAAATCAGGGAAGAAGGAGGCCTTGGAGAAGAAGTGATTTTGGGAACAACAAGCAGGATGTCACAGCAGCACACGCTGAAGTCACACCTTTGGGGGCACCTATGCTGTGCATTTGCAGACTGGGCCCAGAACCAGAACCACCATACCCAGTACCACGCAAACCCGATATAGCCCTGGACACTAGTGAAGCCCTGAAGAAGTCGGTGGATATTCTCTTGGGAAAACAGGTCCATAAAGAGCCAGTTCCAGGGAAAAGGACTCAAATTTTATTACCATTTTGGAGTCCAGACAAGTTTTATACTCTAATATAATTGCTCTAGTGTCTGATATATCTGACTTAAAGGACAGAATTGCAATAAAGTTAGAAGCATACAAAATTGCAGAAAGGACAATTTAAACTGAAGCTCTCAGCATTAAAATCCAGGTTTGGAGCATTCAGAAGTGAGCTATGAAACACCAGAAAAAAATACATTTGACTTGAGGTCTTTGGTAAATGTCAACCAGGGGAAATGTGACTTAGATTATTAGAGAGAGTCAAAGAATATAATCCACAGTAGATCACTTTAGTCCTGGCTAATTACTAAAGGCACCAGTTCATTACACCGCTGTAACTGTATCTAATTCAGTTTGCTCTGCAGTTCATCTATTCTGTCTTTTTTATGCGTTGCTGTACTGGCTGTTGTAATATACAGTCCCGCTCCAAAGGTGCTCCTCAACCCCTGTGGTTTCCACTAAGCAAGTTCAGAAACTGTAATTGAGGTTTGCTCAATTTTCAGCAGACTACTAATCAACAAACATGAGAAAGAAGAAGGAGAAAAAGAAGGAGAAAAAGAAAAAGGAGGAAAAGGAAAAGAAGGAGGAAAAGGAAAAGGAAAAGAAGGAGGAAAAGGAAAAGGAAAAGAAGGAGGAAAAGGAAAAGGAAAAGAAGGAGGAAAAGGAAAAGGAAAAGAAGGAGGAAAAGGAAAAGGAAAAGGAAAAGGAAAAGGAAAAGGAAAAGGAAAAGGAAAAGGAAAAGGAAAAGGAAAAGGAAAAGGAAAAGGAAAAGGAAAAGGAAAAGGGATAAAGATAAACTTGTGTTTAAAAATCAGGACCACGGCCAAGACATTTTCTAATAAGAGCTAAGCAACTGTAGTTGGTTAATAGGAAACCATTGTCAGATGCAAAATTGAAATTCAAAAGAACAAAGCTATTTAACCTATGATCAGACCATTTAAAAGATATATTTAATTATAAAGAGGTACTGAGATTTATTCTTATGGGATTTTGTCGGTGTTGACATTTTACATGGATTCGAGACTGCAGTATATTCATATGTTCAGAGGAATAAAATCTCATCCAGGGTTAACAACTACAAGTAACCAAAAATTTGTAAGTCACAGATGGTTGGGGCAGTCACCTAAAAGGTCTTTTTTTTATATTTGTCTTTTTCTTGTTCTCTGCCCCAGACACCTTTTATTGAACAATGCTGGTTAGTTGAACCTTTGGTGTGGCTTAGTATCGTCATTTGGGCAACCCGCTATCCCCCTGATTCACTTGGTAAATCTGAACACAACACTGGGAACTATTTTCACAATTTGTACCTTTTCACAGAGGAAGCATAAGGTAGCTATAGCTACATGCATCTCACAGACCTATACAGCAACTAAAAATACTTCAAGCACTTCATAGGCAGCAGCAAGACTCTTAATTAAGACAAACAAATATTTTAAGTTGCATAGTATGAAGTGTGAGTTCATGAAAATCACTACTACATATCAAAAATATTTACTATCCAGATCTGACTTTCCAGTAATTAATAATAATAAAAAACAATTTTTTAAGTGACCATAACAAATTCCTTTTACACAGTGCATGCCATTCTTGTCACTTTTATGGCCTGGAAATACAGCAATGTAACAGATACTAAAACTGACATAGTCCTGTATTTTAAATAGCTGTCATCTGCGTATATTTTTTGTTTAATATGGTTCTCGAAAGTCATTCACAGCTAATTGGTATTAGTTTTAATTGAGTTTTGTGTGGGTATTAGAAGGGAAATGGAGAAACCAGCTTGCAGTAATTTCCTGTACAATGAATCAAAAAAATGAAGTATCTTTGAAGATACAAGAAATTTGCTCTTCTATAAATTAAAAATGACTGAAAGGCATGAGAAACTGTCAGTATTCTCAATATTCAGACAAATATGATATGTGAGTGAAACAGGTCCCATTTTTTCCCATTTGTATAGTGGGCAGACAGTCCAGCTATCTCTGGCACAGAGGAACGAGACAATCAAGTGGCTTAAGCCCTCGCTTGCAATAAAAAGTAAAGCCCGGGCTGTGCTGGGGTCACACCAAGCATGTTTAAAGGGAGCAGCCACTGATGATGCCTTTGGAAACTTGCCTAAAACTTAAGTTACCTGCAGCTGTATGTTCATACTTGTGGCCCACCCCTACTTTATTTTAACTTTCAGCGGTAAGCTACTAAAAAGAATGTTTCCTGGATTGACCAATAGAATTGTACCCTACAAGTTTCTGTAGGGCCCAACAACACAGCAACTTGTAAAAACTTCAGTGCAGGAAAACATGGACAGAAGCAAGAGCATTCAGCCCAGGAGAAACAGCGCTCTGATTTGAGACGGTACTGGACCTCTGCCCTGGCTACACGTTGAAGTGTGGCTTTGTACAGAGCAAAGTTGCATAGATAAGACAACTTGTTATCCAACAGCACTCTCATCGCACCACTTGCAAACATGTCCACAATTCTTATGAATTTTTTAAATGCTGTGAATCAAGGGAGGCAGTCAGAGCCCCTAATCTAGATGAACCCTGGACAGAACCTTCCTTTCAAAGTCAGCTCTGTTTTCTCTGTTTTGACTTCAAAAGACGAACTGCCGATGCATGTTTCCAAGGGGATGATAAATGTCTACTTACAGGATCTGGTCTAAGAGGTCACGGTCGCTCCCTGACTCTGCACTTAGAAGATATGCATCTTATCTATTGCCTATCGATGCGTCTAGATAGCATTTTCAGGAATGTGAAGGCAAACTGCTGAGATACATCTGAGCAACCTTTAACTTGTACAACAAGGGCTTTAACAGATTTCCCGAGCTGACTGCAAGCCATAGGTATTTAGGCAGCTGATGAGCCTGCTATTGGGTTTTCGCTGCTTTTTAACCTGTACTAGCTAAAGGAGGGCAAGCTGAAGTATGCCTACTCACTCTTCCGTTGCTCCTTTATCCAGCACAGCACAGACGCATCACCACATTTATACAGCAGCAAAAGCATCAAGTCTTCTTGTGCCTCAGAGCCGCTTAATCCAAAGAGGAGATAAGAAACCTGAAGAACCAACTGCATCACACGGAGCAATCCAGCTGGTTGTTATCACCTCCTCGCTCACCAGAGCTCACTTTCATGTCTGCAATCTCTTTTCCTCCTTTTAAGCCCCAAACCTTCACACCAGAGAAGATAAGGAACCGAGGAACATAAAGAAAAGTGTTTTATAGCCTTATTCTGGACCCGTGTGCACAGCTAGGAAGCCAAATGCAAGCATTCCTACCTGTGGCTGGAAACCAAAGCACAGCAGTGCCTGGCAGTGACCTCTCTTCCCTGCCTCAGCAAAATCATGGCCCACAGCTGCACCCACTTGGGTGTCATCAGCACCCCGAGCTCAGGCCTCTTTCATGTCCCAAATTCAGCTTAAAAGTCCCTAGCATTCACAAATTCCTGCATGAGGATGCTGACCCTGGAAATCACTTCCCCAGCTGAAGCCTGGGAAAAATCTCTGTTATTCAGGTTGCAACCCTCCACACTTAATTCCAAAACACAAAGAACAAATGAACTTATCTCCACTAATACTCCCTTACTACATTCTACATGAATAACAAAGACTTCACACGTTGATGTTTGTTTTCCCATTTATCTTCCTATGGTTTTCCACGCATGAAGCAAGTCTACTAGTAACTCATGGAGCTGTTGATTGCTGTGTATTAAATCAAGCAGGATCATTTGTCCTCCAGGTTCTCAACACAGTACGCAAAGCTCTGTTTTCTAAGAATGAAACAGTTCAGATGATGAAATAAAGACTTTTTCTTAAGGCAAGATACAGAAAGCACACTGACAGCTGACGGCTGTGTTGCAAAAATAGAAAAAATGTTCAAACCCAGGTGTTTTCATCAGATCCTCCTTTGCCTATGATCTCAGTTCAGATACCACACATTCAAGAAAGTAAGTAGTTTATGGGAGTAATTTCTGCTGAAATATTACAAGTCTTATGCATCACCATGAAACATACAAAAAAAATTCACAGCTTTCAGAGAAATGAAACTACCTTGCAAATGCATTGAAACCAAACAACAAAAAAGAACCCTTCAAGGTAGCTCCTGCATATTGGCAAAGGAAGTAAAAAGCTTAATAGAGAGATCAAAATCATTTATAAGGAGTGTTTTGCAGTGCAACATCATCAGCAACACTTGGGGACTGAGGATTTCCTTAAAGCAATGGTGAAACATTTGGCAGTGTGAAGTTTGAAGGGCTATCAGTCTTTGAGCAAGAAGTTGTACTACATACAGTTGATGTGGGGAATTGAAAATTAGTTCGATTTTGCTATAGCTTTAGTTTAATTTTGTTATATAATTTTGCATCTATGTTAAAGTAAGAGTTAAACACTGTTATTCAGTTCAGTTCTGTTCTTTTGTAATCTTGCTAACAAGGACTGCTTGTGAGACAAACGAAGAGAAACAAGGACTGATAACCAGAACTTTGTTGTCTGTAAGAAGCCAAAACTGTTTCTATGGTTTGGGACTCGGCCAACACAGACAACTCAGGAATTTTTGAGCCAAAGGTGAAAGCACACACCGAGGAAGACTACGAGCCTTCATCCAGAAGACGCCCACAGACGACCACCAGACGACACTGCGCAAGTGCTAAAGAAGGGTGGAGTATGATAATGAATTCCTAGAAATAATTACAATAGTCCAGCCTACTTAGATAAGCTTTGTAATAAATAGGTGCATGCTTCATGACTCGGTGTGCAAGTTAGGAGGAGTGATCCCCCTTGCACCCGGCACCGCAATAAACATACCTGCTTTATAACTCTCTGAGTTGTGAAGTTTGATTCTGCACGTCACAGTTCACAAGGCTACCAACAGGTCTAATCATAGCTTATATTTAGTATACATCTTTTTCTTTTGAACCCTTATGGTGAACAGAAATGACTTGCTACTTTTCAACATTTTTTTTCTGTTTCTAATTACATACACCAAAATATTTATATTGTCTTTTTTCCATCATGTCACATTTGCAGTCTGCTCCCATTGGTCTTCCCTAAAATGGAATGTTTGTGCCCCTATTATCGTGTTGTCAAAAACTGATCCTCCAATTACCTTTCTGAATTAAAAGACTCAAAAAATTTTAGTTTAGGGAGAATACATACCTCGCAATTCAAATAAGAACAGTGGTTTTGTCTTCATGGTTTTGCATATTTTAATGTCCTATTTCATCTAGTTAGTTTTACTCTTGAAAAATATTTCCTTTTGAAATGGAAAGCCCTGTTACTTGCTTCCCGCAGCATTCTTCTCCTCCTTCAAATCTACCGCAATCCCACAAAACACTTTCAGTGAGAAGACGACTGTATTTGGGGGTGAAGAAGTTAGTATTGTTCTTTTTTGCCCAGTTCTAATTGTAGCTGCTAGTGGATTTCTGCTTCACACAGATTTGCATGGTGTGTGAGCTGGTACATGTCCTTCCAAGGGCCAAAGAGCGTATGTCTTCTGAAATACCGAGGAATACTGCCTCTCCCATTTTGAAAACTCCAAATTTAACAAATCCTTACTTACATAAGATGGATATTTTCCCCCCCTTTTTTTCTCCTGTCCTTTAGCTGCAACACAGCTGCAACTTTGCTTCTGCATTACAGAGGAATAAGGAAAACTCAGTTGGAAAGCATTAAGCCTCTGAAAATGACTGCAATTACAGGTCAGAATTAGAAACCTACTGAATATCGGTTGCCCTGGAGCCTGCTGTACCTGGATTTGGCATAGTTTTTGACTGATGTCACCTCCCATTAGTATCAGTGCTACTTAACCCTGAGAGAGTGCCAGAGTTGGAAATGGAGCTGACACAACTAGGTTTTAATGGTCTCCAGCAACAATGTTTACTGCTCCAAGGTAAAAGGTGAAGAAAATACGTTGTCCTTCCATATACCATTTTAGCAGATCTAGGTAAAAAGGCTTTTGACACATGGCCTCTTACAAAGAAATTGAATAAAAGCGTAATCTGCTAGAGATATGTTACCACACACTACTACTTGCAAAGGATATTTTTGTTTCTTTTCTTTTCTGATTCATACACTGGAATGAATGATCTCCCACTGCAAAGAATTTTTATCAGAACTGTAAAACTGGGAAAGCCAGTGGCATTTACTTGGCAGCATAGCCCTTGTTCATGAGCCCAAATGCAACCATGAGGCTGGTGACAAAATATACACAAATGTCTCCCAGCGACCTCTCCTCCCTAACCCCATGCCCAAAAACGTTACCACTGCAGCCAGTGAGAGGTAAGCAACTGCTCCCATGAAAGCCACCAGCAGAGCAAGTGGAAGGCAGGGATGCAAACAGGATTGTCGTGCACCGAATTTAATAAATTGGAAGGGAAAGAAGGGAGAAGAAGGGAGAGCAAAGCAGGCCGACATCCAGCCGCTCCGTGGCGCAGGGCGGTTCGGAGGCTCTCCGCTGCTGATGCAAACTGCAGCTACCTCACGGCCTGCGCAGCTTTCGCACGCTCTTGCACGCAAGCGTAAGTGGGCTGATGATACCGTAAGGACCAAATCCAAGAAAAAGAAACCCAAACCAACTCTGAAATAACGTTTCCCCAAACATAAAAAGCTTTTCTCTGAGGAGCTTTTTCCTCCCTTCAGGTATCAGAAAGACAGACAATATCGAGAGAAACAAGGGAGGTGGGAAAAGAGGGAACTTTGAAACCAAATTCACACCAAAGAATCTGTGCAGTGACAAATAATTCAAAATCTCATACTGTGACTCTCTCCCCATTACCTTTTACATAGCAAGCTTGAAGCTAGTCAAGCTGGTAGGCTGGGAAAATCTTTTAAATGCAAAATGAAGAAAGCTTGTTCAACACACGACTTGCCTGACATCACCCAATCTCTAGACATTCCTATTTTTAGCAGCAAAATAATTTGTCTACCAGACATCTCTTTCCTCTTTGAGAGAGTTTTCTAATTACAGATACATGCCAGGAGACAATATTTGAATTTAGTTTAATTTACAAATTACCTTGAAGCAGGTTTGTCCCTGGTGAATTTAAAACATTATCTAAAATTTCGTGTTTTATCCACAGCTGTCAAGTGAGCAATTTCCCTGCCTTGAAATTTATATAATGCAAAGTGCTAACCCTGATGAGAAGGGAAAAAATTAATCAAAATCTCTATCCTCAAGAAGAAAGAAATCTGGCGATACTCCTTTCCATCCCACAAAATGATGACAAATTACTGATCCAAACTGTATCCTGTATCGAGCATATGGCGTTGGAACACTGATTTAACCATTCTGGAACCTGGATAACACAGTGCACGGCATTCTACAATGTACAGAGCAAAACAGCTTCTCTCTGAAAAAGCTTAGTCTCCTCGCAGACAATACCAGCCAAGGGTGAGCACAGAGGAACTATATTATCTCGGATTTGCAGAGACCCCCCAAGCACAGAGCGCGTGAGCTGACTGCACTCTTGAAGCCTTTGCCAAGAGATGAACCTGTGTGTCTCAGTCCCAGTTTAACACTTTACCCCACAGATCAAGCCTTTCTTATCCTGTTGACTCTTGCCTACAAATCCAGGCTGTCTGAGCCTGTGTGTAGGATCTTTACTTTTCCTCCGCCTCTCCACATCCTTCAAACAGTTTCTAGTTTTTCCTTTTATTGTTAGTATTTTAAAATGAAATGTTTGAAACCTTTTTGGGACAGCAGACAAGGAGATGAGCCCCTGCACCCTTTGAAACTCATGTATTTTCATTACAGGGGCAGGTTGGTAGCAGCATGGGAAGTACCGGTAGCTGCTCCGCACCAGGCTTCCCCAGGCTGCCCCAACTCCAAACTGTGTAACAACTGCTTGGAGAATGCACAGTTGAGTCCTTGCTCTCTGCTGTTACTTAGAATCATAGAATCATAAGGTTGGAAAAGACCTCTAAGATCATCAAGTCCAACCGTCAACCCAACACCACTATGCCTGCTAAATCATGCTCTGAAGTGCCACATCTACATGTTTTTTGAACCCCTCCAGGGATGGTGACTCCACCACTGCCCTGGGCAGCCTGTTCCAATGCCTGATCGCTCTTTCAGTACAGAAATTTTTCCTATTATTCAATCTAAACCTCCCCTGACACAACTTGAGGCCATTGTGTCTCGTCCTATCGCTAGTTAGTTGGGAGAAGAGACCAACACCTGCCTCACTTACACCCTCCTTTCACGTAGCTATAGAGAGCGAGAATCACAGAATCACAGAATCACAGAATGGTAGGGGTTGGAAGGGACCTCTGTGGGTCATCCAGTCCAACCCTCCTGCCGAAGCAGGGTCACCTACAGTAGGTTGTAGAGGACCTTGTCCAGGCAGGGCTTGAATATCTCCAGAGAAGGAGACTCCACAACCTCCCTGGG
>Ga0065711_1051126_pt1 | contig 10509 bp, 16 predicted proteins | sample Hoacrofraction12_FD_59098 | JGI IMG/M metagenome (GOLD analysis project Ga0065711, IMG submission 59098) | Hoatzin crop microbial communities from Cojedes, Venezuela - Epithelial fraction 12 v2 (version 2) | ecosystem: Host-associated > Birds > Digestive system > Esophagus > Crop | place...
AGCGCGCACCGCACCGCCCGGGCGGCCGCCTCACGGCCCCTCCCGGTGCCCGCGGCCCGGCAGCAAGCGGGGACCAACTGAGGGGCTCGGGTGTGTCGCGGGCACGGCCTGGCAGTGGCCCCAAGAGATCGGGGGACGGAGGAGGCAGCCTGAAGGCTGCCCGCGGTGAAGCTCCGCGGAAGCCTGACGATACGAGCGCCGCGGAGAGGGCAACGGTGTCCCTAGGGTCCCGGAGCCACCGCAGCGGGGAAGATGCAGCCGCGGGGTCCCAGAAGGGCGCTGCTTCCCGCAGCGAACAGCATCTCCAGCGCCTCGGCACGCCATGCCCGAGGGAAATGCCTTCCTGGCCCTGGGGCTGGCTTGGTCTCCAGCCTCCGAGCGAGGCGAACCAGCACACCCAGAGCATGACTAAGAGCAGCAGGAGCAGCCCTGCTCCTCCTTCCTGCTTCACCCCAGCCCTGGCCAGAGAGGTCACAGATAGGGGAAATAAAAGAATTTCCTAAAAACCCAGAAGGAAAAGAGGTGACCTCTTCCTCGCCTCTTCAAAGATCTGGGAGGACCCTGAAGCGGAAGATTAATAACACGTAGCCTAGAAAAGGCTGCAACACGCTGAGGATTCAGCTCTGTACCAATCCTTCTGCGGACTAGCTCGGGGACGTGCCTGCAAGCTTTATTTCAGACGTGCGTATGGCTCTTTCCGGGCTCCCTCCTCTCCTGCCGAGCAGTGACTACCAGCCGGCTGGATCTCTTACCAAATTAGGCTGCTTCTGCCCACCCTCCAGCCTGGCAGGCTGTCGCAGAAGTTTATACTGTGGCTGGCCAGGAACTTCTTTCTAATTTTAAGTCTAAATATGTTTGTGACCCAGATGAGCTTCTAGGAGAACAAGTTAGACTTTTGGCCTGCATGTATTTGTGATGCACGGATACTGTCCCCCCACACACACCTTGTCCTGTTTTAAACGAGCTGCACGCTCACAACGGCCTCTTGCAAGTCTGCTCAGTACCTGCTGGTCAGCCCCTTCCTTCCTGAGGAGGGATGTCCAGAGCAGCAGCTACGATGCCGGGTGAAGTGGTACCTCATACTTGTTGGTGTCTCCGGACAATTTTGATGGGCATATCCTTGAACTGAGTGTCGTTATTCATAGCCAAAGTGGCAGCACACGGGCGGCATCCACCCACTGCCTGTATTCTTCCATCGCTCTGGCTTGAGGGGCGCCTGTCTTACAGCACTCTGGGGCGAAACATTGCTGGTTTTGACAACTCTCCTTTCCCTGCGACCAATATCACCTCTCTCTTAGCCAGCTCCTCACCTGCTTTACCTCTCCCCTGCCAGTCCCCGTGCCGGCAGTGTTCAGTGGGAGACGAGATGCTACACAGTCCCCTGCCCCAGACCATCTGTCTCTTGCCCTCGCTCCGAGGGACAGGATGGTGCTGGGCCATCATGTTTCCACATGAGAAGGTAGGGTTTTTTTCCCCCTCAAGATCCCTTCCGCTCTACTCTGAGGAACTGCAGTAACCCTGCAGCTCAAGGAGGAGGGAACGACCTTTCTAAAATTACAGGGAGAAGCTGGGGGGAGGAAGGGGGCACTGCGGGTCCCGCTGGCAAGCAGGGCCGTGAGAGGTGAAGGAGAGGATGCCAGGGGACTGCTGATGGGCAAGGAGGGCTGGAAGAGGACATGTCCTCCAGGTAGCACCAGCCTCATGCTGAGGCGTTGTGTGTCCCTCTGCGGCAGTACAAAGCATTGCCCAGGACCAGTTTGGTGGAGCGCAGTGGCACCAGTTGCCCTCGTGGTCTGGACATCTGCACAGCCTGGCTGGGGCTACGGGGAAGAGCTGGTGAAGGAGGGAGGGGAGGATGATTTAAAAATAGTCCCTTCCTCATTTTTGCAGCTGTCATTCATGATGCGTAAGCGAGCCTGAGGCCTCCCAGCGCCTGTACACACTACTCCTTACATAATGGGAGACAGGCGGGCATCGCTCCGGGCCGGGAGCAGGCAGGGACGTGACATTTACGCTGCCCTGCCAAAGCCGGTGAGCAGCTCCTGGGTGCCTGCGCCCTGGAAGCAGCCTGCGGGCCGGGGAAGGCAGCTCGTGTGGCTGGCAGGGGCAACCCAGCCGCAGCCACGGGCTGGGGAGGAGGCGAGGGAGAGCGGGGTGCAGCCCGAAAGCGAAGGCTGGCCTCTCAGCACAGGCTGCTGGCAGGAGCTGGGGAGCCGCTGCGGTGCTCCTGGGGCAAGTGGCTGTGGTAGAAGCACCACAGCCGGTCCCAAAGGGCGTCTCTTTGCCTGAGGGGAATATGGCCACAGGCAGCGGAGGAGGAAGGATGCGGAGACGGCATGGGGAAGTGGAGGAGGACAGGGAATGCAGAACGGCTCCCCAGGAGGAGTAGAAACTGGGAAATGGAAAGCAGGAGGCATGGGAGGAGGAGAGGGAGGGACAGTGCTGAGGGGAGCTGGCGTGAGGAGGGGGCTGAGTGGAGGGGGAGGGTTTTGAGAGGGAGGCAGAGTGAGAAGGGCACTGCTGGGACCAGCTGGGGAAATGGAGGATGATTCAAGTGCCTGAGGGACAGGTGAAGGTCCATCGGAGCCATCAGGACTGCCTGTCCTTGTCTGCCTTCTCGGTGCTACAGGTCAAATGCTGCAAAGGGCAAAAGAGCGCTCCACGTCCCTCCATGTCAGCCACGCTGGGCTCTGGCACTGCTCCCACATGACTTTTCCCTACCTCCCCGAGCTGCCCCGAGCACTGAAAACTGCTGACTCGGGGAAATTCCAGAAACAAGGGGCTGCGCATGTGGCAGCAGGTCAAGAGGACAAAGCTGGGCAGTGGTGGGGAGGCCACCGCTCTGCTCCAGCGAGCCTCAGCCTCCCAGCCTATCTCCTCTAGCAACACTTCCACCCCTCCCACCTTCTGGCCAGGAACTGAGCCATATGCCTGCTCGCTGTAGGATCCTCTCTTCTTCCAAAGATCACCGGCTTTCATGCTTTATACGCCAGCAGCCAGACTGCCTTGGGTAAGGCATGAGTCACTGTGGTGCGGTTATTTAAAGTGTGTCTTCTGAGCGCTAGCCACGTGCCTGTGCTGCTCAGGCTGAGAAGGAAAGCGCAGTCGGACCCCCAGAGCTTCCACGCGGAGGGCTGGCCGCAGAAAGAAAGGCTGACACCCGGTCAGCTTCTCCCAGAGCAAAGGCAAACCTTGGCATTTCTCAGCAGCCCCGCTCTCGGCGGAGAGAACAACGCGGCTCATCCCAGTCTCAAACGATGCCGAGCTGTTTCCATAACCACAAACCAGCCATGCTCCACAGGAGGTGACCGTGTTGCGGCCCCGGGGGCTCGGCAGGCCTGGGGCCGGTTTGGCAGCTGTGCAGCCACCCGCCGCACAGGAGACATGGCCCGGAGCCGCCGGGATGGTGCATGGGTTCTCCTGGTGCTGGAGCAGGAGCTGGCATCCAACCCAGAAACTTCAGGCAGCTACGAACTTCTAACAACTGTTGGGGAAATGGATGTCTTAGCTAGTAAATATTTATGGCGTATTCTAACTACTCCCTGCTGGTTTCCATTAGGGCTGACATCCCAGAGCAATGAGTAAGTCCCAGTGCATGTCCTTCCTGGCCCCACATCACTCAGCCAGACCTGCTGCAAGGCCGCTGGCCTACGAACGAGTCCAGGCTTGAGGAAGCTCGTTTTTCCTCTGCGTCCCGCTGGCACCGACTGAGGTCCTGCACACACACGGTGCTTAGGCTGAGCCTCGCCACAGCCACCTTGTCCTGCCCCACTGAGGGGAGGTGGCAAAAACTGCCAGCCCTGGCAGGAGGTTGGAGGGATTGCTGCCGGCCAAGCCGAGGCGAGACTGGGCATTTCTAGCGTACAGAAAAGGAGGTGTCACTGGTGAGGGTGATGCCTGCCTTGGCAGTCTGCGGCAAGGAGCTGAAAGAGCAGAGCAGAGTTTTGCGGAGGGACCATGTGCGGGCCAAGTAGATGGAAGATCTCAGCTGTGTTTCCTCGCGAAAGGGATTTTTCTCTGGGCCAGAGAAGGGGAAGTGCCTGCGACCTCCTGATCTGGGACAGTGAAAGTGCAGGGCTGCTCTCACTGGTTGCAGGGCACGGAGCTGCCAGGATGTGTCTGCAACTTTCCCTTCCTTTGGGCCAGGCACCCCAGGACCGAAACAGCCCTTCCCCAGAGCCTGGAGGCTGCTGCTGCCTCTTGCACGTTAACCTCGCGGGGAGCGTCTTTTCACAGGGGTGCGATGCCTCCTCGAGCCCATGCAGGATCGCTTTTCTCTCCTGTAACATACGTCATCTAGCTTCAAAGCGTCACAAAAGGTATCAGGGAAGGTATTTGTGCTAATTGCTCATTAAGCATTTCCAGAAAAAGGGAGGCTCATCTTTTCCAAGACAGCAACGGCAGAGAGAAGTGTGCCAGGTACGGGAGCTGTTGTCCTCTCCACGCCCAGCTCCTTCCTGCCTCCATTTTCTGGCCTGTTGGAGGGCTGCTGTTTCTCTTTCATCTCTCCCTTTGTCTTACTCCTTGATTTCCCCTCCTTCTATCTCCTTTACTTTCTACGCTTAATTTTTCTCTTGGCTAGACTTCAATCTTCGCATTTCTTTTGCTCTGTCTGCTCCCTTGTCCTCTCCCCCCTCCCCACACTGTCTCATCTCTCTCTCCCTCCATTTACCAGCCAGTGCTGGCCACGAGCCAAAGCAGTGCCAGAGCTGTCAATAAAAGAGCCCTCCAACTAACTCCTACAAACCGTTCTGCAGCCTCAAACACCATTTCTACCCAAGACCGTGGGCTCCAAGCCCATCTGCAGCTCAAACCTCTCTCGGCTAAGCCCTCCTCCTACACAGCTCCACTACACGAGACCTTCACTATTTGTTGCTACAGCTGTAAAACCAGGGACTGACACAACAGGGGAGGGATTGTAGCTGCCAAAACACATGCTTCGTGCACCAGCTTCCCCATTAATCTACATCAGGCCCATAGTGGATGATGTTTATCGCATGTCTTCTCTCTGCTGCCTGAAGTCCATGCGCTGCAGGCCCCTACACACCTTGGAACCTTCACTGCACCAATGGGACGCACTCAGGGGCTGTGTCGAGTCCGCTTTGAGCCTGGCCTGACCTCCAGCTAACAAGCACCAAGCTGTTCTCTTGGTTGTTTCCCTTCATGATGAAGTGGTTTCTTCACCATCTTCTTCACTCGAGGATCTGGAGAGGGCTCAGGACAGGGAGCAACAGTTGCAAAATGATATCGGGCGCGAAGAACTATTTACCTGAGGAACAGTAGGGCTTCGGGATTCTGCCTCCCATAGATGATAGTGTCATCCTGATCTTGAGCAAGGTTAAACTGAGCTACAATCCTGTTTGCAAGCTGAGACATCTTGGGCCTGCCTGGTATCACGCCAGAAAAAATGATGGTTGCTGGAAATGTCATCAGCCACCTGGGAGCCAGAGCTGTGCTCTGTGGATGGCTCTGACCTGCTGCCCAGCCTGGGGCTGCTTTCAGGTGGGATGAGAACCTGGTATCTTGGCGAGGATGGCTGGTGAATTAAGTCCTGTGGTATTTTACAATAGCAGAGCTGTGAATCGCAGCTTCCCAGCTAAATTGCACTTGAGTAATGCTCTCATGACTTGACTATCTCCCCAACATTTTTATTAGTCATTTCTGTCTTCCCTACCGCAACGTGGTATTAGTACAAAATTATTGTTATTAGTACAAAATGGCTGCCCTGACACCCACTGCCATACAGCTCTTTGCAACATGGGGCTGTATTCCAGCAGCAAGGAGTGATTTTGAAGGTGTTTTTGGAGCCATCGGGGGAAAAAGCATCAATATGGTGGAAACAAAGCCAAAAGCAGACCTTTTGCCTTTTTTTTTCACAGCCCACCTGTGGGCTGGTCCCCAAGGGCTTGTAATGCTCCCACTGGAGTCAACTCAGTTTGACAATATTGAGCTCAACAGAAGCAGAAGCCAGGCCGGGGGAAAGATGGCGATGACAAGAGCCTGGGACAGAGAAGATTCAGAGGGTCCATGTGCCCTGGCTCCTCCGCGTGTGTAAGCAAGCAGAGCTGCATCCGTACTCCTGCTTTATACAGAGCTCTGCAGGAGCGGTTTGCACTCGCAGATAACGCAGCGTGGTGATCAGAAAAACCTGCCTTGCTTCTGGCTTGAGCAATTTGCCCCTACTCAGTGTTTCCATTAGTAAGTGAACCGAATGATGGCATTAGGTAGTTTGACATAATCCTGTTTGCCTACGAAGAATATACAACCTCCTGCTTCTGTAAGCACAGCAGGAGCCAAACTGCTTCAACAGCTTCTTCGGTCATAGCTCTAAGCCTCCTGTTAACCAGTTCTTCAACCTGCTTGGAAAAATCTCCTCAAGCTCTTGCTGCGTGTCAAGCTGCACGTTCTTCGCCGCGCTACCTGTACACTTCCACAGAGCTTCTACAGCCGCTCTTCAGCCTCTCCTCGCCTCCCTCCCGGCTGCCCTTCCTGGCTTTGCTTCAGGGTCAGTAGTTCCCAAGTGCCTCAGGCCATTTGTGGTAGACACGCAGTGCAGGAATTTGGTAAGACAAAGCCGTCTTTCATCAGACAATGACATTTATGCCCCTCTATCATCATATTGCATCAACAGGCATGGTGTGTCAGTGCCTCATTGTCACTTTGCTTCTGATTAAACACCTCTGGGGCTTAATGAATTTTCCTCCTGCTGTCAACCAGTGGTCACGGGTATGGTCATCCCAGCAATCCCAGGATAATTTTGGACATCCTGGGAGGGGTGGTGGGCCCAAATGCGGCTGCAGCATCCTTCAAAGGCTGAAGGGTGCTGTGGAGGCATCCACAAAGCAAGAATCCACCTTGCAAAACCCATTGTCCCAGCTGGTCGGTGGGGACTGGTCTCAACAAGCTGTTCAGAACGAGCTCCCCTCACCTCCAGCCATGCTCCTGCAATCCTCGCATCTGCCACCTGCTCTGTCATTAGCTCTTGGGCCGTAGCCAGGGACTGTGGCAACACCTGAACTGCTAATTGGGCTCTTGCAGCAGCGCTAACAAACAGAGCTGGGACGCCTCTGTCAGCCAAGCCAACTGCTCCGAGACGCGCCGGCGCGCAGCCAGTGCTCTCGCTGTGCTTCGAGCCCCCTGCGCTACAACGCAGCGGCAAGCTCCCGCAGCTACGGGCCGTGCAGATATTTTTAGCAACTGCGGTTTCGTTGCAGGGAGGGCAGCCGTTGCCAGCCAGGCAGGGCATGTCTGGGAAGCGGAGAAGACCAAGAGGAGCTGTGGTGGGGGAAAAGAGGAATCAGGTTGATCAGAGGTGAGTGGCACGGAGGGTATGGATCCAGCAGGTGGCAAAGGTACTATGGGGAGAGATATGGCTGCTCGCTGGTGGCAGAACTCTCCCTTGCACCCTGCTGCTGGCTGCTGTTTGCTCCCAGGATCAGGCCACAGCATTTAGGGAAAATAATCCATCAGAACAAGGAAAATAGAGAGGTGAGGGAGAGGAGAAGTCTGGGGCTCTAGAGAAGGATGCTTCCCAGGTTCTCTAGGTGGATGAGCTCCCACCTGGGGAATACCAGCACCCATGGCAGCATTAGCTGGTCTCGCAGCCAGAGAGCTGGGAAACCCTTCCACACTCTTGGGGTTTCCTATAGCCTCTGGCAGCAGGTGCATGCAACAGCAAACATTACAGAGATGCGGTTGCATCCGTTCACCTTCCTTTCTAGTCTGCTTGGTGAAGAGCATCCGCAAGGGAGAAAGCACAGACTCAGCTGCGGGCCAGCGTGAGCGTTTAACCCCCTGAGGTCCAACCTGCTTTGCTTGGCAGGGTGTGAAGCGGCTGGTGTTCACCCAGCACAAGCAAATGCCTTGGCAGGGCAGGCTCCAGGCAGGAGCGAAGCTGGCTGTGCCCCTAGGCAGGAGCCTTTTGAGCAGCTGTGAGGTGGAGAGCCACAGCCCTGCAGCCTGCTTTGGGCCATGGCAGAGCCTGGAAAGTCAGCCACTGCCACCGCAAGGTGAGCAAGATCCTGCCAAGCGACAGTTACCTCCAGGAGGAAACATGGCTCCCTCCAGGAGCAGCAGTCACTAATTCCCCCACCAGCATCTTCAGGTGAAGAAGAGGGTGGCCAACAGCCTCGCCAGGCATGGGAGGAGAGGGAGAGCTCTCTGTGCATTTGGCTGGTAGGGCAGCGGCACAGCCTGTGGTGGGGACTCTTTTCTGTCTGCAGACCTTGCAGGGAGAGGGGGCAAAATTAAAGACAGTGAAGTAAATGGGGATCCCCTTGCTATTCACACCTTCCTCAACAGAGCGGTATCACAGAACGATACGTGGGGAGGTTTTTTCCCCTTTTGTGAGATCATAGCCAGCTCCCTGTACCCAATTCTGTCAAGGTCAGCAAGACTCACGGGATAAAATCAGTGGGGTTTATCACCCAGGCAGACACAACGACACCCCCACCCCCCCCTTTTACCTCCCAGGCTGTGGAAGCCAAAAGGCACCTCCAGCCATCTGCAAGCAGCTTTGCCACACCCCTGAGGCGACATGGGCTTCTCCGGCTGGGTGCTGTGGTCTTGGCTTTGTGGCTTCCTCATGGTAATGGGCAGCTCCTACCAGCTCCTGCAGCCCTACGTGGGCAGAGAAGCTCTGGGGAAGACACTTGCGCAACTTTGCAGGATGCTGCAGGTATGTTAAAGGAAGGTGTCCAGCCCCAACCGGTTGTGGACTATGAAGCTCTACTGGCCAGGCAAGGGAAGGGTCAGCACACAGTTGCTAACACAGCTCTCCTGCCTGCAGATGACCAACGTGGTCCTCAGATGACCTCGTTCAACCAGTTTATCCCGCTTTCCAGGAAAGCTCAGTGGCAGGGGACAGAGATCAGCCTGGTGCTGCTGGAAGACCCCTGGGTTCCTGCAGCAGCTCTTCGCAGTTATTCCGTGTGCTCAGAGGAATCAGTGCTTCCGTCTCGGGCACCCCACGGTATAAAACACTGGGGCTGAGGCTGGATGGACTCAGGCCCTTTCATGGCATTTTAAGGTGCACACTGGGAAGCCTGGAGATTTTTCCTAGAAATGTAAAGTAGGAAAATCCTCTCGGCTGCAAAGTTGTCCGTGTGCTGAATATCTGTATGACAGACATGTGGTCAGTGGCTTTCTCCTGCAATAAATACTGGTTTAATATGACTTTGGTGGAGTATGTCTTAGTTAGGTGTTGTATTGTTCTCTACTTGCTACGAGGCGATTGAAGTCCCCACTGTCACCTCTGTAACGGGAAGGTTTCTACTTAGGTGCACTGGTTGGTCAAAAACTCCCAGAACAACTATCACCATGGAGGAAAATAAGCTTTTTCCAAAAGCACTGTGCCTTTGCAAAACAGAATGACTCCAAGATTAAAATAAAGTCTTACCAGAATAATCTTTCTTGGCTGTCTTTGTACCAACCAGTTAGTCTCAATGGCCAAGCTTTTAGCCTGAAGAACCAAGCGAGGTCTCTCTTGCATAGTTTTATACGCTTGATTTGTCTGAGATTTATAATCTGGAATATAGGAAAGTTTCTTTGCTTTTGTCTCCAAAAAAATCAGCAGTTTGTCGTTCCCCGTGCTGACGTGTTAGCACTTCGACTGTAGGTTATAGTGTTCAACGCCCCGGCCAACAGCGACTGCTTGCGCAGCCAGCTTGCTCTCCGCAGCCGTGCTGGGCGCCTTTGGCTCTGCCTCAGCACGTCACGGCCCACCTGCGCCCTCCCGGCTTTAATTTCTCAGATCCTATTTTCGCCTGGGTTTAGGCGAATGACAACATAGCAGTGACAGCGCGGCGACTCACGGGCGCCCTGCAAGAGCCGGCAGTGTCCCCAGAGGGGAGCTACCACGTCGGGACCAGCCTGGAGGGAGAGTCGGAGGAGGACGATGGCGCATGGAGTGTGATGAGCAAGGAGCCAGGTGGGGACGGGGAGGCTGTGCGGGGCCGTGCTGGCCGGGAAGGAGGCCTGCGCAGCTGCTGCCCGTGCTGGGTCACCAGGAAGTCTTGTGATTTCACCGAGTGCTGAGGGGAAGAGGGGAGCTGCAGCCTCCCTCACCTCCCTGCGATGTCTGCACCTGTGCGTAAACACCTCGCATGTCCCCAGGGTGCTGTCCTCCTTCCCACTGCTTCTCTCAGTCCTCTCCCAGCTCATGTTTGCGGTCTAAGAGGCTACGAGGATGGTGAGGGGACTGGAGCATCTGTCCTATGAGGAAAGGCTGAGGGAGCTGGGCTTGTTCAGCCTGAAGAAGAGAAGGCTGTGAGGGGACCTTAGAAATGCTTACAAATCTCTGAAGGGTGGGTGTCAGGAGGATGGGGCCAAGCTCTTTTCAGTGGTGCCCAGCGACAGGACAAGGGGCAATGGGCACAAATTGAAGCACAGGAAGTTCCGTCTGAACATGAGGAAGAACTTCTTCACTCTGAGGGTGACGGAGCCCTGGAACAGGCTGCCCAGGGAGGTTGTGGAGTCTCCTTCTCTGGAGATATTCAAGACCCGCCTGGA
>Ga0065711_1051127_pt1 | contig 10509 bp, 6 predicted proteins | sample Hoacrofraction12_FD_59098 | JGI IMG/M metagenome (GOLD analysis project Ga0065711, IMG submission 59098) | Hoatzin crop microbial communities from Cojedes, Venezuela - Epithelial fraction 12 v2 (version 2) | ecosystem: Host-associated > Birds > Digestive system > Esophagus > Crop | place...
GGGGGGGGGGGGAAGGTATTTTAAGATTTTGATTGATAATAAATTAAACTAATTTCCCCAAGATGAGTCTGTTTTGCCCATGACAGTAATTGGCGAGTGATCACTCCCTATCTTTACCTTGACCCACAAGGCTTTCATCATGTTTCCTCTCCCCTGCCCAGCTGAGGAGGGGAGTGATGGAGAGGCTTTGGTGGGCACCTGATGTCCAGCTGGGCTAAACCGTGACAGAAGGCTTGTTAACCAAATTCAGAAATAACTCACCTTTGCTAACAATTGCATATTAATTTAGAGAAAAATTGGATTTCTAAATCCAAGAAGGACCTTAAACTTTTGCTCCCTAAATCTACCAGCCTGGGGCCTAAGGAGATTTTGTTGAGACCAGCCCCGAGAAGCAGCTGTTAGATTCAGCCCTGACTTCTTGGAGACAACGGCATGATGGAGCTTAAAGAGGAATAACAGAAGCCAGCAGCATCTGCGTAATCTCTCCCCTCCTGCTGTGATACAAGGAACTTCAAATTAGAAATAGCTGCAGAGAGCACGGTTGTGGCTTAACATTTCAGGTCTAAGACTGCAGCCTTTCAGAAAAACCCTCTTCACCCACGCACTAGATGCCTCTCAAAAAGCCTCCAGCAAATAGCTTGGCCAGCAGGTTTGCTTAGTCTTCCATCCCAGGCACACCTGTGCTTACCTGGGAGCCACCAGCTCCTCCTGCTGTAAAGCAATGGGAATAGAGCCATGCAGGCAAAATGTGAGTGCTGCTTTTGTTACCATCCAAACACAGCCTCTCGTGGGTCAGAACGGTATTTGACGTAGCCAGAGCAGGCATGGGAAACCTGTACTTCAAAGGAAATGGCCGTGTTTTCAATCGCTTGTAATTTCATCAGACTTCAGGACAGTTGTGCTGAAATTCTCCACACCAGGTCCTTGCCTCAGGTGGAATTTGTGTAAAATGTGTCTGATCAGATAGAGGATTTGCAGTGTCAATCCCATGGCAAACTGGGGCTCAGCTCTCTCGGTCGCGGGCGTGGACGATGCTGGCGTATCTTGAAAAAAGCGTGGTGTCAGCTCAGAGGCATCCATGTGACGAATTTTCAGGTGGAACAGATTTTTGTGGAAAAAGTAATGACGTATCTGCCTTCAGATGCAGTGGGCAGTTGGAGATAACTATTCTAGAGGCAAATTTAGACTCTATCTTACAGCAATGGCTCAATCAGAGGTCTAAGAAAGGTGAATGATGAGGAAAGATTTGAAGAATTCTACTTGTTTCTACTAGAAAAAAGACAAATGACTGGGGATCTTGTAGGCCTTCAGTTGTGTGCACAGTGCTGTAGTTTGGAAAGGCATAAAATACTGCACCAAGGGGGTGTTTTGGGTGGACTTTGCAAAAAAAATCCCAGTAACAAAGACAAGAGAACACTGGCCTAGGTGACAGGGTGTTAGGACTAAGCTAAATGTAGGCTGGGCTTGTCTCAGTGAAGGAATAGGGTTAAATGCCCACACCAGGGATATGCCAGTTATTTTCCCAGTAACTCTCTGGTAGTTCAGCAAAAGGCAGGAATGAGGGGATGACACAACCGAGTATGCAGTCATCCTATGCTGATTTCAACAAGATATGGTAAAAATTATATTACACCCCCCCCAATTATATCCTTCTTCCAAATTTAGAACAAACAATAAATTCAAAAGATTCCTTCATATGGGGGGGGAGAAGATGAAAGCATTGCTGTTTCCTCTTACAGTCTTCAAGGAAATCAGAGTTCAGTGAGTCGCACGAGAAATGAGCTCAGTGAGATGTGTGTAGGGAGCAATCTAGGCAAATAATTGGCGATGACAGAATTAAAAATAGAGTCATTAAAGATAGATGACTTTTAATGGAGCCAGAGCAATGAGATAAAGGGATCTTTTTTGTGAGGCTTTTCCTACATGGGTAATCATAAATACGTAAAAGCTGGGCTGGCTGGTAGGCTACTTCGTTCACTGTCCAGTCACATAGGAAGATGAATTGAAAATCATCTTTTTCCTCCAGTCAAATGTGAAACTTCAGCCTCTCTAAATCCACCAGGACAATGCAGAAATGGTTGTTCCAGGTGAGTGTTCGGCCCAGTAATAACTAATCCAGGCTAGTTCTCCCCGTTTTCCACAAATGCGATTCTCCGGGTGAATAGAACATCAGTCGGGCAGCTTCAGGAATTTGAATAGTCGGGGCAGGGCTGCAGGTCATCTGGGAGAGCAGGTAAGGAGAGGCTTTACTGGGAAGCAGCGCAAGGACTAACACACTTCTCCAGCCGTGGTTTAGCAGCCATCACGAGGAGAGGACAGGATTCACCAAGGACAGGAAAGTCCCACCCTAACTCAGGCACAGCTGAAAAAGCAATCTGATGCTAGCTTAGCGTCCCAGGAAAGGATGGCGCAAGGGTTGCTTTCCGGGCAGCAGGAACAGGGGAATACAGCCAGCATCAGGAGGCAAGCACAGAGACCGTGCTGGGGCTGGGGTCCGGGCCAGCTCCCAGGGGGTCATTCCAGTCTGACGTCCTCCGCTCCCTCTGCACTTGAAGTTACGCGTCCTCTCCTAAGCAGCTGTTATTTCTCCAGTGGGGGATGAGGTTCAGAAACAAGAAGTGGCCGTGGCTCATCAACTTTCCGCCAGCGAAGCATCCTTAATGAATGTTTTCAAGGCACAGCAAGAGCCTCAGGGCACTGTAATGCATTTTCAGATGTCGAAGGAAAAAAAAAACAAGAACAATGTTCTTATGGCTTTACATTTGAAACACTTGCAAACAGGAGGCTCAGGATTCAGCTGGGTAGAAAACAGTGGTATGCAGAGCCACACGTTGCACTGTTGGGACCCAGCATCCTGAAGGTTGGTCTGGACAAGCCAGGGGGCCAGCCCAGAGGAGGGCAGGAAATCCCTGCAGGAGATGAGACAGAACAAAGGCAGGCTGACTAGGCTGGTAATCTGATTTTTTCCCAGGAGATGGCACTAAAGGACAATTGCCTTTCAGCCGCCATCATGCAATGCAGTGGAAAACTTTGCTGTCGGCCAAACTGTTTTTCAGGCAGTTTGCAGTGCCATCTTCTCAAGTCGCTCCTTGTTATCAGAACCAAAGCTTTACTCTTAGCATCTGTGCTTTTAGCAAGGGGTGAGGATATCCGTCTTTTACATCTCCATACAGTAGGCAAATTTAAACTTTCTGCTTACCGTGGCAGGATCCCACTCATAGCCTCACAGGGTTACCCAGTCTGGAAGGACCCCAGGAGGTCTCTCCTCCAGCTTCCTGCTCATAGCAGGGTCAGCACTTAAGTCAGGCCGGGATGCTCTGCACTTTGTGCTGCCATGCCTTGAAAGCCTCCGGGAACAGAGACTCCCCAGCTTCCTGAGGCAACCTCTTCTCATGCTTGATTATCACATTAGTGATTTTTTTTTTTTCCCCCTTGCATCTGGCTGGAAACTGCTCAATGCGTGACCATTGCCCCTTGCTGTCTGGCTGTGGACCTCAGTAAAGAGCCTGACTCCATCTTGTTGGCAACCTCTTCTTAGGTATTGAAAAGTTCCTGTTGGGTCCCTCTTAGGTCTTCTTCCCTCCTCCAGCTAAACAAGCCCAGAGCCCCGACTCTCTCCTTGTGGGTGACACAGGATTCAGGCAGGAGCACCACCCTCACTGAGCTCAGGCTAGACTTCACCCTGAAACAGGCCTAGCAGTCCGATAGCTCTTTCCTACAAGGAGAAGGCAGGGGAGAATTTGCTTCCATTTCTTTCTTTTAATTTCATTATCTCCATTAATCTACAAGCTCTTTAGGATCTCTGCAGCTCCTTGAAGAAAAAGGATTTCCAAAGCAGACTGTGTACAGGTAACTGCAGCAGCTTGGTACAGATTTTAGGACTGGTTTTGTCTCAGAAGAGGCCAGTGCCTAGCTAACAAGGTACTTGGCATACAGAAAAAGAGAAAACTCGTATTATAGCACCCCAACACAAAACCTGTCCCCTTGCCAGTCTTACAGACAAGCAGAGGACAGAAGGGTCATTCATTCCTGAAGGGAAACTTGGGCTGGGACTGGCAAAGCCCTGGAAGCACCGAAGTGACGTGGTGTGGCGTGGTACGGCTCTCCTCGGTTACAGCACTTCAAAAGCAAGCTGTGCAAGAGTGCTTCCTTGCTGGACAAAGGACAACAGCTGCGAGTCCTCCGCCATTTCCTTAGAACCTACGGTAAGCCAGGGCAGTAATTCAATGCTCTGGCAAAAACAGCAGAAGTAAGTTTTATTCTGCTCCATGACTCATTGAGCAGGCACTAGGAATAGCCAGGGATTTAATTTTAACAGTGACTTGCCAGGCTGTCAGGTAAGTGGAGTTCATTCTTGAGAGAAGCTTAGATGAGTTGACTGCTTCTTGCCACTCTTGCATGTGTTCAGCTTCCTGAACTTACTCACCCTGCCGTTTGTTACAAAACATGGTGAAGGGCAGGTAGAAATCTGAAGGGAACCAGAATAGCACAGCAGCACACCACTGAAAAAATACAAAACCCTGCGAGGTGAAGCGAGGGGTAGAGGTGTCCGGCAAGTGCCTGAAGGGAGGAACACATTTCATCCAATTCAAATGTGAAATCAAATCTTACCTGTGTACCCGCTATACCGTAATATCCACCACATCCTACCTTTGTCAACAAGATGGTCAGGTATCTGTTTTATTCCTAAGAGGAACACGGAGACAAGCTGCAGACAAGCCCATTTTGATAGAAGAGCCTGCCTGGGCCCGTGGGTTGAAAGATCTCCCTGCTGGGGTGGCTCCTCCAAGTGCAGCCTCGCCAGGAGCACATGAAGCCCATGCAGAAGCCAAGCGCCCATCCCGGACTGCTCTCCTGGCTCGACACGCCGTCAGGGCCACCTCACAGAGCCCAGCCGCCTCACCGTCACCGACGTCTCGCTCTCCTCCGAGCCACTTGCAGGCTTCCAGCACAGCGGCTCTGCTTCAGATGGACGTTGCTGTTTCTTGTCGGCTGAGCAGGATGACCTGCCACCCGGTGCCGAGTCAGCCAGGGAGTATTTCCTCATCTCTTCTGTCAGCCAGACAACACTGGGCAGCAGCGCTGCAGGATCTGCCCTGTCCTGCCTCCTCGCTAAGCCAGACTCGGCACAGACAGGGACCACAGCCCTCTGCCACGCACCCCACCAAGAAATGAACTTCACCCCCGAGATCTGGATTTTGTAGACGCTGCTGTCTCAGCTGAGCTGGTGAAGAGAGCAGCAGACCCTCAGGCCAAGGCTCGGCCTCACAAGTTCACCCCACCAGCTGCGAGTGAATTACTGCTCAAGGAGTACTGATAAGCAGCGCTAATTGGTAGTGAGAACCATCAGTTCATTCCGAGGAAGGAAAACAGGCTGGCATGAATCTCCAGCTGTTTTATAGCAACAGCATAGGCTACTTGCTTACTTTCTCTTTATTTCCTTCTTTGTTTTTGGTCTACTTTAGAAACATTGTTCAGCAGAAGCCAGTATGCATCAAGCCTTTCTTTTCTCAGGCTCACGCAGAAACAGCATTCACATGTCATTCTGGTTCTCTATGGATGGCAATCAGATTATTCCCTTGAAGTTGCACCAGATGAGCAGAGACCATAGGTCAGCAGACAACGGCAACCATTGTGCTGAGTAGTTCCACAAGCTAAAGTTCATGTTTACCTTTGTGGAAAGTCCCTGCACTGAATGGGCTGGACCCTGGGTGTTGTAATGAGGGAGCAGCCTTGCTATTCAGAGGACACAGGGGCAAACAGATCAACACTCATTTCACACAGAAAAAGGAGACACAAATCCCGCCTGCATTGCTTTAGTCATTAAAAAAAAAAAACCTCTAAAGATTCTTGCTGTAAAAGCCCTGTAAAACATAGAGTGGTGTAACCAAATTTGAAGTTAATCCCAAAATACGCGAGCTGGTGTGGCATGTGGGTGTTTTGACAGCCCTGTTCCTACTGCAGAAGACACAGCAGTTATCAATACCCTCTGGCATGCCGGTGGGGCAGATCAGAGGGACAGGTCTGTCCCCACAAGGAAGCTCAAGAGAAACAACTACAGGCATGAAACCAATAAGCAGAATCCCTTCGTGGCTACTCCTACCCCAACTTGTGCAGCCTTGGATCCTCTGCAGCCTCATCTCCACACCTTGCCTTTCCTGAGCGTTTCCATGGAGTCGGGGCTACAGCCGCGTCCTCCTAGAAGAGCGCCGAGGCCACGGGCAGAACAACACTAGGAAGTTTACACTGCCGCTTCCCCTCGCTGCCCCGGCCACCGCCGAGAAATGCCTCCTTTGTGCGCGCGCTTACATGCGTAGGCAATCACAAGACATGGATCACATAACTTTTATTTACAGTCCAGTTAGAAAAGAGCATTAAAAAACCACCCCAAACCACTACCTTTGTTTCATTTACTACATTTAAAAGAAATACAGTCTGGTTTGCTAAGATGTGCAAACCCCTTCATTCAAAAAAGGCAAAGAAAGCAAACGAACAGCATTTTTATCCAGAAAGTCAGTCAACTCCTTGATTACAAAAACACTATCAAAACTAGAAACATCTATAATACCGAGAAAGCGCCAGCAGGGAAATCCTTTACTGCTACCATAAAAGAGTGATAAGAAGAAAAAAAAAAGAAATCAAAAACGCACAGAATTTTGAAGGCCCATCAACTCCCTTGTTCCTGTGTCATCAATACAAGATTTATATCCCTGGAGGTGTGACACGGAAGCTGCTCCATCCGCACCACTGAGCCGAGCCATCTGATGTTGACATTCTCCAGCGACAACTTCCAGCTACGGAAATGAAGATGGAGCTGGCAGGTTGTTTGGCCCCATTCCTATACAAAACGGTTGTACATTCTCATACCAAACGCTGTATGTAGTTTTTTTTCAGATGCAGCTGGTAATCCATTTTCTTTGCCGGTGAACACCACGGAACTGGGTGTTCCTACACCCCCAGGTTCCAGAATCAGGTATGCCAGATATAAACTCCGTTCTCAGTAAGAGAAGTATATGCAGGTTTCACAGCAGCAGAGGGAAAGTTTAAAAATATTAATCACAGTGAACCTTTAATGCCCCAGTCGAAGACCAACACACCTTATTTTCCTTCTGGATTTTTACATCAGTCTGAAGATTTAAAGGCCCGTGATTTCCAGTGTTGCAGCAAAGCTCACCATGTCTCAGACCACCGTCCATTTGTATCTGAGTATATTTTTAAGTATACTCATAATCTTAACCCTCTCAGGGTTATAAAAACAAACCCAAAACCCCACCACCAGGACATCAGAAAACCAAAGACTACCTTTTCCTGATCCCTCGTTATCCGTTTCCTCCACTGCTCTGACAACTCCTCCGATCTCCACCTCCCCAGCTGCCCCTGCATCCTCTCCTTGCCTTCACTTCTCTCACCCTCATCTACTTGCTTTTCCATCCGTCCTTGGCTCCCTTCCACACATAGCCCAGAGCTTTAGAAAACCAGCTCACGTCTGAGAACAAAGTTCAGCTCAATCAGTCGAAGATTATTTCCCCGCCCTTGCATTTCTTCGACTTGATCTGATCTGACGAAACGCTGGAAATTTTTGCGGAGAACTCCGTGATTCTGTGAAAAGCGCTCAGCCCAGGGGAAGGGGCTGGCTGAGGGGGTCGGGGCCGGGACCGGTGCTCCAAGAGGTGTCTCAGACGCGGGTCTCGGATTCAGTCCTAAGAAAGCAGCAACGAACGTCCTGGCGTCCTCCTCGGCGGGGCGCGTGGAGCCGCGCTAGCGGACGAAGGATGCCACCTGAGCTGCCACCCCAAAGGGAGCCGAGTAGGCCGTCGCCAGCCCCTGCAGGCCCACCATCAAGTAGTGGCATCCCTTCTGCAGGGCTTTGCCGACGTTCTGCGGAGAGAGACGGGAGAAGGGGACGAAAAAATGGTGAGGTGACAGAAAATACCTTCACATAAAATCCTTCCGACGGCCAATGCCACCGACCCAGAAAATGAACTTCTCCCACAGCTAAAGAGGGGTTGAGCATGGAACGACATTCCACCATCTATTTTTACACAGAAATACACACCCAGAGAGTATAGTTAAACCGAACGGATGCAGCCTCCACAGGAAGCTTGGCTTTTACGTGGGCTTGTAGTCAAGAATAAAATCAGTTTAAATTCACACCTAGTTCGTAGAGGTACGCGTTTCCTGCACACACATGTTCTAAGCATGTTAGTAACTCTTAAGAGCACATAAGCTTTAACATAAGTTAAAACTGGAGCTGAACAAGGCGGTAATAAATCACTGAGAATACTTTTATGGGAATTTAATTGCTTTTTGTCAAAACAATTTTTGTCAAAATAAGTCTGTTTTGACCCACTTTCATGTCTGTACACATTTAAGAACTCATCTGTGACCTGCATTAAAGAGAACTTGTTACTGATAATTTAAACTAAAAACTCTAATCTAATTTTAGTTTCACTCTTCCTAGTTTTTGCTCATATGGCTGATCACGACTGGGAAATTAATACAATGTGGTCAGTTTGGGAGGAATATCAGAATTAACTGCTAGTAACACTTTATGGTTGCTTGGGACCAGATCAAAACCACCTCTTGTCACATGGAAAACACCGAAGCAGAGGATATACTTTTAAATCGGTGCAATCCAGTCAATACCTATTATATTCCTAGGATTTATTAAAGCTGGATTACAGTGGTGCCGGCACATGAAAACCTTCAGCTGTCACGATGCCACTACATAGCTGAATTTTGCTCTGTTTACTCCAGTGGAAATTTACTTGAAAGGAGTTAGGATGGCAAAATGAAAAGGCCGCTCGAGCGTGGGCAGAGAGCCTGAAGACGCTGACGCAGGGCCTTGCCTTGCCTTCCCTTGCCTTCCCTTGCCTTCCCTATCTGTCCAGGTCCCCCTGTGTTGCACTGGCGACTTCCACACCGTACACATCTCACCTTCCTGGACCTCCCTAACGCTTTCACCAGTTGGTCTTTACTGCCAAAGCTGAACTAGCAAACCTTCCCCGTGGGGATGTTGCCTGACTGACACCGAAGGGAACGTGCAAGTGTTCAAGCACTGCCCTGCGCAGTTGCTTCAAGCACCCTGTTGGTTCAAGCAGCGCCCTGACACCCACAGCACACCCAGCAACAGCACAGCGGCAAATCCGTGAACCGCTGCGACGTAACCGTGCTCACAGGGCTGCCCTGCGTAAATCCAGCCAGGCAGACCCGAGTCTGCTTCACACTACACGTGTTTGGGAATCTCAGTGTCGGAAACCCGAAGCATCAGATCCATCACGAAAGAATGAAATATTCATCTCTTTATGAACCGGCAGTGGCTGTGCGGCAGCTTGTGCCCGCGCTGTCACCTGCGGACTCGGTGCATTTCACAAGTGAGTGAGTTTGCCAAGCCAACCGGCATTTCCTGCACCTCGGACATAGCATATTTGTAAGAAAATCATCATTTTTTAAAGAATGCAGTAGAAAGTTGGGTTTGGTACTGAAATCTGCAATCTCTCCGGTAGGAGAAGGTTCCAGGCACCAGACAGGATTCTGCTGCTAACGCAGAGCCTGGTTTTCCCTCCAAGACATATCTGAGCTGTATTTAAGCGACGTGAACAGGAGAAAAATAACTGAATCCTCCCCAATGGTACTTGGGTAGCCAAAGGTTTTGTAATCCCAGGCACCCGCCCTCCGGCGGAGAAAAAAACCACCCCGAACCAGCCCGCAGGACTGGGGACTTCCCTGCCGGGGAAGCAAAAGGGCAATTCTGATCCAGGATGGCTGTGACACGAGTAAGGACGTGTCGCGTTTTTTTCTTTCCCTCTCGCCAGTGAGGCTCAGGGGACACCTAGCAGGTGAACTGGCAAACGGGGGTGACTGGGGGGTGCTGCTGCCCTTCATTTCGCCCGCTTCAGGAAGGGAGGGGACAAGCAGGCCGACGGACGGGAAGTTTTAGGGAAGGGTGTCAGCACGGTGAGGCCGAGGGGGAGGCGGAGCGCGGCGGCACAGAACCCGTCACACCGGGGGCTCCGCGCCGCTTTCACCCCGACAGGGCAGGTCCTCGCCCCGCTCACCCCGGCTCGGGCCCTCCCCTCCCAGCGGGACCGGCTGCTCCCCGGACCGAGCCGGCGGGCAGACCCCCGCCCCGGGGATAAAACCGCCTCACACGGGGCGGGAGGGGGGGTTGTGCTGCCGAGGGACTCGCCGAAGAGCCGTCGCGACGGCCCCGCCGCCCTCGCTGCCCCTCCCGGGCCGCAGCGCGCTGCCCTCACCTTCCCGTACTTCTTCAGCCGCTTCCCGGAGGGCCGCTTGCCGGCGGCCCGCGGCGGGCGCAGGGGCTCGTAGGAGCCGGGCAGCAGGGCGAAGCGCACCTTCCTGGAGCCGCCGCCTTCCTCCTCCTCCGGCGCCCACGGGGCCCCCGCGCTGCCCCCGGCCTCTGCCGCCTCCTCCGCCGCCTCCTCCTCCTCGCCGCGCAGGATGGAGACCCGGTCGTCGCCGGGCCCGCGGCGGGAGTACCTGCCCCTG
>Ga0065711_1051128_pt1 | contig 10508 bp, 5 predicted proteins | sample Hoacrofraction12_FD_59098 | JGI IMG/M metagenome (GOLD analysis project Ga0065711, IMG submission 59098) | Hoatzin crop microbial communities from Cojedes, Venezuela - Epithelial fraction 12 v2 (version 2) | ecosystem: Host-associated > Birds > Digestive system > Esophagus > Crop | place...
GGGGGTCGGTGCGGGGAGCGCCTCTTCTCTGCTCCCGCTCTCGTGTTTAGCCCGGGGTTGGGGGCGAGCCAGCTGTCCCCCCCCCCGTGCCTTCAGCCGGGGGGTTGCGAAGTTTCCCCTCGTCGCCGCTTTGCCGTCGCTGGGCGAAGCAGCGTGGGACGGCGGGTTCGAGTCCCGCAGGGTCCCCTGCGCGTCCCCGCCGTTGGTCAATGGGCGTTCAGGGGGTGGGAGACGCGGTGGGGAAGGGTGCGGGGTAGCTCGGGCGCGCCCTGTGTTTCCCGACCCCGTTTTGCTGGAGGGCTGGTACGACGCCTGGTCGTGCCACTTCGGAAATGGCCGAGAAATCCAGTCCTTGTGCCCACCTTTCCCTAGCAGGGAGCAGCGGGCACCTCTCGCCCGCAGGCTGCACGCTTGCGCCCGGCCAAAGAGCTCACGCATCCCGGCTCTGCTCTGCCCAGGCGAGCGTTTCCTGTAGTGGTGCTGCTGGTGGTGAATGAAGCTGGGATTTTTTTTTTTTTTCCCAAGGATTATGAGACCCACTTACTGTATTTTTTTTTTCCTGGTTGTTTTAGCTAGAGAATCGAATTGTTTGCCTTGCCTAGCCATCTCTCTTGGTGCGTGTCTGTCATCGTGGGTATTTGCAAGGTTATTTGTAACACGCTGAAATACTAGACCGAATATTTCCCTTCTGATCGGCAAAACAGCGGTACCCTCAAAGTGGTCGGAGGCTGAATTGTGGTTAAAGAATGTATTTTGCAAAGTGCTGTGAGATCAAAGGAAAATTCAGATCAGAGGGGTTTGGAGAGCACAGGGGGCACGCGCGGGGCTGGGGACCGTGCTGTGTTGGTGGCTGGGCTCTCTTTTCTGCAGTCTGTCCTGGAAGCTCAGGCAGAGGCATTGACCGTACCCTCCGGACCATGTTGCTTCTTTTCTGGCGTGCTTTGCAGGGCACGGCACCGGGCTTTCCCTGCCCGGGACCTGCAGAACATTTGGAGAGAAATGGTTGTTCTGGTGAACCTCTCCATCCCGGGGAGTGTCTGGCAGAGGAGAGGGAAAACGTAGCTCCCGGTGTCCGTTAACTCAGGCGAGCGGATTTTCCTGCTGCTGGATCTGGGAGAGCGCTGCGGAGGCACATTGGTCGCTGCTCAGCCCTCAGCCGGGGCACCGTGTCCTCACGGGTAGCTCGGGCACGTCCTTCTCACGGTGTCAAGGAGAAGCCGAGTGCTTTGCGAGGACAGCCGGGCAGCGGGTTCCCCACCCCGATGCACTCGGTGCCTTGCAGCACGCTACAGCCCTCGCTGCTTCGTGGCTTTCCTCGTGTCCACGCTTTCCCACTTGTGTTGCCTTGTCTGCTTGGGCTCCTGCTCGCCTTTTCAGACCCATCTTCTATTTGTCCCCAATCCATATTTTTGCATCACAAGTGAGTTCTGCCAGCTGGGCCCTCGGAGGAGCCTCCCTCCGCTTCCAGCACAGCTCCGGTATCTGCCACATCCACACTGCGTCCTCCCCTCAGCCCCTTCACCTCCCACCCCCCTACCAGCCCTCCCCTCATTCACTTAACCCCTCTTTCCCTGTGTCAATTAGGTGTTGCCTACCAACCCAGAGGAAAGCTGGCAGGTCTACAGCTCTGCCCAGGATAGCGAGGGACGTTGTATATGCACAGTGGTGGCACCTCAACAGACGATGTGCTCGCGTGATGCCAGGACAAAGCAGCTGAGACAACTATTAGAAAAGGTAATGGTTGACCCCTTCTGGGAAAGGTGGTTTGGTTTGGCGTGACATTGGGGTTTCCAGGGTCACGGACCCCTTCAGCCAGCCCTCCGGTGCCACAGTTGTCCCCGTGCATGTAGTGGGGAATAATCAGCTGCAGTTGGGAGGATAAATCTCTGTTTCTGAGGCACGGGGGAAAAGGCACAGAGGCCTAAGGTCAGGTTAAAACTGCTGAGATCAAAGCAAAAATATTGAATCACATTGCCAAAAAAAAAAAAAAAAAGCTGTAATTTTCTCATTTCTTTTCATTATGTTAACACAAGCAGTTTCAAAGGATGAGCCTCAACAAGATGAGAGAATTAAAAACCCAAAGCCCATGCTTCCCTAGCCAAGCTGTTATTAAAAAGGTCGAATAAAACAGTCCAAGTTGTCGACATCAAATAGCACAGAAATGACAGTTAGTGGTTTTCTTTCTAATGTTGACATCCACTTGATTAGTTTTTAATAGTCTGCTGTCCAAAGAGATCAAAGAATCTCGTTAGGGAAACATTCCCGATAACAAGAAATTTTCCAGATAATAGATTTCGTTGAAGAAATGCTGTTTCATATGAAATGGTGCTCTGCTCTTTAAAATGTAAGTGGACTCCTGAGCTGGGTGTGTAATTATCCCTCATGCCCTAGTGCTATGTTGGCGTGTGTTGTGCATGACAAGATAATTTTTATCCCGCTGCTTTCGGGAAGTTGGTGTATTAGTCACTCATAACAATATTAAACCTACACTTAACTGATTTTCCTATGTGATAAGCACAGTAAAGCAAGGCAGAAAACATTTAGCCCTAAACCACTTCGTTGTGTCGGAGGCTTCTAAAAATAATCCCACTCAAGCTTTTATTTCTCTAAGCAATAACGGCAATCGGTCCAACAGCACATTTGTCTAAGAGGCAGCAGGCGTTATACCAGCAGCTGACACAGGCGTCCGAGAGCCAGCGTGTTCCCAGAACTGCTCTTAGGCATTAAATAAGCAGGATTTGACCCAATGCCCTCTGCTAATGGACAGGCGAGTTGAGCGTACGAGGCCTGGGATAACATCAGTTCCCGTGCGGAGGGTGTAAGTGCTCGGTGATTTCTCCCTTGCGCAGCTCTCCGGCTGCCAGTGGATAAAGTGAGGGAGGAGCGGTACCTCAAGGCATGTGTTCTGGGGATTTGCTACCTGCCTGCTAATCTGTCTGCATCGCACTCCTACGCTAACCTATATGAAAACCCCAAAATGAAGAATGGGCTCTTAGTGCCAGACATCTGATCCTGACGAAGGATTAAATGATAATCCCTGTAGGAAAATGCAACTGCAGAGAGGAGCTTCCAGCTTCCCAGGAAGGAGATCAAACCTGGAAGCTCCTTCTCTCACCTGACTTTTTTTTAACTCTAGCTGGAAAGATCCCGCTCTAGGTGGGAAAACTCGCATCTCCTGATTTCTCTCTGCCAGCAGATGAAGAAGCCCAGTGTGTCAAAGAGGTAATTGTGTTTGGATTTTCAGAGGAGGAGACCTGGCAGTCACCTATGGAAATAATAAGGCATTGCTTTTACGGGCAAGAAATAAGTTGCGTTTGTGTGTGTGTACGTTTGTGTGTACACAAACCAATTAGAGCACCTCCAGTGAAAAATCTCTGTGCAGGGGCTTCAGCAGCTGAACGTACTTTGAGGTTCCAAGCTGCCAAGAGCCCGTCTGCCCTCAGCACGTGGGCACAGGCACGTGCACAGAAACTGCGGTTCGTGCTGCGGCGAGTGAATCCTGGGCACCCCATCAGTTTAACGAGCAGGCGTTAAGTGAGGTGAGGTGAGCCAGGTCTGCTCGCCACGGCACAAACTGTTCAGCCCGTCTTTTGACACCGAGGTGTCTGAGCTCATCGCTGGCTGGAGTACACCGAGTCCTTCCAGCCTGATATGTGTCAGGTGCTGAGTCCAGATCCTGGACTGCATCCAAACCGAGACGTCACCTAAATCCTGTTCATAAACCAATTATGTTTTATCTTCAAAGGGATTTTTATTTTTTTTTTTTTTGGCCTTGTTGTCTGGGAGGACTTCCTCCTCCAATGGTTAAGCCATTTTTTGGCTTCCTGCCAATTCTTACACTTTGCCAGCACTGATTTCCAGATTAAACTGTTCTTTTTGTTCATTTAATACTCTCCAAGGTGCATGTAGGGAGGACAATGACATCTCTTCTCAGCCTTCATTCTGACTTCTGCAGACTTTGTAAGATGAATTTTTCATGTCCTGGTCCATCAGCTGAGTCTGTCTTTCTGCTAATTCTTCCTATAAACCATAACGATCTCCCTCAAGATGTCTCATGGTTTTGTTCCACCAGTTTGTCCGACTACCCAAAGCTGAAGATTCATCCCAGTTCAATCCCCAGAGATGGGCTTAGAACAGCTCTTTTGAGCTGGCATGAAAGGCTGATCCACAGGGAAGCTTGGACGGGCTTTAAACCATGGCTTTGACCATGTAAATCTCACTAGGGTCATCAGGCCAGTATTGACTCTCAGTGACTCTGGTTTAATTCTGAAACAACTCAGTGTCAAAGAAGATGACAAGAGCAGCACTGGAAGTTTTGTTTGTATTGATTTTATATTTCAAATGTTAAAATTAACTCTTTTCCCCAAGACAAGTATCTCTCTCCCACTAGCTTGATGGAAAATGAGGTTTCGTGTTGGGACCGTGCGCTTCACCAATGGAGGCAAAAAGTGTTTTAGCTGATGTTTGAGGGTAACGGTTAATGGATGAAGCTGAGGCAATCCGAGAAACGGTATCCTTTGGTCTCGGTTCATTAGAGCACTTATGCACATGCTTAAGTTTAAGCTATGAACAGTCTCATTGAAATCTAATCATGTGCCAAAGTACTTTGCTGGATCAAGGGCTGAATATGCTAATGAAGGAAAACAAATAGATCTTCAGCTGATGAAGCGTGCATTACTGTCAGAGAGCAGGAGTGATGGAGGCTGACTTTTTACACATCTGGCCAGAGTCTTGCCTGGTTGAAAACAGCATGGGCAACAAGTAGCGAGAGTCTGGACTTGTAAAACCCATCCCTGAAATAGCACGGCAGCTAATTTTAGGCGTCTTGGTTTAGAGACGCGTGAGGAGGCTATTTTCCTCTGCAGTCAGGGGAGAGGCACACTCCTCCAGAGGTGATTCAGAGCACAGGCCCGAGTGAGATGCTGTGATTCATTTCCTAGCAGAGTCTGTCTCTCCCTCCCCACCATCCAAGAGGCAGCGTAAGGAGCCTCCCCGTAGCCTCGCTCAGCACCTGCGGGGTCAGATACCAGCGTATCATTACAGAAATGGTCTTTTCTGATTACTTGCAGCTTGGCCTTTAATTTGGCTTAGGCATTAGTGGAATAAATTAGATCAATTTTGTACGATCCCTACGAGTCATCCCTATTCTAACGCACTGGAACAATTCTGCTATGCAGATACAGCTCGACTCAAAGGACGATAGACTGGATTACCAGGATAAAAATATCTGCAGACCAGTCATGCTTGTCTAAAACTTCCCTTCTCCTGCCTTGGGGTAGAGAGAGGTCTTCAGACTCCTCCACATCCAGCACAGGTAAATGAGCACCCGGCTGCGTCTGCTGGGAGCTCACGTACCCCGGGACAGGCACGGCTAAACGGGAGCCACACGGCCTCGGGCTGAGGTCAGGTTTGCTCTTTTGCTCCTCAAACCAAGAGGGTCTTGTTCTGCTCTTCCCTGCTCCTCACACCTCCCTGAGCAGGTCCTTGGTGGCTGTCAGGATGGGTGCTGGTTCGTCTCTGGGTGATGTGTTAGGACTGGGAGACCGAAAATAGCTTCACCTTTGCTGAGGAAGACCGTTAGACCCCCGGAGCAGTTGTACTGGTTGTACAAAATGTTTCCTCGCTGTTGGCCTTTATAGGTTGTCCATACATTTTTAATAGTTCCCTGTAATAGTTTTCTTGTCGTCATGCATGAGCAATGGGCGTTTTGATCCCTTCGGAGGTGCGGACACCAAAGTTGGCATTTGACCTATGCTGGTTTCAGCACATAGTGTCCGAGACCCGGCTGCGTGCGGGCGTCCCGCCGTCCCCTCGCTCTGTCACTCGAGGTAAGTCACAGCAGCCCGGTGGGATTTGCTGGAGGAAACACTGCACTGGCACCGTTCTTTCCCCATCCCAGCCTGTCTGCACGTGGCTTTGGTGAGGACGGAGACAGGAGCGGATGTGGCAGCATGGGCTCTGGGAAGTGTCTCGGAGCGGATCCGCAGAGACAGCGCTGGCTCCCATTTGGGTTTTGCTCGGACACCCACAGATGAAGAGGCTTGAACCAGGATGCCTTTAGTGAGGGCCATGACGCAGCAGCATGCTTGGATGCCTGATTCATTTCAAACACAGACGTCATCCCTGGCAGCGCTGACGGTCGTATTTCTGTGGGTAACGTGGCAGTGGCAGGAGCACCAGTTGTGGGCTGAGCCCTGTAACATACAAACACAGCCAGCCCTGATGCAAAGTCCTTAAATCACACCCATTGCTTGATGCTAAATAGGTGCTTATGTACCTGCCTAAATCAGAGCTTCATTTACCCTCTCCGAGCCTGAGGAATGAGAGAAGGGAATATCTTAATAAATCAGATGGCGGCCAACCTTCAAATCAGGTCAGCCTAGCTATCGTTTCCCTCCCCTCCTTCCCCCTTGTTCTCACGATGAGCCCAGCCAACCTTCTTGCATCATTCCTTCGGCAGGGCCAGATGGGCGCCGCGCGGGGAGCCGCGGGGATGCGGCATCGGGCGGCTAGAAAAGATGCCGACACGGCACAACCGCCCGCACCGGTGGGGCCAGCCGGAGCGGGAGCCCCCGCGGTACTTCCCAGCTTCCCGATGCCCTCACCTGCAGCTGGGTTTGTTGTGGCAGATGCTGTATAAACAGTAGGGCTGTTTGGGTAATGAAGTTTTTACTAGCTGGGAGTAAAGTTTGCACTTAAGCAATCAGTAAGTGTCACTTGTGTACATGAGGAAATGATAATGTGCACCTCAGCAGAAGCGTTTCTCGTAGTCAGATGTGCTTCTGCTCAACGAAGAGCTTCTCCTCGGGCGACGGCGGGTGCCATCCCAGCCTCTCAAAGAGGCCATCATGAGTGAGGCATTTTAGCCTTGACTACAACCCTTATTTGCATGTGTGATTGTGAACTTACTCTCTGCAGCGCAGCAGAATAAATGTTTATGAAACAAATTTGCTCTATTTTAGAGCGTGGGGGTCATAACATGGCACGATGCTGCTGATTAACTAGTAAATAATGCATAGGCTGATTACCCTTTAGCTTTGTTGACTGCGTAGGAAAAGGTCAGCGTTGGGATGCACGTGGGGCTGCCTTGCTGCGGGGGAAGCACCTTCCTGATGAACCTTTTCTCGTTTGACAGGTGCAGAACATGTCCCAGTCGATAGAGGTGCTGGACAGGCGGACTCAGAGGGACCTGCAGTACGTTGAGAAGATGGAAAACCAGATGAGGGGACTGGAATCAAAATTTAAACAAGTGGAAGAAAGCCACAAGCAGCACCTGGCAAGGCAGTTTAAGGTATGTCTGCTTTCCAAACTGCTAACGAAGCTGTGGCCAAGGGATTTAGCAGGGTGCGCTCGGGACTGTCACCCTGGTCCCCATCAGCTCACATAGCCGGTGGTCCGGTCCTACGCAGCGCGGGCGGCCACCCACCCGTGCAGCTCCCTCCTACCCAAAGCACGGCCAGATCCAGGCTGCGGCATCACATCCTCAGCCGCGAGACATTTTTCTATGGGGTGAAAGCATAAATCTCCGCGTTCCCCTACCCGCACACCACTGGGTGCCCCAAACAGCGCAGGATTGCTCCGTGGGAGAGGGTCTGCAGGGAGAGCCCGGGGCAGCTGAGGTCAGGGCGAGGTGGGTTCCCCTCCACGGCCAGGCGGCCCTTCCCCACGCCGTGCCCGGGACCCCCATTTTCTTGGGAAGAGCCGGGAGCGAGGGCTCCGTTACCATTTCTGCGGCACTTGGCAAACCGCACCGGGCTGTCACCGAGTCGCTTCCCTCCTCGGGGGGGTTGTAGCGATGGGACAGTCGATCGAACACATCAACCCCCAAAACACCCCCAGAAGTATGACTATTGCAGCTGTCCTTGGGCTCGAGGATGTGGAAATGTCTGATCCTGAAGTAGTGGTGCTGGCAGCAGAGCCAGCACCTGCTGATGGGTTACAGGCGTTTAGTCCTGGTGTACAGACTAACGAGGGGTAACGAGGTCAGCCTTTTAAATGGAGCTGTCATTGCGAGCAATGGTCAAACATTCAACCACTCGGCTGAGAATGAGTGAAATTGCTAACAAGAGGCTGTCAGCAATATTTAGAATGTTAGATTTTAGTAATGTTATGGATTAACAGATAGAAAAAACAAACTGAGGAGATTTCTAGTGAAATGTGGGGACATTTCTGATCAGCCACCCAGCTGATTGCCATCCTTATTTCCCAGCAGCTGCCCAGCTGGCCGGTGTTTTAAACCAGAATTTTTTTAATTGATATGTTAAATACTGAAATACCAAAAGTACATCAGAAAAAGCTGGGAAGAAGGTTCTTAAAATTTTTCACCAACTCCACCTCCTCCACTGCCCATCTCCAGTTACCACAGGACCCTAAGTTTAGCTCCACAGTCTGGATGTAATGACCATCTCTCTGATTTAAGCATGAGTTCCTTTTTTTTTAATTATTATTTTCTTTTTTTCTTTTCCCCCTCCATTCTGACGAGTATAATCCGCCCTATTGCCTGCCAGGGAGCTGGCACTGGGAAGTGCAAGTAAAAAAGAAACTAAATGTATTCCCCACATGCAAACCGCAGGAGGGAAAGCCTCTTGACTTAAGTAGGAGGGGATGGGAAGGAAAGAAATGAGGCTGAGGACCAATTTCTGATCCCGTTCCCCCTCCCCAAGCTGCTTCAGCAGACAGGCAGATGTCACAGCCCTGAGCGCTGCGAACTTGGCCGCTGGGCGGTAGTTTGAGCAGCACCAGGTATACTGTGTACCCTAACGTGCTTCGTTAGCGGGTAGGTGCATGCATATTTATGTCTACTCATTAGCTGCTGGGGCAAAGCATCTTCAACAAAATGCTGCATACCGTGCCGTTAAACGAGGCCTTCATTTAATTTTTTTTTTTTAAAAAAAAAGGTCTTCGTTTCTGCAAAATAAATTTGATAATGACTTTGATTTTTATGTTCTTTATAGCATGCCTAAAAACAGTAAGGAATTTTTGTCTAATTTGCTGCCAAAGCACCATTTTAAATAACAGCCACAGCATTTTGTTTCTGCTAATGCCAGCATTAAAATGTGAGTGGTTTGGAGCCTTTGTGGTTTTTTTTCTCTTTAGTTGCATAAGAGTATGTGTCTATGAATGGCTATCTATATAAGGCAGGTTAGTGAGCTAGATCCTCAACAGTATTTCATTTTCTTGCTTACAGGGCTAACTTAAAAGCAAGTTTTTTCAATGCTGCAGTGACTGAAGAAGCAGTTCACTCCCATGTAACCATGAAAAGAGGGCCACAGAGCATTTTGCACCATGCATTTATTTTTTTGATTATTTTCCAAATTAGCACCATATCTCACTAAGGAACCTTGAACCACACAACCGAGATCTTCCTTTGCATGCAATTGTAGATGCATTTCATGAATAGTTTGAAACCCTTGTCAATGCATATATATATTATTTTATTTTATTTTTTGGAAAGAAAAAAAAAAAAGAACTCTTTGTGTATGTGATCTGAAGCATGTAACCCTAAGATGTTGCATTCTAAAAATGACAAATAAAGGCCTTTCCCAAATATTTTGGTGTTCTGCAGCCTGTTTAATATGTTCTTTCCAATACATCATTTGGACCAAAATAATAACTAAAATAATTTTAGTAATAATAATTGTGGGATATGAACATTGCACTCACGTAGGAAGCAACCAGGTCAAGGCAGAGTGTTGCAGATTTTTGCACGCATAGCACTGAACCAAGCTTATTTTAACCTTGCAGGCAATAAAAGCGAAAATGGAGGAACTTAGGCCTTTGATACCAGTGTTGGAAGAGTACAAAGCCGATGCAAAATTGGTATTGCAGTTTAAAGAGGAGGTCCAGAATCTGACGTCAGTTCTAAACGAACTCCAGGAAGAGATTGGCGCCTATGACTACGAAGAGCTTCAGAACAGAGTGTCAAATCTTGAAGAAAGGCTTCGTGCATGCATGCAAAAATTAGGTAGGCTCAGAACAACATGGTGGCCCCGGCTAAACACCATCGATGTTAAACCACGCATCCCGTCCGGAGGCAGAGATGCCAGACTGGACATCTCCTTGTGCCTCGCCTGGCTGGAAGGGATGAGCTCGCACAGCCCGATTCGATCCTGTAAATACTTGTGCTAGAAGCAACATGAATCTTGGGAGCAGTCCTGCGGAGGATTGCTTGCATGACCAATGTTGCTCACGGCGTAAGTGCTTCAGGATCGGGCCCTTCGCTAGGCATGTGACTTTTGGCAGCGTTTGCATAAGTGGACGGTGAAATGCGGTCAACGCGTGGCCTAATGCGAGTGACGCTTATGCAAAGCAAACACATGCGCCCGTTTCGCTTACGCGTCGATGTCCCATCTTTTTGCTGAGCAGACCTGGCACGCCAGCAAAAGGTCTCTGCGCGCCGCTTTAAGTAGTGTGCGTGTGTGTGTCTGCAGGCCGTGACTCGGTTTCCCTTTTTCCTCCCCTTTTGCATCTCGCAAATCCCTGTGGAGAAGAGCATGATGTAGCTGGTG
>Ga0065711_1051119_pt1 | contig 10507 bp, 6 predicted proteins | sample Hoacrofraction12_FD_59098 | JGI IMG/M metagenome (GOLD analysis project Ga0065711, IMG submission 59098) | Hoatzin crop microbial communities from Cojedes, Venezuela - Epithelial fraction 12 v2 (version 2) | ecosystem: Host-associated > Birds > Digestive system > Esophagus > Crop | place...
AATATTAATAACAGAGAAAGAAAACATCAAAATTTGGTCTTTGGTCCGTTGAGTATTTTTAAGATTGTCAGCTGGCAGGGGGTGCTCAGCCCAAGCAGATGTCCCTTTTCTCAACTGGAGACCGAAAGCAGAAGGACAAACTGAATTTTTCGTTACTCATATTTCTCCTGAGAGAGAAAGCGATGTGAAACTTAGTTTCTACATTACCACAGAGAAAACAGCTGCTTCTGCGAGCTTCGGCTGCAGATTTGCAGTCGTCCTTCTGCTTAGCACTGCGTCGCAGCCTGCAGTTGGTACGTGCCGCAGCAGAAGGTGGGGAGAGCTGGCATTTGGGGGGGGTCTTATAGCCTCCGTACAGGGTGTTGGACATGTTTGTGTCACTAATGGATTTTGTAAATTGAATTTACACCTGAGGTAATGCTCATTTCGAAGTATCTGGCAAGTATGTGTGAGAGGGTTGGGGTTTTTAATAATATGTGTAACTAATTGGCATCTCTTACTCCGAGGACTAAACAGGCGTGAGCTACGTTACAAACATTTCCTATACTCACTCTTGGAAATGGCAGTTGTCAAAGATCTCTTGGAATAAAGGACGAAAAGATAGGCTACTTAGAAACAATAAAATATAGCTATGTTTGTATTTTATTTGTCATTTTAGGAGATTAAGGGATGAATCTGCAGAATAATGAGCGTTACTGTGAAGAAGTCCTAGTTATGGTCTCCTGGTTTTCTGCAGTAGGAGGGATGGATGTGAGCTTAGTCTCCTGGTGTTATTTACCCTGGTGAATTCCAGTTGTGATTCATTCTCACTAATGAAATCAAAGCCCAGAGTTCCCCTTGCACTAAAACACTGCCTTAAAGCCATTAATTGCTTCTCAGAAATAAATGTACGTTGGCAAACCCACAGAACTCGGTTTGTTTTTGCAGGTGCCTAACCAACCTTGGAGCTTGAAAAAAATATTATTTATTTTATTGCACTTTATGCCAAATGAATCGATGGGAGATTACTCTCCAGTTTAGCTGATGTGAAAGCAAGCCCTGGCCGGTAGCAGCTCTCCGTGAGCGTAGCCAAAGGGCAGTCCTGGGCTGGCTGTGGGAGCTGATGTAGGGCATGCCGACGGAGATAAGGGTGATGAACTTTTATTTTCTAGCCTGAGAAATTGATAAGGCAGCGGAACTGATAGGATAGTAATGTAATGCCTTTCTAAATGGGCTTAAATAGGATTGGCACTGAGTAGGTACTGGCAAATCACGGCGTATTCACTTCTACCTTTGTGAAATGTATTCCAGCTCCTCTAAATTGGTTTTCAATGTTACTGTGAATCAGAAAGGCTGACCTAGAGGGCCATGATTTGCTTTAAATTAAAGAGTTCAGATTGTGGACAACGTTGTGCTTAGATTTTTTTTTTTTTTTTTAAACAAGGTAGTCTGGTCCAGTTGTTTCATAATGCAAGTTAAATTCCAGCAGATGTGTATTGCAGGTGTAGATGATCAATGCTTTATGACAATCCTGTTTCTAATTTTCCTCTAATTTCCTTGATTGCTTATGAGTTAATTGTGTGTGTAGTGACAGAAAGACTTCAGAATGCTGCTTCATCAGTTAATTAAGAATAAATCAACACATTTTAAAAAGTGGTAAAATAGTTTTAGACTCTTATTTATGTCTTGTTGAGCAGTAACTGCCTTCTTAATTTTCTTTTTCTTGTTCTGAACCCAGTGCTCTGCAAACCTGACGTGTACTCGGTGATTGGCTACTGAATTGGAAGTTAACTGATTAAACAACTGTTAGCATGTTAATTAAGAGGTAGTTTGATATTTCTAAATCTCTCAAACAGCTCTGCAGTGTTTGTATGAAGAGTACTGGGACTGAGTGATGCTTTGGTTTTAGTTCACTAAGGAGTTTACATGAGTATAAATATAATTGCACCTCTTTTTGCCAGTTGATTTTATTACAGTGCTTAATGGTTTGTTGAATAGTTTGTAGGATAATGAATGTCATTTCCTTGTATTATACTATAAATAACTTGGCAAATTTTTAATTGGGATAATCATGGTAGCTTTCTCGACTGCTGTAATCAAGCTTTGCTTTTTGCATCCAAGAACTAAAGTACATCCGTATCAAGTTAGACCAATTATGTTTTTCTAGAGCGTACAAGTTTTTGTTGATTGTATGTTTGGGTTTTTTTAATAGCTCTTCCCTTCTTGAATCTTGGCTCTGCTTCTGTTGAAATGATAATTAGCTCCATTGGACGAGTTTTAATTACTTTAATATTCTGATTAGAAGAATGCACAGGACAGAAGTTTTGTTCTGTGAGAGTCTGAATTTTGGCTTTTTGTAGCTTTAGAAGAAAGTCGAGCATTTTCTTGTTTAGTGTATAAAGTCATTTTAAAAGACACTGGTAAAGTGAAATGCTTGCATTGGTTTCAGTTGCAGTCATAAAACTTATTAACACTTTTAAAAATACAAACAAAGAGAAGCAATTAAAGCAGAAGTTTGAGAGCGATCCAAGTACCACATAGAGCGATCCCCTGTGTGGGGGAACCTGATGTGTGAGCCCATATCTCCAGCACAGCTCAGAGATGCCCGAGGTCCCCATCTGCTACGGGCTGGCAGGACAGCATGCCGTGCCCACAGACCCACCCTGTGCTGTTATCCTGGCTTTGGAAAGCATTTCCATGGCCACAGCACCCTGCGTTGGGAGGGAATGGTTTCCATTTGCCTCTCTGGCCACCTCTGCTTTGTGTATTGCCTGTGTGATGTTCGCTCCTGACGTGGTTACCTGGTGTAGGACTGGCCTTGACAAAAAAAGTTTGCTGCCAGGGTAGCGCGGTGGATCTTAGACTGACAAAAGAGGCACCCAAATGGGAGTTTTGGCCAAGTAAATACTGCAGATTTCTACAGGCGCTTCATTTTTGTGTGGAATCATACACTGTCAGTTCAGTGCGATTCTTCTTTACGGCCAGGATTTCACAAGGGCAGCACGGGGCAGATCTGAACCGTGCCGCTACGCGGGCTGGGGGTGAAGCGTGCAAGTCGTTGGGAAGCAATGTGCAGCTGCGCTCGGGGGTTTCGGTGAATATCTCAGCTGCAGTGACTTTCTTCTGCTTTCGTAGTTTAAAGATCAACCTGAAGATGGCAAAAGTGCTCAGGGCTTCTTCAGTGCCTTGAAAAAATTACATTTACATCCTCAGCTAAGATTGCCGAGAGCTGAAAGCCTTAGAAAGCTGTGTTGTGATTCAAGAGTGAAATATTGTCCTGTGTTTGATCTTCTGGAGCTCTTCTGGAGGGATGATCGAATGAGTTGCACATGAGAGAGCAAGACAGATACTTAGAGTGATTGTTAAATCCCTCGTGCGTGCCTCGTGCTGCTGCGCCTTGAGAACATTTTCTTTGGAGTGTCTCCGAAATTGCTGGCTGAAAAGTTTTTCGATTAAGTAGACTTAATCAGAAAAAAGGCTGTTTGTCAAAAAGTGAAACATCTTGTATGTCTGTGGAAAGGATACCACTTCTTGAAAACTTCTTGAAAACTTCTAATTAAGAGGAGGGTCCTTGGGTTCATGAAGGAATTCTTGACGAGAGAAAGATTCTCACTCTACCTTTGCTCTTTTGAACCAGAAGCAGTTTTCTACACCCTACAACTTCATAAAACATTTGTGAAGTGTCTGTCTTACCATATTGCTGTATTGTAAACATTGATAGATTTCAGAAAGGCCAACTCCTCTTCTCCACAGAAACCAGCAACTTGGATAGAGGCAGATTTACTCTTTCCTCTTAGGACTTTTGTAAAAGCAATGGAGGGACCTACTTTATATTAATAACTGCCTGCTTGCGTGCTTCTGCCGTAGCTGACGATAGAACTACCCATTCACTTGCCGAGGTTCGGAAGTTGTTACCGTGGCTTTCGCTGCACTGCGGAAGGTTTCTCCAGCTCTGCGGCCACAACACAGCTGACGTGCAGAGCTCTAGCTGCTTGCTCGCTGCGGTTTTGCAATTATGTCATCAAATACAAATCCAAACATATGGTCATTTCTATAAGATACGGAGCCTGAGAAAACTGGAGAGAGCAATGATGGGTCGGAAAAAATCCAGTGGCAATACAGAGTTAAATGTCAATGTCTGCATTGTGCCTAGTTAAAAATTCACAGGAATGCCGTCAACTTGTTATAGAGCCCAAAGGATTTATACATTTTTCTGACAGATGATCATGATTCCCATCAGTACACTTAATGCCAACATCTGTAAGGTTCCACCTAATTTGGGAAACAAATATATTCTGTCCTTGTCAAAAAAGAATACTTTGTATGTTCCAGAAAATGCTTATTACTTTAGGGCCATTGCAATGAAGTGGAGGACAGAGATTTTTTTTTTTTAAGGGGTATGGCAAGGTAATATTATTCTTTCTTTTTGGTTGCTGTTTTTAAATGCAAGTTGGCTGATGCCAGCTTCTGGTCTTCGTAACACCGTGAAAAAATGCTGTTGATAACAACCCTGAGTGAACACATTAAATTGTCGGCATGCTCATTAGTACAGATTATGGAAAGTTGTGGTCATACCATCTGCACTTTATGGATCAAGAATGTTGGGGATGTATTAAATATAAAACAGCTTTATATCCTATTCATAACTTTAAGTTCCACTGTAATTTTTTTTTTTCATGCCTTTATTGGTCTGTAGGGAAAGTCTTTCAAAATCTGCTTTCTTTGGTAGAAGAATCATGACCAGTTTAGATAGTAATGCACAAGGACACCTGTATACACATTCCTTTTTCCTGTGTCTCCTCTGACATCTTCATAGACGGTGAAAATATTCCTGTCAGCCTTTGTTTCATTCTGCTAAATAAATAAATTTCACTTGATCTCTCCTCTTGGTGAACTTTATTCCCCAGATGGTTTTTCAGCAAGCTGGAGTTCTTAATTATTTATGTGTGTGTACTAATACTCAAAGAAAAGCTGTACTTCATGATGTGCATGAATTAGTTCTGTATATACAAATATAGTGAATTAGTTCTGTATATACAAATATAGTGGTAGGATACCAATGTGGCATTACTGAAAGTACAAATAGAGCTTAGTGCTCTTGTGTCCTTCTGTGAAAGTACACCAGAAAACTCGGGGAAGACATGTCTGTTAGGTTAGTGATATAATTGCATACCTAGAGGAGGAAAAACTTAACCAAAAATTATGAAAAATGATAACAAAATTTCTCATGGACTATTTGAAACATAATAGAAATGCAGAAAGTGGGAAATGTTAGGTTGTGTCCAGTAAGAGAAAAGAAGTGCAACTTGAGTTTATTTAAAGAGGTGCTTACTTTTGGAACACTCATGGCTGTGCTAAGAATCTGTGTAGTTCTGCAGATTTCTGTTATTCATCACTTCTAAGTTATATAAAGGAACTATCTAGGTTAAGTTCAGCGTTGCTGAATTTTAATTTATGCAGTGCTTAAAGCAGTTACCTTCAGGGTTGGGGGAAAAATAGGAATTTTTCATGAAGTGCTCTCTTTTATGTTGGTGGTGATTGACCAAACCACAATTAGAAAAATTTCGAAGGATTTTTACCTGCCACAGGATGCTAGCTGGGAGATTTTTAAAATAAAATGTTGACTTCCAAGTGATAAATGTACTGTTGCGGACTGAAATGTCAGCCTTGAGATTGTCGTGTCCTGTGTTCTTTCGACAAGACGAGGAAGCACAATGATGTCTATCAGTGAATCTGATCAGAATAAAAATGAAATTGTAAGCCAACAAAGTGAGTCTAAATCACTTTATTAGGAGCAGCATTGAGTTAAACAGGAGCGATACTGCATTTGGTTTTGAATGATGAATAGGACTTCAGTTTCAAAGGTTATTTTCTCTGTCTACTTGATGCAAACGTGGTGTAGCGCTGATGAAAGGTTTATTCTGACTCGCCTGATTCCTCTGTGGATTTTGGATGTGCAGAGGTCCAGTTTCTAAGTGTGTAAAAGATTTCAATACCAGCTAGTAACTCCTTGGGCGGCTCTTTGTTTTCCCTTCATCCTGATTATATTTAACATTTTTTAGTTGTCTGTCTTTTCATCTCTTTCTTGTCTGTCTTATCTCCAACATCATTTCATCTCGGTTTTGCTTCCTTAACAACAGTCCCCTGGGACTGTTGGCCTTTTCCCCCTTCACATGAGAGAGAATTCTTTCCTCTGGTTGACTCTTCTGGGGCATCATTAAGTAATGTCACCTGGTAGAAAAGAGTGGGGAGATGGTGTCCAGGGACATGTTTGGCCCAGTGCAGAAAACCATGAGGACCAAACAGCGTCTTTGTTGTCCTTGCTGAGGTCAGACACGTAGCGGAGTGAAACCATGAAAAGCAATTCTCATGCAAGTGTCCAATAAAAGCCTCAAAGACCTGATTTTTCTGGGGTAAAATGAATGGAGTTTGGAAGAGTTCTGTAGAAGGATGGGTTTGTAACTCTATTATCTTTGTAAAGCATGAGAGATTTTACTTTTCCTCCCTAGTGCTCACAAATACACAAGTATTTCTGCTGCAGGAGGTAAAATTCATTTGGAACGGCAGATACATCTCCACAGGAGGTCAAACCGGTCACAAGCCCACTAAAAGAGGGAAACTATGGACCCGGCTCTCCCTTCTCGCCCCTCAGAGTGCATTGTGTCGTGCCCCTTTTAGCTAAAATGGATTCACAGTGTGATATTTCTGATTGAACAAAGGCGAGGGAGGGTGCTGCCCGAGGTCTGGGCTGGTGCAAAGTGCTGTTCTGATGTGCATCTCCATCAGCCCGGCGGGAGGTGGAAAGAGGAAAAAGTGATCCCAGTGACAAATGGAAGGCAATGGCCAAGATGGTTTAAAAATTATTTCTTTTATGAGGCATAACATAGATAGTTTGCGTGTTTATGCCTCAGTCCGTGGGGATGATGGGAACAATGTGCAGAGATCTGAACAGAGCCTTGAATCTTCAGCTGCTTGGGCCAGGAGATACAACCGACCCGGGTGTCCTCAGGCCACCTCGCTCTGCCCCTCTGGTGACTGCTTCAAGCACAGGAGTGCTCCTGGCTGGAGACGTTTGGAAAGTCGTGACCGCCTGTATTTCATTTACCATCTCCTCTCTCGTTTTCGAATAAAAATGATACAAAAGTCCTCGGTCCATTTAGCAAAGGAGTGGACAAAATATTGTGTAACTAGAGCATCCTACCCTATTTTTGTTCTCCTATTTATCTTGCGCTTCAAAATCATGAATGTTTTGATCAACTGCTTGCAGTATTACAATGTCATCTTTCTGTTGCCTCAAAAGGCAGATTTCCAAAATAGATATACATACATATTCCAAAGATACAGTCATTCTAATGTGTGTCTGAAGGGATCTTCAAAATAACTTTATACAGGTAGTGTGAGTTTAAACAAAGCCTTCCTCTGTGTATTCAGCTGCATTCATCACCTTAGGTCTTCCTCAATATTCATGCCTGCTACCTGGAATACTATTTTTGACCTTAGTGATAACATGTGATTTTCTTCAAAATGAAACATATGATTTCTTTTTCTTCTCAAATTACCCTTAAAATCTGTTGGATTTTTTTCGGGTATCTGTATCTTCCAGGATTTCAACACTTGTTTTGCTTAAACTTTCTTTATATTTACAATAGTGATCATTACTAGGGAGCAAATAACAGGAAAAAAAAAAGGTGTTTTCTTTGTGCGGATGCACAAAGCAGCTTTCGAACCATCCCGTGTCTGCTGCTGGAGCTTACCTCATGTTTCCTCCCAGCCCATCATAAGTTCTTTAGTCTCACAGTGCAGTCTTCGGAAATATCTCCAAAACCATTGCTGTGTGTTTTTTGGTTTTTTTTTTAACTTTAATGCCACTGCAGAAAAAGAATCTAAGAAAATGTTGTTTAAAAATGTGTCCTTGAAATGTAGAGTGGGATTGATAGGGGAAAAAAATATCGGGTATGGTTATTAGTCAAGTAGAAGGGAAATGATGGAGGCTCCTAAGCCTCAGTTTAGTTAGTCTTGACTCAATCAATATTAGTCGTCCAGTATCTGAACCTGTTTGTGTATAGTTTAAAGAAACTCACTGCAAGGTGGTAAATGTTCTTTATACTGATCAGCCCACAAGGGCTTAATGAGAAATGTATTCAAATAACTTAAAATAGTCATTGGAACGAAAGTCGAAAGCTGTGATGGGGAAAGCGTGGACTGCTCCGAAGGCGAGAAGATCAGTTTCTCTGCTGATCCCATCATTTAAGGAGGTGAAAGGCAAGACTGGGATGGCATGGGAGATGTTCCTTCCAGCTGTGATGGACTGCAAGGGCCCTCAGCGGTGAAGCCACGCAACAGGCTTAACATCACTTCGACACAACTCCACGGGCCGATTTAACTGCGGCCATGAGTGATGGTGTAATAGCATCTCTAGTCCAGTTACGGAACAAGGTTTTTACTGCCCTTCTGAAGTGGAAGTAAATACACAGGTCTTTGGAGCTATCTTAGGAATTAGTGAGCCATAGTTACCGGTGCTGGAACGCATTGCAGTGAGCCATATCTGTGTTTTTTATTCTTTTTTCTTTTTTTTTTTTTAAGTTAAGAAAGAATAGGTGCCACCATTTGGCTACAGGTGTGCTTTCTGCGAAATGGCACTTTAAATCTACTTGAGCGTAATTATTGAAGAGACTCAAACAGTTTAGATCTTAATTGATATTAATAGGAATAACCCTCAATGACGTGAACTTGGCAAGCCAGGAATTGCAGCTGTTCTCAGCAGTAGTGGCAGTAACAAAGATAATTAATTGTTTTTCCCTGGGAGATATATTTAGATTGTACAATCTAAATATTCCATTCCCTGAGCCCTAATTCAGGCTTGTATTTATTCTGCAAATACAGTAAGTGAAACTAAAGCTAATATTTTTTGACTGTCACACCATTATATGAGCTACTGCAATTATTTTTAAGAAATAAAATATTTTAAATATTTTATTAGCATAAAATAATTACTAAAATAAGTACTAATTTGATTTTGGTTTCTTTTTTGGAAAAAAAAGCTTTGGAAGAGTTGGTTTATAGGAGCCGGTAGTTGAACTGGCCCCAGCAGTAATGTACAAATTATATCATATTGAATAGAGCAGAGCCTGTGTTCCTGGAAGAGCTTTAGACAAAAAGTATTCTTGAGTGAGCAGAGCCTCGTTTGCTAAGAACTCGTAGTCAGCATTGTAACCCTCCTGGATTATTAAAGAATACGTCAAGGTTCAGTCTTGAAGGGTTGAGGTGCGCAAGGATGCGTTGACAGCGCTGTGAAATGGTAAGACCCATCGTGCAAGAGACCTCTGCTTGGGTTATTGATTGCCAAGCTTTGGGTTCTTTGCGCGTGGCTTTGGGTTCTTTGCGCGTGGCTTTGGGTTCCTTGCTTTGAACGATGTTCTGAGCAGTAAGGAATCTTCCTGGGTGCTTCCTCTGAAGATCACCCCAAGTTGTGAGGGCCGTGGAAAGGCTGGGGACGGTTCATGCCGCGGCGCCTGGGAGGGAGCGAGGCACCGAAGCTGCGCTGCAGCGAACGCCTCCTGCACCCGCGTCTCTGTGGGTGATGTGTTGCGCGTGCGGGGAGTAATTACGTCTGGTCCTGGTTCTCAAAGCTGTAAGAGATACCCCCACGTGAGTGTGTATATTCACATGTGGGTTTTATTAACGCTTATTTTAATAGGGGTTATAAAACTCCTGCATTTAAAGGCTGTTCTGTAAAGCGATGTTGTTCTGAGCAAGGGTTTCTGTCACCGGTTATTTATTTCTAGAATAAGAAGTCTCTGTGTTTGACTACAGCAATAACATCCACCCTGAAAACGCAACATACCTGGAATGCTCCATTGCCTGCTACAGTAGTAATTTCCTATTACAGGTTTAAAATCCATGTATCTTATAAACCAGGTGGTAGCCCCAGGGTGGGAGCTGCCGCGGTCTGTGCGGGGCTGGCGATGGAGGTGGCATGGGCGCTGACTGAGGCGAAGCAGCTCCACGAGCACGTCCCATCATAGTCAACGTGCAGGGCTTTATTTCCCCCTAAACTAACATTGCGCTAAACCCCCAAACTAAACATTTACCTTGGTGATGCAGATATTGCCGAAGCTGACTTTCCATCAAATGGTGCAGTTATTTGCGCTGCTGGGTGGGAGATACAAACTTTCCAGGAGGAGAATCTGTCAGTTATGAATGGGATGAAACTTTATACACTGGCATCTTAAATGAAATCTAAATTATGTATCATGCCTGGCAGACAGCAAAAGTAATGTGGATAATGAAGGATGATTGCACGTGGTCAGTAGCTGCAGTAATGATCTGAATGTTTTGTCCTGGGTATCTCCTTCAGCCTACTGCCCAGAAAAGCCACTTTCACAGAATCACAGAATATTTGCGGTTGGAAGATACCTCTGTGGGTCATCTAGTCCAACCCCCCTGCCGAAGCAGGGTCACCTACAGCAGGCTGCAAAGGACCTTGTCCAGGTGGGGCTTGAATATCTCCAGAGAAGGAGACTCCACA
>Ga0065711_1051129_pt1 | contig 10507 bp, 4 predicted proteins | sample Hoacrofraction12_FD_59098 | JGI IMG/M metagenome (GOLD analysis project Ga0065711, IMG submission 59098) | Hoatzin crop microbial communities from Cojedes, Venezuela - Epithelial fraction 12 v2 (version 2) | ecosystem: Host-associated > Birds > Digestive system > Esophagus > Crop | place...
CCCCCGATGAGTAGGCTAGGGGTGGGTGGGCAAGAAATTGGGAGGAGACACTACTGGGGCAGTTGCTGACTCTAATTGACCGTTCCGTACCGCATGATGTTGTGCTCAGTAAGAAGTGTTCAAGGAAAGCAGGAGGAAGAAAGAACATTCTTGGTTATGGTGGTGTCTTCTAAAGCAGATGTTTCATGTACTGACACCCAGCTTTCTAGGAAGTGGCTGGATGCCTGCCTGCTGATAGGAAGTGGTGAAGAAATCCTTTTTTCTTTGTTTTTCCTTTACTTGTGTGGAGATTTTGCCTCACTTACTAAAACTGTTGCTATCTCAGCCTGCAAGACTTCTCACCTTCCTTCTGTTTTCTCCCTGTCCTGCAGGAGAGGAGAACAAGCAAGCAGCTCTGTGGGTGTTTGTCTGGGGTCAACCCAACACAGTCCTCAACTAAAGATCAGGAGAGGGAGGCATGAAGTTCTTTTCTAGGCCCTAAGAAAGTGTTTGTACAATATATTAATACTGAAATGCAAACTGCTGCAGTTGCATGAGTGGTCTAGGTGTGCATATGTTGTACGCAGGTGGAAAATAATTGCTCGAAATGTTTTCGAGCTCTTCAATGTGCCTTCTTGCTTTTGATGGTTAATTATTTAATCTCTGAACTCCTTAGAGCTCAGAACTAGATGGATTTTAAAGCAGTGCCTTTAACAGTAGTGGAGTACAGAGCTGGAATAAAACATTGTAAGTAAGAGCATTTAATTTGAGACTGTGTAGTACTACCTTCAAGTCACACATCCCCAGTGTCACTGTAGGAGCTCAGGCCAGTGTACTTTAGGTCTGTCTCAATATGCCAGCACAGCTGAGAAAAAATGGTAAGGTTCACAAAGCAACCTGATTCTGTGAGAAAATTCGTTGGGCTGTGAACAGCAGCTCAGAATGTAGTTTAGGAATCAAGAGTACTGAACATACTCAGTTTTCCAACATTTTTAGTCATGGATATTTTTGTCAGTTGGTTTTGCAAATCTATATATAATCATTCCCTAAGAGCTTGCATGCTACTGTTGTAAAGTCTGTGCTGTATGAGGTATTAAAGGATTTCTTGCATTAATATAAGATTGCCCTGCATTTAATTTCAAGTTAAGTACAGATGCATGTCTTAGGAAGCCTTTAATTGGAGGAAAAGGGGCAACTTACACTGATTGCATCAGATGCAAGTATTGGCACTATAGCCATAAGGATTATTTAAGCACAATCTTGTTGTTACTATTAAGCCAACTTCCTCAAGTTTGTTTGGGGTTTTATTGGGGGAGACAGGGGGAGGGCAGTGGACACAACATACTACTTCCTAGCTTTATCGAACTCGAGTGTTATGTGACATCACTTAGAAGCAGAAAGCTGTAAATAAAATTGCTAACAGTGGGGATTGTTAGAAGTAATAGTTATCCTGGAGAAACAGCTGTGAGCCTTTATTCAGACTTGTTTATTCCTGTTGTCAATATAGAATTGTGCCAGAGGAAGTCACAGTACATGGAATTTTAAAAATAACTAATTTATTTCTTCATTCCCCTTAGGTCCAAGATGGGCTTCTTGGAACACCGGTGTTTTTATTTGCATCAGATGTGCTGGAATACATCGAAATCTTGGGGTCCATATATCAAGGGTCAAGTCTGTTAACTTGGACCAATGGACACCAGAGCAAATACAGGTAAAATACGTTAAAGTATGTTCTCAATTTGGAGGGAATGCCAGGAGTCCTTTTGAAAGGGTTTGAGTCTATCTTGATGTCCCAACTTAAATGTTTTACCATCAAAGTAGTTCTTAATGTGTTGAACTCATTACAGTAGAAATGTAAGTTCTGAAATCTTACTTGAGAAATCAGCTTAGCTATCTTTTCTGTATCATTTTAGATGTGTTGTACCTTGCCATGTTGTATCTGTAGAAAATGTGCTGTGAGCCTTGTCCTTTTCAGTAGGGGACAGTAAGGTAGCGTTCACCCATCTGTCTTGATTCTTGGTTACATTCTTTTGATGTACTAAGTACTGACTTCTCCATGTATGCTGCAGTCTGAAGCCTCTTTCTGCTGCCAGACAAATTTTCTTACTCCTGTTTCTCCTGATCTGAAGAGCCATTCTGAGAGCTGAAAGCTTGTCTTTCACTGGGTGGGTTAGTTTACACTGTAAACAGCATCGTGTCCTTAGCTTTTGTCCAGCAAGTCTTGGCAGGCAGCCTTCCTATACTGCGGGAGCATCTCCCAAGACATGTGGCAGCAGAGAGGTCTCCAGGTTAAAAACATGCAGTATCATTTAAGCACACCAATAGCATTCTGACTGTTTCAGGATTTAAAGTATTGAGCAAACTTAACAGTTTTCTACCACTTTTCCTTAGTGCATGCAGGAAATGGGAAATACTAAAGCAAGACTACTCTATGAAGCTAATCTACCAGAGAACTTCCGAAGACCTCAAACAGATCAGTATCCTTTTTGGTTTAGCTTTCACATTGAAATGACTTTTAATGCAATTTAGATGTTTATAACTGTTTCAAGGAACTGCTATGTTTGGCGTCTCACCTTGTTTATTTCATTGATATTAGTGCATAAGAAATGACAGTGGAAGTTGAACGGTTCAGAAAAGGTTTAAATTACTTCAGTTATAGCAAATCTACTTTGTAATGAGATTTGGCAAGCCCCATTTAGTTTTGCTTTCAGAAGAGGTTACTTGATAAATTCCTTGTATGTAGGAAGTTAGTGATACTGGAGAGCTCTTGAATATTCTGTCTTTATCTTGAGTAACTGCCAGCTGAAGTTAGAAGAATTTGAACAGGAAATAAGGAGCTGAATATTAAAATAAAATAAGCCATTGGATCTTACTCAAGTGAAGTATGGATTTCTTCCTCTAGATTAAGTATTCTGTAATTTCTGGGAGTTGAAGTGTATCCATTCCATGAAGTGTGTGAGCACAGATGACTAGCATGGGAATATCTAAATAGAATCATAGAATGGTTTGGGTTGGAGGGGACCTTTAAAGGTCATCTAGTCCTTCCCCCCCGCAATGAACAGGGACATCTGCCACTAGATCAGGTTGCTCAGAGCCCTGTCCAACCTGACCTTGAATGTTTCCAGCGATGGGGCATCTACCACCTCTTTGGGCAATCTGTTCCAAATAATCCAAATCTCCCTGATGGCCACCACTTGTGTTGGTGTGTGGTTATGACAACGTACCTGGAAGGGGAGTGTTGGAAGAAAAAGTGTCTACCACTAATAACTAGCTTTCCTCAAAAAATATCTTTCGAATGTACTGAATCATTAGGATAATGTATAATGGCATTAATTTAGTTTTGTATTAGCTCCTCATTTAGTGAGGTTACTCCACAGGTAGGATTTGATTCATCTGATGTTACTGGAACTCTTTAACTACAATGAGGTCCTAAACATCTGCTGTTAAATGAGCTGAATCTTTCCCCAGCTCTCTTAGCCTGATGATGATACAGGCTATGGGTGCTGATGGACAGACTTAGTCATAACTGGATCTGAATTTTCTCCTTCTAAATCCAAAAGTGATTTTGGTTCTCCTGTTTATCAGATGCTATGCTCGATATGCTATGCATGGAAGACTTTTTTTCTGGAAGGGTTAGACTCCTCGTTATAAAATGCACTTGAGCAAAACATATGTTTTTTCATATTCCAGTAGCTTTTAAATTAAACATATGTATGCATAAGAAAAAAGTAACTGGAAAGAGATAGCACTGTATTATTCCAGCTGTAATACTCTAGAACTTTTTTGGCCATAAGACTGAAATACTTTGACTAATACTCATAAGTGGATCTTGAAGATGTGTATTTTGTTCTTACTGCAGCTAACTTGAATCCAGTGGTGCTACTGCAGGAGAAGCAATAATGATTTACTCTAAGCTCTTCTTGTGAGATCAAGTCAAAACTCTCATTTTTAGACTTTCAAAATAATTCTGTTGACACTGTGTACTTTGAAATCATTACATAGCCTTTTGAACAGTTGTCAGTTTCTAAGTGGTGGACTTGGTCAACTAAATATATTTTATTGCATGTATTTTTTTTTAATGAAAACTACAGTGCTGGGAGAGAGGATGATGAAATTTTCTGGTTTATTTCTCAATTTTCACATAATTTTGGCAGCTACTTACCTACTTGGCATTCATGACAAGCTGTTGTGTTATGGGCTTTTTTTGTCTTTCCTTTTTGCCCTTTGTATCGCTCAGACTCAGCATTGTGTCTCGTCAGTATTCTGGTTATGAATATTCTCAATATTCTTTTGGATGAACTATGAAAATTCTTTGCATGTGATGATCGCTTTTGTATATGTTCTTCTATATTAGTGTTTAACTTTCTGTAGCACTATAATATATTTATTTCTGTTTTTTAAGTAGTAGAAAGGAGACACAGGAGAAACGAGTATGTGGGATCTGCCCAAAATCTTCTGCTAAACGTCGCCCATCACTTCTATTTCTTAATCACAAGACTGACCTTTCTGGGCTTTTATTTTTTTTGTTCTTCCCTTGTACCTGGCAGGGATGCTCTGGTATGGAAGCTAACTTTGAGGATCATCTTGATGTGTTTTTGTGTGGCAGCTTTAGCTTCCTCTTTGAAAGTGTTATTTTTCCAAGAGTAGGGTGAATAATTTTTTTGGTCTTCATTTTACTCACTGCTTAAAACAGTTTTGGCATCTGTTGAGGTTGCTTTAAATTCTTTTGTTAACAAGAACACAGTAGATCATTGATCTAAAGATGCTTAGACGTGGTCCAAAAATTCATGCATATTGGAGTGACTTGAATCAAGTGGATATTTTTCAAAATACACAACTTGATACCCCAGTGTAATAGCATCCTGAAAAATTAAACCCTGTGAAATTTAAATACTTATGATTCTGTGTTAATAATTTTCAAATTAAAGATTTTTAATTGTCTGAAATATCAAGCATGCATTCTGGCAAACTGCTAAAAATAGGTAAATATTTATGCGAAAGAACTGAATATCTAACACCAAAATCTGAGCAACCAAAACTCTGAACACTTGACAGAATAAATGTGCCATCTGAAAATGTTTTTTTGGCAAATAAGCAAGACTTCTATTTGAAGAAAGGGTAGGTTGTTCTGAGGTATTTTATAACAATCAAAATTTTAACCTGTTTACTTTTAAATTATAATTTAATACAGTCATTTGGTTACAGCCCAAAAGCATGGGGAAAAAAAATGAAATTCACTTTCTCTATCTCCTCCACCTCACTGAGATTGTATAACGCAGTAATTTGTACTGCAAGTTGAAAATAAACTTTCTGATTAAATCCTGTTTAGTCTTAGCTAAATCTGAGAAGTTGTGTGAGTTGCATATTACACAGCTTCTGTTCCTCTGTAATTTGATAATATACTTTGATTTTTTTGGCAAAATGACAATCCTTTGGTATGTGAAAAGAATAATGCAATATTAATATTAAGATAGTTGTACGTTCAAAATGCTTATGATGCCTTTCTCAATGTAGATACACTTGGAAAGAGGTAGAAAATAATGTTTTGGTTTTTGCAGTTTTTTGAAGCGGTGTCTTCAGGTGACACTTGCATGCAATTTGAAACTAAATGAGATTGTTGAAAATATAATCTGATGCACAGAACAAAGCAACTGAGCACTCTGAGCTCAGTGTTAATCTTAAGAGACAGTATGTGGAGCTAAGGTATCTTTCCATTGATTGAGGGGAAAAATTGCTGTGGAAGTTTAAGATGCAGTGAATCTGAGCTTCCAGAGTTGCAATTTTGATTTTTTTGAATGGATAATCGCATTGCCAAACCAATTGGTTAAAATTTATTCTACAGATACTGGAGAATCAGCTTTACTAAAATTAAAGTATTTACACTGCTTTGTATGAGCTTCTTTGTGAAGCTGAGAGAATAATTGAGGAAAACAGCTACGTGTCCTTTTTTTGTGTTTGAGCTAGTGAGTTGTTTGGTCTTCTACATCAATATGCATGCTGCTGCTTCCACTTTAGCTTCAGTATCTTTTTATCAGTAGTGTTTTAGTTTTCTTTCCCTTCCACAGAGATGTTTGTTGTAGTAGGAGTCTGTCATGGAGGGCTTATTGGTCTTAGAGAAATGTTTATGATCAGTTTCTGATGCATGATACAGTTTGTGCAAATCAGAGAACAGGAACATGCATTTCACCTTTTTTCTACAGAGAAAGTATTTTTCCCAAGTTATGATGGTAAACTATACTTCAGTTGTTTACTGTATACTGTTACCTTTGTTCAAGTATTTACAGCACTACAGCTCATAAACACCAAGTGAAAAAGTCTTCACTGTGGAACACTAAGTTACTTCTAGTATATCTTTCTCATATTGCTTCATTAAGAGATTAAATTGATTTTCTGTAGTAAAGAGAAGCTCTTTGTGGACACTGCAGTAGCAGTTATTCTGTGTGGAGCAGTTTGTTCTGTTTTAAAACTACAGACTAAGATGGAGCAAGAATCTGGTGCAATTCTTTAATTTGTATAACCCGTCAGCTTTGTCAGTTAATGCTGCTGTTAATCTGAATGTGTATTTTCCTTAAACTAGCTACTTCCAGAGCTGTGGAATTTTTCATCAGGGATAAGTATGAGAAGAAGAAGTATTATGATAAAAATGCAGTTAATGCCTTCAATGTAAGTAAACAGTTTCACTAACAATTCTGTCACTTTTATTTTTTTAAAGCTACATAAGAGAAACATAGAAAACATTATGTATGTTAGAGTGTGTTTCACAGTCAAAAACTTTTTGATACCAAGCTAAATGCTTTATTTGTGTCTCTTGAAAGCTATTCCTAGGTTCTGTAAGTTCAATGTACATTGTCTATTATAACAGGAAAGCTTTATGATCCAACAAGTAGCTTGCTTCTGACTCTTTATATCGGTGTTTTTCAGTGATGGGTAGGTCTTCAGTGGTATACTTTGAGTCCTTTCTGAGTATATTTTTCCATGTTACAGGGATAAGATAGGATTACTGTTTCTAGTGACTTTGTCTTCCCTCATTCTCTGTGATATTTTGTTGAGAAATCCTAGGGTATTTTGGGCCCCTCTTCTGAGGACCTTAACTGCTCTGCTCAATTCCAGACTGTTGCTTGCAGCATGGTATGCTGTAGTAGCCAACACAGGCAGTATGGCAAACCAGATGTTTAATCTTGTAGCTGTGTGTTCACTACAGTAAGTTGGTGAGTGCTTTTCTGGCAAAGCAATTTTGAGAATGTCGGCCTTTAGTGAAGTTCACAGCCTTGTTCAGTTTTTTTTGATACAGCTATTGCTGGGGCGTATGATATAGTTTGTATTTATTTATATAAGTGTGTTTATGCTTAAACACACACTTCTCTCTACCTACATTATTGAAATACATAACTTACTACTCCATCTTACAGTGAACATTGACAAGGAAATGAGTGCAGGGGTGGGCGTAAAAAGTGGGAGTTTATGCTGCCTTTCCCATCTGAGAAAATGGATCTTTGAATGATAGTTTCATTTTAGAAGGGGAAAAAAACAAACCTGGAAACTTAGAGGTGTGTTTCATTAAGCGTTGTTGAAGTAGGGGGAAAATGGCTGCACTTAAGAGGTAAAATACAACTGTGATTTGAATTACACTGTCAGTTACCCATCTTTAGTTTTATTCCAAAGTAGAAAATAGGAAGAATTGTTTACAATTACACTTCTTCAGAAAGTTCAAAAGACTCACACGATCTCTCTGAATGGAGAACCTAGGTGTCTAATAGTAGTCCACTGCTGCCTTAATACGTTTGAAGAAGTAATCCGATTTCGCTTTATCGTGTTGCAGACTAATACTAATTGCTTGCCTGTCATAGCAGCAAGGCTAGAATCTAGACAAGCTGAAGAGATGCACGTTACTGCTGAGCAGGGAACACTGTTTTATTTCTTCTAACTTGGGCCTTTCTTTCATTGATTAATGTAAGTGGCTTGATCTCTCTGAGATAGGAGCAAATTCTGATTATGAGCAATAGATGACTTGTGCACATTAGCGTTCACCTGCATTTCTTCATGGCCACGAAACATCACGTTTGAGGTAGGCAATCTGAAATCGCAGTTAAGGCAAAATCCTAAAATATATGATACTAAATTAGCTGAATTAGCGTAGTGCCTGCAGTCCTAGTCTGCTGCTTGTCTTGAGTTACCCTCCCTGGCTTTGGCCCCAGCCCAGCTCACGTGCGTGGGTACTGTGACTGGTTCTCAGTGATCATCTGTCGAGTGGGCCTGGGGCTGGTAGGGAAGAGGAGGGAAAGGTGAAGGTGGGCCTCCATGCTGCATGTCTGATACGCTGCTATTCTGCTCCTGGGTGCTGCTGGCGGGGAAGCGGGGAAGTTAAACCACGCTTACAGCATGTGGAGGTCTGTGGGGAGTTTGAGAAGAATGGGGCGAGGAAGAGAGTTCTGCGGGGCTACACATTTCTGTGTCCCTGTGCGGGGGGTGGTGATGGTTTCTAAAGCTTTCCTTTTGCAGTCCTGATGGCATCTGAGACACCTTAACTCTTCCCACCTTGCCAGGAGGTGATTAAGATATTCTGGGAACTGAGGAGCAGCTGTGGAAAAAGAGGGAGATTACTGCTTGTAGCCTTCAGCCCTCTGCCAAATGTTTTGGTAGCATCAAAGCACTTGCTAGCATGATACTTCCCTCAGTAATAGCCTTGTGAACTGTTCAGGTGAGGTGTCTGTGCTAGGCCATGGCAAGCTCTTTCCTTCTGGAAAATGTCTTCACCCCGCTTGTTTTTGCAGAGAGCACTCTGTGTCCTAGTTTTAATGAAAATCAGCATTGTTGGGGTGACGTGAGCTTTTTGGCATGCTTGCTTTTTGTTATCACCTTTGAAATAGCAGTGTCTTCTGCTTGGATTAGGACCAATTTAAGTTGGAGAGGTGTGTGTATGTTGTCATTTGGTAAAATGAATCCCTTCTGGGTGTGAGCAGGTAATACAGAAGTCCAGAAACAGGCTTGCTGTGCCCTAAGCGTTGCTTTCCTTGACCAGGTAATTTCACTGAGGTGGTGTTTAAAAATTTAAGGGGCTTTCCCAGATTTCATCCACAGTTATGAGTTGCAGTTGTTTTGAATAGATTCTCTTAAAACATCAAGTGCAATATTTCTCTTAGATTAATTTTGGCAAGATCGTAAGCTTTTCGGATTTGTCTAACAGTACAACATTTGTGTTAATATATTCTGTCTGTTTGAGCCCAGGAGTATGTGTCAAGGTTCAGTTCTTGGTTCTGTGATGCTCAGGATTCATGTATCTTTTCTTTTGTTACAATTTTTTTTATAGTTCTTAATTATAAGAGATGTTTTGTTTTCTGATAAGACTGATGTATTACTAAATTTATTTTTTAGAGGTGCATACTATAATAACAGAATTAGCTAGTGCAGTGACCAGTAATGCCATCACACATGCAGACTAAAAATAGGCAAATATGCAAAGTTATTTTTTTCATGGTTCACTGGAAAGCAATGCAGGATAAAGCTATAGGCAAAAAAAGCATCTGTGGTTTTATTGACTAGTTACATTTTAAATAGAATGATGCATTTAAGTAGAAATCAAATAGCCATTAGAAAAATCTAATGCTAACTGAAAACTGCCTGACTTCCAACCCCTACTATTCTGTGATTCTGTGATTCTGTGACTTGAAAAATCTATTAAAATGCATAGATCTCAGAGTTTTGTGCTCCATTGTTACTAGTAAAATGCGAAATGTTGGTTCTGTGTCACTGCTCAGGACTAAATGAGTGGTACAATTTACTCAGCTGTTATAAGTGGGTTATCAGTAAATAATTATTCTCATTTTGTTGCTCAGACTCAGTGCAGGCTTGTGACTTCATATAAACACCTGAAAGGCTGACACCCTTAAACAGTGGTGTGGTTGGGTTTTGGGTTTTGTTTGTTTGGGGCTTTTTTGGTTGTTTTTGTGGTTTGGTTTTCTTTGGTACTGGAAAACATTCTGATATTAGTTAGGCCTAATTCTTAACCACAATCTTAAGCTTTAGCCTTGAGAAAAAAAATCTGGAGTGTAGCAGGAATGGTAGCCTCAGGTAGGCAAATTGCAGTGCTGTGGTCAGGTTAGGAGATCATAGAATCATAGAAAGTTTTGGGTTGGAAGGGACCCCTAGAGGTCATCTAATCCAACCCCCCCGCAGCGAGCAGGGACACCGCTAACTAGATCAGGTTGCTCAGAGCCCCGTCAAACCTGATCTTGAATGTTTCCAGGGATGGGGCCTCCACTACCTCTCTGGGCAACCCGTTCCAGTGTTTGACCACCCTCATTGTAAAGAATTTCTTCCTTACATCTAGCCTGAACCTACCCTGTTTTAGTTTAAAACCATTACCCCTCGTCCTGTCACTGTTGTCTCTCCTAAAAAGACTGTCCCCATCTTTCCTATAGGCTCCCTTTAAGTACTGAAAGGCTGCAATCAGGTCTCCCCGCAGCCTTCTCTTCTCCAGGCTGAACAAGCCCAACTCTCTCAGCCTGTCCTCATAGGAGAGGTGCTCCAG
>Ga0065711_1010878_pt1 | contig 10506 bp, 9 predicted proteins | sample Hoacrofraction12_FD_59098 | JGI IMG/M metagenome (GOLD analysis project Ga0065711, IMG submission 59098) | Hoatzin crop microbial communities from Cojedes, Venezuela - Epithelial fraction 12 v2 (version 2) | ecosystem: Host-associated > Birds > Digestive system > Esophagus > Crop | place...
TGTGATTGGTGCAGAGCTGCATCTCGAAGTGAAAACAGTACTGTGGCAGGAAACAACAATGTGGCAGGAAGGAAGTGACAGTGTGGCAGGAAACGGTGACGTTCCCCCTGCTTCAGTGTCCCGAGCTCGTCGCTCTACCTTCCCAGCAGGGTTCCGTGTCAGTCGCTCCCAAGGCTCACTTCCGGATCGGAACCTGGGTTGCTCAACGCGCCAAGCTATGTCCCCTCTCGTCCAGCCAGGACTCTACATCTCTCAAATTTTATGCAGTACACTTCTCGCATGACCTTATTGTTCATTAAAACTCCATATATTCATTGGAAAAATCTTACTTTATGTGATCCTGCTGCTATTGCTGCATCTCCAGGATAATGCAACAGTCTAATTTGGCTGAAGTTTAGTCTGTATATGTCTGTGTGCTCCGTTCAAGTCAGAATCAATTACACAGCAAAAGTCAGCAGAACTCCTGTGGGAATAAGGTAGAGACTGCTTGAAGGAAATTGAATTGTTTATAGGAAACCTACCTAATTTTCTCCCAGTGAGCTTGGAGGGCTGCTGGTAAATCCAGTGGCTCCTTCAGTGCTTGTGATCCAGGCCATGCTGACTACCCTCGACCCTGTGCATCTTTCATCCTTGCAGAAAATGGGACAGTCTTCAGGAGTCAAGGTAAAAGCTTTACAGGGAGAAAAAAATCTTCCCTGTCATGGAAAAATGCTTTTGTTCTGAGCCAAAGTGGTACAATCTCCAAACGTTTACTGTCTTGTGGCATGTCCTAACCAGCTATATTATCACAGGAATGTGTACTCATTAGAAAATAGATCTTTAAATATTAGTGCAGCAAAACAAAAATTGCTGGGGGATGTTCAGTTATTGGGGGATGTTCAGTTATGAGGGTGAAAATATGGTTCCTTCGGTGTCCTTAGTTTGTGTACTGCATTATCTTAGATGGAAAAAATCCCAAGTGTTTTCTTTCATAAGGAGAAAAATAAATGTTTACTTTAATAATAAGAAAACACATTCTCTGATTTATGCAGAGTGACACCAGACCTCAAGGAAGAAGATGGTCAATTACAGGGGTGCTTGATGGGGGCTTACAGGAATAACTGTTATAGTTCTGGTGAAGTTTTGAAGTAAGGGCCTGTTTTCTGGCAAACGGCTCCTGTTTTGAGGCATACGTGAAGGACAGAAATTATTTGGAAGACACAGAAAGGGACAGGAAAGAAGATGAGCAAGTGAGAAGGAAATATATGTCCCAGAGACTTTAAATGGGAAGTGAAATGAAATAAAGATTATCTAGATGTTTATTTGCTCCCTGGTAATCTTACAATTGCTGTGTCCTGGGTTTGGCCAGGACAGGGTTAATTTTCACTGGAATCCAGGAAGGGGCACAGCCGGGCAGGCTGACCCCACCTGGCCAAACAGAGCAGGGTATTCCATACCATGTGCCGTCATGCTGGGTTCTGGTGGGGGGGAGCTGGGTGGCAGGAACTCATTCGCGGCTCGGGAGCGCGTGGCGGCAGTCGTGGAGGGTGGCTCTCTGGGTCGTGCGGTTTGTGTTGTGTTTTCTCCTTATCTGTATCGTTATTGTTCCTGTTCCCTTTGTTTGCTGTTCTGTTAAACTGCCCTTATCCCGACCCACCAGTTTCTGCCTGTTTCTTTCCATTCTTCTCTGCACCCCGGTGGGGGGAGGGTCGGCCGCGAGGCACTTTTGTTACCGGCTGAAGCCAAATCATAACATGCTGAAAGGGTGGATGTTTTTAGGAACGGATGTTTGCAAGGGGATTTAAGCTTAAATCAGGTTTCAGCTGTATTGGTAGCATAGTTTATTATATCTAACTGCTTTTTTTCCTCATTTGTTAAACTCATCAGGGAGATGTGAGCTATAAGTACCAGAAATTGTTTGATTATGTGAAAATTATGTATGCATCTGTATATATGTAAGACTTTGTAGTAAGTTACACTAAAGGGTAAATGCACAAAATAGCAGGTATTTAAATGCATGCCACTTCCACTTTGGTCAAAATAATGATTTCCAGAAAAAGGCAAATTATTCCAGCATCCCCTGTCCAGATAAAACTTTGAATGAAGATACCAGGAATCTGACTCTGTGTTATGGTCTGGGAAGCCCCGAGCTGTAGAGATTAGCTGTTATTCCCAGAGTGAGATTAAGACACAAATGAGGTCAAATTCTGCCAGTCAAACAGATTTATTGATCACTTATTCAAATGAAGGCGTTAGGAAATGGTGACGGGAAATAGAGGAAAAGACAGGAAAGAAAAAAACCTAGCAAGCGGTAGCGATAGTGTTGCAAGAGGCAGTCACCGCCATGGATCCAGTGGTGCCCTGTTGGTCTGTAATTTCTACGTGTGTCGGTGGTGGGGGTCCCCTTGTTGTTTGGTCGCACGGCCTTTTGTAAGGTGTTCGGGGAGGTTATTCCCTAGGCAGTGGCACATACCCCATGTTCTGCCATTCCCGTGCATGGCATTCTCAGTCCTGGCTCTGGCAGGTTGTGGAGGGGGTCAGTGTCCAGACACATTTTCCACAGCAACACACCCATCCTCAAACTCCTTTCGAGGCTGGTTTCAGGTGGCTTTTTATTCCTTGTCTGGTTTATATTTGGCTGGCCCGCCAGGGGGTCCTACAGTGAGCTGGGCTGCAAAAAAGCTTTGCTGGTCTCCCAGGAGGTCCTGCAGCAAGCTTTGCAAACAAGCTTTGAGGCAATTGTCTTAAGATATGCTCTCCAACACTCTGCCTTGAAAATATTAACTATGGCGGGTTGAACACAAGCAGCGACTTAGCAGTTACGAGTCTCTTGCTTGTGCCACCACTGTTCCAGAACTCCAGTGGGAAGGGGAAGAAAGAAGTCCATGACTTCGTCTCTGTCTGCTGCACTGGTCATCTGGGAGGGGAGAGCTGATGTGTTGTGTAGAGCTGTTGCATGCAGAAGCCAGCTCAGATTGGATCACTGCTGCATTGGGCGAGTTTCTTATATGGCTCATCTTTTACTGGTTTGGATGGCTCCTGCTGTGGTAATTTTTAATGAAATACAGCTATGGTGACAACTCAAATCATGGATTATTTTCCCTCAAAGGTTAGGTCTTTTTGAGGTACGCACCAGATTTCTCCTTCCTCCTGCATTAACCACCTAATACACCTGGATCCTGGAGCAAAATCAATCCCGTTAATGGTTGTGCTTTTCCCAAGGAAGGAGTAACCCACGCTTTCTCAGCCAGGTTCCCTATGTGTGCCATGGGATCTGTATCTCCTTCCACAGTACAAGGGGTTTTATTTGGGCAGGACCAGGTGTGTTAGCAAATCCTCTAGAATCATAGAATCATAGGTTGGAAAAGACCTCTAAGATCATCAAGTCCAACCATCCACCCAACACCACCAAGCCTACTAAACCATATTCTGAAGTGCCAGATCAAAGTGTTAATATGCTTATTTAAGCATGCAAACATACTCTACTGTAACTTGCAAGACATCAGCTGAAAATGAGCTGAACTAAATGACATCATGCATAACTTACTATTTTCCATATATTCCAACAGTAAATACTTCTAATGCTGAGCATGCTGTGACTGTGTTCGTATAGTTCTTGTCTGGTATAATTCATGTAAACAAGTATAACACACTGTACTCCATCTTCACGAGAGTCTTTTTTAAGAAACTCACAGACTTTGATCTATGCACGTCAATCTAAATTGAGATAAAAGAATGAAAGTTTATATCCTTTTAAAATTGAGAGTGTTTTGGGAAGCTTTTTGTTTCTTCTGAGGTTCTGATTTTTAAACACATGGACTTAACGGTTTCAGGAAAAATAATTTAGAATAAACAAACTGTTGGTGAGCAAAGTATATTTATATAGCAGAAAATAAATAAAGCTTGTTGAGAGAAAGTGATGTTGAGGAGATGTGTGAAATAATGCATCGTTCCCATGGATGAGTCTTATGTTAGAACCACACATATGCTTTTCCTTATGTAAGACACTAGAGTAGTACCCAGGTTATATTCAATAATTTCTGTCCTTTGACTTTTACAAATCTGTGTAAGAAAGCCAGACTTCCTCTTAAGCTACTGGGAATTCTGAGTTGAAATTTATGAGACATAGCTGTTCTTACAACAGCTTATGAAAAAGTCTGATTGGTTCGTGGAGTATAGCTGGTGTTCAACTATAAATTTCCTGTTTTATTAAGTCAGTAACAAGAAAAGTATTTCACTTGTTAGTGTTATAAAAGTATAAAGATGTAAGTGGATATATTCCATGGGGGAAAACTAGAGTACTGTATACTATTGATAGTAATGCATAGAAAACTTACTGTGGTATAACTATGATGGTAGTTTTAGAAACCAACACTAATCGTCATGGTAAGAGATACCCACATAAATAAAAGGTACCTTAATTTATTTTCTGTGTGTTTAGCAGAAGAAAACCTTTTATACTGCATTTTACTTTCGTATGCTGTACATGGCTAAGAGCTAGAAGCAAATATATTTTCTTGATATTTCCGCTTTACTGTTGACTAAAAGAAAATAACTTTGGGAGATATAAAATAGATAACTGAGCAACTGTTTGACTCTTGTAATTGAAATTGCAGAAGATACTATTTCATTTCTTTATGACAAATTTTAGAAATCTTTCCACAGGAATTTTGGATAGTGTTACCTAGATACATATGCTTACTTTTTGTCTTCGGGAAAATCTGAAGTTACTTCCCATGGGTATTATGGAGGCCTGTAATTAGTGCTGCATTGCTTCTTGGTTTTCAATGATAAAACTTCAAAGTACTGTTTTTTAAATATGAAAAACAGTGAATTTTAGTATAATGATTTTCTATGAATAAATGTGTATTTTTAAACCATAATGAATATGTTCTCGACCTTAGTCTTCACTATAAGTTTCTAATAGGTCACTTCTTATGTCAGTGAAGGGAGGTAGAACTCTCCCACAAAAAAATGTGTGCAGTTTATGAACTTTTTGTCCAGCTGTTATGTGTTCTGTACTTTAGCAGCTGTGCTGAAAGCTAAGTAGGTATATGATTTCCATTGATTTTAATAGGAGTTAGGCAGAATCTTTGGACTGCATTAGCTTGCGTTGTGGGCTTTTATCTAGCACAGAAGAGAATGAAGATTTTCCTTTTTTAACAAGATGATTTATTGTTCCATATCCTGGAAAAAGTCTTCTGTTCTGAACGTTACTTTTTTTTTTCTGCTCTAACCTGGGGAAGAATCTTCTAATCTTCTTGTGTTTTGTATTCATTTTTAGCTCCTAAATGCTTGGTTTCAGATATTTAAATATGGTTACTAAAATCTCTGTCATACTCTGGGATGCATGGTCCTTAAATAATAAATGTATCTCTGGCTTTGTCTTACTGTCTGGACTAGAAAGTTTAGAGCATGCTAGAAAAATGAAGTTAATACTTTCCCCAGAAAACTTTAGAGAAAAATAGGAATGTAACACAGTTAAATGTGGATAAAACATGGTAGCTGTGTAATACTACAAGAATATTCCATGGACATGTTAACACTTTACAGACAATCAATGCAGATGCACAGTGTGTTTGTTTCTCGCTTATATTATTAAGCTGTACCTATTTAACTTTTTCAAGATAGCTGTGCTTACCCTGAGCAGAAAATTAGGATGTTTGTGTCTGTATTTCTATTTCAACAGAATTTAAGCAGAACAAAATTGAAATACTTTAAGAAATGTGATATTAACACTGTAGAATATTAGTTGATTGGTAAAGGAGAGAGGATTTTTTTAACAAACATTAAAAAAAAGAAATGTGTTCATGGCTGTAAGTGCATAAGAGATGAGTAATGAGAACTCATCTGTGATGTTCTGTTTATTTCTGAAAACAGTGGATGTAAATTTTTGCTATAGCTATTGAACTGTCGCCAATTAGGCTTCTCAGACCTTTCCAGTGGGAGTCCATTTCTAGCTTGTATAAACTGTTTGCTTTTATCTAGTTCTCAAACCATGGGCAAAGGCATGTTTTGTTGTGCTTCAGGGCTTCTGAGCATCTCCTGTGCCACTGATGCACACCTGTAATCTAATCTAATCTGCTCAGTTAAAATTCTGTAACTGTGCACAGTTGATGGGTGTGAACAGATTGATAAAGTTACAGTCTGATAATACAGCAAGATGGAAAGTAACAGCAGTATGGGAAACAATGTTGTAAAAATAAAAGTACAAGTTAAACAGAAAATTTTGGTAGCTTGGTCACCAAAAATACATTAATGTAGTCTCTTACAGTTTACAAATTCGGAATGTATGTTTGATTTGTTATATAGCAATATGATGCTCTAAAGAGAAAGTTCAGTTACTTTTCCCAAAAATGTATTACTTTAGAAGTTGTTTTGTAGAAATCAATGTTATCTGTGGAGTAAAGTAATGAAGGAAGAACCTGTCCATATTTTTTACACTAATTAATTCTGCACTGCCTTTTGATAAATTATGCATGACTGTTTCTTGGATTTATTTTTTAGGCTAACAGTTTAAAAATGTTTCGTACATTGGATTTGAATATTTCTGTACCCCCATCAATACAATATTAGTCAATCTCCTTGCTCATATATCTCACTATTTTAAAAGAAAAATGTATTTTATGGTTCTGCCCATTTTGTTTCATCAGTGAAAGGAAATTATTATAGTGGTATCAGCAATAATTTCAAGGTTTTTCATAGGACACAGCACTTTTAATATTTTTATTATTTAAGTTAGATATGGCTGATTTTTATGCCTTTGCACATTGCAGTTTGAAAAAGGAGAACATTCATGATTTATTTTTAAGTTACAGAAATACATTTCTAAAAATTCCATGAGCAGTATCAGTTTCAGAGATGTTTGGTCAAAACCCCCGAATCACTGCCTTGTACTCACAAAAACAAACATCTGCATGGCAGGAAAGCAATGCTACCATGTTTTCAAGTCTGTAGTACAGTCAGCAATCTGACAGAGATAATAAAAACATCCACATTTCTGAGACCAAGGCATTGTATCTGCCTTGTAGTACTTATTATTGTGTTTGTGTGTGTATTACTCTTTTTACATCTGTGTGGCCTTTCTGTTTAAGGAATATCTTGACTTCTTGTGTTCCTACTGTTCTCATGTCCACCAGATCATGTTCATGCTTTTTCAGTTTCCATAATTTTAAGAATATCTACTGAGTAATATGGTAGATACATAAAAAAAACATAATTCATGTTGTTCTATATAGTTGTTCGTAAAGATGTTATATAAGTAAAACTTATTTCTGGTAGTTGATTTCCTCTAAGGGAAAAGAAGATTTTCAACATGGTAATTTTTCATTCACGCTCATTTCCTGTGATTCTGGAATAACCTTACATGTGGTAGAAACACTTTTTCAGCTTTAGAGGGCCAATTTACAGAAATTTTCTAAATGCTCTGAGATTGTCTTGCAAAGATGGTAAGTCTTGAGAGAAAAGAGTGATAAATTACAGAAGATAAGGTAATAAGGTTTTTGACTGTTTAACAAAATGTTTCATAGTTCCACTAGATCTGTCATTTGTCACAGTTATTGTTATTTTGTTGATCTCAGAGGAAATAAATCATTGGCTGATCACACTACTTTTTCTCATCCACAGGTGCATCAGCATGCATTGCACATCTCGATGAGCAAGCACATGAGAAATTCTCAATCGAGAAGCTTAAGATGCAATGTTTTACTACCTAGCACTTTGATTGATGGTACCAGGGGTAGCATAGACATTGTGTTTGCTCTCATCAGACTCAATAAATTTGAAGTAGGCAACCGCAGTTTAAATGAGAAGTCTCTTGCTGCCAGAAATGTGTCTCTCTTAAAAAAAAAAACACAACATAGAAGAAAACAAACAAAAGAATCCTCTGTTACGTTATGTAAACTGTTTTCAGCTCTTTTCAACACCATTTCTTCCAAGATTTTTAAACAGATAGCTCAGGGTCCATTACACAGTAAATTAGAATCAAAGAATCATAGTGTCATAGAATTTTAGAATGCTTGGAGTTGGAAGGGACCTTTAGAGGTCATCTAGCCCAATCACCCTGCAGTAAGCAGGGACATCTTCAACTAGACCAGGTTGCTCAGAGCCCCATCCAACCTGGCCTTGAATGTTTCTCAGGATGGGGCCTCCACTACCTCTCTGGGGAACCCATTCCAGTGTTTCACCACACACATTGCAAAAAATTTCTTCCTTATATCTAACCAAAATCTAACCTCATTTATTTTAAAACCATTATCCCTTGTCCTATCACAACAGGCCCTGCTAAAAAGTTTGTCCTCATTTTTCTTGTAAGACCTCTTTAAGTACTGAAAGGCTTCAATAACGTCTCCATGGAGACTTCTCCAAGTTGAGCAGTCCCAACTCTTGTAGGAGAGGTGTTCCATCTTTCTGATCATTATTTGCGGCCCTCCTCCAGACCCGTTCCAACAGGTCCATGTCCTTCGTGTGCTGAGGGTTCCAGAGCTAGAAGCAGTAGTCCAGGTGAGGTCTCACCTGAGCAGAGTAGAGGGGCAGAATCACCTCCCTTGACCTGCTGGCCACGCTTCTCTTGATGCAGCCCAGGATATGGTTGGCCTTCTGGGCTGTGAGCGCACATTGATGACTCATGTCCATCTTTTCACTCAACAGTACCCTCACTCCTTCTTGGCAGGACTGCTTTCAATCCCTGCATCTTCCAGCCTGTATTGATAGTGGAGATTGCCCCATTCCAGATGTAGAACCTTGCACCTCATGAGGTTCACACAGGCCCACTTCCTGAGCTTGTCCAACTCCCTCTGGATGGTATCCCAACCTTCTGATGTGTTAACTGCACCACTCAGCTTGGTGTCATCTGCAAACTTGCTAAGGATGCACTCAATCTCATTATCTATGTCACTGATGAAAATGTTAAACAGCACCGGTCACAGTACAGACCCCTGAGGGACACCACTTGTCACCGGTGTCCATCTGGACATTGAGCCATTGACTACTACCCTCTGGCTGCAACCTTCCAACCAATTCCTTAGCCATGGAACGCACCCATCGAATCCATATTTCTCTAATTTAGAGAGAAGGATGTTGTGAGCGTGTTGGGGTCGATGGAGTTTGGGAGTTAGCATGACTAGGCCGCTTAAGCAAAACAGTTAACATAACTGAACAGGCCGCTGGAAAGGTCAACTAAGAATAAACATGATGGGGGTTAGCAAAAACAAGATGTGTTCAAGGACATGGAGGCGGTCTGTTGCTATTGGTGTTAGTGCATAGTTACCAATCTTAAGGGAATATGGGGTGCGTGAAGAGCGTGTGATTTATGTCTGTAGCCTATCCGAATAAGCGTGATCGGGTGTGCAGATATGGAAAATGTATATAACCACGCAAGCAGACCAATAAATCGGGCATCGGCTGTGCATTGTATCAATGTGTGAGAGTCGTTCCTGTCCCTGCATGGATGCTGAAACTCGGCATTGTGGTGACCCCGACGTGATACCACAGCTGAAGAAGGCAGGGGACTGCCGACCGGCGAGGTAAGCCAGGCTGCCCGAGAGAGGCAGGAGTGGATCCGCAGCATGCCGGGGGGTCGTGAATATCGGCAGTATGGGTTCCACTGTATCAGTGTTGGAAAAGACGGCGCAGAAAATCCTGCTGGAATTGGCGGATTGAGCCAATGTGAAGTTAACTGAAGGAATCAGTGTTGGAAAAGGCAGCGCAGAAAATCCTGCTGGAATTGGCGGATTGAGCCAATGTGAAGTTAACTGAAGGAATCAGTGTTGGAAAAGGCAGCGCAGAAAGCCTGCCGGAATTGGCGGATCGAGCCAACGTGAAGTTAACTGAAGGAGAGATATCGGGTCTATTATTGTGGTACCGCTGATGAAAGCTGATAGCAATGACAGATCGGTTGTTTGACTTGGATGTCTGGCAGAGAATTGGGGACTCTGTGCAGGTCGGCAACAAAGAGGAGTGACAATTAGCTCCTGTTTTTTGAGCTGTCAAAAGCATGATCAGCTGAAAGGAAGAAAAGCTCAATTGAAAGATTTTACAGAGAATTTTGAAAGAACAAAGTCTTACAATTTAAAATCCTTGAGGAAATCATTACTTGGAAATCAGTGCATACAGCTTTAAATGCTCTAAAACTCTTAGAAGCGGCTGCTACTCCTCCACCGTTATCTCCAAAGCAAGGACAGAGCCGCAGTCTTTTGAAATTTAACCCTACATACGAAGAAATTCCTAACCCAACACGAGAAATGTGGGAGGTAAATCTGCCAGAACCTGACGATCCTTTAAATCCAGAGAAATGGGAAGTGGGGTGCGAAATCTGGCACCCTGAAAGTGTACAACAGGGTCCCTCTACAGCAATTGGCGTACCTGACCTGAGATCAAAGCAGGGTGAATTCCAGCATAAAGCCATGCAGTCCGTCAGACAGAGCACAGCCCGCAGCATCAACAACCACCACACCAGATGGGTCAGCGAACCTTACACCTGCTGGGGCACACGGCCACCCCCGCGCAATTGGGGGTGTGGCGCAGCCC
>Ga0065711_1051130_pt1 | contig 10506 bp, 4 predicted proteins | sample Hoacrofraction12_FD_59098 | JGI IMG/M metagenome (GOLD analysis project Ga0065711, IMG submission 59098) | Hoatzin crop microbial communities from Cojedes, Venezuela - Epithelial fraction 12 v2 (version 2) | ecosystem: Host-associated > Birds > Digestive system > Esophagus > Crop | place...
GGGGGGGGGGGGGGCGGAGTGTGTGTGTGTGGGGCGTCACAATTTTCTCGTTTTTCTTGACGTTTCTCTCCCTTTGCCTTTTCCATTTTTCATGTTGACCTTTGTTCTCACCTTTCCTTTTCCTATGTCCTGTCTAAAGGGTGGGCTTGCTCCTCCCTTCTCATCTACTCTCTTATTTTTTAAAATAAGAATGATTGTTTTCTCCCCTCATCTTTTCTCTACTTGTCCACACCTGTGTCTTTCACTCTGGTTTCCTTCAAGTTTTAGCACGTATTTTCTCTTGTTCTGCCTTTTGCTTTTCGTTTCTCCTCTGTGATTATGCTGGATCCCCTGGTCCCCCGCTCTCCTCCTTCCCAAGCTGCCGGCCCTGGGCTTGCTTCCTCCTGCCCACCCTGACAGAGGACTTTGCAGCTTGGCTGAGCAGCCCCGGCTGGTGCTGTGCTGTGGCCGACTCACTCGTGCCTTTCCGTTTCTCTCAGCCCAGTGGCATTCGGTTTGAGCGCTGAACGCCATTTGCGTTGTTTTACTTCGGGGTCAGCCCTTTCAATAACTAAGACATGTAGGAAGCACCGTGGTGACTCTGTTGCAGTGCTAGGCTTGAACTGCATAAAACCGGGTCCACTGACTGACTTTCAGAATGAGTGCACGACGTATAAAAATCACAGAGGGGAAAGATGGTACTCATGCAGTTAATGTCCCTGTAAACAGATGATTCCGTGAATAAATGTGGCAAGCAGCTCCCTAAAATTAAGAAAAACGCATGTTTCCTGTAATACTGCTTCATGTTTATATGGGGTCTCTTGTCTATTTCTGGCTCCATGAAGTAAGCAATACAAAATACTGGAAATTGTAGTTAGACTGCTAAAGGTCTCCAGGCTTTCTCACTTAGGCAAGTGAGTGAGATTTCCTGTTTCTCATTGTCATCTGGCTACCGTGACGGAGGTGTTCTGTACAATTGCTAAGTTTATCTAAAAGTTTTTCTTTTTTTTTTCTAAAGCGTTCTCAATTGCCACAAAGTTTTCCTGGAGTTAGTTTTACTAGTAGGTGCATTTCTTTTGCCTCAGTTACTTTTCTTTGTCTTTCTTAGAGCTTGGAGGTTCCAGGTGAGACCATGCCTACCAAAACAGTCAGTGGAGCTACACAGTCCTTGTCACACAGCACTGTGAAATAAATCACCGCACAAAAGGCCTTGGCCGTAATGAGCTAAAAGCAGTTGCTCTCCGAAAGCCACAGGCACAGGTGTTCACTGTATGTCGGCAGGGAGCTGGTTGGACGGTGGAGGTCTTGCAGGCACAACCTAATCAAAAAGAGTCAAATGCTAGAACAAAATGAACTGGCTCCGTGGCCAGTGCCTAGCAGATGGATAGGAGGGAGGTACGAAGTCTGAAATATTTTATCTGGTGAGGCGCAGTCCGAAAGACTGATGTGTGAAGCGCAGTACTGCTCAGGGTAAGCTGAGGAAGCTCAGGTGATCTCAGTTGCTGAGGGACCCCTGAGCATACTTGTGCAGGCTGTGCAGGACAGGCTTGCCAGCAGGCATCCACGCGCCGTGTTGGAAGAACAAAGTGACGCAGCCTTTGTACAATACAGATACATTTCATTAATAATTTCAACAAAATCCGACAATACAAAAATTATAAGATTTGTTAAAATGAAACTGAAAATACAAAAGCCTTTGATCAGAAGCTGCTCAGGTTCAAACTGAAACTGTCTTGTTTGATTTTCCAGTGTCGCAATGAAACCAATACTTACTAAATCACTGTAACAGTATTTAACATCCTCATGTCTTTCAGGTAGTCTGAAGAAGTTTTTGTTTCCAGCAAAATAATTTCACCAAAGTCACATTTATCATCTAAACTTTGCTAAGTAGGTTAATCAAATTGTAATTTAATATCTGAATCACAAACACCATGTCAATTGTGTGAAGCTCTTTGGTTACACTTTCAGGTCTTACATCCTAGTTATTCCTCCTCCATCCTGCCCAGCATAGAAATGTTGGAATACTTTAAAAGTTTATAGCTCTTAACCAGAAACCATAGATGAACAATCTCAAGACACACAGCACACTTTTAAATAGTGTCTCCTGCAGACCCTTGTAGTGCTTAAACACAAGTTGTTTCTTATAGTACCTGTCTCGCACGAGCTTTTGGGGAGGGTCCCATAACTACACAGCTTCATCTTCACATCCTGATGATGAAGAAACCGCGAATACCCTTGCCAATTAGTTTAAAAAGATGTCAACAGTTATGGTTGTTGAAAGGGAAAAAAACATGAGCAAAAAAAGCTTTGCAGTTCCTCAGCTTGTGCAGCACTCTAATATAACAAGCGGCAGAAGTGCAAAGAAGATGACAGTGAGCTGCTGGTGTTGTCCTTTTCACCAGTTGTTTTCTGCAGGGTAGAAGGAGACTGGTCCTCGGCTGGTGTGCATAGACTTGCGTGGCTTTCCGCTTCCCAAGGTGCTTCCTTGCAGAAGCTGTGACCAAAATGGCAAGCCATCTCAGACGGTGCTAGATTACAGTGGTTTAGGAATGACGCTGGTGTTGGCCAAGCAGTAGCTACCACAGGAATGTGTACCATGGCTGCTCTGGTTTGTAAGCGGTTGGGTCCGCATTTGCAGGAGGTCCCGGTTAATGCACTTCCTTTTGAAAATGTTTAAACAAAATTTTAAAGTAGTTTGGGATTTTGTGCCAGGGTCTGTGAGCATCCCTCTGTGTGCCTCATCGAAATTCCCCATGAGGAACGCCGCTTTAGGAAGTGTGCTCTTCTACTGTTGTAACATCTCTACTTTCCGGAGAATTCAGTATAAAACTGTAATTAAGATGGTTAATAAAACAGACAAGCAGCCTTTCTAAATTCAAGCACACAGCTCAGTTGCTAAAATGATTGCTCATCAGCAATAAAAAAAAAAAAAATCCTGTGCAATAAATGCCATTTTCTCTTTTGGTAATCTAAAGAGAAACATTCTTGTTCTTCATGTAAACAAGGCAAATGTAGTGACCTTCCTATTTTGGATTTCATCAGTACGTCACACAGTTTATTTTCCAAAATCTAATAAAAACGATGGGAAAAATTCTTTGAAACTCATTAAAATGAACCCTAATACATATAATTTAAAATGTGGTTTCTCTGCTTCTACAAGCTGTTTGCATGCTATGCTATACTACTGGTTTAAGATCTCTTAGATGAGGAAAGAGCGATGAATAACAAAGCTGCAGCTTTCCCCAGCATAGGGGCGACTGCTTGAGCAGAGATTTCTACCAACACAAAGAGAATTCCTGAGAAGACATAAGGCTGCTATTTATTGTGGTAGCCTCTGAGCTTAAATAATAACTCTGCATATTGAACCTAGAGGTCCCAAATTGCTGCCTCGTACCAGTTCCCACAAGGGTATTTGACATCCCAGCTGAAAACAAAACTCCAAAATTTTCTTTTCCATGGGTTTGTGTAGATAATGTATTCAGATTCTGTCTGTGTCCGCTCTTACAAATTTGGTCCTAGGTTCTGGCTCTGAACAAATGGCAAAATTGCAATTGGGAAAAATACAATTTTAACATGACTTTATATTGAGACCGTGAATTTTATTTCAGTCATGAGATTTCAGGGCAAGATCATGAATTAACACAAATGTTGAAGCTAGTGAGGATTTCACAGCACACACAGAAATCACACAAAGGCGATTTATGGCTTATCACTTGCAGCGTTGTCAGGGAAGTTTTATGTGGGCCTGAATTTGTTTCATGCGCTCACAGTAGCTCTGAACAGCACGGCCTCCAACATTAAGTGTCATGGAAGTAAGAAAATATACATTTCTCTGTCACCGTTAATTTGATACTGAGCTGTGATAGATTTATGAAAGAGCTATGTGTAAGAAGCACTACTTATTTCTGTACCAGGTACTGCAGGAAGTGTATGAAAAATGCGGTGGGGTTAACACACTTTGGAAAAAGTGCAGGTTCAGTGTATTGCACATATAAAGCATTATTTTCTTTTTTGTTCCCCTCTAGAATAATATAGACAAGGGGAATGTAAGTAAGGCTCTGGTTCCACAAACATTCAAGAAGATTGCCCATGGCAGCAAAGCTAAGCATGCTCATTTGTCAGATAGGCAATTTAGACAGATAGTAGGATTCGTAACTGAGCGTTTTGTTTGCTTACTTGCTCATAAATGGTTTATTTTTTGTTGATCTTAGGCTGGCTATGTGCAGAGGGCATCAAGCCATGTTCTGAGACAAACGTGGTTTGTTACATTTGGAAAAAATGGTTTGGATTATGGTTTTCTCTCAAATTATTAACAGGCACAAATGGTGTGTGATTTAACTTGCTTTTTATTTACATAATGATCAACAATAGGGTAATGTCAGAATTAGGTTGGAAGTCATACAACTGTTTTTATTTGACCTGGTTTCTACATTTGGATGAGTTTCGTTTTCCTACATATAAATATCCATAAAAACATGTTGAGAATTTCAGGTCTCACCTAGTTATCCTATTTGTTGTGGCTGCCGCTGTCTTTATGAGTTGATTCTACAAACACTTATGTACCAATGTTCCACTTGATGGCCTGTTAACATACATTGTACAAATAAAAACCCCTCGATTTCATCTAATTTTAATGTAATATTCTTCTCAGAGAATCACAGAAGTAAGAGATAGAAAGGTCAACTTGTGCAGTCTTTTCAGTTGTGTAAGACTGTTCCCCAATTCCTGACTCTCGTCTAATGTTTCTTTTTGATCATTTTTATTACTTACCAGTTGTATGTTATTTAATAGATGGCCAGATACCACATGTTATTTAGGTAGAAGGCTTTCTTTGCCCCTGAAGCTTGAGCAGTTAGTCATGTTATTATTATCCACAGAACATTGTTTTTCATATGGAAAGACTGGTAGCTACGCTGTTTATAATCTGGCTACTAAGAAGGCGTAAAACCCCATACAGTTCTGACTGTTCCTCTATACATGGAAAGTACAAAATAATTTAAGAACTGTGTTTCTCTTTTTTACTCAGGCAATGTTCCGAGTAAGATTTCAGCAGAATTGCTTTTGTGATGCAGCAAAAAAAAAAACCTGTCCAAGGACTCTACTGTTTGCCCTGTCTCTCTCTTTTTCTCTTTTTTATGTCTTGCAAACAGGCATTACTGTTACCTAAATTAACCTCTTCTGAGTTTTGTTTCTCTGCCCCCCCCCCAGTATTTCGATCAGGCTTCTCTCCCTCTGGGTGGGGCGAAAAGTGAACTCTCCTAACATACAGTACAAATTAGGTCTTCTTAAAAACAAAGACTTCTCTTAAGAATAGCTGTATTTTATTTCTGACAAAAGAGGGGAAAACACAAGTGCGCACACTAAATCAAGAAGTCAAATGTGTGTAATCTGATGCCAAGTGTAAACATGTATGGACTTTACAAGGCTTGCCGACACGAGATACTCTGATTTTCTTTCATTTGAAAAAGTACTTCTGAGTTTTCACAGTAGTGCTTGCAAGAGGCAGTCAAAATCGCAAGGTGAATAAGAACAGGTCTGTACAACAGCTAGTGTGGAATCGAGACTTTTTAATTTTTTATGGACACAGTATTTTCAGCTCAGAGCAGCTAAGATAAATTTGGTAGATCTAGCTTCATATGCAGGAGGACTTTTTGGCCTGGCTTTTTGGCAGAAGGTTTCTTAAGTGAATACTGTGAAAAGCTGCTAAAGAGGCAAAATATAGTCCCTCACATACTAACAAAACTGTTTGATTTCAGGGGAGGTTAAGCACCTAACTACCCCAGGGTATTGGCCCTAGAGACCACCAGAATACTCTTCCAGCACTGAAGGGCCTGAGTTCCTTTTTGAGTTCACTGAAGGAAAAACGGAGTGCGGAAGTTAGTGATTTAATAAATAAAGATGTTGTCTTGTCTTCACTGCTATTCTATCAGGCTGCTGCTGTGACAAATCATGGTATTCCTCCGTCTGTGCAGAGGTACTGCTGTAAAACTGTAAATTTTAAGGCTGCTTAGCATTTGTACTGAACGGTTCAAGCTGTGTTAATTATATATCTGTAAGTGCTCTGGTACTCAGTGTTGGTTGGATAGATCCCGGAGGTCTGCCAAGGAATTTTTCACATAATTTTAGTGTTAACAGTATTTTTGTAGCGGAGTATTTATTTTAAACATATCACAAGGGTTTCTACGCACTAAAAGAATCATGTTTGCAGTTAGTAAGTGGAACTTCTGTTCTTCAGCCTTACCTCTAATTACAGCCCATGACTGTGAGAAAGGCTGTTTCGTTTTTGCTGGTTCATCCTTTAGAGCAGTTACCAGATTGCTTTGATACTGTTGTGGGGAGGCAAATGTAATGACTTTAGCCCTTCACATTTCCTCCAAAGACGGTGCAGCATGTGATGATCCTTATTTCTAGTAAAGAGTGAGAGAACTGATCAAAACGCAGTTACTTTTTCTGTGCCGAGAGACAGCGTGTCCTGATGCTCTGAGCTTCTGATGTCCCAGCACGCAGGGAAAGTGAAAGATCAGGAAGAAGTTACATCACCTTTCTTCCTCACCTCCCTCCCCTTCCTCACTTGGTGGCTGAGGGCTGGTTCAACCTACCATGTGAGCTATAGCAGCCATAGAACCAGTCCAGCCCAAGCCACTTGGCACTTATGAAAAACTGGGCACCAGAAGTCAACTGGAAAAGTAGATGACTTTCAGTTCTGGAGAAGTACGGTGCCCAAGGAGCTGCGCTGGCGGTTTGGGATTGCCGTGCTGCAGCCGTGCCCCCTGTGCTAGGCACTCCCGACGTAGCTCTGTAGGCAGAAAGGACAGCAAGGTGCTGGGTTCACCTCACCTGGGAGACACCCCATGCCAGGCAAACTCCTGCCTCCGGACATGCGAAGCAAATGTGGCACGAGCCAAGTCCCCAGCCCTGGAAATGTCTAGGGAGGACAGCGCAACTAATTCCTTCCTCATAACCACCGCTGCGCAGAGCTCCTTCAGTAGGTTGTGGTTGCTCCTCAGGAAAGACTGGCAGGAAGGGATGGGATGGTGTGGTGCTGCCTACCCTGCCTGTGCCACCAGACCTGAGGGACACCTTCCAAAGAAGCATCTAGAAAAGCCTAGATGGGCTCATGCAGTGCTTCTCTTTCCCTCCCCTCCTCCCCCAAGGTTTTTCCATGTAAAAAACCAGAGAACTAGCTCGTAGAAGTCATTTGGATTAATATAAACTCTTGAAAGTGTCACGTAGCCCTTGGAATAATGTCAAGTAAACCCAGGCTTGTTTGGAAAAATTGCTCCTTGAAAGAAATGCACAAACATTGGTCTTGCTCCAAAGCGCTGAAATCAACAGGGAGACTCTCATTACAGAGGGCTTAGGATCTGGCCCATCGGTGGCTATGACCAGAATGATGGTCTGTTACAATAAATAATTTTTAGATTCCTGTCTCGCAGATGCCTGCAAAGTTTTGGTGAGAGGAGAAAGAAAAGAACAACTGCTTTCCAGTGAAATCTCCCTCTCTTTTCTAGACTCTTTGAAAAAACTATAACTTGTGGATTGCCTTAATCTTCTGCTTTGAATGCAGTACCTTTGCTTCTCTCTTTTTACAAAGATTAGAGATATATGTAACCATTTAGAATTAAAAGAGTGAATTAGCTGTGCCAAGGGCTTCTAATGCTTTTAATTTTGTTTTGTTTTGTTTTCTCTAACTGCTCAGTTTGTTGGATTATCCGAATCCTTAAGTCATTCCAGGTAGTTTAAATACTCAGGACACAGAAGAAGAGACAGAGACAACAGCAGGGACTGAAAGAAACATTCAAAGTTTGTCCTAATTAATGTGTCATATATTGAGTTCTTTATTGTGCTTTTTGAAGAACAGAAGCTTGAAACTACTTATTTGTTAATATCATTGGCTTTGCATCCAGTCTTTTTATCGTTTGGGCTTTTTTTTTACTGAGAATGGCAAACGCTGAGTGCGTTTGCTTTGTCAGAAAACCACAGGCTTCACTAGAAGAGAGTTGCTAAATGCAACGAAGAGCAAAGCATTGTCCTAGAGGTTGGAGAAAGGAGTTTATTGTGAGTTAGGCTATCAAGACACAATTTTTTACCTGCAGAAAAGCCAAGAAAAAAAATTTTAATTGGTGCAGATAATATGGGGTCTTTAGATTATCACTTGTAATATAATTAAACCCCAGCTTCCAAGAACTGCAAGTCAGGCTCTCAGGTCGTGAAGCTGGCTTAAAAATCACAGGTCGTGAAAGTAATATTTTGAGTTCTTCAGTTAGCCTTCTGGGTGTGGTGCTGTTGGATTTTGGTTTCAGGCTTTTCTTTGTCACCAAGAAGACTAGACACTTAATTTCTTTCTCCCGTGAAGACTGAGATTCCCACAAAATCACATGATTTTTTAATACAAGACTTTAAAAAAAGCCTGTTTTGTAAGACTCACAGTAGAATTCTTAAGAGCTCACAGCACTGGTCTTACATAAAGTACAAGCTGATGGTAGATAAGCAAAGTCTCCAAACTAAGTCTAATAAATGCATTCTGTTCCTCACCTCATCTGATAGATATCATCTTAACCTCCGTAAATACTGTGCTCATAAATTCTTAAGGAGCACCTGCTGCCCTTAACTGTACAGAATAGTCTCTGCTGTGCCTGCAGTGGCAGAGGTTCTCCATCTCCCAGGCCAGGCTGGCAGCTCCACGTATGTCCTCTTCTCTCCTTTTTACTGAGAAAGGAGAAAGCAGAAGGCAAGAGGGTGCAAAATGAGCTCTGTCTGTCTCTCTAACTAGCGGTTCTAATTAGTTGTCTTTTTCCAGAAGCCGTGGAGTTCATGGAGGGGTGCCAGTACTGATAGGTTTTCCTATTGACAAGTCTGGAAATTGAATGGAAACTGAAATTTTTCACATCATCCAAAAGAAAGGGCAATAGTCCATCTGAGAAGTGGATGCACTGACACAGAAGCAGCACAGGATGCTCCAGTGGGTTTCATTGACCAGACTGCTAGGATTAAAAATATGGCAATATGGTGTTTAAGTGTTTCAGAGAGATTAATCAAATTCCACTCTTCTGTTAGGCTCATAGTGAAGACAGGAATATTCTGGAAACAGGATCAGATTTACAAATTAGTGGTACAGTCTTATATCTTTGTCCAAACTTTGGGACTCATGCGATAGCAGGATCTCACAAGTGGGCTCTGGTTGCTCTTTCTGGAGGAGGTAAGAAGGCAGAAGAGAAAAGGTGATGCATATTCTGCCCTTAATTTTGAAAAGGGATGACTGTTTCAAGTAGAGAAGAGTTATAGCTGCGGTCAGGGCACCTGGGATAGGAGGAGGTTGTGTTACTGAGTCCCGAGTGAAGGAGGCTTGGCAGTCCCGAGGAAGAGACAGAGGTGATCCGAATGGCTGGGCTGTGTCTTGCCTCGTCCATCAGCTCTTGTGGCTGGAGCAGGACAGTAGCACAGCGCTGTGCGAGGGGGACATACCAATTCCTGGTTTTGCTCATCAGTACATCTTTTCAGCTCCTTTTTCTGGGTGCATGAGACTGAGCAGACAATGAGAAGCTGTGGCACTGAGGTGGGGACGGATGAGCGGGAGGTAAAAGGCCCCTTAGTCCGCTTTGACCAAGAAGACTATACTTGGCCCCACTTGTGCAAGTTACTGCCTCTGGTTTGAAGAAATGGTTGAACAAATGTACATTGGTTTGGTTTGTTTAGTTTGTGGGGCTTTTTTTAGGGGGGAGGGTGTTTACACTTTGGAGAAGGTCTTTTTAATGCTGGATGTCCAGAGTCTACATGCTGTCATACACAGAAGTTGATGTGGTTTCTTTAATACTCTGCATTCCTGCAAATACAGGATTATTTGCTTTCTGGATTTTGCATGGAACACTAGTATGTATGCACATATATGTAGATGTGTTCACTTACAGTCGATATTGAAATAGGGGAGACCTGAGAAGGAAAAATTAAGCGTCAAAGTGAATCTCAGAGGGGATAAGTGGTGAAAATGGATAAACAGAAAACTCCAGTTCTGTGGGAAAACATGGAGGAACAAAACCACAAAGGGGAGAGGAAACAGCCAAATCTAAACAATGTATTGCAGCAGCAAGCTGCAGCAAAAGTGATTTTAAAGAACAGTGTTCACAACAGACGTGTCCCTGCTGAAGATCAAGTATGTGAGCACTGCTTTCCCGCTTCCCCATCCCCAGTACCTCCATGAAAAGCTCAGCCTCTCCTGTCCACCTTATTTGTTCAGTAGTGGACCTCATAGAACTGATTCAGTTCTCATTAAACTGATTTACTGGGCTTGCTGGCTCTGCTCAGCTTCAGTTTATTCCTACTTTGTTTAAAATTCGGGAAGTGCTGGGGGAGGGGACAGGACACTAATGGCTGTTCTCGTGCAAGTGGAGTGGTAGCTGATTTATTGCAAAGGTTATAAAGGAAAAGTATTAAGTGTGTTCCATTCTGCTTGGCAAAGCCATCCTGCACAATGTCCAACAAAACCCTGAGACCGCTGGTTTGTACCAAAAAAAAAAAAAAAAAAAAAAA
>Ga0065711_1051131_pt1 | contig 10505 bp, 3 predicted proteins | sample Hoacrofraction12_FD_59098 | JGI IMG/M metagenome (GOLD analysis project Ga0065711, IMG submission 59098) | Hoatzin crop microbial communities from Cojedes, Venezuela - Epithelial fraction 12 v2 (version 2) | ecosystem: Host-associated > Birds > Digestive system > Esophagus > Crop | place...
CCCTCTGAGGGTGACGGAGCACTGGAAAAGGTTGCCCAGGGAGGTTGTGGAGTCTCCTTCTCTGGAGATATTCAAGACCCGCCTGGACAAGGTCCTGTGCAGCCTGCTGTAGGCGACCCTGCTCTGGCAGGGGGGTTGGACTAGATGACCCACAGAGGTCCCTTCCATCCCCTACCATTCTGTGATTCTGTGATTCTGTGATTCTGTTATCTGGGATGTGCACCCACCTGGTACCTGGGCCTGGGAGCTGAAAAAGACTTCCAGATCCAGTAATACGAACACTGAATAGCTGCACTACATCTAGTGATGGTTAGAAAGCTACGGTCTGGAAATAACCAGTTGGAAAAATCAGCTAGAAAAGCATGCCTTGCTGCCTTGCTGACATGATTTCTTTCATAACATGAGTGCCGAATTCTAAGAATTATGCTTTAAACCCCTCGTGTTAACGGAATCCTTCCTCCAGTTTATTCAAAATTCTCTCGTTTCCAGCCCTGTTTCTCGGTGTCCTGCTCGGTGCCCGGGGCCCTGTCAGCGGCGGCAGCCCACGAGGTGGCAGAGCTGGCCCGGGAGAGCAGCCCTTGGAGACAAAACTACTTTTTTGCCAGCAAAGCTCCCTCTCGCCCGCCTCTTTCTTCCACTTACTCATTAATTGCAAGCGTAGCTTCCTTTCTATGCATAAATCATCATTTGCTTAGACTAATAAAGGAAAAATATTCAGCCAAATGTAGACGTGGAGATGAGCTTCTATATTGCTCTGGATTCAAAGGCTCTTCCTTCAACAAAACGGGAATTGTTGTCTGACTTCATTTACCTCAACAGGGTTTCACGCTAGTTGAACAAGTTGTAATTTGTTTAACCCCATTATAATTTTGATCAGTTTCAGTGTTTGTCTGAAAACTTGAAAATGGCAAAACCAAATGGAAAATTCGTTCAACACTTCAGCTTTCAGAATAGTTAATCCAAAAAATTGAGGATGCTTCAAAAACCATTCTCCGACGAGAAATGTCTGACACTGTTTAGAAATGATTAAATTTTCTTCTACTTGTCATAGTAAGTGACCTGAGCCTGTTCAGTATAACTTGGCCAGTAAAAATGTTCCTGAGTGTGACTCCACTTGATTTGGTCCCTTTTCTTTTTTCCCCTTCCAGGCATTAAGGGAGAGCAGATATTAATTAACATAATTCTAAATTAGAGTCAGCGATGTTATTGTAGGAGTTAGTAGGAGTGCAATATCCATAGTAAGCGTGCCAATCCCTGTAAGAAATCTGAACAGGAGAGTTATTTGAAGAGATTAAATGATGCAGAATAAAGCTTCCAAAAGCTGTAATTGAAAGTGACAGAAACATTAGCTTTGAAACAAGTAACATTTAATCACACAGATTATACAGAAACATAATTTTTGTGTGTTGTTTTCTTCAATAGAATTTAATTTTAATCTGTTGAGACAGCTCATCACTTTCAGCTGCCTACTGCCAGGAGCCTGTCAGAATATGTAAATAGAACAGCTACTGTGAGGAGTGGGACCTGTTCTCTCAAACACTGGCCTCAGCTTATGCATGCCTAAATATTTCAGCTGCTCCTACCTGCACCTGCAGGTTGCAGGTGTAAGCATTTGCACCACTTCTTGCTTTTGTAGCTACCATTTGAATGGCTGAACTTCGGAGTCTGGACAAGCAGCGTGGCCCCAGTGAAAGCGCAGTGTTTGTGCAGTCATAAGCAGAGAGTTATTAAAGGGCAAAGGCACGAAGGAAAAAAGCAGGCAAAAACCTTTACAGAACACATGGAGTCCAGGATAAGGGTTCAAACCTTCCTGTAAATAACATTTGATTTTATTCTCTTGCAAGTGTACAGGAAATCCAAATGGACCACATAGTTTTAAAATCGCAGTAGCTGAAGGCAAAAAAGAATTTATGTGTGGATTGATTAGTCAGGACACAGAGCAAGTAAATCTCAGTATAGTAACAGAATAATAACAGCTCATCTGGCGTTACAGAACATGTATATTTGCCAGTGTCCCTGTCTTGACCGACACGAAACCGAGCTCTGTATTTGCAGAACGTGTGAGCAGGAGCAAATGTGACCTTCAGGAAGGCTGATATGAAGTCCCTTTGCCTCCTGGGGACTCGGTAGGGCAACAGACAGCAGAAACTCACGCTGACAATAACCTGCTGTTTATAGCAGCCAAGAAGTACATGTGAAAGCATGTCAAAAACTCCAAGCATTTTGGATGGTTACCATCAAATATTTTGAGTTTATTTGCTCTTGTTGTAGAACTTCTTTGAAAGCGAAGCCAGCTATCTAAAAAAGGGTTTGAACTAAAAGGTTATAGGGAGGTTTATTTTATTTTTCTGTGCCAATGTCTTTCTCTGCTAATATAGAAGTTTAAAATAATACGTTTCACTTGCGATTACATCTCAACTCCTCACAAAGTCTGAGTTATTTAGAGATGCCTTTTGTTTTGGGGAAGGCTGATGGCAGCCATCTCCACTCCTACCTCACGGGTCAGGCTGAGGTTTGCTCTGCTCCCACCACGCAGGTCTGGCTCTGCTGGCTGCACCCCAGTGGGGGCAAAGTTTTGGTAAAGGAACCAAAAGGTAATAAATGATCAATTTGTCCATATCCAAAGTAGACTACATTCTCTTCAGGGCAGGGACTGTCCTACCACATTTGTCTGCAAATGTTTGAGCCATTAACCCTTCGCCAGTAAGAAGTGATAACGTAGCAAGGAAGGGAAAGGGACTTCAGAAAAGACCGCCAGCCTGAAAAGAGCAGCCAGGGAGATTAAACCCGCAGACGTAGCTTTAATGGTGATACTGTCACTAAGAGAGGCACAGACTCTGGCCAAAGATTTATTATAATATTTTGTTTATTACAGTGTCAGTACAGGACATGTAGTCATCCTAATATGGAGTAACACTTGCTATATTGTAGTCAGAATGAGTAATGCCGATCCTGTGAGTAATAAATGTATCAGATCTTTCCAAAACTGTGTCTGGGCAGGCAAGGGGGTCGGCTGCCTCACTTAGCAGGACGCTGTAGCTGCTTTGTGCTACTTTGACGGCACAGAGCTGCTAGGAGGTTTTCTTGGCTGGCTGCGCAGGGATGCTGCTTGTGTAAGGACAAAGCTACTGATGGATAAAAATCCCAGCATGACTTGGGGCTGCTTTGAGGTGCTACAGAGGTCCCAGCACCATCTTGATTGTCTCCAAGTCGAGCATCTGCAGGGGGTTTGAGAAGCTACCTTTGCCCCTCGTGAATCACATTTCTTCTTGAGGGTGGTTGGCTGTAGCTGTGATCAAAAGGTCATAATTTCTGATTTCTCCACAGCTGTTGATGACATCAATAAAGGGATTTGGCCAGATTACATAATATTCCTCTCACTATAATAAAGGAGCAAAATTATTCCTAAGTCATATACTGTGCTTCCCTTGTTGACGTGGCCTAGGTGATGGCTGTGGTTCTCTCTGGACATGACTGGTCATCAGACATCTGAAGGCACAGTGGAAGAGTTGGAGAACAGTTTGATGTCTGACAGGCTGTTGGGCCTAAGGTCTGTGCCATCCTCATGTCTGCTCGTGGCACAGTTGTGAAAAAATCAGCGAACCTGGAGTTTCTCTGAACGCCAGTTGATTGCCACTTCATTCATTTGAGTGCTGAAGTGCTGTTGGTATCTGGAGGGATGAAGGGAAGAAAATCTGTTGGTTTCATACTGATGCCTCTTATAAGGCCTCTTGTAACTAAAGCACGTGATTTGGGTGTTGCAAAGACCTGGACAGATCTTGCAAGGTGAGCTGGTAACTCTAGCCAGTGACGTGCATCTTCCAAAGTTACCTTTGGGTTGTGATGTAAAGCTGAGAAGTATCTGCAGCTTTTAAGGAATGGAAGTGAATGTGGAGGATAAAGGAAATCACTGGCATTTTGTTTATCTGTCCATGTGGAGTGAACACGCCCAATTTTGGATAAATATCTACAAAAGCTCCTGAAGAACAAACTAGACAAGTGGGAGCTTTTATAAAAAATAGAGTCTATTTCTAGAAAAGGTCTTACTTATCTGAGGTGATAAAAGAAAAGCTGAGCAGAAAAGCTTAATACTCTACTATATCAGTTTTATAGCAGAGTAGCTCCCCATAAATTCAGTGGAATTTCACCAGCATTGAACTAGAAAAACGCAATGGAAAAAAATGTTATTCTGAATTCAAAGAGAAAATAAGATCAAAGGTTGTTTGCTTATTTTGATAATAAAGTAAATACTGTAGGAACGTGGAACGCTACTAGATGATTAGGTTAGAAAAATCAGCAAGGCTATTTATATAGAAATATCATTGGTCATAAGCTCACTCAGTAAATTTTTCAAAGGCTAAGAGAGTGATCATTTCTACTGTTAGTTCTTCATGTTAACAAACACTGTGGTATAGAATCTGTTATAAATGTTATCCATACCATAAGTGCAGAACAAATACTTGCTTGTGAAAGGACTCCTGTTTTTGTGAAGTGACATACTTCTGCTGCCTCGTATCTGGCTTTTATTTTTTAACCTTTTTGGTTTCTTATTTTAAAAAATTGACAAACTTTTCTTTGCACATAAACATCTAAACTTCCATAGCAAAGAATACCCTAGACAAAAAATAAGCCTTTCCTTTTTTTCTGTAAAATCACTTTGTAAACTCTTTCAAAAGCTGCCAATCTAGAAATTTCCCCAGATGTCTTGTTATATCTTAGTAATTAAATTGTAGTCTCTGAGCTGTCTTTTTCATAACTAAGTTTACAGGAAATGCATCTTCATCTTTGTCTAGCACAATATAAAAATGTTCTGCTGGGAATACAGTTGTATTTATTGATTCTTCAGAATTTGTAATTCCTTTCAAAAGAAATTTAGTTAGCTCTTTTGAGCTTTCATGAACTCATGAAAGCAGAAAACAATAATTTGAAAAGATGCTGCTAGGGAGTTCTATGTCTACATAGGATTTGGTACAGGATCTGCAGTAGAAATGTGTTCTCCTCAGTAGCCACAAATTCTTTACCCATTTACAAATAATGGCATTCCTATGGTCTTTAATTTTATAAAATGTGTCTGATTATAAGAGGTAACAAACTATATGCTGTATGTGAAGGAATGTGTATATCACAACTGCTAATGTGAAGCATAAATATCTTCCTCAAAAAATACATGCAATCTCACATCAAAAAGCCAGAGCAGTAGAGAAGAAGCAGTAGAGAATCACCAGAACTGATCTCTTGGATGAGTAAGAGACCTAATCCCAGCGATATCTTGGGAGACAGTGTCTCTGGCTTCACCACATTCCAGTTTTGGGCTGTTAGTGGAGGTTTCCTGGCTGACCTTGGATGTCAGAGCAGCAGGTGGAGCAAGGTACCCTACGACTCGTCTGTTTTTGGTGACTACTTAGAGGAGCCTTGAACTGCACACAGCTTTTTGTTTCCCAGGAGACTCTCCTTACCCAAGCACAATCTCCAGGCAGGCAGGGCAATTTTCTAGCAGGCCTGTGCCATCAGGAGTGCACAGCAAGCCCAGCACTGTACTCCTGTGTCCCTGCCTTGGGGCTCAGTGCCAAGACTTTGTCCGCAACAGAGATCCCAAAGCACCATCAGTGGCTGACACAACAGCGAAAGGGGCAGGGTAGCCCACGGGCCACCGGGGAGACACCACTGCTCTCCTCTGTGGCTAAGGCAGCCAGTGCATTAGCTGGCCATTGAGATCCATCACCCAATCTTCTCAAGGCCATCCAAGAAACCAGCCTCATGGGATGGGAACTATGGGAATTGCTCATATCACCTCAGTCAGGCTGAATTTACCCAAAGGTTTCAGGGCTCATTTTTCAGGGACCTGGCATGTAGCTCGTGTTGGGTGTGGGGGCCAAGTTAAGTCTTCCCATACTCTGGACTGCTATCCCAGCCAACCAAGCATGGAAAGAGGCAAGGAGAAAGGAGTCTCCCTCCCCTGATGGCATGATTTCACGGAAACATTACAGGGCAGCAGATTTCCAGGAGGATGTCCAACCCACCAGGCTAGAGGTGCATCCAGACACTCACCCTCTCATTTCCATGTCTATTTAGATGTATCATATGAAACCAACCAAGTCCCACAGGAAAGACTCAAGTAGTTCCCACCTAAGGATAATCTAGAGGCTTGTAATTAAGTTAGACTGATGATAAATTTAAAACTTTGATATAATTCTCTTGGACAACTAACTTATTGCAGTGATTTTGTACTGGGATCTAACAACCAAATTTTCTCCCTCCTGGAGTACATCAAGCTTTCCTACATGTATGCACCAATCCTTCCTGTTGGAGCTGCTCCACTTTTGGATTAAGTGCCTAAATACTCAAATTAAATGGAAATCAAGAGCCCCAGTCCTTTTTTACCAAATGTATAATGGCTTCCTACCCAAATAAAAACATGTTTCTGCGACAGTGACCTCCTGAGTCATTTGGCTGAATGCTGTTAGTTTATGCAGGTGCATCCATCACAAAATGCCTCTTAATCATGCAAAGCTGTTCAGTGCCTGCTTTGCGTTAAAAACCGATTTCCATAGGAGATATTAAACTGCTATAAATTCAGTGCATTGTTCTTCAGTGATTGCAGCATTTTTTCCAGTTTTGCTAGTGAAAATCAGGGCGTCAAAATTTCTGTCAGTGTTGACTGATACTTGTTTTCATCCAGCTGTATGTTTTTCAATATACATGTTGCTCATTTTTAGATACATGCTTTTCCAGCATCACTGAGAATCTAACATGGATTACAGCATAATTTACAACAAGATGCCCATTTACTGCTTTTTTGCTGTTGCTACATACCGTTTTAAATGATTATGAGATTATTCAGAATATCACAGCTTTTCAAATTTTGTTTTCTCTTAAAACACTGCAGTAGTTTTGTTCCACTCTTCTGTTTTCCACTTGATAACTCAAAGACTTGGAATGAATGATTGAAATATGAGTCATGTGCATTATGAACTATTCAGTGTATTAGGAACACAGATGTTTACTGCCATAAATTATTACATCATTTTGGGATGAACTTTGTTATAACCTTGAAATAAGCAAGCTGATGGAGAATGTGAATCTGTGTAAAGTATTTTCTGTAGCTCTGGAATATCATTCTGTAAGAAAAGCCGTAGAAGTATTTTAAAAGGAAAACTTTAAGCTCAAAATTATCTGAAGAATAAACCAGAAAATGTTTCCCATTCAATGGTAAGAACTAAAATGGGTTCATCTGTATTTCAAAAAACAGAATTCCAAATAGTTTCTTGTTTTAGTGTGTTTATCAGAAAAGAAAGGTTGGTCTGAATAGGCTATTGTTAGTAACAAGCTTTGCTTCATCAAGTCAATAAATAGTTGAGTTGTTATATCATGTAGTTTCAGTTCATGAATTGTGCATCTGTTCAAGCCCTGACAGACTGAGAGTGCCTGCTTAGATACTGCAAACATTTCTTAGCTCACAATTTCACTTTTTGAAAAAGAATTTAAAAGTAGCATCAGTTGCTAAAGGAGAGAAATCAAGGAGAGAGTTAGTATAATTATGGACATTTAGCAAACTAGCTTATCTCAAAACTGTGAATGGCAATGAACATTGCAAGTAAAACTTCCCAAACTCAGTTTTCTTTAACATAACTATCGAAACGAACTCTTAGCCCTGTAGTAGTTTGAATGGCACAACCAAGCAGATACCAGGAGATTATCAGCACTTTTGATCTCTCGATCCTGTATGCAACCCCCTTTGATGCTGGGTGGAAATCCAGCGTGAATCAAAGACAGCCTGTTTTCTAAACAACAGCGGCTGATCTGGAAAAGGTCAGGCAGGAAAAATGGATGCATGCATATGCCAGTATCACACACACACAAAAAATCACATCTTTCTGTAACTGGCTGAATGAACTTTTCTGAGGCTATTTTCTCTGTTTTGTTCTGCTTTAATGAAAGTGAAATATAATGGACAAAGTACTGTGGGTACAGCTTTCTACTTCCTGACTGTGACATTTCTGGTGAGTTATTGCTGCTAAATATTTGTGAGCGTTAATGGCCGTAAGAGCTCCAGAAACTGCCACCGAGAGGCAGACATACAGAGAGTTATGATTAGTGTAGTATTTAAAGTACCAGTGGAAGCTATTTTTGTGCCACGCACCATGGCTGAAGTTAGCTGCAGCTTTAATTTCGACCTCTGTCCCCAAAGTTGTTAAAGACACTTCCCAAGAGGATGGGGTGGTGTGTGATTGCCCGGGCAGCAGCAGTACCATCAAGGGGATCGGTCGGGACTGCGGGCTTGGAGAGAATGTGGTGGAGACTGCTGCTGGACACCTGCCACTGGGGTGGGTTTGAGTTCCTGCACGCCGGCCTGTAGCGGGAAATATCCCAAAACAAACAGTGGAAACAATGTGAAGAGGGAACAGCACCACACACGCTCAGATCTGTAGCAGCGATGGACCCCAAACTGAACAAAATGACGCAAGACAGCTCCTTAGATTATCGGCAGCATAGAAGTTTTAAAGGATACTGCAGGTGACCAACAATTGTACACTTTCTTCCTTAAATGCCAACCCACTGTTGTGTCTCCTCCAGCCAGTTCTGACCAGATTTGACAAAGTGTCTCAGTGGTAAAGTTCCCACCTGTTTCATTCAAATCAATGCAGAAAAAGAGAAAAATAGCTCTTCTCCTTCCTTCCTTCCCTCACCTGGAGGACTGCAGTGGTGTTTGCTCTGCAGGTGCCTGTGGTGCTTGGCCTGACCAAATCCCTGCCCGTCCAGGAGTTAGAAGCAGGGGGGTAAATGGGAAATCAGGGGAGGGTCATGAGCATGTGGTAGCCCTAGGGAGTCTGTGGGAAGATGTTACAAAGGCACGGTAGGGGTGGGGTTGCTCAGTTAAAAGATGCAAAGGCACAGATGACTAATTGATAGGAAATCAGTGTTTTGCTACTTCTGATAATCATAAAGAAACTTCTTCCTTCATTCAGTGATAGTAAATCCTAAGATTTACTAAGACAGAGAAAAACAAGTATCTACCAGGTGCCTGTCTGTTTATGGTGATACCTAAAGACATAATGACCTTCATTTTACTGTGTCTTTCATCTTGCCCTCAGCAGGTGACCATTTTCCACAGGTTATGTTTTGGGGCACAATCCTTTTAATGCATATTTATGTAAAGAAAACATTTGGCCAGCTGACATGAACATATTTATTTACAGCATTAAAAGCTTGTTAAAATTGTCTGTTACAGATATGCTGTTTTTAATCATAATTCTGGATATGTTCTTCTGATAGTTGTTATCTTAATTCTGAAAAGGGAAAAACCTTCAGTCCTAGGGTAGTCAGATGACAGATGCAAACTACGCTTTTTTTTCCCCCTTTAGCTGCTTACAACACATACCATGGGTCTGCGGTTTGGCAAGTGCACTTGGTCCTTCCCAGCCATAGTGCTGAGATATTGACATACAGAGATGTGCCACAAGGCTTGGCTCTCACTGTAGCCCCAGTTCCTGTATCGCTGGTTGCAGTGTTGATCTATAATTAGAACATTTCTCATTTACAGATAATATTGCTATGCTGTCTAGTGTCTAAAATCATCCTAGCAATTATTTCAGTATTGTAACAGGAATACTCAGGAAGATTGCTATGATCTAGGGTGCTTTATTTAGGGTCTTTTCTTCTTAATAGGGGTGTGCTTCAGAAATTGGGTTTTGGTTTTTTTAAATAAGAACTCAAAGTTTCAGATTATTCCTTTGATCACAAAATTTCATTCTATCCGTAGAATCATAGACGCATAGAATACCAGCTTGGAAGGGATCTTAAGGATTACCTGGTCCAACCTTTCTTGGCAAAAGCATGATCTAGACAAGATGACCCAGCACCCTGTCCATCTGAATCTTAAAACTGTCCAGTGTTGGGAAATCCAACTTACCTGGCAGAGATTATTGCAGTGGCTGATTGTTCTTATTGTGAAAAATTTTCCTCTTGTGTCCAATTGGAACCTCCCCAGGAGTAACTTGAACCCATTATCCCTCATCTTTTCCATGTGACTCCTTGTAAAAAGGGAGTCTCCATCTTCTCATAGCCACCCTTTAAATACTGGAACATGGTGATAAGGTCTCCCCTAAGCCTTCTTTTCTCAAGGCTGAACAAATGCAGTTCTCTCAGCCTTTCCTCATGTGACCAATGTGGCCCCATCCGGAGTAGTCTGTCCAGTTCTGGGCTCCCCAGTTCAAGAAAGATGAAGACCTACTGGACAGAGTCCAGCGGAGGGCTACAAGGATGGTAAGGAGACTGGAGCATCTCTCCTACGACGAGAGGCTGAGGGAGCTGGGCTTGTTTAGCCTGAAGAAGAGAAGGCTGAGAGGGGACCTTATAAATTCTTATAAATATCTTAAGGGTGGGTGTCAGGAGGATGGGGCCAAACTCTTTTCAGTGGTGCCCAGCAACAGGACAAGGGGCAATGGGCACAAACTGAAGCAGAGGAAGTTCCAGCTGAACATGAGGAAGAACTTCTTCCCTCTGAG
>Ga0065711_1051132_pt1 | contig 10505 bp, 6 predicted proteins | sample Hoacrofraction12_FD_59098 | JGI IMG/M metagenome (GOLD analysis project Ga0065711, IMG submission 59098) | Hoatzin crop microbial communities from Cojedes, Venezuela - Epithelial fraction 12 v2 (version 2) | ecosystem: Host-associated > Birds > Digestive system > Esophagus > Crop | place...
GGCGAGCAGCCCCCGCCGCAGCTGTAAACGGGTTATCCCCGAATGACGCCCGTGAGAGTGAAGCGAATTCCCACCTGTCAGTTGACGCTGACAGATTGTAGTCCGGTCTCCCAGCCTCATTCCATTGGGTCAATGCGGCCCGACTCATGCAAGAAATTGTGTTCTTCTTCTGGGCCGCTCCAAGTCCCTGCACTGCTCACGGTTTTATGATTGTTGCCTGAACTCCCTGGAAAGCAGGCTTCACTCCCACCCTGCTACAGGAGCTGAGGAGGTATTAAATAATCAGCAAATAGTCAGATTTTCATGCAATTATACAGCATGTATGTATTTTACTATCTTCATAATAATTAAGAGTTATGAAATAAATTAGGCAACAAGTAAAATGATAAATTCATAATATTAACAAAACCAACTGTATATTGTTTCATATTTTACATATATATATATATACACACAAACACACACACCAGTTAATTCGAGTAAAATATCTTGTGAAAAAATTAAATTCATACAATGCCTGTTTTTTCAAATTATATTTTAAAAGATTTGCTTGCTTTTGGGCTGGAGGAATTTACTTTGCTCCCCTGATGCCAGAAGAGGGAGAGGGAGAAACTCCCTGTATGACATTAAATGTGGATTGGTGCACACAAACTTTAGACTTGTTTGGATGAACTAAAATCCAAAGTACTTTTCAACTCTAATGTAAATCATAAAATTTGTGTCTTTTAACCAGGCTGCTAACTGCCGCGCTTAAAATACTGCCAAGCAGAGTTCTAGCTGGTGACATCTAATACGAAACATTAGGCTAATGTGTAACCTAAGCCTCAGCAGACACTGCTTATCTTTTAATTTCATTTCAGGCTAGGAAATAATTTCTATTTTTCCCTTTGGAAATGAAACAAAGTTTGATTTCTTACTAAACATTATACAAGAAATATCTCATGAAATTTTTACTGTACAACAGAAGTTCTGTTCCCCAAACAAACGACAAATGTAATTTACAGCAGAGTAGCGTTAACAATAAAAGGACCTAACACAGTGGATGGTATTTAGTGTCCCCAATTCTTGGAAAAGCAAGTCTGGCAGATTTTGATTATTAGGAATTAACAAATTCCATCAACGTTGAGACATCTGAGCCTTTCAGTAGAGTTAATGGCACCGATTAATGACTTGTGTCATATTTTTTCTAGAAACTTTTTCCAGTCATCAACAGACTCAATCCGGAATTGTGGATCCCTTCAAAACAGGCACATTTTTCAAAGGGAGTGTTCGAAAAATTTGTCAGCTACACAGCTGTATGAAGATAGCTTCAAACATAAATTGCTTTTAGAGTAAAAGCTGCCTAAACATTTATTTAAAAAAAAAAAATTATGGGATAGTAGAGGTAGCAAAGTGAGATAATCCCTCGCATGTGAGAAACAGGTTAAGTGTTTGCATCTATTTTTAACACTCACTTCTTCAGAAGTCCCTCCACTATGGGGAAAGACTGGTTGGCGATTGAGAAAAGGTCAGTGACAGCTGACAATGTTGGTGACAACAGGAGTGAAAGGAAAAAAGCTACCCCAGGTTATCAATCTTTTCTGGGGGCCATAATACGTACCCAGGAAAACTGACATCGGTGTCCCGTAAGGGAGGTAGGAATGAGCGATGAGCTGGCAGGGAGGCACAGAGTTTGTCCGGTTTCAGGCTGCAGGTTCACAGAGAGATTACTTGGTTCTTGCCGTGACGGCGGAGGCTGTCAAAGAGCGGTCAAGAGGCTCGAACAGGACACCTGCCGCTGGCTGCCTGCGTGACCTCCACGCGCCGCCGCAGCTAAGTCCCCGCTGCCCTGCGGAAGGCGAAACAAACCTTGTCGTTGCTCCCTTTGCACTCTTGGTGCACTGCTGAATCCCGGGCCCTATGAAAGAGCCTCCCTGGGCAGTGAAGAGCAGGGATTGTCCTCCATTTAGCCACAGGCTTTATGCTCCCTCTGCATCAGGCTTCTGTGCCTGCATCACAATCTTCGCCAGGCTTCATGTAGATACGCTACTACCTCTTAAGATGAGATGTTAATATAATTCAGAATGTAACCGAAGATCACCTGACAGCAACTAGTTATAAATAGTGACCTACTTGCTTGGATCAAATGATATTACCCACGGCAATAGTCAAGCTTGTCTATATAGAGAGTGGGGTGTACGTGCACATACACCCCCCCGAGTTCGTTCAGCACACTGCTGAAATTCCTTGCGGGTAGAAAGGAAGAGTGCAGATTCAGAAAGCAGATTGGGAACCTAGGCTTCCTGTTTTTAAAGAACATTTTCCACGACAGTATAGTATCTAATTTTGGTTGAGGACTGATAGGATCTCAACCTATAGTCTAATGCAAGCATGCATTCCTTTTAATTTTTATAATACTTGGCATTGAAGTATAGTATTCTAATTGCTAAACACTAACCAAGCCTTATACTTCTATGGATTCGAAGGCTGTGGTAGACACTGGTGCACAGTGTACACCGATAGCATCAGGGTACAGGGGCACAGAACCCCTCTGGATCCCTGGAGTGATGGGGGGATGCAAGAAGCTGAGGTGAGCTTGACAGGGGATAAGTGGGAAAAGCACCCCATTGCAACCAGCCTGGAGGCCCCTTTTATTCTTGGCATAGATTACCTCATGAGAGGGTACTTCAAGGACCAAAAGGGGTACCAATAGGCTTTTGGTGTAACCACTGTGAACACAGAGATCAAACAGCTCTCTACCCTGCCTGGCCTCTCAGAGGATCCCTTTGCTGCGGGATTGCTGCAAACTGAAGAACAGCAGCTGCCAGTTGCTACCACGACAGTGCACTGGCGGCAGTATCGCACAAACTGAGACTCCTTGGCCCCCATTCATGAGTTGATTCATCAGCTGGAGAGCCAAGGAGGCATCAGCAAGACTCACCCACCTTATAATAGCCCCATACAGCCAGTGCAAAAGTCTGATGGAGGGCGGAGGTTAACAGTAGACTGTCACGGCCTGAAAGAAGTGACGTCACCACTGAGTGCTGCTGTACCAGACACGTTAGAGCTCCAGTATGAACTGGAGTCCAAGGCAGCCAAGTGGTACGCTACAATTGACCTTACCAATGTGTTTCTCTCAATTCCTTTGGCAGCAGAGTGCAGGCCACAGTTTGCTTTCACGTGGAGGGGTGTCCAATACACCTGGAATCGACTGCCCCAGAGGTGGAAACACAGTCCCACCATTTGCCATGGGCTAATCCAAACTGCACTGGAAAAGGGTGAAGCTCCAGAACATCTGCAGTACATTGAATAAACATACAAATCACACGTTCTTTGGTTCTTTGCTTGCACTGGGAACAGGAACTACAAACAGACAGCAGTGAACAATATAATTGTACAGTCAATACGATCTGTCCTTCAAATTACTGACACAGCGTGATACATTTCAATGAATGAAATAACAAAGTGGGACCATATAACCAAACACCTAGGAGCGGCCTGAGGAAGGGTGCTGCTGCCGTCCCTGAAGAAGAGATCAGAGGAAGCCTGGACATGCTGTCTGATCACTGAAAGGGTACTAACACCGAAAGGCCCAAACCAAGTCAGGTCTGAACAGGCAGTTCAATCAGTGTTTTCTAAGTACCTCAGGAAGGTAAATAGTAGGGAAGGAGGACGAGTGAAAAACCCTCCCAGCACTGGCAGCACGCTGTGAAAGGGTGCTACAGACTCCTGGGAAATATCTCTAGTTTTGTTCCTTTCCTGCCCCTGCCTTCTTTCCCCTTCTGTTAAGACCTGCTGATCTACGTAACAGCCGAGGAAGACAGCTCTTTAACAATCATCATGTAAAGCAGCAGTTGTGAATAACTGCAGGATGTAACATTAGACAGCTTCTAAACATCAGAGATGTTTTTAAACAGCCTCCAAGAAGAAAAGATGCAGATAAGAAGACACAGTTGTTGTGGAAAGCAACTTGATACTCTTCTGAATAATAAACAGTGGCAGAAAACAGGATATAATTATCTTGATTTGTCTTAGTTTTGTGGTTTGTTGTTTGGGGTTTTTTTTGGCCTATAGTTGTTCTGGTATAGTTGCCTACCAATAAACAGGAAGTACCACCCTTCTCCAACACCTGTCCAAAGGCCATCAGAGAATGGCTTTATAGAATTTTTTATAAACATTTCCACCATTAGATATTACAGTTTATTCAAACAGAATCTATTCGTTGTGAGGAAAGAAACAGGGACAGGAAATCATTGTTAGGTTTTGACAACTATATTGATAAAAAGCAATAATTAAAATTTTATGTGATAAGCAACTGGACAGAACATAACCCATGTTCTCTCAAAAATTTAATATCAATCTGAAGGAAGACAATTTTCTTCAAAAGAAAATGTGACAATTTTACAGCATATAAGTTTAAAAGAAACTTATCTTCAACTGCTGCATTAATAAATCCATATGAATATAAATAATCTGATTTAATCACATTTGTAATTTCCAGTTACAGTTTAGCAATTACAAGCAAATACAAGTTACTATGCTAGAGTAATTCTTTGTCCTGGTCTGAGCGTTGAGCCAACTTGTCCTTTCCTCTTCTTGGGATTCGGAAAATTATCATACCTGGAAAAAGATATTAGCAAATTCCTATGAAATGCCTTTGTTTGCATATGCCTCTTTAGATACCCATTAATGCAACACAGAACTACAGATGTTTACGTATATTTTATGGAAATGAAGAGTGCATGCCTCCTCAGACCTGGGGACCTGCAGGACTTTTCAACCACAAACCTAAGTCAGAGGTCTCGCTGCCCTGCTTCCCCTCTCTCAGGGACAGGGTAGTACAGACTCCCGGGAAGCATCTCTCCTCCTTTCCTGTTCCTTCCTTCTCTCTTTCCTCTGCTGTAAGACTTGTTTATCTATGCGTCAGCTGAGGAAGAGAACTCCTTAACAACCTTCAGGTGAGAAGAACCCACTGGTGAGGTCACAGAGCATCCCGATGCCAGTCTCCAGCTTTTTCACTCCGGTCTTTTCCAAGTCTAAGGAGACACACTCTCCTTTTCTGCAGATTATTGCCTTCTCCCAAACACAGCAGCTACAAAGACCACTACTGAGAGTCAAAACCCAGCAATCTGAAAATATGAGGGGGTACTGCTCAGTGGGAGCAGGAAGGACCTAGCTCTACTTCTCAGAGAATTCGTGCCTTTTTGTACTGGTATAGCTCTGACCATAATACAAGGGTTCTCTGGTCTGTGTTTGGAATTTCTCGGTCCTACATTAATAAAAACAATAAAAGACAATGCAGTGGAAAATATTTTGTACGTAATTTAATATTTCTGAAAAAATTGCTGTCAGAAGCTATTCAACTCTGCAGTTCCCCACATTAAATAACTATTGTGTTTCTGATGAACAGGAAATGTGAAAAGAGCAAATCTCCACTGAATACACAATTGCAAAAAAAAAAATTAATACTTACAGTTCAGTAAAATTCTTCCAGTCCTCTTGGTTAATGGATGGCCTTATACCCTCAAGTGCAGTCATCAGATGGGACTGGGTAATAATAAAAGTGTTCTTGGCAAGCACTGACTGATTAAGGGTGTTGTCATCCTTGAAAAGAGCCATGAACAGACAGTGAAGAATTACCACAGAAACATAGCGCTATGAATGTCAGTAACTCTGGAACCTCCTAATTACACGTACAGACAAATGTATTAAACAGTCACAACTTCCCCTCCTCCCCCCATATTAATAACACAGAAATAACTACTTGGTTATATGAATGTTAACACCTGGCTTATTTTCCTGAAACTAGGTATCATTTACCTTTGCTATTTTTGATACATTATATTTAATATTATTGCAGAAATTATTTCTTGAAATACCAAGAAGTGTGGAAAAACAACAGAAAAGTGCCAAGACTAAATAATCAAAAAACCTGCCATACTCCATTCTTGCTTCTGTAATTGGCTTTGATCGCACTGATTTCTGTCCTCAGGTGCTCTGTCTGCTGCTCCTGGTTATTTTCCAGGGAGTCTTCTTGCGAAGCTGTTCTAAGCATTGCAGGTTGCAATAATGCTGTGTCTCTCTGAGTCACGCTGGTAAAATCGTGAGTTATGGAGTTTGGCCCAGACAAACACAAAGAGCTCTAAATTGACAACAAGGAGAAATACATTAACTCACTATGGATCCAAAAGAGCAACTCAATCATTAAGATTTAGCCTACAAATTTAGTTCAGTATAAACTTGCCCCCAGTGGCAAAAAGAGTACTTCCTCTTAAAAACAGATCACGTATATAACGTTTTTGAACAGAAAGTTTAGGTTAATTTGCCACAGCACTTTGGGAAAAGTACAAACTTGAAAATTGTTTCATCTTTAGAAAAGGTCTAAATATTTTTGCAATGGCCCATCTCAAAAAGAATAAAGGTCTACTAAATGAATTGTTGTATTTATATATGAAAATCAGTGGTTCTGAAATCTGGGCAAGTTTATGTAGTCAGTTTTGGAGTGACTCATAAATACTCATCGTCTCAAATTCTCTGTGCACTGGCTAAGTGTGAACTTTCAAGTTCAACAACTGTAAGAGATCAAAGTCCTTGTAGCCTTGCTGAAAAACTTTCACAGTTAGAGGAAAATCGAAGTCTCTGAAGATACATTAATGGAACACTATCATCTATAATGCAAGATAAAACATACAGAAGCACCTTAGCAGTCAGTAATTAGTTCTCCAATGTCCAATGGCTTTAAGAATCAATGCAATACAGCTTTGAAAACAAAGAGTCTAACCACTTTGATAACTAACCTGCAACAGCAATTCTACAACAGATCTCGAAAACAAATGTCCCATGGATCACACGCAAACTCTGAAGTCATCTGGTCACCATAAGGAGCTCAGCGGCAGCATATTCTGGTTTGCCTACCCGGTAGCCAAGCGCGACGAGCTGGCCAGCTGATCTCTGTGCAGGTGCTGGGCAGCCAACCAGCACATCCCTACCTGCAAGCTAGCCAGGAAACATGCTGCTTTCTGTGCAGTGCAAGACTGCAACAACAGGAATTCTGCTTCTTGTGAGCAACAATGGAAGCTAAGGTTTACTTCTGTTGCTTACACAATCCCACGGGCAGATTATTCCACTAATGCACACTCTGCTGGAAACTGACAAATGTTTGTTGATTCTTAAGATTATGACTTAATTCCTGAGAGCTGGATGCTTGCTGTTTTGTAGTAAAACTTAAGTTTAAAAAAAAAAAAAACAACACACCAAAAAGTCAAAACCTGTTTTAGTAATAAACTTTGGAAGGCAACGAGCCGTTAGACCAGACAGTAAGTTCTAGTAGGAATGCAGTTTGCCTGATTATAAGGTATTAAGCAGTATTTTGGGATTTTGAAGTCCTGCAGAGTTGCAGACAGGTCCATATTGTATTTTGTCAGATAACATCCTTCCATCTTCCTCCCCACCATGGACCACAAGGTATAGCATGAAGACAGTATGAAGGACAAAGCAGACATAATTGTATTTATAAAACCATACCATTTGCCTAGCTCAGTTTTTCTGCTTCACAACTGATAATATTTACAAAATTCAAAATATTGAGTAATTTACCAGTTCTGAAGGAGTTCCATTTCCTAGCTCTGACTCATAAGAGCTTCCAAAATAAAGACGATACATGTTGGACCTTGGATCTTCAGGAAGCAAGTCAGACATGTCTAAAGAAACAAGAGATTGCTCTAGCCCTGCTTCTCCATCTGTTGCCGAATCATCTGAGCCACTGCTGTGGTTTAGAAAAACCATGGAAGAGAGACTGAAGTCACTATCAGAACTAGAACCAAAATCCTGTGATAAAGAACAGAACATTAGAAGTGTTAACTCCTAACTGACTGCAGTCTGAAATACATTAAAAAAAATTCATATACATTGCAAATGGATGTATCGATTTCCATTTGATTCTAGTAATTTGTCTTTCTCTGGAAGTACATTTCCAAATATTTTGCTAAGAAAATCCAACGCCTTTAAGCGGAACTTTCTGTCTTCATGCCAGAAAAGTAATTTGAGGAGATAATCTTAAAGTTTTATTTGTTTGCCTTGAACTGTTTCACTTATTCAGGAACAGCAAGTGCTGGGAAACTTCATGTACATTTTCTGTTGTAGCACTGTGTCACTTCTGTCTCAACCATTCCCTCCAGGCAATTCAGTATCTTCTGCAAAGAGATTGTGATGAGTCTACTTTCACAGTGCTCAATGGCTGTACTCATCTTTAGTTACAGTCAACATGTTTTAAGTGCTGGTGTGGAAATCACAGTTGTTGCTTTAGACTGGCGTCTGCAAACCTTTTTGATTGTTCACCGCCATCAGCAGACTCCACTAAATATATGAATATTTATTTATTTGTAATTTATATACACGTACTATTGAAATTCTAATGTTTTCTTCCTGTACCTCAGTGGATTGCCTTGTGCCGCACCTGGGGTGGGTGCACACCATGCTGGAGACCACTGCCTTAGACAATGGCCTCCTCTAATGACAGATAATCATCAGGTATCCTTACAACTACTTTTACTGATGCTACGGGTGAAGGGATTGTTAGGGAATGTAGGTGGGAGATCCCTCCCAATACTAGGAGTTGCATTGTCAGAGCCCCATCCCTTGGTAACTGCTGGGGCAAAAAGAACAGAAGAGGTCTCCTTGCTTTTGCACCCTTGACCCAACCCTTCCCTTTGACCTCTGAGCAGCAGAAACCATGCCTGCCCCTTTCCGGCTGGAACCAGAAGACAGGCTTTAAAAGTGTGATGAGAGGTGGCTGAATAGATGCTAAAAGAGGAAAGGACCTGTCAGTCACATAAGGGGTACAAACTGAAGGTAGGATCCTGTTCCTTGGAAGTGCAAGTATTGCTGGTGCCTGGAAGATGAGCCAGACCAGGACACTTCAGATACCACCATCTTCTCCGCACTTCTCTCCTGACCTCAGACCCCATGATTCTTGAAAGAACTCCACAAAACCCACCAATTCCTTGCTTCCTCCATCATCCAAAATGTGCCACCTCAAAACTGAATTTGCTAGCTGCTCCTAAGAAACTCTGAGTGGGATCCCTCCTATTGACCTGTCAGTCATCCCTCATAACAACGATACATAGATCTGGCTTACATAAATCTATTTAACATTAAACACCTACAAGAAAGTGAATAAAACTTGTGTTGAGGAAGTATTTAAAATAATTTGTTATATTTTTCTTGCATTTTTCTGCAAACACATTAAGATTTTAATCCTCTGTATACAAATATAGGAAAACTAAATCTTATTCAACATAATTTTGCTAAAAGACTATGGATAAAATTAACCCTTTCAAACATCTCAACATGAAAATAAAAAGAGGAGAGACTTCTTTTATATCAGTTCTATTTACCTGTGTTAAACCGGAGCCTAAATTAGTATGGATTGCCTCTAACTGGGCATTGTACAATAAAGCCTTTAAGTCAGCCCCTGTGAACCATTCGGTTTTTGCTGCCAAATCCTGAAAGTCCACATCGTTTGCCAAGGACAGGGAATGACTGAGAGCTTTTAAGATTTCATAGCGTGAACGCTGTAAAAAGGGTGGAAAAAAAAAAGAATGTCAGTAAAGCAACCTGCTAATTTCCTTGTCCTGATTGCTAGATAGTGCTTTGGCCCTGTCAAAAGCAACTTCCTATTGTAAGGGAGGAAGGATCTTTTCTAAAGAAGATACTACCCTAATAATAGTACATATAGGACATACTGTGCAGTAATCAATCTTCAGAATATAGGCATACATTTTGTTACCTTTTATTGCAGAGTCTAAGAGAAACTGAACCAAATGCAGTATACAGAGAAATATATTTCTCTAAATATCCAGTTATTATCTGGGATTTTTATGTATGAAATATACAAAAATATGAAGGTGAACTCTGAACATGTCCTTTTGCAAAGAGAAGTATGACAAAAGTGAAAAACTTCTGTCTACCTGAATGATCATATTCTAAACCAGAAGTTTACCAAAAAAAAAAAAAGGAAAAAAAAATCAAAAATGAAAAAAGGAAAAGAGTGTCTGTGTTCTTAAGGCACAGGATCATCTTCTTCATGTGTGTTTCAGAATGAAATGTGGTATTTGTTAAATGTGCCACCTAATCTGAAAATCAACAGCACTAATTTTTTTCTTGTAGAATAGGGAATCAAAGACACACATTGCACAGCATCAAAGACCTCATCCAAAACCCAAGAAAATCAAGGGGAATCATTCCTTTCCTAACTAGTGACACATCTGACTTAAAAAGAGCTTGAATATTCCAAATTACATGTGGGTAAAGGATAGTGGGATCAACTGAATTCAGAATAGAACTGCTCTGAAAATTTCAGATAATTCAAAAGTTGGTTTGGGAATGGCTATGGTTCGTCTCTTCAAGCAAACCGCACCGGACTCATAAGTCAGAGAAAGACGCAGAACACGATAAACACTACCCTGCATCCAATTTCTTTCCGCACACTATCTCCTTTTTAATTTTTTTTTTTTTTTTTACATCAG
>Ga0065711_1009812_pt1 | contig 10504 bp, 4 predicted proteins | sample Hoacrofraction12_FD_59098 | JGI IMG/M metagenome (GOLD analysis project Ga0065711, IMG submission 59098) | Hoatzin crop microbial communities from Cojedes, Venezuela - Epithelial fraction 12 v2 (version 2) | ecosystem: Host-associated > Birds > Digestive system > Esophagus > Crop | place...
AAGGAGACTCCACAGCCTCCCTGGGCAGCCTGGGCCAGGGCTCCGTCACCCTCAGAGGGAAGAAGTTCTTCCTCATGTTCAGCTGGAACTTCCTCTGCTTCAGTTTGTGCCCGTTGCCCCTTGTCCTGTCTCTGGGCACCACTGAGAAGAGTCTGGCCCCGTCCTCCTGATACCCACCCTTAAGATATTTGTAAGCATTTATAAGGTCCCCAGTTGTGTTGACAGTGATGTCTGAGCAGTTGTTACAGGCTCTGGAATAAAATAAGGTGAAGAAGCAGGTGTTGCAAACTATCAGGCGAGGGTTGTGGTAGTAACAATGTTATGTCTTTTTAGTCATGGTGTGTCCTGCTGCTGCCATGATCCCTTAAAAAGACCATAGTTGTACAAGTTGAATTCTGACAGACCCTTTTGGCTCATTGTTTTATGTTTCTGTTATTTGTATGCGGCTATTTTTATATATAAAGCTAGCTCGTTGGTTTTTAAGAATACTTGAAGCATCAGAGTAATGTTTCTGCAACTGGCAGCTTTCCCTTAAGAGGAAAAAAAATACCTTTCAGAAGTCCCAAGTTTTAAAAAGCTTGGGGCTCTCTTGGATTAAGTAACTGGTTTTCAAAATGTATTTCTGAAAAGTTAATTGCTCTTGCCTCAATAACTAGGATAATGATGCATAACTTATTTTGTATAGGAGAAATTCGTATTGATCTGTTTCCATTCTTTATTATTGAAAAGTGGAAAACAGCTCTTAGTTTGATGATAGCTCAATGATTGTCACAGAAGTCTGATTACAGATCAGACAGGCTCCAAGCGCACGGCATGTCTGCGAGCGCGGCCCCGTGCTGGGGCTGCCTGTGTTTTGGCTGGAGGTCAGGGAGGGGCCGCTGGACTTCATCCCCCTTCAGCTCCGTTTGCAGGAAGCTTAGGAAGATTTTCTCTGATGCGTGGGGTGCCCAAAGCATGGAGGTTTCTTGTTAAGCCTGGGGTGAATTTTGCTCTTGAAATACGTGTAAAATTAGATTAATGAATGTAATTTGTTGTGTATAGAAGTGATGTTATTACTGCACACTGTGTTGTACAACTTAGAAGCAAAATGACCGACTGTGTGTGCTGTTTTGCTGTATTGTGACACGTTTAATGTCAGTTTACGACAGTGAAAGTGAAATACCAGGTTTGTGGGGGCTGGAGAGGGGCTTTTGATGTTCCGGACTTAAAGGTGAAGGTGGTGTTCTAGAACATGCTGGGTCCTGTGGCATTGTTTTGTTGCAGCTTCTCCCTAAACCAGAGTGAGGACTCTTTCCTTACCTTTTGTGCTCAGTGGTTTGAAAGGAGACGTTCTGGCGTATACCCAGTTCTTGTGTCAAGTTTCCACAAATGCAACAGGACTGTGTTCGGTTCAGGGGAGATGTGCAGTTTAACATAGAAGTTAGTTACTACAGGAATTAAAGTGCCATCATTACGGAGCTGAAGTGCATGCACTGGTTGGTTTGGGTTTTACAGCGAGAACTACAAGTCTCAAAAGCAATTATTTTATGTCTTCATGCTTTGGAAAAAAAGGTGCTGCCCTGGGATGAACAACAGAACAGCTCTAAGCAGCATAGTTAAGGAAAAAAGTATGAAAAAAAAATTATGTTTAAAGGAAGCTGTGCTGCTTGGCTTCCTTTCAGAAAGAACCTAATGTGATTGTTTGTCTTTTTTTTTTTTTTTAGTAGGTTTCAGTGAGCCACATGACAGTGATTAAACATGTGACCTGGCCAACTTAGACTAAGGCCAAGTTCCAACCCTCAAGCAGAATATGCACTTTTAATAGAGAATCTACCACTAAAGGCTTTTGAGGATAAAAAAATAGCAATTTATTTATGTATTTAGAATTTTTTGTAGTTTAAGATTAAATTGTGTGACTCAAAACTGAAATCCAGTCAATATAGAGTAAATTCATTTAGAGTTATTTTAATTTTTGTTAGACATTTTGTAAGACAACACAACAGCAGGTTTAGGGAGGTCTTGAAAAACATTCTCCTCTCAGAGATACTAGACTGTAACTAGTTTCTAGTAGAGGTTGGTTTGTTACTTTCAAGTTTGAAAACACAGAAATGTTTTTTTTAGAGAGAGTTTTATTGTGAGTCATGTAAGAGCTGGGTTAGTTCTGGAGAAAATCCTGCAGGGGACAACTCTTCACTAATTATGATCAATTGTTGTATTGCTCCCTGTCATCACTTCAGGTTTTGCCCCTCACCTACGACTGGCTGTTAGTCTCTGCTTTCTTTGCTCTGCTGTTGCGTTACCGCCTCAAATCCCTTACCCTTCTTGTGCAGAACTCTGCTAGGAAAGGAGTTATGAAAGCGAGCTCCGTGTGCATCTGTGTTAGCCTCTGGGAAGCAAATCTTACCCCCTTTGCCTTGCAGCTGGCAAGTGGAGATTGTTGGGCTGCTATAGATGGTAGCGTGCAGAATTCCTGGTGCTGTGGGAATTCACACCACGTGCTTTTGGGCCGATGACAGATGGAGTGAAGTAGCTCTTCAGTAGCAAGTCACGTCTGATGTTGGCTTTCAGATACTAATTTTCTTTTTTCTCTTTGTGAATGTTTTCAGGCGGGAGCTACTTCCATGTGGGCTTCCTGCTGTGGCTTGCTGAATGAAGTCATGGGTACTGGAGCTGTCCGTGGCCAGCAGGCTGGCTTTGGGGGAGGCGCTGGCCCCTTCCGATTTGCACCAAACACAGACTTCTCCCCATATCCGTCTCCAGCTGCGGCAGGCACTAACATCGTCTGCAAAGCCTGCGGACTTTCCTTTTCAGTTTTCAGGAAAAAAGTGAGTATATTTTCTATTACATAGTAGTTTTGCTCGTGTGAGCTAATCCGTAGGCATACTGGGAGATGAATGCTTGTATTTCCTTAGATAAGGAAACCCGAGGCAGATGGCCAGGCAGGGAGTAAGTGCCTTGTTCCGAGGTCACAGGAACTTAATGCCAGACAGGATTAGAAGTTAAGAGGTCTGATGTTCATTAATCGGTGACACACTGGATCTGGTCTGACCTAAAATATTATTGGAATCTAATTTGTAAGATACATGTTTTAGCTTCAGAGTCTTAAACATTAAAGCAAATCTGATTTTGAAGATGATGCCAAATGTAGCAGTTGGATACTGGAATGAACAAACCGGGTGATGGAAAAAGCTAAAAACTCGGAACCTAGTATGACAGCTTCTTTCTGTGAAATACTCGTGTGACCCTGTTCATTGCCTAACCAGGCTGAATTCTGTTAAATGCTATTGCACTCCATTGCCTCTCGCTTCATTTGGAGGTGGGTTGGTAGGTTAATGCAGGTAAGTAAAATTAAGATTGTTAATGTTATTTTTATATCTAGAAGTAGTATACATTATTATGTCCAGCATCATTATTTTGTCCACTCAGTGACCTAATTCTCTGCAGCTCATTCAGATAAACGTGAAGCCTCTTTCCTCAGTTTGTGTGTTCTGTTTCCCGCTTCCTGTGTGTCCTGTTGTTCACATGGCAAACACTTTGTGTTGTTTAGGGACATTTTCTGAAGCTAATATTAATTTACTGCAATCCTGAAAAACTTGGAAGAGTTAGGATTTGTTCACAGCGAATGAGATGACCATATAAAATCGCTGCTGAAAGTCTTGCCTGTTCTAGCTTTTGTGTGTGGTGGTGAGTCTTTGGAACAAAGCTCTCTTCAGAAATGACATCTGGGCGTTCGGGAGTGTTTACCTGCCATGTGGTTCATCACATTTAAGGCCTACTTTGAATTCTTTGAATCAGCTGAGGAAGAAGTATGTTCTTTAAAGTTTGGGGCTTGTGCTGCTTTTTACACATGTGAAAAGAGCAGTGACACTGAGCATATTCAGAAGTATTTTAGCATACCATAAAATTGACTGGCTTTCAGTTTCATTTGTTGTCTAAACTACAACTTGAGTGCTCATGTATTTGTAATGTTTTTTCACTGAAACCTCAAATCAGCTTACAGCAGTGCTAAAAGAGACGGACTGCCATGGAACACCTACATCACTGTTTGACAGGGCGGTTTGTAGACTTAAATCCTAAAAATGATGTATGTACGTCAAAACTGACAATGGAAAGAGTCATAGTAAATTACGTAGCCTGGAGAAGGAAAGAGCAGGGTCGAGACTGGTTTCTGTGCCATGCAGCTGAATGGTTATTTTCTCTTTCTCCTCAGCATGTGTGTTGTGACTGCAAGAAGGATTTTTGCTCAGTTTGTTCGGTCTTGCAAGAGAATCTCAGAAGATGTTCCACTTGTCACTTGCTGCAAGAAACAGCCTTTCAGCGGCCTCAGTTAATGCGACTGAAAGTAAAGGATCTGCGTCAGTACCTGATTCTCAGAAACATACCAACGGATACTTGCAGGGAGAAAGAAGACCTGGTAGATCTTGTGCTGTGCCATCATGGATTGGGCTCGGAGGAGGAGATGGACGCTGGTAGCTTGCATTCGTCACGGTCGCAGACTTCGGGGTTTTTCACTCATCCGTTTTCTATGTCTGTATCGGTGTCGTCTCAAGAAGAACTTGCAAACAGAAGGGGCAGCACAGGAAATGGAACATCTTCACGGGTACAGTAATTGGCGTGTGTTTTATGGTATAGCGTAGCTTTTTTTCTTTTAATAGGTGTGCCTTGCTTTAAAATATAAAATGCCAGCTGGTACCGTTCAGGGAAGGTTTTTCAAAGGAAAAATGCCTTTGGTATCTCTCACCTGAGAGCAGAAGATTTCTAGATAAGATTGCTGGTTTAGATGATAGTGGTGTCTTAAATCAGTAATGAGTAGTAGCAACTGAAACTTCAAGATCTCATTGTTATCTGTGGCCGGCTGGGTACAAAGGAAGATAGTTTATAAGAGACAATGTTTTTTTATCCTGATCAGTTTCGTTTCGTACACAGGGTCAAACTGAAACGTCTTCTATAAATAATGAAGAAGAAGAAAGTGCGGAAGAGCAGGTGAGATATGAACTGTACAAAGAATAAATTTTTGGCATGTGACGCCATAAAGTGTTTAGATCTCCCTCCACATTTAGTATCGTGCTCTAGTTCTTTCAGAGTTAGCTGTGTCTGGCACTGCGTACCTGCAAATACTTGCTTTAAAAAGAATAAAACTTTAGCCAAGCTGCTGCAGCTTAAGGTAGCACCAAATCTGGTGCTCTGAACTTAGCGGGACAGTTAAAACCGTACCATTGATATGTTTCAGACCCCAGGATTGTCCAGAAAGCGAGCAAGAGCATCTTTGTCTGATATATCAAGTCTGGAAGACATCGAAGGGTTGAGCGTTCGGCAGCTGAAGGAGATACTTGCGTGTAACTTTGTCAACTACTCAGGATGCTGTGAAAAATGGGAACTGGTGGAAAAAGTGAGCAGACTGTACAGAGAGAGTGAGGAAAACCACAAGACACGTAGGTTTATATTTAATTCTCACTTTCTTAAGACTGCTTATTTTCTGGTTTCCGGTAGCTGGTTCTGCCAACAGAAGGACTTGGTGTCCAACTTGGTCTGCTCAGCTGGAACAACTGGAAAGTGCGTTTTAGCAATTCAAGCTGCATCTAGAGTAGCTGAACATGGCTCTAGTGAGTAAGTGAAGCTTTCCAGGATTGTGCTGGTTTTCTGAGACTTTTCCAAAGCTGAGAGCGCTCAGCTTTCACAGTGAAATTGCACAACCGAGAACCAGTTCCCCAGAGAACATGAAACTTGGCACCCCTGTGCCCTTTGCTAGGCTTCACAAGGTATTAGCGAGAGCTTCTCAGTAGCTGTCAACAGACCAAAGCAATTCAGGTCTCACTGTGGGGCAGAAGTAAAAGCTCCAGTGGCAAAAGTCCAAGTCCAAATGGTGTGGTCTTGGGCTGTGTTTTCATGATAAGGTGGTCCTGTGGCTGCAGCCAGGGCGTTCGTTACCCTCTGCTACATGTGACAATTGGAGTCTTCCACCTGCGTGGTTGTAGCGCATCCACAGAGCGATGCCTGTGCACCGAGTGTGATCTGAGGAGCAACCTCGTGATGTCGTCACCAGTTGGGAAGTGCCTGCCTGGCTCGCTGCGCCTGCATCCAGCAGCTGGGCTGTGAAGAACTGGAGAACTTCATAGCGCTGGGCCACTGCCCAGCCAGCTTGGGCCAGCACAGGGCTGCAGGGCTGGTGGTCATCAGGCGGGGGATCACCAGCTAATCAGGGTGGGGACGGGTTGGAAGGTGGGGGGGCTGCTTGTGAGTGCTGAAACCTGGCTTAAGTGAGACTCGCAGTTTGGCCAGGACTAGAATTGAAAACTGGGCTGAAATCAAGCTTTAAACTTAGGATTTTTTTTTTTTCCAGCATGGTCTGACGGAACATTCGGTTATCGCTAGGGGACGGCGGCTGTTTGCTGTGAAACCTGAGAGGTTCTGTTCAGTTCTGCCACCTTTATGGCCCACTTAAGGCTTCTGCTGCTTAGTCTGCCGTATTATTACTGTGTTTAATCTGAGGAATGTGTTCTGCCAAACAGAATAAGCTCAGAGATGGAACAGCAGCGTGTTCTGAATTTTCATCCAACACATTATTTCACAGTCATTATGTTCTGAATTGAAAATGGTTTCTGAGTTTAAAGAATGAAGCCAAATAATGGATGTTCACTTAGGGATTTTTCTAGTTCTGGTTTGTTTTGGTTGTTTTTTTTAAGGAATATAGATTAATTCTTAGCTGTGGGTTAGAAAAACTGTTGTGAATAGGGAGCAGCACTGCTTAGTGTGAAACTGGCTGTCTGTGCCTTAGGGGTTGCCTGGGCTAGAACTGAGCTGGTTTCCAGGTCCTGAGTGTGTGACCTCCCTCCCTCTCCATTGCGTTTCAGAGGGTGAGAAGATGCAGCTGAACGATGACGACGACAACCTGTGTCGGATCTGCATGGACGCCGTCATCGACTGCGTCCTGCTGGAGTGCGGCCACATGGTCACCTGCACCAAGTGCGGGAAGAGGATGAGCGAGTGCCCCATCTGCCGCCAGTACGTCGTGCGGGCCGTCCACGTCTTCAAGTCCTAGCCCAAGGCCGAAATGGGGTTTTGTGGTGACCCTGGCGAGCAGGAGCGCCGAACCTTGGGGCACGTCTTGGCTTTTTAGCTCACAATAAATCAACATCTTGAACATCAGGATCTAGATGTTTGTGAAATGTTTTTCTACAGCACAGCACATCCTGCGGTTGGGCAGTACAATGGGATGCCCGCGTGTACAGTAATGGCGCCCGACTTACCTTACAAACCCACAGACTGTGCGAGTCGAACTGTTTACAGCAGTTCTTGCTCTCTTCTGAAGAACCTCACTGCGAATTCCTGCGTTCGGTACTCAGCAAGTGGGCAGATGTCACTCGCCCGTATTAGCGTGTCGCATTGCTTGGTGCGTTAGAAGAAATGCCCGTGTCAGCTGAATAGTCAGCTTGTACTCATTACAGACTGTGACTGTCCAACACTGTCCCTGCAACAGTGGGGACAGGACGAACTCTGCCTGTAGGAAGCACTGCCATTAACTGCACCTGCGCAGAAGCCCTTAAGCAACCAATAACTGCCGATTGCTTCGCCCCGAATGTCTGCCATGACACGTGCTGTCTTGGCCGTCCTTTGTGAATGTAGAGACAGCTCCATCACTTCGCAGCGCTCTGTCGTTCCGCAGGGCTCTGCCATGTGGTGTCCAAATACCCATTACCAAGTGGTTTTTAGTTTAGGAAGAAAATATTTTTTTAAAAAGGGGTACAGGAACCCACATTATTGTGGTTCTTAATCCACTCATGCCTATTGTAACAATTACGTGTGATGATTGTACGCCACGTGCCGACAACCTGATGTTACTGTGAACACTGATCAGGGTCATGAAACTACTTGCTGCTAACATGTGGAATGTACAGTGTTACTAACGCTGACAGGGATGGGGTTATTAACGACCCCTGGTGCTGTCAGCCCCCAGCAGGGGTGGGGGCTGCTCGCAGCCAGAAGGTGGAGGGTTGTTGCAGGGTGCCAGAGGGATGGCAGCAGGAGCAGCTCCTGGTGTGGGGCCATGCTGCCTGTGGCCATGACCCTGCTGCAGTAAGGTCAGGGTAAAAAGGAGAGGGGAGGAGGGACCGGGCCTGCCCCGGGGTCTGTCCTTCAGGCAGGGGTGATGGACAGAGCTGCAGCCTCTCCTCTTACCTCCCCCCTCAGACCAGGGACATGTTTTCCTGGGCTGCTGTACCTCTGCCGCACTGCTGCGCCTGCTCTTGTCTTGTAGGTGAATGAGAGAGAGGAAGTAGCTCCTCCTCAGAATAAAATGCACAGCTTAGAGACACCGCGGGTGATTTTTCAGAAGGGAGCAAACCTCTCCATGGCTTTATTTTTTAGAAGTAACATTTTAATGGTACTTAATTCCTGGAGCGTCTGTTCAGTGGGTAAAAGCTAATGAAGGAAAACATACCCTACCTGTTCTTCCCATGCTGATCATTAGCCACACAAGCTTAATAAAGATTTGTGATGGGCTGTCTCAGCCTCGTCTCCTTTCTTAACCCAGCTCCAGCCGTACCGTTCTGGAGACGTGGATGTGTTCCTCGGGACTCAGCTGGAGGAAGGCCATGGGTGCGTATTTCCTTCCCTCTCCAGCAGACTGGGCCCAGTGAGCAGCACGGGACAAGGGCGAAGCGCCGCGCAAGTCGGGCAGGAAGAGGGGCTTCGGCCCCTGCTCCTGGAAACGAGGACGCCCCCGGACACACGTTGGGACAGAAACCCGCAGAGCCAGCGCCTCTTTTTGTACAATTGTTTATACAAATTCAACAAAGGTAAAACTGCATCAGGAAGGTCTACGAAAACAACACCGTACAACAATGGCACTTATGAATGCAGAATCTTACAATCAGGAAATAACCATGTTATAAACCTTAAATGAGAACTCAACTCACACTTCAAAGAAAGAGAGACTACGTTTGACCATTTATTCTACGGCTGGACTCACTGTATAAATTAATTTCATATTGAGTACAAGAGCTCATGCTACAGAGTGAAACCCTCCTATGTGCAAAAGCTGAAATTGGAATTTTTTTAAAATTTTGAGAAAAAGGTGATTTCTATACAGATAAAACTTGGCAAAGTGTTTTTACTTCAACTATAATTTACACCTTATTTCCACAACATGCTTATGTCACTTCTGAAGTATACAAAGCAGGATATAAACTTCCATTAAAACATGCTTGAAGTTGAAAGTATTCACCTACTTCTCCTGACCTGGGCACGTCTGTAGATAGATACTGTCTACGAAGTATAGGTTAAGTTCTCGCCTACCATAAGTAAAGATAAAAATTGGCAATCGAAACCGAAACACTGGTAATGCATTCAAACATTGCATAAATAATTTTTAAACAATTTTTGTACAAAAATAGTTCTGCATAATGTAAGATGTAACAAAACAAAACATGTTAAGAAGGCAGAAATGCAGTGCGTGGTCCACTGTAATGACACCAACTCTTATTTTTTTTTTAGTTTGTTTTAAGAAATGAAGAGCAGAAATCAAATTTACACTACCAAGCACATGCTGTGGTACTTTAAATAACAGTATTTCTTGGAGATCAGTCGTCTTCTGGGTGTGAACAATTCTCACCAGTAACAGTCGCCTTATGAATTTGCATAAGAGCCAGTGCAGGACATCCCAGGTAGACGGAATTAGTGGCACAAGTTGAAATTCCTAACATGGGTAGTTTCACGTTGTTCTCGACAAGAGTTGTAAAATCCAATCACGGCATTTTCCGATATTCCAAGTTCCCAATTGAAAATAAAATCCCTACGTGTTCTTAGTCCCTGCCCCCCCTCGCCCCAGTATTTACACGTGTCCTTTAACTAACTCAGTTTTTGCAGAAGTTTTTCTTCCACTTGCCCAAACTGAACACTTACGGACATCTCCGCAACGAACTGCTCACAGCCTTCTTTCGTCACTTGCTTGCAGTACCTCAGGTCGATCTGGCAGATGTTTCCGCAACGTTTGAAGTAAGACAGGCACTGATCAGTAACCTTATTGCAGTCTGCCGGGGGAAAAAAAAGGACAAGAAAGGGGGAGAAATGTAACAGCGCGTCTGGGTTTGTTCTCCAGCACCAGGATGGTTTATCCCAACTGCGGTCAGTCCTTGCTCCTCCGGCGCTGCGCCGACAGCAAAATCGCCCAGCCAGGCCCGTGGCCGCGGTCCAATCCCCGCGACTCTGCTGCGTAACCGACGAGACGAAGCGAAGCACGCCAGGAGCGGCGGCCTTGGGAGATAAATCCCCTGGGCAGGACGAGCGAGGTGCAGCGCAGGCTCCGGAGCAGGAGGCGGCAGTGCCCTCTGCGGCTGGGGGGCCCAGGGAAAAGCTGTGCAGCTGCCCGGTCACCTGCACCGGCGGCACGGGCACCCACCCAAGTGGAGCCCTGGGGAAAGTTACACGGGGCAGGGGGGAGCTGGGCACAACCGCTCCCACCGATGAGCTTTTGCGCAAGTCTGAACGCTCATCGGCAATTCCTGTTCTCCCCCGTGCTCGCGTTGCT
>Ga0065711_1051133_pt1 | contig 10504 bp, 7 predicted proteins | sample Hoacrofraction12_FD_59098 | JGI IMG/M metagenome (GOLD analysis project Ga0065711, IMG submission 59098) | Hoatzin crop microbial communities from Cojedes, Venezuela - Epithelial fraction 12 v2 (version 2) | ecosystem: Host-associated > Birds > Digestive system > Esophagus > Crop | place...
CCCCCCCTTTTTTTTACTCAAAGTAGCCTGCAACATAAAATACAATACTGACTTCTGATTTTAGGATAGGACAAAATATTTTCATACCAAAACATAATCTGAGGGATGGGAGTCAGAGACAGAGTCACTTTGGCCACCAAACTAGAAACCAATTCTTTGTACTGCTCCAGCCTCAATCACAGTTACCACCCCCTTCCCTCTCTTTAATGCTCAAAAGGATTCACAACAAGACCAAGAGACCAAGAGCAGGACCATTTTTTTTTCCCCTCCTCTTACAAGGCAACACCACCCCAACACACAGAGGTCTAACTTTCAAAGTCGAAACACAGTCAAAATGAAGAGTAGCAGGTGGAGAATCCACAAACCTATCGTTAATACAGATACTGGACCTGGCTGTCCCACAGCAGACTCCCACAGCACAGTTAAAGAAATTTTTAGCAAATACCATTTTAAACAGCTATGTAGAGGGTACATTTTACTTTATACAGTAAATGGTTGTCCCTCAAGTCGATAAAATTATCTCTGCAGGCAGCAATGTCCTTAAATGCTGACTTTGAGTATTTAATCTGTTACCTTATCTCTCCCTTCTCCAACTTTCTGGCAAACATCCTCACACTATTCCATTTGTCTAATTCTTGGGCCAAATACTGAAGTCCTGACACAGGGAAAGTCTTTAAGCTGCCTTTGAAGTTACCAGGAGTTTAATTCAAGAAAGAGGTAGCTTTTTACTTGCATCTATTTTTAGATTACTTTTAGACTTCCTCCATTTCATCTCAGCACTCTCCAGAGGGGCTATCCCCTTTTTACAGACAGGGAAGGGAGGCAGAAGAAAAACCGAGACGTTGTCATAGAACCAAAGGCAACACAGGGGCTGAGCAGGGAGCCCCCACACATCTCCACTTCCTGGGGCCTGACATCTTTCCGGATCACATCCCTCTTGGGAAGCTCCCACCAGCAGCCCTGCCTTCCAAGTCCCAATTTTCTCAGTTTCGAGAAAACTAAGGGATCTCATGCTCACATGTCAGTTGGAGATTTGAAGAGCATCCAGATATTATAAGTCGTGTGCTCAACACATTTTCAAAAAGCAGAAGCTGCCAAAAACCACCTGGAAATCATTAGCCACCTCTGAGAAGGGCAATGGCAATTTTATCTTTTTTTTTTTTGAGGGAGTTACAGAGTAATGCCTAGGAAGGAAAAGCCTTAAAAGGTTACGGTCATGGTAAATTGGTTACTTCGAAGCATTGGCAGCAACAGAGACAGATTGTGGAGCAACATATCATTTGAGCACTTTGAAGCAGTTATTTCAAAACTTTCCAAGTTATTGACAAAACAGCAGGATCACGTCAAATTTACTCACACCAGTATTACAGCCCAGGCTGTGGAACCAGCGCATGCAGCACTGATGTAGCACGCAGGCACACAAAGAGCCCCTCTCAACCCTTCCCTGCAGAGCCAGAGAAGGAGCTGGAGGGACCCCAAGAGGAACTTGAGGTCTGCACCCCGAGGAGCTGCATCGCACTCAGGATCGGCTCCAAAGCCGCTCCCCAAGACTCGCAGTATTGTTTTCCTCCTTTAGGTCCCACTGCTTGCACCACTACCCTCAGCATGCTTTCAGTGCAAAAAAGCATCCTGAGCAGCCCTTGCCAGCCGGTGGCAATTATCTCTCTACTAGCAAAGCATCTGATACAGGACCTCAGATGGGTTTTGTCTTCTTTTTCCTCCACTGTCCACTCTTGACTGGGCAAGGCAGTCTGGAAGAGCCTGCTAGAGTCACTGGAGAGAGAGAGACAGAGAAAGGCTCCAAATGCATCTTGAGACATGACTGAGAATACCAGCAATTGCTCATGCCTGTTGTTTCCCCACCACGGCCCTGCTGCAGTCGTCCAGCCACTGACATGTTGCCTCTTTGCTCGAAAGAGCAACTCATCAAAAGGTGTTTGTACCAGAAACTAGCAGAAACTTTCGGCGCTTTGCACTGCATCATCACCTTTAGCAGGGTGCCCACACCGCGCAGCCCTCTCCCCCTCCTCGCCCCTTCCCTTCGCACCACAGCTGCTCACAGCATCACCAAGGAGGGTGTAGGGATCAGCAGCACATGGGGTACGGCTTGGTCCCAGGGAAAGGTGGGGCAAACACTCAGACCCATCAGCACTTCTCCCACAAAATACAAAAAAGTAAGAGAAGCAACCACATACAGAGGTCAGAGATGCAAAAAGAGCCAGGCCTAAGAAGATGTCAGCGCTAAGCAGGTTTCCCTGCCACAGTGCCAAGCTCGTTCCTGTGGTAGGGACAGTGAGAGATGACAGCCTTCGGCTACAGTCCCCACTAGCCTCCTCCTCCACCAGCGTGCACTTCTCCTCCCTAACATTGGCCACATCCATCTAATATCATCTGGCAAGGAGTTTTAAGACCATGTCTTTGTGCAGATAAATACAACAATCCCACCTGCAGCAAACACTGTAACTGCATCTGAAAGGCAACTGCTGTGAGGGAAAAACAGGGCAGCAGCCTAACGGTGCCTCTGGACTAGGGCAAGGAAAGGCAGATTAAAAAAACCCACAGTTTCCAGCTAAAGCAGTGGAGGAAAACGCCTGCCTGTAGTTTGAGGAGTTAACATCCCTGTCATTCTCTGCCAAAGCACTATGGAATGACCATGATAAGATGGGCGGTTCTCATTCTCGATTCTGCAAAGACAAACTGCACAAGGGTAACCACTCCAGGCAAACTACATACACCCAAGCTCTGGGAAAGACTCCCAAGACTTCCAGCTCTGAGGGACAGACCTCAAAGCCACCTCTCCCATTTGCAGCCTGGTTTGGTGAAGAGGCCAACTGCAAGACTCCTAGAGAAGCAGCTTCCTTTGCATCACCAGCTTAGAGTTAATAATAAAGCTAAATAATAAATACAGGGCACCCGCTGTGCTCTGCTATGTGAGCGGCAGGGTTGTAATTACCTAGAACATGGAGCACAGAGGGATGCTGCATTCACCTAACGCGTTACCCACTGCTAAGAACAGTTTCCCAGTACTTTGATATTTGAGCACGGACACAAGGAACAGCTGTCAGCTATAGAACTACACCTCGGGGTTCACCAAACACTAGAACTATGTAGGCTCCTATGACCCATACCCATAGACCATCTGGTTGATGAAGCTGCTTGCAAAATACCCACAGAGTGCAACACAAGGACACTTCCACACCATCACACCGGCACCACTGCGCAGTGGGAACAAACACTGGAATGCAGTATGTAGGATGAGAAGTAGAAGAGAGGATTTTTCTTCCTAACATCCTAGCCTAACATCAGGGTTTCTACTCTCAAAGGAACAAAGAGGTATTTCAGTCCCCACAGATCTCTTCACCTTCCCAGTCTCCAAGCTCCTCCTGTCTCCTATTCTCTAAATTCAGGCACAAAACGGTAGTAAACACACTTCAAACCCATTTGTTGCAAAGTAATTTTTGCCTTGCTGAGCTAGCCATCCTCCCAACAGCATTTGCTTTCTTACAGCTGCAATGTGCACCTGTCTCTCTCCTCTCCCCAAGAGAAGCCATAACACATGCTTTCTGCCCAGGTGCAGCAATGAATCACAGGTACGACTAGGGTGTCAACTCCAGTGCAGCCCAAAATTCCACACAGAGAGGGCAGAAAGACGACATTCTTCTTTCATGAAACACAAAGCAGAAAGCCTTAGAAGCCAAGAATACACTTAAGAGAACAAGGCTATTTTTAGCAACTTGCTGCACTAACTCTTGTGCACGTGAAGATGACTTATCCCAACTCACCCTCACCACAGCTTGCTGGAAATAAATCAAACCAACTTTCTTTACCAAAGTTTCCACGAAGAACATGAGAATTTTTGTCAGCCTTGAAATTTACAGCTCTTGCATTAATGGTTCCTCTTTATTGTACTGGTGGTGTGCTACAAGCGAGCCTTGTTGGTGGACAGCTGTTTATAAAGCAGTCAGAATCAGCTACCCCCAAAAGGGGTGGGCTGGCTAGAAAAGTTTCATAGGTCCTTCAGGGTGGTACATGAATTGCTGAATAGCTGGTGGATCATCCGCTGGCTCCTGGCTTCTTTCTGCATGGCACAAGTGTGTAATTCTTTTTCTGTTAAGCCCTTTTTCATCTTTAGCTCTGAAAATTCAGGAGAATAAAATAAATCAAGACTATACTGAATAGTTTTGAGTTCTCTCTGGAGATAAAAGTCTCTAAATACCAAGCAGAATTATGGACGATTTGCTTCTCAGAGGAAACAACTGGCTTCTGAAACTACTTATACATTTTTAATAACTATGTGAGATGGTACTCTTCTTTGTTGCTATCGCCGCATCTTCGGGTTTTTTTCAGAAAAACTCATAGATGATAGAGTAAAAGGTAGAATAAAATGTTAGATCACAGAATAAAACTCTCCTGAAGCTGTCACACCAATAGTGAAGACATCCCTGAACATGAGCCACTTCTCCCCCTCTTGTTCCCTCTGCCCAACCTGCCAAGGACACTCGAGAAATCCAGGTGCATTGCTATTTCTGTTGACACTTCCAAAGATACTGCCACTCTGCAAAATCTGTTTGCCACCTGCCCTGCCACATCTGTCCTGCCACATGTGGCCCCAGCAAGCTGGGGAGCCCTGGAGATGGGCTGCATCCCGCCAAGACAGGGCAGAGCATCTCCAGCTGCACTGGCACTCTGCTCCGTGGTCCTGGAAGGCAGTGCCAGGACCAGGCTTTCAAAAACCCCAACGTGTGCTGTATCCTGATGCAACCTCCGTTCACTCCTACTGCAAAACCCCTACGCCATCATCTGCAAGCTCACTGAGAAACCACAAACACCCTTAAAAAAATTGGCAGCAAATTCAATCTTCTCCAGGCAATCGGGAGGCAGACTTTTACCCAACTGCTAGTTTGGAGGTGGCTTTGGTGTTGATGGATCTTTCTGAGCATCACCAGAAGCTTGATGAATGGTGAGAAAATGCAGCTCAAGCAAAGCTAGAGTAATCCTCACAGCTGAGACAATAAATTTAACAGCTGCAGAGCAGCAAGGAATTCTGAAAAACTGTCAGGAAGTATCAACAAACAACTTAACAGAGACTTTTTCATTCTTTCGACAAGCAAAGAGAGCTATTTCCTTTTGCAAAGCTTCATCTGCAGAGAGGCTCAAATTTAAGTAGAAGTGACAAGAGGCAAAAAACCTGAAAAACATTTCAACAGGTTACTGTTGCTGGGCTTGAGAAAGTGCCCATGTGTCTCAGGGGGAAGGGAGGAACTGAATTGCAAGCTTGCCCCAGGGATACAGAGATGTAGGTTCAATTAAACTGAAAAATCACTCCATTGAAAGCTACGAACAATATGTTTTCCTCTGCAAAATGCATAATTAGCATGGGTAAATCATTACCACTAGGTATTGTTGCAGTCAAAACCTCACTAAGATTGAGAGAAGGATCAGACATTTATAAACAGAATGAATAGCTAGCATTACAATAGTAAAGTAAAAAAAAAAAAAAAAGGAAAATAAGATTTTGGATGGGATATAGACCCTTCATGCTGCAAGGCACCAGCTAACTCCCTATGTTTGAGGGTTAGAAGAATCACCCCTCGGAGCAAGCTTCCTTACATAGCTTCTGGAAGCAGCTAGTACTAAAAAGGGATACTTAACAACATGAAGCACAGTTCTGTTCCAGTCTAGCAAATGCTATGTTCCTATAAAAACCATGTCTCCTTTTAGATTTCATCAGCATTAAAGAGCCTGCTTTACTTTCAGCCACCATGCCTTTCCTCTTCTTGCATTGTCCTCACAATGTTTGCACTGTGGCTTGCCAGGGATGAACTCATCTGAGGTGAGAGACAGACCAGTGGTATCTCTCTTCCCCAGGTGTCAGGGGGATAAAAGGACCTCTGACTCTCCATCACATCACAGTGACAGCACAGCTCCGTGAGGGTCATTCAGTTAGCACTGGTGTAGGTGATATTCAAGCGAAGGTGATATTAGTGATAATCACCTGCTCAACTGATACATAAAATGGAATTTTTTTTTATTCTCCTAGCTGTGTTCTTTTATCTCTCTCTTTTTCTTTTTTCCCCTCCCCTCTTCGTGACTTCCAGAAAAAGAAGAAACTTGAAGGAGGAAAGAACTCTTGAGGCAGTGAAGCAGAAGGACAAATGTATTCCTGACATTTCTCATTCCTGCGGATTATTTTAACTTTCTCACAATCCTGAGTTCTCTCTTGTCTCACCCTTCTCAATTCTCACCAGCATTAGCAAAGCCTGATCAACTTTTCCTATCATTGCTTAGAGATAAAAGCAATATGTACCTATCCTAACTCCTCATACAAGCCTCATACAGACTCAGCTATCTCAAAGTTAGATTTTCCCCAGCATTATCAACCACAGACCTGTGAACACAGGGAGACTTCAGCAGTTACAGTTTCAGGCTGAGTCACAGGACGTCTCCATTCAATTATTCGCTCCTCCGCAGGCTTCTCACACGACTCATCAGCTCCCCCCCAGCGTCGGTCAATACTGGAAAGCTTTATTGGCACAGTGAAATGAGCTACAAGTGTGAAAAGCCCACCTCCCCCCTCAGAGCCATGCTTACAAAAGTCCCATTATAGACATGGACTTCATAGCATTAAAACTCATTTGTTGGGGCAGCTCGTTTTATTCTAGGAATGGGTTTAAGCTGATTCTCTACTAGGAAATTTTGCCATTACAACCACGCTGGCAAACCCCTTTAAGCACACGAAAGGATCTAGTCTGCGTGCTACTGTCACCTGTCTTTCTGCCCTGCTTCCAGGGCACTGCAAGGCACAGCAAAGCCTTCAAACACTACTGCAAAGAATAAATCGCTATGTTAAGAGAATACACGTCAAGGCGCAGAGCATGATGGATGCGCACAGAACCACGAGCAAAACACCCCAATATACGAAAGCACTAAGACCACTGACAGGGCTGCTTAGTGTAACCCAGCCTCACCCTCCCTGGCAGAGCCACCTGAGCCAGACTTCTGCAGCAGGGAGCTGTGACGGACGAGCTCTGGCCAGCTTCATGGCATGACAAAGAGGATGCTGCCTTCGGCTGCCCCGGCCCTCTGCCAGAAGTTACTGCTCCCGGCAGAGACAGCAGCAGAACTCCAGCTCCGCCTGTGCCTCAGCCCCCTCCGGTTCACAGCCCAGCTTATAAGTGATGATTTACACCACGCACAGAGCGCCCAAGCCAAGAAGATGGAGGGCACGCGTGCCAGGGGACTGGTACCCTTCCAAACCACCCCAGCATGACCCTCTGGAGATCATCTGCCAAAAGCCTCCCTGGCTGTGACAGTTCACTTCTCACTGGGAAAAAAAACAACAAAAAGAGAAAACTAAGATCATGTAGGATTGTCTCCCTCCCTGGTGCCCACAATTTGTTTGTATTAACAAACAATAGCAGTTAAAAGCACTGTGGTCTCACACAGAGACGTCTGCTCTACCCACTTCAGACACTGTTAATTGGCTTGAAGCTATTATCTTACAGGAAAAATCACGACAAGCTTGGGGGAAGGGGAGTGCCTGTAGGTGGAAGGAGGAAGGGAGATTTTCTTCCAGCTGAGAAGGACAGCAAGCTGCCATTGAACAGCGGCCAGAGCTGTCCACAGCAGCACTGCTCCTCTGATTTAAGAGCTGTATGTTGTGACATCACCACAATCTTTTAACCATTTTAAGCACACCGACAATGACAATTACAAGGCTGAGGGCTGTTTACGTTGGATAAAGTTTCTGGAGAGGTCTGACTCCAAATCGTTTAAAAAGCAGCAAGAAAAGCTTTGTTTACCTCCCCACACCTGGCACTCCTGGAAGCCTCAGTGCACAGCCTTGCACCAGCTGCTTCTCCCGTATAAAGAGGCTGGGGCTCTCGTATCAAACACGCCACATTTATTCAGAAGACGACTTCTACCCACTCTGAAGGTCATCACTTCCATTAAACCACCTCTGGTGTAGGAGAGAGTGGCCAGTTTGCACTGCATGCAGTATGCAGCCACGTACAAGTGAGTATTTTTGGAAGGGGAAATACGAACTGATCTCTCCAGCTGAGGTGGCACAGGAAAACTCCTAGGTGAGCAGAATCTCAATTGCTCAACATCTCTCTTCTTGTAAAGAGGCCTGTGGGACCCTGAATAAATAAAAACAGTCAGAGCCTTGGCTTTATAAAAAGCTTAACCAGGAAAAAGAAAAAGGCTTTAAACCAACAATTGTTTTACATTAAGAAATAGATAAAAAATGGAGTTTTGAAATGTCAGTTCTGTTCCAATAGAGAACAAACCCAACACAAGCATCCAGAGATAAGCCACTGTATGAAATTGGGGACATCAGTTCTTCTGCCGAAAATACCCATCTGCAACACTCCTGTCCTACAGCAAACATGGAAACGCAAAGCAAAGAAGTTCCTCTCACTGGAGGGTACGTACAGCCCCAAGTCAAACCATTCCTTGAAAGCAGGACACAAGCTCAGCCCAAATATTGCTTTCTCTTGGGTCGTGTACATGGGATGAGAAAAGCCAGCAGTAAAATAAGACTGAAGAGTCAAAGCAACTGCAAAAGCAACGTCAGTGCCATCTCCTGTCGTGCCACTGGCTCCCTTCCTGATCTGAGACAAGTCAGCCTCTGTCCAAGCTCTACCAAGGTCAAATGTTCAACTTACAGGGGCAGGCCAGAGACACAGACTTCATCTAGCAAATGGCTGGAGACCACAAGGCAGCCAGGTACCTACATCTTCCCACTGCAATGCTGGGAAAGGACACAGACACAGCACACAATTTTAGCAATACTACATCTTTCCCTGGGCAGTGTAAGACCCAAGTACCCAGGTGGCATTAAACCTTCAATTCTTCAAACTTCCTTGACTGTTTCTCACTAAGCTCTGATGTGAGTGCACATGCAGGAAGAAAAAAACAATCACCAGGACCACAGCTTCATAATGTGCCAAGGACTGTCCAGAACTAACTGAACTGAAATAAACCATTTCCATGAGACCTCCTCACACTCATTGTATACCCTTTCACTGCAGAGAACAGAGCTGCTCAGACAACCATTTTCCCCCTCCTCAAAACCGGTGATTTTTCCAGTTCTGCCACACTTTCTCACAGTTCTGTTTTGCTAAGTATATACACTTTTGGAAACCTGCTTTCAGCCACTTGGCTCGCAGCAACTGAACCTTCTTGAAGACACACAGTCTTGTAAAATATCAACTTTTTCTTTTGAAGGAGATCTTAAGGGTTTGGGTCCCCCCCTAAGACTGATATTTTTCCACAAAATTTCCTTTTGTCAAAAACGCTTTGATGGAAAATTTTTAGCTCTCTCAGAAGAAAAGCAATCCAACAAGCACTAACTCCTATTTGCTGTTTGTGAAGAATTACTGCAACCATTCAGTCTCTTAACACATGAAGGAAGTTCTAAAATATGAATCGAATCCATGAACATATCAGAAGTCTGGGGGGAGAAAAAGCTCTTAAATGCATCAACCTGATCTCTGAGCGACAGAAAGAAGATTAATCTATTTATTTCACTTAAAGTCTCTGGCAGATTCAAGAGGGAAAAGAAAGGAAAACAAAGAAGCCTCTACCAAATCAACCTGCAAGAAGTAGTTTATGGCCAAAAAGCTAGTTTTGCTTCTTTTTATAGCTGCCAAAACTGTAAGTGAAATAAATAGATTAATCTCCCATCTATCACCCCAAAAACATTTTGATGCATACAGTCTCAAAAAGCCTGTACTTTGAGGCTAGGAGGAGGTAATTTGTGAATGGTTGAAGATGATGTTTGTAAGACTTGGTTTGTATATTTTAGCAGAGTAAGAATTTTTGGGTGTGCATTTGGAAGACAGTAAGCATATGCATTTGAAAGGAGGTGGGAAAGAGGACAGATGCCAAGCTGAGAATATGCACAAGAAAGCATTGGGGTCATAGGCTTGCGAGCAGGCAGAGAAGGCACAGAGGAGAAAAGTCTGCACAAGAGAGCAAGGAAACCTGCAAAACTAAAGGTATGTAAGGAAAACACAGGAGTTAGGAGATGCACATACATGCAACAGTAGAGCTGCACACAACAAGCAGATGCATAAGAGAGCTGCTGCAGTAACAGAGTAGCTTGTAGCAGTAGTCTTGCACAAGAAAGCTGAAACAAAGTCCAAATTGGTAAGTGATGTTGCATTTAAAAGGCATTAATTTGCATGAGAGAAGCTTTTAATTCTGCTTGTAGCCTAAGTGACACAAAAAAAGATTTCAAACCAGAAACCCCTATGTTTTATTAACAGTTTAACACCAAAAAGCATCCAATTAGAGGTGCAGTGCTACTGTGTTACCAAGATGAAACATCCACGTCTGGGAGGGATGGAGAAGAATAGGCAGCTCTGGCATTTTTCCCCTGCTTGTTGCAACAACAGGCCAAGTCCCCCACCATGCAGCAGCAGAGAAGTGAGGGGAGTCCTGGCCACATGAGAAACACCACACAGACAAGTTGGGGGGGGGGGGGGGGGAAAAAAAA
>Ga0065711_1051134_pt1 | contig 10504 bp, 6 predicted proteins | sample Hoacrofraction12_FD_59098 | JGI IMG/M metagenome (GOLD analysis project Ga0065711, IMG submission 59098) | Hoatzin crop microbial communities from Cojedes, Venezuela - Epithelial fraction 12 v2 (version 2) | ecosystem: Host-associated > Birds > Digestive system > Esophagus > Crop | place...
AGGGTAGGTTTAGGCTAGATATAAGGAAGAAATTCTTTACAATGAGGGTTGTGAAACACTGGAACGGGTTGCCCAGAGAGGTAGTGGAGGCCCCATCCCTGGAAACATTCCAGACCAGGTTGGACAGGGCTCTGAGCACCCTGATTCAGTTAGCGGTGTCCCTGCTCGCTGCGGGGGGGTCGGACTAGATGGCCTCTGTGGGTCCGTTCTGATCCCAAAACTTTCTACGATTCTGTGATTGTCCTCGGTACCCAGCAGAGCTGGAGACCATGCTGCAGGCTGATGCTTCTGCCATTGCTTCTGATCTCTACTAATTTGATAAATTCCTACTGTGAAAGCTCACGGATCTCCCTTGCAGGAAAGGCTACAAGTATGCACACAAACCTTGCTTTGCCCCGTAAACTAAGGAAAATGGAAAGAGGGGTTTTATATAAATGACATGCCTGGAGACAGAAAGCAGCAAAAAGAAAAGATGAAGAGCTGCACTTGGCCAGGTGCTGATGAGAGAAAGGAAACGGGCTTGAAGCTGTCTTACTGCAGATGTGTTTTAGAGCTCACAGCACTAAAAACAACAAGGCATTGCCACAGCTTCACTCTTGAAGAGGAATGTGAGAACCGTAACGCCTCACTTCCAAATTTGTGAAGCGAGATCTGGATCTTTGCTCATGATGCAGCCCGGGCTCAGATCTCTCTCGCAGCCCACACTCCCCCCGGCCCCTCTTTGCTGTTCTCCCGCAGCCCAGCGGTTTGCAGACCTCCACCCCGAGGCCGGGGGTGCAGACGCCGTTACAGACCTGACGCCTTGATGGCCCGCGTGGCCGCAGAGTGACCCAGCTCGAGGGAGTGGATGAAGACTTCGGTCATCTTTTCTCCCCCAGTGAAGGTGAGCTGCCAGGGGTAGAAGAGAGGAGATGGGGTGGTGAGGAGACCCAGCCTGCCCCAGGCAACATTCACCCCTCTCAGTGCTTTCTAAAGGAAACAGGTCAGTTTGGGAAAATCCTTTGAAGTTTTCAAAATACATCTTTTTACCACTGGCTGGGTGACACTTGCCTTTAGCTGTACTCCCGACTGTTTTAACAGATCAGCAGCAAGTAAAACTGCCCAAAAAAGTACTATTCACTGAAAGAAAACTCCCCAACTCACTGAAAAGAAAGCTGACGATGAGCCTAGCAGCAGGGTCTGGGCATGGCTTTGAGTAACACAAATCCCACGAACAGCAGCAACCCTGCTCGCCACGGTCCCACTGCAGGTGGTCCCACGTCACAGCACCAAAGCAGTCCTTGCAGCCGGGCATTCAACCTTCCCCACCGCGTCTCCCACATGAGCACACAGTGGGGCGTGGAAAACGGGCTTTGTGGAAGGGCTCGGTTTGGAAAGCAGAGCACTGGAGGGACTTCCAGCCACGCGAATAATCTGTCGACACTGACAGGAGTCGCTTTGTGTCATGGGGCAAGGTATTTGGATGGAAAACTGCTTGTGTAATTTAAGGATTAACTGGGCAGGACATGCACGCTCTCAATCCGTGAGCCAGGAGCATCAGCCAAAGCACTGTGGGCACCTGGGGAGTAAGAAGAGACCGAGCTCTGCCTCACCAGCCCACGGTGGGTGTGCCATACCCCCATCTGCTTCACAAGTAGGTCCTGAGTTGGTGGCACAGGCAGAAGACCTCCCCTTTCCCCCCTGCCAGTATGGGGCTGAGCCCTTTTGCCTACCTCCGCCTGGTAGAGCTGCAGCAGGACGGGGCGCGTGGCAAAGCGGCAGTAGTAGAGGATCATGTCTGCTAGGATGGGCAGTTGCTCCGGGGAGTCCTCCTGGGGCTCAGTCTCCGGCTTGGCAGACTGTCATGACAGAATAAATCACAAGCCTGATGGTGCATGTGGTACCCACAGCCCAGTGCCAAGAACTGCCTGTCCCACCCCACTGGCGACAGAAACGCTCCTCCTGACCCCCACGAACCCCCCATCTCCATCCCATGTCCATGTAGCACAGCTTGCTGTACAGGATCATGGTGGCCCAGCTCTAAGCAGAAGCTCTCTGCTCAGCTCCCCTGTACCTCGGGGAAGGGGACATACCTGACACAGAACGTCCATGGGCAGGTTCATCAGCCCAAGAACGTTGCGCTCGTACCATGGGTCCAACATGCCGATGTAGTGGGATATGTCGTTGGTGCTGCTCTCCATCCTAGCCAAGGTGGGATCCTGAAACCAGACACACTGGGGTCATGCCAGGAGGCCCCCAGGCTCCTCACCCCATGCTTGAGGCTGGTGGAAGAGGCACCAATGCACCCCTCAGCCTGCCCTGCCAGCCTCCTCGCACACCGCTCTCAGGGCCAAGTAGAGTGCTGGTGGCACCGCAAGCCCCATGGCAAGCAGAACACTCACTGCCTGTGCCGAGGCCCGGAGCTGAGGGTCCCCTGGGGACGGAGAGTGATGCATCAGTGGGGTCGATGGAGCCAAGCAGCTCCTCTTCACAGGGACGTAGAAAAACTGCAGCTTGAAGTACCTTGTCAGTGAGGGGCAGGTGCTCTCCTTGAGCCTGGGAGAAGGTAGGAGAGGGCTGGGTGAGTAAAGCTCTCCAGCGTGTCCCAGCAGGGCCAGGTACCTGCAGCTGGGTCCCTCGCACCGCCCAGCTCACCTGAGGTTGCTGTAGGCTCGGGCCACTTTCCCCGAGATGCGGTCGGAGCCGAAGACGACGACGCGCAGCGTGGACACCTTGGCATCCTCATCGTAGCTGAGGAAGGGCCGTCGGTGGAGGTTGAGGTGCCGCGGGGCGAGCGGGGCCGGCAGCCGCTGGCTCAGGACGTGCTGCGGCAGCGAGTGAGCGCGTCGGGAGCGCGCCGGGACGCGGTGCTTGGACTGGGGGGTGCACAGGCTCTCGGCCCGGCGCAGCGGCAGCGAGAGTGAGCCCGTGTATGGGTAGTCCTTCAGGTCCCTCCTCAAGACCAGCTGGCTTTTGCTCTTGAACAGTTTGTAGATCTTGTTGGTCAGCGTGTGTCTGTATTTGTGGTGGGTCTTCTCCACCTTCAGCTCCGGCCTCCCCACCATGTCCAGGGAGCTCTCGTCGCTGTCCTCCGCATACCCACTGTCCATGCAGTCCTTCAGGCTGGAGACGAATGACTTCAGGGACTTTCTGGAGACCACCGTCAGCTCTGAGATAGAGTCCTTGGAGGCGGTGAAGAGAGACACTCGTGAGGGCTTAGATCCTTCCTCTGACAGTGCCGAGTACACAGAGTCTTTGGAAATGGTGCAGATGGGGGAAAGCAGCGAGTCCCGGTCAGGGGAACAGCCATCAGTTTCCACCTCCTCCTCCTCCTCCTCTTCATCCTCTTCTTCGTTCTCCGAGGCCATGGGCTCAACAATGCTGCACTCTTTGCTGAGGACATCATTGAGGATATCTGAAAGGCAACCCAAGGGAGGTCAGGTTTGGTACGGGATCCACCATGGCTGCTGGAAATGTCACGACCCCAGACAATGACATTACTACAGCGTGGCCAACACTCTCTTTGATCCTGCATGTTTTGAAACAAGGAGCTGAAAGCCTCCTCCTGAAGGTTTTTAGATTACCATACAGCACTCAGATATGGCAAAACAAAATGTGTTTCTCTCCTTGAGGTCACATTCTGTTTGGGTTCTCGAAAGGCAAACACCAGTTGGGGTTTTGCGTCCTTCCTACACAGATTTCACAATGTGCCTGTGTCTGATCCGGGTTTATCCAGAGGGCAGGAGGAAAGCAAGGTATCTTGATAATCAAGCCCCAAATCACCCCACTGCAGGTGGCCTCCAGGCAAGGCTGAACTCGCTGCAAAGCCCAAGCCAGAGCTCTGGTCCAGCTCGCTGGAACCAGCAGGCAACAAACACTAAACCTTCATGGGAACAGAAAAGGTCTTCCAGGAATGGGGAAGCTGGAGAGACCAGCTCAGCAGAAGAGGAAGCCACCATTTCCCCTGCAAAGCTGCTGCAGCCGGGCCGAAAGCACGGCGAAGGCACCCATCCCTCAGCCATCCCAGGTGGGGGAAGAGCTGTAACGCCCGAGGGGTCTCAACCCCACAAAGCCCTGACATCTCAGTGCAACCAGGCTTTTCCAGCAACATTTCCAGGGCACAAGCAAGGTTTACTCCTTGCAGAGGAGGTTTCTACCAAACAAGATCTCCATCCTACTAATACCCCACGGACACGGGTGTGACGAATCTCTTCCAGTTTAATAGAAGTCACAGCTTTGCCCAGGAGATCAAGCCCTGCACGATTTGTGTCTGACAACACAACGTGTTTTGGGGCCACCAGTGCCTTGTGCCCAACAGCTCGGATGAGGGCTTTGCTCGAGATCACAGCAGGCATCACGCCCAAGCTGGCACCCATGGCCTCCCCATCTGGGAGACACCGGCACCCACTGCATTACCTCTCCCATCACATCACCACCAACAATTTGTTGCCAGCTCCTTCAGGCTCCGGCCCCAGTTTGTGCAGCGTGCCTGGCTCTACATGGCAGTGCCCGCAGAGCTGAAACGCTGCTCAGCCACCCCCGCGACGGGGAGCAGAGGGCTGCAGTCTCACTAGGGGGGGCGGGGGACCCCCTCCACTTACCAAAGTTATCCTGATCCCAGCTGTAAGTGTAGCAGCGGGCGGTGGGGATGGGAATGGTGTGGAGCTTGCGGGGTTGATCCTCGCCTGGGAAGAAGGAGAGGAATCAGTTTGCAGGGAACACCGATACGGCTGCTGACAGCTCTCCTGGCTGGTGGGAGATGCCGCCCACCCCACGCACATGCTTTGGGCAGTCCAGGTCATGCAGAGCACTGATGCTCTGTCATTATCCCCGTGAAGTCACATGCAATTGGGACAAGGGGACATTTCACACTTGTAAGAGCCATCAGACATCACTGCTGCCATCAGTTTCTGACTGAATGTTCTCATCTCACCCACAAAGGCTGGAGAATTTGTTGTTGTCGTTGTTTTAATGAAGAATGAGAAGCAAGTTCTGGCTCATCACGTGGTTATGAAATAGAACCTGGGTTGGTGGGGTTTTTTTTGTTGTAGTTGTCGTTGCGCTAGGTTGAAACTTTGCGCAAAAGAGGGTTTCACTCGCCCGCAGCACAGGGGAGCTCATCGCTGCTGCAGGGGCTGAGCGCGTAGAAAACCCTGGAGGAAAGAGGGGCCAGGAAGGGGGGTTCTCACCCGCGATGGCAGGAAAGGACGCGGCTCCGGCGATGTCCCGCAGCACAGACTGCAGCCGCTCCCGGGCTGGGACAGGGTCGCTGCTGGCAGCTGCGATCTCCTGTGCGTCGGCGGCGCTGGCATAGATCTCCGAGAGCTCTTCCAGTGTCTTGGACTGGGGGGAGCAGAGCCAAGGTGAGAGATGGAAGGAGGTCCCTCTGCAGTTGGGACGCATGGGTCTTTGGGGAAGGTCACTAACCACACCACTGGGCAAATCTCTCTCCCTCCTCTAACTCCTACCCCTTCAAGTCCCCCCTAGACCTCTGCAAAGAAAAAAAACACCTATGTTTGAACAACCTTAGGGGTTTTCTTCACAAGTTTTTCCCCCCCCAGCCACCAAAATAAAGTGTTTCTCTGGTCAAATGAACACTTTTGCTGCATTTCAAATCCAGGGGCTCTTCCTTGCTACACTTAGGGATGGAGAACGGAGCAAAAAGCAAGTTACCCCCCACAAACCCTTCGCCACACTTCACAAGACCGAAGCATAGACCTCACGTCTAACCTGATAACAGACTGGAAAGGCATACTGTTCCTACAAGAAGTGTTATCAAAAACTCTTTTTCCTTTGTCAGTCGAATATTATTTCAATCATGAAATCCACCAGCCAACTGTATGAAACTGTTCCCAGCAGCATCGTGGCATCACCGAAGCGGAAGCTCCCCGAGCCTACCTTCAGGAGGTGGTGCAGGCTCTCCAGGTCGCAGCGGGTGCCGAAGCTGGCCTGGTAGAGGTGCTCGAGGAGCAGGACGAGCGTGGTGCGCTGCGGGTGCTCGCTGGTGCTCAGCTTCTCGGCGATGGAGAGGAACTCGCTCTGCACCTCGGAGCGGTTGAGCAGCAGCACCGTCCTGGGGACAAGGGGATGGTGGTTACGCTGGGCAGCCAGCCTCGGATGCTGGTGGCACACAAAACTCTTGGATAAATTCGCACCACATGGCAGCAGCCTCTCAGTTGGAAAGTCTCGGGGCTCTGCAGGGTGCCAGACCCATGCTGCCATGCCAGCTGCGGGCACGGAGCCGGTAAGGGATGAGCAGCCTCCATCCTACCCCTCGGCACCATCCCTGGCACCATTTCTCCTGCCACATCTGCAATACCATCAGCCCAATAACTGTCCAATCGGGCCCAGACAGGGCTCCAGCCCAGCAGCCAGCTGTCCAAACTGGACATCCAGCACATCCAACAAAGGAGTAAATAGAAAATAATAATGGCCCCTAAAACATCTTCCCCCTGCAAGGTGTGGGTCAGATCACCACTTCTGGGCTTTAAGGAAAAGAACCACATCCTTCAGCTACACTTTTGCCCTGGATCGCAACATGAATACTCACAGACTTTGAATTCCCAAACTTGCAGCCCAGAGAGCACGTGTTTCCATTCACGGAGGAGAGCAGTCCCCCTCACTGAGCAAAAATGGCTCTGAATTAAGGATGTGCTCTGGTTTGCTTGGTTCTAGAAAGCTCAGGCAACAGGCACAAGCTTTCAGTAAGCCCAAGGTTCAGTTGTGTAGAGCTTTGTGCCAGGTTTTCAGGGCTTTTTATGCAAATATAACCACCCTGCTGTAAGTCATCAGTGGTTACACTTGCACCAGTATAAGCGTGTAGAGCAGGGGAGCTGTACTGGGAAAGCAACACAGCAGCACCAGCGCAGCTGGGTGGGATATAGGTGCAGATCCAGAGCTGCACGGCATGAGGGGACAAGGCAGAAGAGCAGGACAGCCCTCCTGCACAGAGTGCAGTGCACGAAGAGCTGTCCCTGGGGCTGGCACTGCAGCCAGGAAGGGCACACACCGCCCAGGCTCATTTTCCTATTTACAAATGAGGTGCCCTGGCAGGAGGAAAGGCTCAGCCCTCAAATAAGGTTCAAAGTCTGACTGCGCTGAGAGCTGCAAGGCTTTTATTAATTGTTGCACTGGGGCAGACTCGCTTCTGTCCACCCTCGGACTGGTGGCTCCCAAACACGCAGATCAAAGCATCTCCTGGCTGTTCTTCAGCCTGCGCCGAGATCAGCAGCTCCCTGCGGAGCAGACTTTGCCTTCCCCGGCTGTTTTCACTCAGATCTGCAGCCCTGCGGTAAACATAGCTGTGGGATAACTGACATTGTCCTGACCCACAGCTGTGGAGATGCCACAGCCACTTTCCTCGACCCCTCCCACAGCTCAGCCCAGCTATCCAGCTCTTCTCCCTGGCACCCACCGCTACACCTTTGAGATGCTGCTCGCTGCAGCCCCACTGCTGCTCAAGCAGCGTGGGATGGTGGAGATGCTACAGAGAGAGACGCCAGCAGTGCCCACGGCCACACTTACACAGTGGAGCTCTGGTAGTTCTTCACGGGCAGCCCCTGCTCTGTCCTCACCAGCCTCTGGAATGAGATCCCTGGAGGAGAGAGCAGAGGACAGGAGACATGGCAGCACTGCAAACTGTCCTGCTTCAGGAGCACATTGATTTTGTCTTCTAACGTGATCCCGACCTGGCCAAGCTACAGCATGGAGCAGGCATGGCCGCACCAAAAGTCCTTATGGGGACAAGGGACTATGCAAGGGGACCAGCCTAGGAGCAAGGAAGCCTTGGAACAGGAAAGGGTGAAAGCCCAAGGGGACAGGAAGGCAACCAGGGGATGGGAAGGGAGAACTGCTCCATCCCCAGTCCCTTCTGCCCCACTGCCGATGTGGGATCGGTTTTGAATTGCATGGGTGGTATTTAGCAGCTTCTGCCACTTGCTTGAGCCCCCCCAGGCCCTGGATCCTACTTACGGACAGCAGGTCACTGCCACCTTCCCTCCCGCAGAGATGGAGCCCAGCCTGGCCCCAACAGAAGCCAGGCCGGCATGAGGAGCCCGTGTCCCTGGATGCCTCCCTGGGACCATACCCTGCTGCCATTGGGAACCCCAACCAGGCAATGTCTAATGGACCTGGACTGGGTGGCAACAGCAAAGCCCATGTCACCCCCAAAAGGCAAAAGGACCAGGGTACATCTTGGGAAAGATCTTACAGTGTCATCAAGATCCAACGCCCTTATTACTGCAAGCAGCCACATCCCAACCCCAGCTGCTGCTCAACAGCCAAGAAGCAGCACCCATGGGGACCAGCACCCACGGGAAGCTCATGTTGATCCACACAGGCCCCCCAGTTACAGCAGCGCTCACCCCTCTTGCAGAGACATCAGCCCCAGTTTGCAGAGAAAAGCTATTGCATTCTCAGCAAATATTGACAGCAGCTTGTTCTCAGTTAATATTTACCCTCACTTCAATAAAAAGATTTCACTACAGCCTCGCAGTAGGCCACGGAGGCCATGCACCAAGCATATAAGGTCCTGGCCAGCTTTCCAGCAGAGGAGACATTTTTGCTGTTCTTGGCTCCAGTTGAGGGGAGAGGCCACGGCGAGAGGCAGCAACTGGCTCCCCAGTCCCGGCAAGCCAGCATCTCCCACACGGCAATTTTTTGGCAGGGTGGGGGAATCTCACACACTTGTAGGAGGGGAAAAGCCTTTGGACCAAAGTCCCCAGCTCAGGCAGCCCCAGGCACTTGTGATGGCACCAGAGCAGGACGTAGCAAACCCCCCCCAGCACTGGGGCTTTCCCAGTGGTCTGTAGAACACGGACCTGACCGGTGTCACAGCAATAAACAACCAGATAGGAGCTGGGAAAGTCCACGGCTGCAGCAGTGTGGGACGAGCGTTGCCATATCCATGCTGGCCCTGTAGCTCCAAGCTGGAGGCTGGACGCACCACGACAGCCCAGCCAGACTTTGCCTGGTGGCCATGGCCATTTATGCTGACAGAGCCTTGAGCTCGGTGTTAATCAGCCAGTCCAGTGTCAATGTTGCAGAGGGTTTTGGGTTTTTTTTAAATCTTTTTGTTCTTTTGAAAGCATCTTTCATCCCATCTGCACCTACAAGCTCCCACCTCCGCAGGACGTTGTTGCCGTGACGGAGACCCTGCATTTCAGGTCCCCGTCAGGGCTCTCCAAAGCAGCTGCCTGGTTTGAGGATGGGGAGAAGCATCCCCAGCCTCAGCCACAGCCCACAGACCCATCTGAGGCCTCAGAGCCGGTCTCACTGCCGTGGCCCTGTGCAGGATTAAACAAGGGCTGAAGTCTGCTCTGTGTGATAACAGCTCTCCATAAGCCACCAAAAGACAGGAAGAATAGGAGAAAGGGCCTTTTAGAAATAATTGGAAAAGCTGCTCCATTGGGAACAACAGGACATCTACGAGGAGTCCTTAATTAAGAGGAGCACTGCGGCTGCTGACAGATGTGCCCAAAGCCGTATCACAAGGTAGCGTCTCAGCTGTAAAGAAAGAGCCAGGGAGTCCCCCAACCCTATGGAAATCTCCACGCAAGGGCAGGCTTGAAGGCTCCAGCCACCTTGATGCCGATGAATGGACCCAGTGTTATCACCCCAGTTACACCACTAAGCATCTCAAACTGAGCATCTCAAACAAAGCCCAGGGCTGGGTGGGAGCAGCCAGCTCATGCTTTGCCATGGAACAGACCCACCAGACTGAAAGGCAGCCAGGAAATACTTACACGTTTCACTAATCCACACTGGTCTGGAGCTGAGAGTCCTTGGGATGCTCCCACCACCTTGCACGCAAGGCAGCCACCGCAAACACAACCCTGCCTTGCTCCTCTGGAGGAATTTGGTCTCACCCTGTGCTGGACCACCAGGGAAAAACATCCAGAGGATAGAGGGCTAAGGTCCTCGCCTCCCGGAAAAGCTGAGGTTTGGGACGCGCTAGGTAAATGTGGACACCACGCTCAAGGGAGTCATCAAGCAAGAGGGGTATGAGACAGCAACACCAGGAGAGTCCACGGAACAAACAGGGGGTGGTGGTGGCAGTGGGTGTTTGTGGGGAAGCAGGGCCAGCAGCACATGAAAACCCCACGGGCGGGAGCGCTTACCAGGGGCCTTGAGCTCGTCGCTGATGAAGGTGAGCAGCTCGCGGAATATGTTGCAGTAGGGCACGGGCCAGGTCAGGAAGCTGTGGTATACGCTGGCGGCCCTCAGGAGCAGGTCAGAGCCTGGTGGGAAGTGAGGAGCCTGCAGGAGACAGGGAGACCCAGTGAGAACGGGAGCAAGGACACGGACCTCGAGCAGTGCGTGAGAACTCGAGGGTTTAGGCTGGAAGTGGATGGCAGGTCAACCATGAGCCAGCAGCGTGCCCTGGTTGCCAAGTAGGCCAATGGGATCCTGGGGTGCATTAGGAGGAGTGTGGCCAGCAGGTCGAGGGAGGTTCTCCTTCCCCTCTACACTGCCCTGGTGAGGCCCCATCTGGAGTACTGTGTCCAGTGCTGGGCTCCCCAGCTCG
>Ga0065711_1051136_pt1 | contig 10503 bp, 3 predicted proteins | sample Hoacrofraction12_FD_59098 | JGI IMG/M metagenome (GOLD analysis project Ga0065711, IMG submission 59098) | Hoatzin crop microbial communities from Cojedes, Venezuela - Epithelial fraction 12 v2 (version 2) | ecosystem: Host-associated > Birds > Digestive system > Esophagus > Crop | place...
CCCCCGCCCCGAACCATGCCACTTTATTTCCAGGATGGTCCAGAGGGAAAAAACCCTACGATTGAGCAAAACACTTCATCACATATTTAACTTTTAAGATCACATTTAAATCCATTCCTGTTCTGTAAAGTGCTTAACAGCACTTTTTTGTCTGCTTTTTTGTTTAGTAGGAGTCAAATGTACTTACTCTTTTACGAAGCGAAGGCCTAGCAGGTTAAGCGGTGCATGTGAGAAAGAGGAGGAGGTGGTTGGACGTAACATCAGGCTACATTATAATTAGCCACTAGACATGCTAGTTCTAGCTATAAAAAAATAATTTAAAGTTAAAAGCAAGACATTATATTCATGCCTCAGGGACCTCTTTTATATTTGGAATCACTGTTTCAGCATCTAATAGCTTTTCCAAAAGGACTCTATTGTGTTACTAAATATAGCAGGAAGAGAACATAAGCCAGCTAGAAGCTACTGTCCATTTGTCAATAGTGCTTTTAGTTACAAGAACATGGGCTTTTTATTTGTGTTTTTTCCAATAGACACACTGACAGCTTTAAGAAAAAACATCAACCAGAAGCTCACCAGAATCTAGTACTTCCCCTTGAAAAAACATACTATTTCAATAAAAAACGTTGCTTTTGACAGAATTGTTGAAGAGAAATCATGCAGACAGATCTTCAGACACACACAAATAACTAGAAAGAGTTCCAGCCTCTGCTAGCACTATCTGATGATAAAGTCCAAAAAGTTCAAAAGTACAGGTTTGCTAATTTTTCTCCAAACTAGCTCTTGTACTTGAGAGCAGATACTTCTTGTACTGGTGGGTTTAGCCATTACTCCATAAAAACGGGGCTGTAGGCTAATGAAATCACAGCGGCGCGAGCACGCTCTGCTCCTGTCAGCTATAGCAGCGTGGTACTTCACAGTCAGAACCAAACCTGTTACACACATCGGCAAAAGCGCTAAGAGAGCAGATGGAAAAATTCCCACATCGTCTCGTTCGTCAGTAACACGCTCAACGCAGGGTCCACACAACAAAGGTTTGCCAACACAAATATGTTACAATGCAAAGACAGATGCATCCTACTGACTGATCTTTTTCCACCAGCACGACCTCTGAAGAGACGCAACTGCTCCGGGAGCAGCCGGTTTTCGCAGCTTGGTTTAGCTGTCTGAGGCGGTCGTGCAGCTCCGACAGCAGCTCCCGCACCGGGGGGCACTGGCAACGCAGCTACCACCACAGAGGCCACACAGACACATAACGAGCCAAGTTCTCTTGTGGTCCTCACCTCCCAGACATCCAAACGCTTGGTCACATCCAGTAACAAACCTCACCAACCTACTGTGGGAAAGGAGCATCGGCATCATTTACTGAGGGATAGCTTAGCGTCAAAAAAAGAAATAGCTGTGGTTGGACCAGACAGTGTTTCACTGATCTCTCTAATTACAGGGCTGTTTCTCCTCCCACCCCTTCCCCACTGGCACATACACTGCTGACATGTCAATCTTTACTACGAGAACTGCTGCAACTTTCCCAGACTCAGAGACTGACGTTCAAGCCTGGCTGATCCCGTGCTGTGGAGGACAGCTGAGAAACATTACCCACAGCATTTCATATTTTAGTATTTCATTTCTCTTGTATGATCTAAGTGTTCACTAACACTACCAAATCAGAGAAACCAAATTACAAGAGCACTGTTGTGTTTCACCATTATGGCCAAATTTTATCTGCATTTGACACCAAGTTAACGGGGATTTCCTTATCAAGGAGTATTCTAGGTAAGAAAAAGAACAAAGGGGGAATATTGTCTGCCATTTTCTTGAGCCCAGCTTTAGCAGACCTCAAAACGGCAATGTGGTTGTGGCATGCAGAGCTGGATGACTAAAAGTTGGTCCTGAGCCAGTCTCTGGTTCTTCAGACAGAATTAAAAGGTCATCTCCTTCTTGCTCTCTTTCTCCTATTTACTGCAGACAACAGAAACGCTCCAGCTTTCTGAGAATTAAGTCTGGCATTCTGTGGCAGAAGTCACCAACTAAGTATTAAGGAATATGCAATAGGTGCAAGAAATCAAAACACTGAATGCCTAGGCAGGATGAATGCTCATTTTGTTAAGTTTTAAAACATTTATCTCTGCATGTGTTCTGATCCTCCATACAAAGCTGCATCTTTACAAAGCCCAGTATTATTTTATTTTAAAAAGCTATTAAATTTCATCCTTGTAAAAAAGCTACACTGTGTATCAGAGATTTTACATTATTGAATGCAAAGAATTTCAGTGATATGCAGAGGGAAATAGTTACTTGCGTACTATAAACTTAGAAGTTGGACAGAGGCTTACAGTAAACCTTTGACAAGGAGCAAAAAAAGAGCAGATTTTCCTGATCTGTGTGTTTTCAAAAGACACACTGAGATTGCCTACCAGAAGAGTGGAGAAAAATCCTTTGAACTGTAAACTTTTTAGAGCTAGCATTCTTCAGCTTACTGAGAAGTTCAACCAGCTGAAATAAGAAATTTGACCTAGGGCACGTCCCTTGTTGTGGAGAACAAAGTCAATGACCACTTTAAAGTCATTCTGCTGCTGACTCATCTTCTCTCCCAAGGATCCACAGATATACCATGAGAAAATACGGCAACAACTAACCACAAAAGATTTTGGGGCTAGCAGCTGTTAGCAAACCAAAGTCTACTCTGCAATTGTGGATCTGAAAATTTATAGGTTTGATGGCAAAGTGAACAAGCCTTCCATGCTTTACAGCGCTGCTAAACGGCGTCATCTTTGATCTAGTGCCTTAGCCGTACCAATGGGACAAACATTTTTTGAGAAAAGGATAACACTGCCCGAACAGCTCTGTATTTTCCAAGTATGAAAATCATCCAGCTCAGTTTCTTTCAGAGATATATTCATTCCTCTAGGGCAGATATTTTCTTTTGCTATTTAACAGTAGGGGGCATATTCAGTGTATGCCAGCAAAGTTTAATGAAATCAGTGAAGTAGCACTGATTTGCAGTAATTGAGAGTCCAACCATGTGTTGTAATGCCAAAGAATCTGGATATTTTAAAGCCTTATATTGCCTTCCTTTCTGGGAAGGGGGGGTGGAATCAAAGTCCAATTGCTTTGTGGAATGGGGGCCCATCTAAGATAGCAGGGACAAGACCACACCTGTACATATATTTTAAAATCCTGACATTTTTCATTTTGCCTTTCATAATTAAAGTGTATTTTTTTCTTGCTGTGCTAGCCAAATTTCCACCCTCTACACTCCTATGCAGGCTGTTCCCACCACTCTGAAGTTAGAATGTAGCTGGTGTTGGGACACATCTTGTGAATTGGTTTTGATCTAAAGGATTACTACATGCAAACATCGGGAAGCATTTGGCTTCTGCATGCCACATAAACAGAACCATAACACAGGCACTAGAGCTGGCTGCAGCATGCAGCCAAGGGCGATTCATTTACATGTGCTAAGAGGAATTTTTACAAGCTATTTATAACTGTAAATAATTGAAATCTCGGGCTAATGTTACTGTGTTTACATTGTCTTTACTCCACTGAGTAGGAATGGCAGAGAAGTTAACTGACTTTGCCACTTCTCTTTTCAGCAAAATAATACAGCGGATAAGAAAGAATACGGTAGAAAGAACAGATCAATAGCAATTTCTGACATCTACTAATATTATGTTCAGTGTAACTGCTATTTGATAGGCATGCAGGAAATGCTCATTATGTTACATTTTGAATGGCTTTTGCATATTGCAGATTGGATATAGTGAATTCATTATTGTTTTGTTCCTTGTATCAGGCTGATTCTGATCAAAGTGCTCTTCAGCTGTTCAAATGGGCCAGCTCAGTCTCTCACCCACAGAAATCAGTCTCTAGGAGACCTCTCTAGGGGAAGGGTTTAGATGTTCCAGCTGCTGACTGTATTTGGAGACAGGTCTAATCCATTGGAATCTATTTGCAAATTCACGAAAACCAGTCCACCTTTACTTTCAAAACAAGTTTTACATCACATACCTCTCCAGAACAGGAGTCATCAGTTTGGCAAATCAGGGAACTGAGGCTCATAAAGGCGAGACCTCAGGTTTTCAAGAGCAGCTGCTAACTTCAAGGCTCTCAACAAGTTTGTCTCCTAGAAAGTAAGAGCAATTTGGTAACACCGTGGAAGGAGAATGCACTGCATCCATACCATTTCCCGAGAGAGCTCTCTAATATTAGTGCTACTGCACAGACTAGAGTAAGAAGTGGACACTACCTCTGTTTATTAATGCAAACCTGCAACTCCTGTTTTTTATCTTTGTTTAACTGAGTACTCAGTGTGATATATATATTCTCAAAGCACACCCACCATATCAAGCCTTTCAGGTAATTCAGGGACACAGATGCCTAGTTCGGGATTTCAGATGTGTTTTGACATGAGAAGGATGATGCAGCTCGGGCCTACTAAACAGCAGTTGTTCTAGACACAAGCAGCAAACAAATACAAACTTAAAAGACTAGATAAAGGACTGAGGGCTGCATTCTCAGCCTTAGACATCCAAGATAGTCTTAGGTCCTTTCACAGAACTGGACTCTGGTAACTGAGATAAGATCACAAATAAGTTAGCTAAGATTCAGGTCCCATATACAGGTCCTCCAAACCCTTTTCTCTTTCCCATTTTTTCCCCATATTTAATGTCCATGTCCTCACCATGCACTATCACCATCCTCAGCTCTTTTGTTTCTGTATACAAATATTTCAAGTATGCCAGCTTATGAATGATTAAGTCATTCAAAAGAATTATGATACTGGTTTTGCTGAAGTCAAACTTGAAATCTGCTTAAGCTTTACCATTCTCCACGCACTCTGGTAAGTGGTTCAAGCACATGAAGAGTGACTGGAGAAGTACAGATATTGCAGATTTATTATAGGAATCCAAAGAAAATGGGTGCATTGGGCATGTCCTACAGAAACCAGCGGCACCACTGTTTATTGTGCACATATATGAAAGACCACCATAGGAGTTTTAGTTGTGCCAGACACAAATCTTTTTAACTAGATGAGTGGATTCTTGTGTTGCATTGAAGTCAATATACACCTTTAAACATATTTTCTTAAAGCTACTGGAAAGAACAAGTCAGTTAAAACATTTTGCCAGCTCTCTGTCAAAAGCCGGAATGCTCAGAAGCCGTGTTTTTAAGCCTTTGCGAAACCATCATAGTTGTCATTACTGCTGTAAGGCAGAGGTGATGAAGGTCAACAGGACTGCAGGCACCTTTGGCAAGCCAAATGTTAAACACATATTAGAATTACTCCATAATTTCAATACCAAAAAAACCCAACCCAAAGAAACAGTCTTACTTCTACTGCAGAGCCACAATGCTTTGTGTGTACTTTTCTCCTATGGATGCGCTGAGGTCAGATCGCAATTCTGAAAAACAAATACAGCTGCTTTTCTAAATTCTCTGTTCTGCATTTCTGCAGATCATGTTGCCTTCCCTCCCTTAATTAAGGAAAGTCAGACTGGATGCTCCTTCTTTACAGAGAGGACTTAATGCTGTGCCACCCACTGCTAGCAGAATCTAGGTCCTGGTCAGTCTTAACTAACAAGGAGTCTCTCACAATAGCCGAAACATTTACAGAGTCTAAACATGTTTGCAAATGCTTTTAGGATTAACTTTCTACCGTATTCTCAGCAGCCACGTGTTTATTATATATTGATATATATAGGTGTTATTAATTTATTTATATGTGTCTATTATATATTGATATATATATATAAAATATGACATGTGTCATATTATATATTGATATAACCGCATTCAGATCAGGAAGATCTCCTAGTTAGGCAGTTACCGTCTGACTGCTGTGCACAGCAAACGTCTCCAGGGCAAACGGGTCTCTCGCCACCAAACACTGCTGCCCTCAGTGAAAGCCTGGGTAGATGCTTCACCCTCAGGGCTGGGGACTCTCTCTCCGTACACACACAGCAGACCCACTTTATAAGCACTTCATAACTCCTATGCACCTGGTGCGCTGTTGACGAGACCAAACCAGTCAGTCACGGTCAGACCGAGAAGGAAGTTACCCACCTCTTCTGAAGTTACTTGCAGATTTAAGGAGACGGAAAAGATCAGCCAGATCCTAACATCTCTCTACAAATTTTGCATTATATCCATCTTTCCAAACTTCTAACATTATGGAATTCGAAGACTTTTTCTCTATCAGCAGAAATATCCTCCTCTGAATTCTGAAATTAAGTTCTGGTAATTTTATTGTCAAATTGTTTACAAGTAATTTATGTTTAATGTTTGTATACACATTTTGATTTAGCTGTTTGCTAAGAAAATATTTATTAGGATTGGAAGTTTAACATAGTAAATCAAACACTTAACATTCACTGGACTTCAAACATAGATATAAAATACCTTACAAAATTTTTTATGGAATTACACAAAACAAATGCACAGGGTTTGTCTGTTTCTACACTGAATTAATCCCAAGCCAAAACCAAAAAATAACCCCTAAAAGATCATAAAAAAGGCATGATAAACTGCATTTTTGTCATTGTTGCACTGCTATGTAATAAGCCCTTTCTACAAACATTTACTTAATGTTAAAAAAAATCAATTAAAAATGTATTCCATCTAAAAGAACTATTGGATTAAAAGCTGACTTTTTAACTGACCTTACACCATGGAATTCTATTAATAGAGGTACCTTAGTCACTTAGTTTAAAATATGGAGAGTAGAGATAGAAAAAAAATTAATCTTTAGTAGTCTTTAATATAAAATGCACTAAATTTTCCAAAATAAGAATATTTTGACACACTAGTGCCAATTTATGCTGACAAAAGCTGGTATCAGCTTCCTTCTAACTAAAATTAATTTCACAAAACTTTTATATATTACATGAATATTCACGTAAACTATTTAAAAATATTTTAAAATGCAAAAACTGAATTATACAGTGTTTCAGAGAGATGGTTAATTTGGGAATGCTGTCATGTCCAACTATATATATTTATAGATATATTTATTCTTATTTTTAAGACCATCATGATACTACCTGATATTGCAAGAAATCCTTGTCATTAATATTTGATATTTTCCAATGGATAACTTAAAAAAAAAAAAAGGGATTTAACACATCACTGTGCACTTTTTCACCACTGTTTCTGCGTTCGCAATCACACTACTGGCTTCCCTTTGTAAAGTGCTGAGTAACAGCCAAATTACATCAGATTTAACTGGAGATGACGGTGCTCAGTGTCTTGCAAAAAGTCACCATCAAACTACTATAATCAAAAAATAAAATAAAAGAAAAGAAAAAAAAAGTTCAGCTGAGTAGCGTGTGTGTTCACCAGTGTCAAATCTCTAACAAAACCCTGAAAGACTAATAACATTTCTTGCAGGCTGCATTCTTGATATCCATCAGCTGCAAGGACATCAAAATATTTTAGTAATGATTCAAACACTGGACACCTGCTCTGGTTGAAGGCGAGTTGCTCACTAGTTTTGGTCAAGTGGCTTTTGGGAAACTTTCAGAGCAAAATAACCCAGCAACAGGAAATTGGAATGGAAAATGCCAACCATGCACAGTTATATTACTGCAGGAACTGAGTAATACATGCAAGACAAAGAAAAGGTCAGAATAGACCAAAGTAGCAATGGTTAAGAAGTTAGTAAAGTTTTCACAGTGTTTCATACAGCCTTTTACTTTAACACAAGTGCATCACTTACCACCACTACTGCTCAGACATTTTAAAACATCTCTTGGCCATGCAGATCAGTTTGAGAAGAAAACAGCAAATTACACTTCTTAGGCATTTTTAGACATTAAGTACAACTTATAATTTTATTTTTATATTCAGTCTTATCAAACAGATGTTTTCAAGGTATAATCATTCTAAGTGTTGGGCTTTAACATTCCTTCCAATTTTGTTGGATCCTGAGCGCTAAATGCCCAAAGAACTGGCCAAATATACAAAGCTAAGCTTTGTTCAAATAGCCAAGTTATCACATAAACAGAAGGCATAGGGAATTTCTTATTGGCATTCCTAAATTACTTCCTTCCTAACCTTGAGATGATCCTAACCTTGAGACAGTTGAATTTTATTCAGTTGTGAACATGTATCTTTGCCTCCTGGAAACAGTACTCTACTTGGGTGATTTATGAAGAAGTAGAACTAGACTCAAGAACACCACTGACTATTTTTTTTTCTCTGTCCAAAGAACAAAATACACATTTTCTCCCCACTTGGCAAATTCTATTTGACACCACATCACCACGACTCAACGTTAACTCATAAACCAGAGACTTACTCCACCGTCAGACACAGCAGGGGAAAAACGTCCAGAGGATAAATGGGAGGCTCTTTATCAGATATAATTGCTTGCTCGTAAGGAGAGAATCCAGCTTCCCCTTAGTTATTCTTTCATAAATTAATAATTTGTTAAAATCATAGTCACAAGAATTTTAGCTATTACACAAAATTCAAGTTTAAAAAAACAAGAATAAATTAGTTACAGCCTTGTAAACAATTGTTCATTTATGTAACATACTTGGGAAAAAAAAAAGTTCCTCTATGTAATAAATCAGACAGTACAAGGCACACATCACACTTAAGAATCCAAAGTGATAAAACCAGCAGATGCCTTCATCTTCTTTGTTCGCTGGTGTAATTGTGCTATAGACACTGTAAAAATATGTAGATTTTTGTTTACATTACAGTCATTTGAAAATATTTCATGACTGTGCTTTTTCTGGTAAAATATTTGTGCTATTTTGCAGTACAGTATGATTTGAAGCTCTTGGAGTGAATCTTCTCAAATGTTCTCTACAAAGCTGCCAGGGAAAAGGCCAGTTTTTCCGTTTCGTTGCAGAGTACCTTTGAACCAGCCATCCTCGCGTTTTTTGTGTACAAAAACAATGTCACCTTCCTTCAGTTCAAGTTCTGCTTCACTCTGAGGAGGATAGGATACCACAACCCTGTACCTGTGGAATTAGAAAAAAAAAACCCCTTACTTTAGGTTCCTTTTTTTTTTTTTTAACAAATGCTTTTAAAAATATTCTTGTGCATGTTAAAACTTATGAAAATAGGAAACTGCCTAAGACTGTTTGCTGGGTATGTAATAACTTAAAAGTTAAGTGCATCTTGAACAGAAAATAACAATAGCAATGTAATGTATTTAAGACAAATGTATGCATCTTCAAGTTTTTTTCACCGAGATTCATGTAAAAATACATACAATGGTTAAATAACAGGAGAAAATCATAAACATATTTTGGAGATGAATTTGCAGACACTTCCAGTCAGTGTGACTGAACAATAATCAAAGCATTCACAGCAGTAACTGGGCATAATTTCACAACTGTTTAATAGGATACTATCCCAGGGAAGGTGCTTAAGGAAAGGCACAGAACAAAAAGAAGCAACTATGAAAACCTATTAATCTGCATTGTTGTTTTAATTATTTTCATTTATCTTAGAAACTTTTCAGGATAGAATGCATGCCATCTTATTTGGACACAGTTGTACAATTTGTGTACTACTGTATTAAAACCAAACATTTTTAAAAGTGTTCAACTCAACAATTTTCTTAAGTACCTGATACACAAAAAAAAAGTTTCTTTTTTCAGTTTTCACAGTAAAAATGTTTTTCAAATATGAGCACATTTAAAAGAGGCTACACTCTCCTACCTCTATTTTTAAGTGTCACCTAACGCCACCTAATCTCTTCTACCACGGTTTGAATTCATATCAACCTAAAATTTAAGTGTTACAGCTCTGTGGACAATTGTGTCAACTTTGTGATCAAGTTTTCTGACTGATATTGTAACTCAGTTTCTAGTTACACAACCAATAATGTGAGTTACACAACCAATAATGTCTGCATGTTGAAATCAAGTAGAATCCATGGCTGACTGTAGAATACAAAAGCTTCTAAGGTGAAGAGCCTTAAATGCTGTGCTAGGAGACTGGCTGGACAAAATCTAATTTCCAGTTAAAATCAGAACACTTTGCACTCATGAGGATTACATATTACTTAATAGATTACGGTAATTAAGATAAATTAATGATCTGATGAAAACACAAAATAACAGGATACTTCTAGTAAAGGATGGAATACCACACGTAATAATACAATTCTGTAATACTGAAACGGAGACAGATACCATACTTTAGTAGTACATTTTGCTTAAGAACACGTAAGACAAAAATGAAGTCTGTCCATATAGTTAAAAGTATCCAGAAAAGAGTAGCAGCACTGTGTAAATAATTAAAGTCTCTTTATCTATGTATAGGAAATCATATTAGGACTTAATCAGTTGTCAAATGTTATTTATTAGTGACTTACAAATCACAGAATGACAGAATGGTAGGGGTTGGAAGGGACCTCTGTGGGTCATCCAGGCCAACCCCCCTGCCGAAGCAGGGTCACCTACAGCAGGCTGCACAGGACCTTGTCCAGGCAGGTCTTGAATATCTCCAGAGAAGGAGACTCCACAACCTCCCTGGGCAGCC
>Ga0065711_1009816_pt1 | contig 10501 bp, 7 predicted proteins | sample Hoacrofraction12_FD_59098 | JGI IMG/M metagenome (GOLD analysis project Ga0065711, IMG submission 59098) | Hoatzin crop microbial communities from Cojedes, Venezuela - Epithelial fraction 12 v2 (version 2) | ecosystem: Host-associated > Birds > Digestive system > Esophagus > Crop | place...
TTTGGTGGTGCCCAGCGACAGGACAAGGGGCAATGGGCACAAACTGAAGCATAGGAAGTTCTGTCTGAACATGAGGAAGAACTTCTTCACTCTGAGGGTGACGGAGCACTGGAACAGGCTGCCTAGAGGGGCTGTGGAGTCTCCTTCTCTGGAGATGTTCAAAACCCACCAGGACGCAGCCTTGTGCAGCCTGCTCTAGGTGACCCTGCTTCGGCAGGGGGGTTGGACTAGATGATCCCCAGAAGTCCCTTCCAACCCCCACCATTCTGTGATTCTGAAGTGGCTGAATATTTGGCTTATTTGCTATTTCACTAGAGCTTTGCCAGCCACAGCTAATAGATATTACCATCTGAATCATGAACTGATTTACTAAATAACAGTCATGACACTATAGTAGTGTAACCTTATAATATGGCAAATATCTGCCACCATCTGCAGTAAATTCAAAGCATCTGCTGTAACTTTTTTTGATGAAAGTAAAGTAGCATACCCCACCATAAATTCTTTTGATATTATTCTTACAATATTCTGCAATAAATAAAACAAACCAACAAGTACAGCTCAGGCTAACAAAATAAATCAGCAAAGCTTAGCAACTGCTTTAATTATTATTAGAAACACTTTGGCATTTTTCTTACTTGTCACCTTACAGAAATATTTTTTACTCACCATGGAAAGCAAAGCCTTTCCTACTCTTTGAATATCTGAGAAAAATTTTTGGAAAAAAATCTCAGGTTTTCTTCCAAGCTGGGCTGGAATTTTTCAAAATGACTTAGAAGTCACTGAAATCTACACAGCTTCTCCCATTGCCTGGATAGGTAGAAGCCAGAATGACGTGCTTTATAAAAATTCCAGCTCTAGGTATCAATGTTGTGTTTATCACCATGTTATCCAGGAAACTATCACTCTTGCACTAAGCCTAAGAGTTTCTCTCTGTCCACCCACTAACGGCAGTTTGGCTGATTGTGGGAAAGCCAGCAAATCTTGCTTTTTTGCTCTGTGGATGGACAAATTCCCGGGCATTTTTATCTCTTGTGGAAGGGTTTCAGTTACAGCCAACTGGCCTTCATCCAGGTACTGATCTTTCCCAGGCACGGCAGAAAGCTGGAGATGGAGTCAATTGCCTCTGGTATAAAGATGACGTGCAACAGCATGTTGCTAGAATCCCAGTTGTCACACAAACTCCACCAGCTGTTTAAGAAAGATGCTGAGCAAGATGACATGAGACCAAAAGAAAGAAAGAAAAAAAATAAAGCACTGCTGGGAAGACAAACAAAATTACCCATTACAACTGTTCCAGAGATAGTTTTTTTCTGAAAGGAATGAAAAACACCATCTCAAAACCTTTTTACAACTCTACAGTAAAAAGACGGCTTCAAAACCAGCAGTGCTAATAATAACAGGAGTTGACCCATCCACCAGACCATAAATGTTAGCCAATATCCAAGAAAAAAGACTAGACCACTCATGACTATGAATGTCATCATTTTTGTTTACATCATTCCAGAAGCAGGATTCAAGACACCTGCAATAAGCAGACGAAGTGGGATCTAGCTATTTATTAGCTTTTTAGCTAAAAAAGATAAAAGCACTACACTATTTTCAAAGAGTGGGCTACGTGGACATGGGAATTTCATCCTCAAAGATGGTATTGGAGGCCTTGAAGCAGGCATAGGGCCCAGAAAGTACATCCTGCTCTTATTAAAGCTCTTTCAGGGTCTAACCTTTTTCATGACTAGTAACCACCTTCCAGACTAAATGTATTATATGTCTATTCACCTTCCTTTGGGTATTTAAACTCCTATTTTGAAGTTCTTCCAAGTTTGTTTTATGCTGGTGTTTTTTTAGCTCTCACTTCATGCATATTTTTTTCTACTTTTTGCTCATGATTTTAGGACAATTTGATTCTATTTCAGCTTTGCTTTCACTGGGATAAACAAATTATATTCCCACAGGAGAAAAGCCCTCAGTATCCCAGGAAACCGCCTCCAAATTCATCTTCTTGAACATGGTTGGCTATGTTAGCACATGAGGACAAATCTACAGAGGGTAGAGCACCTTTCTTTCATCCGATAACACCATTTACAGATACTTCACATTTTGCAATCATCCCACAGCAAATACTACATTCCAGTCTCTCTCCTACTTATCTACTTCTAAATTATGAGTTTACAATTGAAATGAGATATTTATGAGCGTAACTTTACGTTTTTCTCTAGGACATTTAATTCCTTTTCTTTCACTTACTTTCTCATGGTTACCTTAATTTTCCCATGAGACATTTAAGGTCTCCTCTGCATTGTTAGTGCACCTCATTTTTCCCTATCAATACAAGCATGCTCCAATTTTCATGCCAGCTTCATTAAAGAAAAATCTTCAACCAAATCCAGTGCCAAAACTCACTCATGAGACCTTCCTCTAATAACTTGCTTTCAGCGTGGTAGTATCTCTTTTAGCATAATTGCTTTCTTTTTTACCAGTTCTGACCCACACTGTGGTTCTAGTAGCTCCCTCCTTAACAATTTAAATTAAGAGACCTCTGAATATGCAATATAGCAGATGTAGCTAATTTCTTTTTTTGAAAAATTAGTTATCTTATAAAGAGGAATTGATCCAAAGAGACTTACATGAAATACTTTTGGTAAAGTTATATTTCTCTTTTCCCAATTTTCCTTATGTAAATATCCTTTCTTTGCTTGTTACTGAGTTTGAAATTTGGGATACTCAGAACCATCTCGTCAAACAAAAAAAGCAACTATGCAGATATCTGTATGTCCCCAACTCCTGCTCATCTCAATGTTTAATCATGAGTCGCTCATCTTCAGCCACTCCTCTTGAGCCACCTGACAGTTTTTTGAGACAGCATAACACCATGAAATTCCTGGAGTCTAGAACATGTCCAAAAGTACAAGGTCATCTCGGAAATAATTTGCCATTACTGCATAGTCAGGATTTGAAGAAAGGCATTCTGGGTTGCCAGCAAGATTTACAGCTCAAACTACTATTGAGGGATGTGATTTAGTGGCTCATACGAGGTCAATGATGCAAAGTGTTCAGGTCCACCCCACAACTGGGCTTGTATGACTTTGGCACCAAAACCTTTCTATTCATTTTTCCTCACCTCTCATGTTTCAGTTTCCCTTATTTTTTCCTCATCTGCCACAGTGTGCCTTCAGATCACAATGACAACTGAAAGCTGGGGACTTTTACAACATCAAGCTTCCGAACACTCCGCATGTCTACAGGCACCATAGCGACAACCACCCTGAGTATTTATTAAATTACCAAGTATCCACTCTAATAAAAGTGGTGGGTCCTCAGCTTTTGGAAGTACTAGACTTTACAGCTATGTAAAAGAACAGCTAAAGCTTTGGAAAAGCTTCCTAAACAGAAAGACAAACACTGAACTGTACTACTTTCTCTTCCAAATTTCATCTGTCTCTAAAGCCCTAACTTCTCCAAACTATTTCTCATTACATTGTTATCTTTACATAATTAATTTGCACCAAAGTCCCCAATATTTTCATTCCTTAGCATCCTGCTCAGTGTGACCCCAGAGTAAAGAATACATATTCACTCTCTTAGAAGCTAGAGATCTTACCATATTTAACAAGAAGTATCTCTGACAGTAATTGGAGTTTCATATCAAGGTAAATAAATGGTAAGATCATAAGAACATACTCTAGTGGCCACATGCATCCGGCAAACACTAACATCAGAGAGTGAATTTAACATACAGTCTCAGTGGATACGAATTTTTTGTAAACAAACAATCTGAAGAAAGCCTCACTTTTGTCATCTGTTATTCCCATTGAAGAAAAATGAATATTCTGTTTCATACTTTTCCTACCAGGTGGCTTCATTATTTACCACTAGTCTTTTTTCCCTCATCATGTGTGCGCTACTGTAACATCCTCAATGACAATGGATTAGCTTTCTTTCCTCAATAGTAGCATTCAATGCAAATTATCCAATATGCTAGAATGATGGTACTTCACAAGGGTACACTGGAAGACCTGTTCCTGATATTGCTTGAAACAACTGCTTACTTCTATCAAGATAAAAAGTTCCCACTTCACAGTATTTATTGTCAAGAGCATAGGGCACAGCGTGGAGCAGCAGACAAGGATGGGGACAGTCACAGTGAGGTACCAGAGGCTCCGCTCTTCTCAGTCACTGAGCATGTAAGGAACCTTGGGCAAATCACTTTCTCTGTACACCGGCTATCCCTCTGTAATACAGAGAAAATAGTGCTTCCTCCCTTCAAACAAAGTGCTGGAGGCATAAAAATTCCTAGACTGAGAGGTGTAAAATCTCTTGATGATGAGGTAAGTGCCTTGAGCAAATAGTGGCTGGATAATTCAGACTGAAGTCTGAGCACTGTGTTTTAAAGAGTTAAGTTCAGAGCAGAGAAAGCAAAGAAAGGCATGAAGGGCTCCCTCCTACACACCTAGAAATCAGTGGCTTCAGCAGATACAGGACTGGCCTCTAAATGCTGAAGCTGTGCTAAGGTGTCTGCTAAAGAGAAATAAATACTTATTCTGACCTGGAAAAAAAGAAAGGCAAATGCCATGGCTTTGAAGTAAAAGAGCAAAAAGAAAGAACAGGCTCAGGAGAGTTTATAAATCCTCTTATGCAGCCTCTCAATATTCCCTTCCATATAACTTCAGAGCAAGGCTTTAGCAAATTTCAAGGAGGACGGTCAGACACTATAATGATAGCCATTTCTGGCTTCATCCTGATTAGAATGGCAGTCACATCTGATGGGGTTAACTCATCAGGTCCAAACAAAGCTCAGTATAAATACAGCCTTACTGTAGTACCTCTACTTAGGAACAGCCTTAGTTTGCTTTAAGCTTATTCAGTTATAGCTTTGCTGGATATCCAAGAAAACAAAGTAAAAATAGGTTTATAGTGACACCAAGAAAGGAGCTAGGTTTGGGTCATGGTGCAAGTTTCAGGTGACCCTCCTAGTCAAGATGAAACCTCTAAAAACTTTTTAAAAAGGCATCGGTGCTATCAAATATTCTAGTGCAAGACAAGGAAATGAAACATTTTTGATGGATTGAACCAGCAGGGCAACACCTAGTACTGGGGACAGTCTCTTTGTACAGCTCTGGGATATAAAAAGGTCAAAAATGCTCCTTCATGGGGAAGAACAATTGTGAAGGCAAAAAACAATCTGGAATTGTTCAAGCTGCTCCACCTTGCTGTAGGGGGCTGATACAATCCCCAGGCAGCTGCCAGGAATGAAACAGGGCAAAGACAGATCACAGCTACATTTGCCACCTTCCTTCTTCAGACCTTTATCACTGCATGCCTAACCCCAAGCCTCCTCCTCAGCACTGCTGCTAACTTACAGCAAACCACCCCATGCTTGTAAGATTCCAACAGCTTCCCAGCTGGGGAGTGCTCTTTCCCTCCAACTACATAGCGTAGTTTGCAGTAGCTGCATTGTCATTTGTTTACCGTAGTCGCAAAGGCCACTCAAAGTTTTCACAGCCATATCACATAGACAAGAGATGCTTTTGTACAACCAGACATGACAATGCCCCAGGTTGTATTTCCCCCTTCAAACACCCACCACAGAACCACTGGAGATCGACAGCCAGCCCTGGTAGCCTCAGGTATTCACGACAAGGCAGGCATTTCTGTTTCTTAATTCAACATTCAGAACGTGCATGACAGCGGAGGAGGAAGAGTAACCAAATAATTTGAAATGCTAGAGCCCTGCCAAGTTGTCCATGCTGTGCTGTACCCTACTACTTTAGTTATAACTACAAGTTGCTACCATCTGCAGTTGATTAAGCAAAAAGGGAGGTGAGACCTCCAATTCTCTGCTCAGCTGTATTCATGTTGTTGACTCACATGCCCCCTCACCTCTCCTCCACTGGTTTGCTGCATGGCATTTGACACTGAGGTCCTTCCCCTCCACTGATGCAGGAACCATCTCTCTCAGAATCAGCACGCACAACAAACCCTAGTAAGTTAGTAAGTTCAGAGCAGGACCGCCTGTCCAATTCCACCTTGACCTACCTGCTTGCATCTGCTCAGGGTGGTATATTCTTTTCTGATATGCTTCTTTGGAGCTTAAGAAAACGAAGACACTCTCAACATGCAGATGGCATTCAAATGTGAAAGTCTGTCCCCGTCTGGCCCCCTCCATTTTAAGATCCTAACTCCTTACAATCCCAATAGGAAGCTGGAGTCTCTAAACTCCAGTTTACCCAGCATGAAAAATAAGCATCAGGAATCCCTAGTTAATTTTGCAAGCGTTGCAATATTTCTAAGAAGCTGACAAACACCCCTGTTCAACTGGCCTGTCACTTATCTTTGAGGTTATATTGTCATTGTTACCAGTGGTGTCCAAGAGCTTTCCATGTAGAACCACTAGAAACGCCACTGGTAAACATCTCTTCATCTTGGGCCATGACAGGAGTGTGCCAGATGTACATTTTAGAAAGCAGAGCATGTATCAGCCTCCTCGTAGAGCCCTGTCAGAACATTTGATTAATTGTGACGTGCTGGAAATCCTAAGCAACACACGGTCCCTCACAACTGTTCTACCCAGATCAAACCCATGTGCCCCCAGATACTCAGCACCAAATGTAGTTTCTGAAGCTCTTTTCCCACCCTGAGTGTTTCAAATAAAAAAGATTTCAGGCTAACAGAAGGTTTGGGAGTCATGTTTTCATAGCCCTTGAAGTGTAAGAGAAAAGATTCACATTAGACTCCAGTGATTTGAAAAACTCTAAACCTACAATGAACACTGTACTTAAATTATTTGGGATAGAAGGAAGAACCAGCTTTACGCTTCTGCCCCATGGCCCACAGGTTAATGGACTAACGCTATAAAACAATAGGTTATACTAGGAGTCTCAATATAATTAAAATCATAAAACTGATTATTATCTGTTTCAGCTGAAGCCACTGATGAAAATAAAGCATTAAATATTTTTCCTCATTTACTAAGCACATTGAAGATTTCAGCCACGTAAAAGTGTGATTTTACACGTATGCACATGAACACACGCAGATAAATCTATGTAAAGAGATCCATTTAAAGTCACTAAAATCTTGTACTACCAGATTTCACTTACTCATACCAAGGACTTATACTAATTTCTACACCAGGAGGATTACTTTTGAAGCAGCTTAATATAGATATCTAACAGAAGAAAATACTTGCTGAAACAGACTGTGGTATGCCACAGAAGGGGAAAAAAAAACCCACACAGGTATGCTTTGAGTAGGGAAAGTAATAAAAAAAACCCTCACCAGATATCTTCCCTCCTATTCAGAGCTCCTTGAGGAAAGACAAGTTAAACCTATAGTCTATGCTTCAATGCACTTTTGGGGAAAAAACTATGAATGAGGAGGCAGAGTTCCTCAGTGCCACAGTGCAAAACTTCCAAGTCACTATCAATCCTCCAACAAGCCACAGGCTAGCACAAACCTTAGACTTCATAATTCCAGTTCACTCCTCCTAAGGGCACGCAGGAGCAGATCAGTAGTAAGCCCACTGTCCAAGGACCCGGGTGGGTGGGTGCTCCACAGAGTCAGGTCAGGAGTGTACAGGCAAGGATTTGTTGTGTAATTGTCTCCCAGTGGGGATGAGAGACCAGCATGAGACACAGGAATAACGTTAACTCCAGCCATAGGGGCGTAAGAGGAGGAAAAAGACTGAATAAGTAAATGACACACTACTGAGAAATGCTATTTGCCCCCCATCTCAGCAGATTTCAGTAAGGTCAGCAAAAAAACTGTGTTCAATTGGTCATTTCCAACTAGGCTTCCTACCTTGTTTTGGAAATAAGCTTTAATTAAAAAGTGTGATGCTTTCATGAGTCCTATCTTACCTCCAAAATGAAATGATGCAAGGAATTTTCCCTATGACAAGACATATTTCAGTCTGTATTGCCATTGCACTTTGAATACATTTCTCCAATATCTAACATCACAAAAACTCATCTGCTGTTACGTGAAACAGTGCGATCTGAAAGGACAGATTTGAATAGAGGGAAGGAGACCAGGTTTCAGCCNAATTTATATTTAGGAAGACACCTACTGTTGAGGTGAAACAAACACAAGAAGTAAAGCATTTCAAAGGTCTTAATTACTCCGCTCATTCATTATCATATCTTTCCCTGCCACGAGCCTACCTATATGCAAGAAAAGCAGGTGATCCACAAACACGATGGCCCCTTTGCCTTTTCCACTGCATTGGACCAGCAGCAACAGGGCCACAAACCAGTTCAGAATTAGAAAAGTTGCAAGGCGGGTTCAACACAGAAGTACCTGTTCCAAACGCTTCTTTCCTGCAGCTTACATTGTAATTGACCCTCAGTAATTGACACTAACGATTTGTATGACAGTGAGACTGAGGGATCAGCTGGAGACCCAGTGGGGCCTGACACCCATTCTAAAGCAAAAAAAGAGCTTGCAATCTAAGTAACAGAGCAGGAGAAAAGGATTTACCTTCACACAGCAGATGGAGAAGCACACCACAGCCAGAATGAAGTGACTTGTTGAAGAGGAACTAAACCAGGAACTGAACACAGATTTCTCAGATCTTAGTCCATTCCCTGAACCGTTTCCCACACAGCTTTGGAAGACTTTTACTACTAAGTTCCTCTGAGGTTGCTGCACTTTGGCCCCATCCCACACAGCCCTGTGTGCTTTTCACTTCCCTTCATCTGAGCTGGCTCTTTCCATGGCCTCTCTGAAGAACTCTGTGGACAGGCATCTGTTATCCTGTCAAACAGAGCCCTGAAGTCCAGCTACTTTCTGCTCCCCACATCAGTGCTGACACCCCCGATGTCCCATTAGTGGAGGACCGTTCTTTCCCAACCTCATGTACGCTCAGGCTGAACAGTTGTACTCCCAGTGAACGTGCAGTCAAAGCAAGTTAGACATGCTCATTCGCAACAGCTGCAAAAGCCACGTGCCTCTTCACTTTATCTAGAGACTCCGGCAGAACAATTCACACCTATATATATACTCCTGTGTCTCCACCACTTTTCAGGCGTAGGTCAAAGTCATCTTAGTAGTTCAGGAATCTTCTTCCCTTATATATGTTGTCTTCTCTGACTCACATAGTCTCTCACCATCTCCCGCTCTTCAGACGGTCCCCTTCTTGATTAGCCAGTCCTACAGTTTCACCAAACCTGCTACCGAACCATACCCCTCCATTCCTCCTTCCTGCCCACAATCTCTTCATGTGCCTCTGAGATCCCTTCCACTTCTCCCACAAGTTTTGAAGCTTAAAACGCATCATTAGCACTCAATGTCTTTGCTCTGCTTCTGGGGAAGTTTCACAGCTCCAAACACGTTCTCCGCCAGCAGACTCAGCTGGATTGATTTCCCTTGCCTTCAACTCTCCCACTGTCCACAAGGGATCCCACTTGAACGCAAGCCAGAACCCCTACACGGGGAGCTGCATCAGCCATATGTTGTTAAGACCTCTGCATTTTGCTCAAAGTGTGATATTTCAGCCATGCACTGAGAGTTCAGAATCACAGTCAGAATTAATAAGGTACACAGGTCCCTTCTCCCTTCTCACCTTTGATTATCACACCTATATTATGTGTGTTTATGCAGCTATTTTCTTGATGCCAACTGAGATATATGCAGTCTAATAACGCTGCAGTATATTATTTTTCAGTATTTGTTTTCAAGCTGGAAAAATGCCATAAAAACTGTGAAGAAAATTGAGAACAGATCCTTTCAGCTGGTGTAAATCTAGATACCTCCACTGATTTTGGTAGATTTATACCAATTTCAACAAAGTGAAGATTCAGCCCTTAAAATATCAAGTTCTATGTTTTGCACATCTTCCATATTCTTAATAAATTATTTGATTTGATTTTCATTTCATTGAAACTTGAATAACAAGATATTTTTTAATGGAAGGAAATTAATGGAGAGCGTACTAATCCTGGACAAGTTTCTTCAGATTCAACACCAGCACAATGCTTTGAAACTAGGGTGGAAGAATGGTATGATGCCATTCAAGTATCTGCCCCAACAACCTGAGCTTTACCTAAAAAATGAGTAGATTAGGTCACACGGTAAGAATTTCACACTCTTTATTAAATTACTATGTGCTGATTCCCTGCCTTGCTTTTCAAATGTAAGGTGACAAAGATCACTGTAATCTACATTTAATGAAACATCATATCTCCTGTGTATTCTCATTGATCGTATCTTTTCTTATCATTCTTAGGAGAATATTGTGCTTTTGAAATGACAGAGGCTCCTTTCCTTGAAGAAACTCTTACTGTCTGCCAGTGATCTTGTTCTATGCTTTGAGAGTCCGCTCCATTTGTAATTAGAGTCAAACTATCAGGGACTTTTTGAAGCACAAAACAGCTGTCCAGCAGCAAAATTCAGTCAACACAATGCACCTTCCACAGCTTTCTTTGTAAGTGTCAGACTGCTGGGAGTCATGTTTTGCTGCAGATTCACTTTATTCATTTTTTCCTTACTGTTCTCAAAGTGA
>Ga0065711_1051138_pt1 | contig 10501 bp, 13 predicted proteins | sample Hoacrofraction12_FD_59098 | JGI IMG/M metagenome (GOLD analysis project Ga0065711, IMG submission 59098) | Hoatzin crop microbial communities from Cojedes, Venezuela - Epithelial fraction 12 v2 (version 2) | ecosystem: Host-associated > Birds > Digestive system > Esophagus > Crop | place...
CAGGTATTCCTCTTTAGAGAAAAAGAGGAACTTTTTTACCTATTTCACTGAAAAACTAACATATACTACAGGTTTAAATTTTGTTTTACAGTAAACAGCACATGAAAGTGCTTGCTGGAATAGTTATTCAGCAAGCAGTTCCACAGCAGTCTCCAGCTTCCGAGGGGGTTATGCTCCACCTGGCTTTATAGCCAGAGGGAGAAGACGTGTGCAGCCCCACACTACGGCCTCTTTCCCAGAAGACTTTCCAGCTTCCCACAAAGCACAGTCAGAGATTAAATATTGCATAACCACCAGCTTACCTCCCCGACGCTTGCAAAGTGGTGGCCACGTTCTGCAGAAAGCAAGGGAAGGAGGAGCAATGTATTTAAGTGCAAATGCAAACGCGCGGCAGGTGTGCCCAGCGCTGATGGGCCAGGGCAGCGCAGGTCTGCTCCCGCCCTCCATAGAGTACATGTCTGCATAAATGCTGCACAGGTGGGTCCCCAGGGGAGGTAACGGTGATCTCATACAAAAAAAACCAGAGTATTTATAAAGGATTCTTCAGCATTCAGACAAAACTGTATTGGAACCATCTGACACACCCTACTTCAGGTCAGACCTTTGCCACCTTCAGTGAAGCCCACTGTTTGTCTGCCGGGAGGGACTCCGACCCAGACCAAATGTAGCCTTATGTAAAGGCTGCTAATTAGAACAGCTCCAGAAGTCATCAGCCAAATTCTCTCCCCCGTTATTGTCCCCCAACAAAATCAAACTTCTAACCAAAAGTCCAGCGATGCCAGCTGGCACATACCTTCCTCAACGGTGTTGAAGATCCTAAAGGAAAAGCACTCGGCAAGCTGTTTGTGAAACATTAGAGAGCCGCTGTGCAACGTTTTGTAAATGGATGATGCAGAAAGTTGTACAGAGTTGCTCAAAAACACCTTTTCTGTTTCCAGCTATTTACCACAAGCTCATAATCACAACACTTCTAAAACTCTGGGAAGCTGCACCATAGGATGCTTGATGACATAGCAAATAACTCTTCCACTGATGCAGCAGCGCTCAGACACAACTCTGGCACTTACTCCCTGAGAAGTAAATATTGACTTAACAGAAACTCCCAGAGCATATGCAAAAGCCATCTGAACGATTGCTTCCACCAGTGCAGACTCACACATTCAGAATGACGCCTGCCACTTTATTCTAGCTCGCTCAACCTTGTAAATCATGAGAAACAAAACCTCCTCTTGCATCTGTGATAAAAGGAAGCCAAGAGATTCTCCTTCCATTTCATCCAACCTGTAACTCTGCTCTTAAATGGGCATTTTACATACAACATCCCAGTCCCACCAACAGACATACATGTAAACAACTCCAGTGTATCAGCCTGTGTAAGTAACGTCCACCACCATCCAAAGACCATTTTACTTTATGTAAAATGGGATTTTTCGGTCAGCTCCTTATCTTCAAGCAATCACTCTTTCAAGTTAATTTTACAGTAAAAGGTCAGATTAGTGACAGTTTGGAAAGCGCTACACAATGAAAATTCCTCCACCCAGCCGAGCGGGTTTCAGGCAAGGAATGAAAGAGATTTCCCAAGGAAAAGGAATGGATCCCACTAGTCAGGGAGATGCCAAGGAATTAAATTAATGTTAGTGATTGCTATGCAACCCTACAAGGTGACCTGTCCACCTCAGCTCAGTGACCACTGCAATTACCCAGCCCGCTTCCCAGCCTGCTCTTCTCGCTGCCCGCAGCAGACCTGCTTCACCACAGGTCTCACTTACTCTGCCAGGAGAACGTCTCTCTGCCCTGCCTGAGAGGACCTTCATGCTAAATGCCTCTATGGATCATAAAAACCCTAAAAGTTTTTTTTCACTCTGCAGTGTGCCATAAGATGCATTGTCCTTGTCACTCCAAGCCTCACAGCAGTCCTCAGGGCATTCCAGCGCTCAACAAGCACGGCAAAATGCAAATAACTAGCAACATCAGGCCTAGTACCCAATTGCAAGGGTTTACTGCCAAGCTGAGGGCAATTCTTGACATAAAATTAGGCCGGTAGATAACGAAACTAGATTGCTACCTACTGGTACAGACTTTTGAGAGCATGATGTCAGGATTCTGCATTAAGTAACCCAAGCAGAAGAATGCAGTGGAGAACTGGAGCCTGTGTAGGGGCACCCAACATGTGCTCATCTGCAGGTTCCGGCAGGAACTGGCACGTGTGATCATAAGAGAAAGGGTCTGCCTCCACGAACAGCTGCTTCCCAGTGCTACTATCGTGACAAAGCCAAGAAGGTCCAGCCTGCATTGCTTACAGATTGACAGCTATCTCATCTGCCCTGTACTCTCTGAGACAGTACTGGTCTCAGAAGCGCAAAACCCCCAGGGATTTCCTTTTGACATGAACAGCTATCCAACCAAGGTAAGGACAAGACTTCAAATCCCATCTTAACTATGGCACAGTCAGGAGCTGAACATACACCTGCAGAGATAAAATACCAGCATATAAACAAGCTGTGTTTCTTCAAACCTAACCAGGTGGCAGTCTAATAAGGGAGTCGCTTACACATCTTTAATTATGCTGGCTCCACAACAAGTTTAGCTATCATTTAGGCAATTCCAAAAACACAGCAACTGCAAAATAATTTATAACTTCACCATTAACCGCTTATTGTAAGTAATGTACGTTGCATGTTATTTTCAGATGATTGCAAAGCAGAAAGACACCCTGATTTGGCAAAGGTCCCTAACGACTGTCTTTCGTTAACCCCAGAATGGAGAGAGAGCGAGACAGCCATCATCATCCGTACCAACCACCACTCATCTCGTTCTGGCATCCCAGAGCTGAAGGGAACACAGGGATACTCATCCTGATGTAACATGTTACGAAACAGTATTCCCCAGAGGATACAGGCGAGCTTATATAAGCAGCAGTGAAACTGGGCAGCTTTCCAGCGAATTTATCCAAGTGCCTGCAGCCTCCCATTTCAAGGTAGCTGAAACGCTGAGCGCTGAATAGAGTCATTTGATCCACATCCCATGCATTTTGACACGGAATGGGAAAGAACAGACACCTATTAGTGTTTGCTAATTTCTATTTCCTAAAACACTGAAATGTAAAATATCCCCTTCCTTTCCCCTGCCTTCACAGTCCCGTTTAAAGTCACTCGCAGGCATCTCCAGCACTGAAACAAAGAAATACACGTCTATGAACAGAAGCCTTCTGGGTGTTTTTAAAAAAACAAAAATGTTGTACCAGATAACAATTTAAAAAAATAAAAAAGTAAAATAAAAAAAAAGTTTAACAAAAGCACTGTAAACTCTAAGGGGAATCTCCTTGTCCCTTTCCAGCTCCTTCCATCTCTCCCTTTTCATTACATTTCTTGAAATAAACTGAGATCACTGGGATCATGTGGTAGCAGCCACATAAGCCAACGTCACTCTCTTTGCTGACCTCTTAAGAGAAAGTTTAGACTGGATGGACCTACGTAGGAGAGGAGAACAGACGAAGGAGAAATGTTATAGTGTTGTTTGCAACATCTGCACATTTTTATTTTTATGACTCACTTTTCAGGTTGGAAACTGATTCTGTGTGACCTCCAGAATTAGCGAAAGGAAAGTCTACAACCTGCAGGGACAGAAAACTGGGAAAGAAATTTTCAGGGAGATCATTTAACACCCCTTCGTGGCTTGGCTTACTTTAGTTAACATCCACCTAACTTCAAGGACTCTACACATTTGAAAGAAGAATAGCATAGGAAGTTACGTCTGAACATGAGGAAGAACTTCTTCACTCTGAGGGTGACGGAGCCCTGGCACAGGCTGCCCAGGGAGGTTGTGGAGTCTCCTTCTCTGGAGATATTCAAGACTCGCCTGGAGAAGGTCCTGTGCAGCCTGCTGTAGGTGACCCTGCTTTGGCAGGGGGGTTGGACTGGGTGACCCCCAGAGGGCCCTTCCAACCCTGACCAGTCTGTGATTAGCTGTCGCTAAGTTCTGAACACTTTCCCTTTCAATTACAGCTTGATAGCCCGAGATACACACACTGCTGCCCTCTGCAACTCCTCCAGCAGAACCAAACAAGAGGAATTACACTACTCTCTTTATTGCTAAAACAAAATATAAGCCCAACAAAATAAAGAATTTTCCTTAGGTTCCTCTAAATTTCTCATTGTTCCACCTAAAAGTAAGTTTAAGATAGTAAGGGCTATCACAGCCAGGCTGCGAAGGATTTGGTTTCCGCAGCAGCCAAGATTCTCGGAAGTCCCGCAGCATCCGTGCAAGGCAGCCCTGCGTACAGCCAGACCATGGCCGAGACCTGCGGACAGGAGGGATGCCCGCCGTGTCCCTGCCGAGCACCCGCTCAAGGCAACCCCACCACCCAGTGGCCTGCCCAGTAAGTCTGGCTCACCCGAGATCGCAAAACGCCGGCAGCCAACACCCTGCCTGTGTCCTGCTCTGTTCCTGCGCCGGGCTGAGGTTCTGCCTTCACATCCCAAAAAGCCTACACATCTCAGGAGGGTAAGCGATGTAAATTCAACACAGTATGCCGGGCCAAACGCAAACATAAAAGCAGCAGTCTAAATTAATGTTCAGACCCGCTAATAAAAAACTCCTGTCGCTCTCTCTTCATGTGTAACATTTATGTCTGAAGATTAACATTTTTCCCCATAATTTAGGACTCTGAAATACAATGTTTTTCTGAGATTCACCTATTACAAAACTTCATGCAAAGTTATTCTGTACCAGCTGCTCTGTGCCTACCTACAAGTTCTCACACCTCTGCAGTTAAAGCCCGGGTCCCAGCAACAACAGTGACTTCTGTCTAACAGTGCTCAAACACCAGCTTTTGACAGGGTCTCAGCCCAACTATGACAACCCAAAAGTTCACCTGAAATCTGTTTAAATGAGACCACCACAGAGGAGCACAGAGCTTGCTTGTTTGCGCGCTTTCTTTTTTCTTCCTCTCTGCTTTCTTTCTTTCTCTCTCTCTTTCCTTCTTTCCTTCCTTCCCTTCTTCCTTTTCTCCCTTCCTTTTCCTTTAGGTCCTGCCTTTCTTCCCCTCTTTCACTCTTTCTCTCTCCCTCTCTTGTAAATCCCTGGGGGGATTTTTTTGTATCTTTGCTCAAGGTTCTTATTCACCTATAGATATAATTATTACATTTTTTTAAGAGTAGGCTTATTTTTAGAATCTGTTTTGAGCCTCGAAGATAAATGCAGCAATAAATCACAGTGCCTTGAAATATTTTTATTACTGGAGATGTCTTGGTATCCTTCATACTGAGGTTATTTCTCAGAGAGAAAAAGAAAGAATTTTGCGGTGCCAAAGGAAATGCAGACAAGGCTTTAATTCTGATCTAAGTTAGATGGCTGAAGGAAAAGGTCTTTGGGAATTTAAACAGAAAAACTAATCTACCTGCAGCCATCCTCTGAACAATCAAAACAAAGTGTTCAAAGCTGAGAACAGGACTCTTCAATTGTTTCCGCTCTGATACATGCAACATTAACCTCTATCATGTCAGCAAACAAAATGGTGTCTTGGAACAGATATTTTAAGCTCAGGGAGACTGTCAGAAGAAGATGCTGATGCACATCAAATTGAAAATATTAAATAAAGCCAGCCATAAATATTCCTCCTTGACCAATACTTAGAAAATCCAGCACTGACTCAGACTGGGCTGAATCCGATTGAGGGATTCCAGATCCATGCTTTTTTGGCAGAAGAACTGTGATCCCGTACCCATCCCGGTGTTTAAAAGATGCCAATGTCCAGTCACTCTAACTCTTCAGCCAAAAGTCTCTGCAGGTAAGAAATAATTCATCATACATACACTCAGAACAGGAGGTTTAAAATCATGTTCAGATAACAGCTGAGAAGTCTGGCGTTTCTCTAAGTAAAATTGTGCTGCTTTCAGTTTTTGCTGTCCAGTGAGAGGTGTGATCCACTACGAAGGTACTGAAAACGCTTGTGAAAAACAGAAGAGTTTGTGACTGAATATTTAAATGTCAATTAAAATAAAAGTATGCCCATGCTCCTCCTGTGGAATTCAATGGCAGTTGTTCCACTGGCTTCATGACAGAAGCAAAGCTCGTATCTTGCCAAATCCCTGAAACCTGGAATAGTTCAAACTACAAGGAGTCACTCTAATTACTACAACTGCATGGGAACTAAGTCATAATTGTTTTTTTCTTTTTTTCTGATCATACAGAAGAGCCTTCGAGTAGGACATTTGCAAAAGAAAGCGCATCTCCAGGCTGAGATCCTGAGACAGCTTCAGGAGAAGTTATCTCAAGTTTCAGGGATGAAGGTTATAACTCCGTGATCAAGGGTGTCGGGATTCCCAACATCCCACTGAAGGGAATAAACCAAAAGACAACGGCTTGAGTAAGGAGGCTGGAAAGCCACAGTAAGATTAAATATTTACAGCCTGGACTAAAGTTGTTTGCCAGTGAGTTGTGACCTGGAGCCTTAAATGACACAAAGCTCAGTCTCACCACTGAAGAACAGTATGAAATGACGACTACGATCCACGAAACGACGGCTGTCCCCGGACCCGCAGGGCACGGGCAGCTCTGGCTCCTCGGGATAGCCCCACGAACACGGGACGTCACCGCTAAGGGCTCCGTCACTGCAGGCGCCGAGCACGCTCGGGGAGCCTCCAACACCTCGGGGGTCCCACCTCCGCCCTCCTCCCCCCCAGCAGAATTACAAATTCCAGCATAAAAGCAGGAAGACAGCTTAGGAGAAGCATTTTGTCCGAGTTGAAACTGGAGCGGGCTGTAAACTCCCACGGGACATGCAGGTGTACGCACTGCGGATAAAACTGTAAACTGAATATTAAGCACGCATTTTTTTTAAAATCGTGTTTCTCCCAGAGAAGGCTGAGGACTGCCTGTTTATTTTTTTTAATCTGATTTGCTACGTTTGCACGTGGTAGGAAAGCTGGCTGTATCAGCCGCTCCATCTTCTTACTTGTATTCAAATGACTCTGATTTTGTTTTTCTAACACCGCTAAGAAAACTATAATGCAAAAAAAAAAACACCCAAACCATAATCTGTGAAAAGGCTCTCTGAAATCCATCAACCGAGTTGTATCCATAATTGCTTCCCTGGCTTATCAAAAAAAGGCTCATTTGCATTATCTGTTATCTTTAGATGCCATCCCGGTCTATAAACAGTTATCAATCCCGTTCAGAGGCCAGTCCACAAATTGAAGTTTTCTATAGAGGGAATTAGCTACAAACAAGCCCGAGGCAATTTTCTTTGACAGCCAATGGTAAACCATAGGAAGTAACTTTAATAGTGATTTACAGTTCTTCTCTGGTTTCCATCCAACTTTTCCTTCTTGTGCTTCTGTTCCATCCAAAAAAGAATTTTTCAGATGTTCTAATTTCCCATTCAAGATGCAATCAATCCCAACTCTAGGTGTGTCTAATCCAATTTTTACGGTATGTTCATGGGCCAGCACCAGAGAAAAAGAACTCTCTTTTTATTTTCTTTCAATTGCTTCTGCTGCAATCACAAGACTTGTCATCTCCTGGTGTGAAATGCACAACAGTAGAAGAGAGAGCGCAGGAGATTTGAGAGAGAGAGAGAGAGAAATGAGCCAACCTACCGAAAAGAAAGGGGAAAAGAGATACACAAAAATAACATTAACATTTTTGAATTATCCTGCATCCTGAAAGCTTCCATTTACCAGAATAATTAATTAACTCAAGATTTTTAAAGCCCGTGCAGGGTTTTTAAGTTCCTCATTTAAATCACAATGTGCTGGTAGAAGTGGGATATTTAGGAACGGACTCCAGCTTCACATCAGCCATCTTCCTCACCTATACCCCAGCGAAGTCACAGCAAAGTCCTGTGCCGCCTGCTCACACACCCCAACCGCCCTTACGCACACGAGTAAGCCCCATCGCCTGACCTCCCGCACCACCGAGACTGGGAGGACTGCTCATTCTTTCTGAACTACAGATCTTTTCTCTTAACAGCTTAACACGCGTTCTGGCGAACTCTGAACTTCCAAGAGACACACATTTAAAATATTTATTTTTCACTCTCTGATTAAAAAACACCTCCAAGCACCCGACACACACAGTGGATCTTAACACGCATCACAGGCGCGGCAAAGAAATAACAAGTAGGGACACGGTTCCTCTCTGGGTAAACTACAGCAAACAAAGGTAAAGCCGTCAAAAACCCACCGACAACAGAGACCGACGTGGATTTAAGTCTGCGAGAGCACCTGCAGAAGAACAGAGGAGAATTACATCCCAGAGTTTAGCAATTAATAAACACCCCCTGCATCAACACAGGCCGATAAAAATCGCTTCCTTTTACATTAAGGAAAAATACATTTGTAGCTCGGACCATGAAGCCTGCAGACTCTCCTATTCCTTTTCTCTATATATGCATATACATAGGGGGCATATATATATATCTATATACGCGTGTGCGTGGGTTATTTGTCCCCTGATTGAAAGCTACCCTAATGGGTAGGCACTAATGGATTTGAAGTGATAAGGAAAAGGCGGAGATGCAAAATGCTCCAGAACTTCTGCTCCTAATCAATCACCAGAGATCAGTGACATCATTCAAGCCTTTGATCAGAGCTCCCCTTTCAAGCTTAAAAAGGGGGATAGATTGACCCACACCAGCGGAGGGACTGAAGAAACACCTAGGATACAATTCACAGTGAAATATGAGAAGTCGCCGGCATCCCTCTTTAGCAGAACTCTTCCTTCCCACCTTCCTCGAGGAATACAGCACGCATTCCAGAGCAACCAAGCACAAACAACAGATTTAGCTCTTTCCCCAATAATTAGAAAACAGCCAGGGAAACAACACATCACAAAATCCTTTCAGGTTTTATTTTCGAAGCCTGCACGCGCATTTTATCCCGAGCAGGCCATTTGTTACGTTTGCTTGCGTTTAAAAATCTTCTCAAGTCCATTAGTACGGGGGACGTACTTAAATTTTCCAAAATGCCTGAGCAGCTTTCACAAACTAAAGGCTGACCTCCACTTTCAAAGAAATACTTTTCAGGAAAACCAGCATCACGGCAAGTGTTCGCTACACTTCCCACCGGCCTTTGTCCACGTCAGGGCACTCAGAGAGTTGGGATCGCTAATCCCACTTCAGCTAAAATTGAGCTCCATTGTTTCTCAGTTCATCTGAGTTTCCATGGCACTTACTGGGGCTGAAGTGTTATTTACTTAGTGCCGTTTGTTAAAAACAAAAAACAATAACAAAGTCTTAACGTGAGAGTCAGGTTTGCTTTTTTTTTTCTCCCCTTTTTTCCTTTCAGTAAGCTCAAGACGCAGTCAGCATTTTACAGTCTCAGAAACTACTTCTGCCTAAAAATCTTCGAGAAGAGCAAAGTTGAAAATAGACCTGCAAACGTTCACTTCATTGTTTTGGTTTGGTTTTCCCCCATCTGTATTTTTTAAAAAAATCTAATTGAGCTTCCTGAACAGCAGCACAAATGTAGTTTATTATCTCCCTCATCAGGTGATCAATGATTTCATTAATAAGACAGATAACAAAACTGTCATATCATCGACACAGTTATGAAAGATGATCCCGGCTTCTTGCTCCATTTTCCAAGGTCTGGGATTCTCTGTGGCAGCTCTGAGTCCATTCAATATTTTCCACGGACAGAGAAAAGTGAAAATCCATTTTGAAACCAATTTCAATTAGGATCCAGAAGCTGTTATCACAGGTGTCGCAGAATGGGCCCGTAAGTGGAAATGTCGCCTATCCATTCTGAAATGAAACCTTATCAGGGGCGACGAAGATGGCTGAGGACAGCCTATCTGTAAATTACTTTTCGTCCTGTGTTAACTCAACCCTAGTTCTGTCATATGGAATTCTTTCCAGCCCCTCGCAATAATCTAATGACTAACTAGGCGCTGCACCAAAGCGGCTTTTATTCTGCTCGGGCTTCCCCCGCCGAACGCGGCTGCAAATGCAAATAACCGTAGGCGGCCAGGCGAGCGGCCGTATTTAGCAATATCATTTAAAAGCTCCCGTAGTTTATTACGGGGAAGTAACGGGCTCGCATTCTGCAGCCTGTCTCCACCCATTGCATTCCTGGTGATTTTTCAATTGCAAACTCCAAGGCCCAGTTATTTCATTAATTCAGCACCCAAGTAGTGAGGCTTTTCTCTCACATCTTTCAGTCTCCTTTTAGCAAATTATCCCATGACGGAGGATTTATTCAGTCAAAGACCTCGGACTTTGAGAGGCAACAAAAGAATCAAGAGACTTTCTGGTCCACCTGCCTGGCGAATGATGAGGCAGGGTAAAGCCTCCCCTAGAGAAACCAATCAAACCATTGTGTGGCACAGTCAGACCTTTTCAACTGTCAAGCCAGGAGAGCAGGAAAAGAGATGAAAGAACTCAGGATGAAGCTACCATTTACAGAACCATGTGGGAATGGTCTCTAAAGATTTAATAATTGGGATGGAACTCAACTTTCTGAAAACTAAAAGAAAGAACACAAAAAAAAAAAAAAAAAAA
>Ga0065711_1051139_pt1 | contig 10501 bp, 8 predicted proteins | sample Hoacrofraction12_FD_59098 | JGI IMG/M metagenome (GOLD analysis project Ga0065711, IMG submission 59098) | Hoatzin crop microbial communities from Cojedes, Venezuela - Epithelial fraction 12 v2 (version 2) | ecosystem: Host-associated > Birds > Digestive system > Esophagus > Crop | place...
CAGGCTGGATGGAGCTCTGAGCAGCCTGGTCTAGTGGAAGATGTCCCTGCTCATGGCAGGGGGTTTGGAACCAGATGATCTTTAAGGTCCCTTCCAACCCAAACCATTCTATGATTCTGTGATTCTATGATTTTTGGGGCGTTATATCTGGAAGAGCAAATCTGGGAGCCAAAGAATGTATCTGCGGGGACCCAATACTTTTCTAATTTTTTTGCTTCTCACAGCAGGGATTTTTGTTAGAAACCACTCATTAAAGTTGATTCAGTGAGATACTGTGCAGTATTACAACTCTCTGGTGAATTACATACATCCTTACTGTGCTACAAAATAAGTATTTCACATGGAAAATACCTTCTGAGCAATAATCATTTGGGAGACATGCATTATCCAGAATAAATTTGGGGAGAATGTGCTGGTGCCCGCAACAGGATAGCAATGATTATGTAAAACATTTCATGCTGGAAGTTTATCAGACACTTCAATAGTTGTTGGGTGTGCTGTTTGATGTTGCACACTTCTACAACATAGGCGTAAAGAAAAAACACAGCATGTTTGCATTTAACTTCTCCTAGAAGAAGCCCTGAATGTTATGGTTATGTTATTAATAAAGTGCCTACATTATGGTACATACTCTGTGTGCGCTTGTGTATTCATATGTATGTAATTCTTGAATGTCTTGAGCCTTCAGGTGAGACTTAGAGGAGCTGATCACAAAATAATAGCTCATGAAGCTCTGGCACTGTGTAGCTGCAATTCTGAGCATGGAGTGCAGCTCAGGGTCTGAACTGTGTCTCTGTGGGCTTCTTACTCCACCGCAGCAGCTAGCCCTTACCTCAGCTGTGCAGGGCTAGCGCTCTCACAGGGCGTAGGGACAGACCCAAAGGCTTCCTACTGCTACATGCAGTTTTCGCATGTAACAGTTGTGTTTGAAGTTGGCTTAACCAGATGCTGACACTATCAGGCTCTGTTTGACAAAAATAAGTTTAGACAAACATGATGCTAATGGAAGCTGCACAAGGGGATGCTGAAGACATAAAATCAAGTGTCTATGGCAGAGCGATGCATGTGTTCAAGGCACTTTTTCAGCATAATATTCTTGTTGGGTTAAGCTGCTCCAAGCTGGAGTTGCCACTGAAAAGGGTGATGATGCCTAGCTGCCAGGTGCATATTCTTGCTACCTCCTTCCTATCGAAACTAGGAATTATTTAGCAAGTCAGATCAGCCTGTTGATCTGGTTGAAAACTATGACTTCAAGCAAGAAATACTGGCCTTGAGTAAGGTCAGAGGGCTGACACGTCTCATTGCTGAGGGATCACTACAACCAGTGCAAACGCATGGCAAGGTTGAGCAGCTGGATGTCATGGAAGAAGGAGTGGTCCTTTTAACAGCAATATGGCCTAAGATTGGCTCAGGGTGACACTGAAACCATATCCTCACTTAGGATCCCCACCTTGGTCCAGCTCAGTCTGCTCCGGTCTCTCGAGGAGATAACAGATCTCTGGGCTCTGACCTCTCTTGGGAGGAATCTCTCTTTTGGGATGCAACAGTCTTAAGAAGCCACAGATACAGTTTATGTCTCTACATTTCCTAAGTGAATTGGGTGTGACTCCTATCAACAGAATCCTTTTTTTCTTTCAGCTACAGCTGGGGACATTAGCAGGCTGGCTTCAAGTCCTCAGAAGGTAGTAGTAGTCTTTATGGAAATTTTAGCTACACTGGTACAGGTATAGACAGAGTTAAATCCTCATTATTGAGGGGAAATGAATAAGGGAAAATAAATGAACATTACATCTAGCGCACCCCCAGCAGCCTTCACAGCCTACAGCTCCATTTAAAATTATCTTGTCACCTATTTTTGTGGGACTGGTGTCTTGTTCTGTGACCTCTGCCTGCCTAGTCCCAGAAAGTTATTATGGACATCTATCACATAAAGATTTCTTTGCTTACCCTGTGGTGAAGTGAACATTGTCAGACAAAAATAACTCTGTCTCTGCCTAGGTTACAGTATGACACAGTTCTTTTTTGCTCACTATAGCCGAGCTTGTAGAAAACATGAAGTTTTATATTCTTAGCTTTGTTTTTTGCCTGGAACACCTTAGGAAATAAAGTATTTCATGGCCTTCTAAAAGCTGTACTCGGAATAATTGTCAGAAGTAAACTGATTGGTAATCAATATTGTCAGGAAGGCATGATTGATGCAAAGGAAGTGTATGGGTAGAGGAGTGAAATATGCCTGTTAAAGGAACTAACAGCAGCCTCCATATACAGAAATTAGTGGTAATAAATAGCAATAAAATAAAATATAAATAGATTATAAAAATTAAAGACAGGATTCTGGTGACTAATATGTGAATCTTTTTTTTTTCCCCTACTTAGCTGCTTTCTCTGCCATAAGGTACCTAAATAAGACCTAGATTGTATGAGGGAAAGGTTTCAGCTGTTGTCACTCGAGAAAAGACTAGAGGCGTCTCCACAGAAGGACAAAGTGATTGCACTGCTGGATGTTGTACCCTCTGTATTCTTGATTTCTAATTTAGTAGCGGAATGGAGTTTGTACCCTCAGCTTTTGCTTCAGGGCTGGAGATGAGCTATGTGCTAAGGAGTGAGGCTTATAAAGGCCATCATTAGTAAGTTCTCGCTACAAGACTACGTAAGTGAGAAACGGGAAAAAACATGTACCATGGTTAGCCTGTTCCGTTCAGGCAGATGGCTTTCTGCCTTTCACCGGGCCTCTAAGGAACTGTCTGCCTTTCCAGATCCCTTTGCATAAAACAGCCTTGATGTAAATCAACACCTTTTTTTTTTTTTTTAATTGGTGAAATTTGTAAGTAGCCTTTATTCAACCAGCTGTTACCCCCTGGTATTACAGCAGTGGTATAATGCAGCACACAAACCAGTTCCCTGATAGTGTCAGGAAGACTGGCAGTGTTTCAGCAAAAGTAAGGGCACTGAACCATCAGTAGGACGGCTCTCGGGAAAGAAGTTGGGGAGGGAAAGCGAAAGGAAAGAGAAGAGTGAGTCAGGGAAGGCTGAGGGACAGGGAGACTAACAGAGTGACAAGTACCTCTTCTCAGCATCAGTCTCCACTTTTGATCCTGAACTTTCCCCAAACCCTCCATATGTTTCTTAACTCCAGAAAAGCTTCAAATTGAGAGTCAAATTGCATAGATCCTAAAAATGATGTTCATTTTCAAGATGCACCAGAAAATAAGCCAAAGACAATTTTAATAGATTAAATCCTGGGGAGGGACGGTGGAGGGGGTGGGGATTGCTTAGATTTTTACTTTGGGATTTTAAACTATTCTGTGCCAGGCTAGTATATGACATCTGCTAACAAAATTGTCTTGTAAATAACCTCCAGATCTGAAAACCTAGGAAGCAAGTTCTGCAACAAAGTGACTGTAGGCCTCCACTAGTATCAACATGCAAAGTAGTCGTGGCCAGCCAGCTGTGTAATCCTCCAGGTCAGACCAGGGCTGCATCCGTCCCTTGCACTGTGCCAAGTTCATTGAGGCCTGGGCAGTAACACCTGGCTCTTGTGAGACATTCTGTCCTCACGAACTGCAAAGGTACTTTGTGAAATGTTAACCTGTGAGCTTGGGCTGTACGGCCATTCTCATTTTACAGGTGGAGAGATGGATGCAGAGAAGTGAAGTGGTTTATCAAAGGTCTTAAAGAAAGTCAGTGGCAGAGCCGAGAATGTAGTTCAAGAAGAGTAAGTCTCATGACCTTGACCTAAGCAGCAGTTTATTTGGAAGGCATCTCATTGTTCACAATCTGCAGGTTTTGTACAATAGAGATACATAATTCCAATTACAGGAAGGGAGAACAGTAATAAATCCTCAATGATGAGAATAAGGCTAAAATCACTAGTAAAACAGAGGAGGATGTTTACTGCTGACAGAGGTACAATGTTGAAGAAATTGGGAGCATGAACACTGCTGGTTCTGACTTCTGCAAACAGACTTTGTTAAACTGGCAGTTGGCACAAGGGACACTCTGCTGCATTTCCAGATATGGGCATAGTTTCCCCAGGGCTGTCTTCCATGCATTCATGTTTTAAACCATATAAACTACGACTTCCTGAAAATAAAAATAGCTTTGTTAAACTTAGACTTTCAATAAACTACGTCAGATTACATGAGGCAGGAAAAGTATTTCTTTGCATTATAAAAGTTTCTGGCTAGTAACAAGACATTTTAAGACTCAAACCATAAGTGATGTCCTGAGCCTTCTCTCATGTTTACCAGTTTAACTGTAAATAGAATGAATGCTACATCTCTCCACACTTAGCTTTCTTCTCACGCTGAAGCTTAAACCCTACATTTGAATTCTTCCACTAGACAGAGAAGTGAAACAACTTAGAGCGGTATCAGCTTTTCATATTTTCTTCTCTGTGCACAGCAGGACTTCAATCTACACGCAACTTTGTGAACAGTCTCTCTGAAGGCGGTCAAACTGTTCCCACACAAGGGGATAAAGAAGAAGAATCTGTCTTTTTCACTTGTGAGGTGGATTGCCATTCTAGAGACATCCACAGGTCACGGTTGGTGAAATTGGAGCTCTGGAGGCTGACTGCCAAGTCATGTAGGCTGGGTTTAACTGCTGAGCTACCTGCACTCCCTTCAGGTACTCAATGAGGGCAAGGAGCACAAGGTAGAGTGCTGTGATAGGCAGTGTCTTGTATGAGTAGATTTGCATTTTCAAACATGCTGAATGAATGGGACAACTTGTCTGTGTGAAGTTTGACGTGGGTATGTGAAGAGCCAAGGCCCTAATAATGTATTAGAGTTGTTGCAGTGATATTTGCAGGGAAAAATTTAAAAGGAAAGCTGAATGCTACAGAAGTCTCCTGAGATGCAAACATAAGCAACATGCTATACTGTCTTCGTGAGTTTTTTTACAGGCCTGAATCACAGGGGAATGCTTGGAGCGTATTTTGTCTGTCCATCACAATATGTGTTTCAAGAGAGTTAGGGAAGGTGGGTTTTATTCCCTTTTTGTGGTTAAAAAGTGACCCTTTGCATCATCAAAGAACAGACGTTCAGGCAGTCTAGCCCAGTCAAAAGCACAAGCCTATGAGATCATTTCCTTGCTGGAAGAGAACACTGAGGAAGGGATCACTTCTTCCATGGGTACTTTCACTCGTCCCTGCCACTAGCTCTCTTACTTTCACTTCTGCCTTGCTGCAGGAGATCTGTAACTGTTCGTAATTGCAAACCCACTTCACCATTGGCAGCAGCATGAAGAGACAACTGCAAGAGAGGAGTAGAGGAAGCAGCAGCTAAGAACACATCTTTCTGCAGCACCTTGCTGCCAGCCTGAGGAGAAACTACAGAGCTATGCACATTTTCTGCAGTAGTTATTTTATCTGGGGTAACAGAAGCAAGAAATCAGAGAAAGTGAGCTTGCAGAATTAGCAGCCTTGCAGTACTAGCATCTTGTGGCCGTATAAAGACAGCAATGTCTAAAGTTGCTTCAGTTGTTTCTCTCCACATAGCACCATTGGCAATGACTGAAGTACAAAATGAGTTACAGCAGAACCACTGATGCAAAACAGAATAAAGAAAAGCAATGGGGATGTTTTTAATGACCCATTTGTCCTGTTATACACAGTTTTCAAAAGTTCTTTTTATTATTAGTTTATATTTATACCCTGTTATTTGCAAATCCGGTCTTGCTAGTATGCACCAGTGACTCAGTTTACAAGCCACTTCTCCATTTTTTATGCCCTCATAGGAATTTATGGTTGTTGGAGCCTCCTGGAACTGGTTCTTTCTCTCTGTCAACCACGCATTCATGCACATGTATTTGTTGTAAATATTTGTTAATCCTCTGTAGAGAAGACAAGTGTAAAAATCAAACAGTCCTTGAATGGCCAGGGTCCGACAGTCGAAGTTTTGAAAAACACGGAAGAGAATCACTCTATGCCCAGCTGTTCAATTTACATCTTCTGTTGTATATCAGTGAATTTAGATGGCTGAAGGTAATTTTTAGGGCACTTCTACATTTTGAGGTCTCTGTGTCACAACAGTTTTATCTGAAACTTAAAGTATATATGAATGCAATTTTCTGTTCTGTATTGCCAGATTAGGAACCAGCAGTTCTCTTTTTTGAAAGAGTAAAATAGCAAATAATAAATATCCTATGTACTGGGTGGGATTGTAAGATGTCCTGAATATAGGTTGGGAAGCCAATGGTCCTGAGCTCTGAGCCATACTAGAAGTCACTTTCAAACTTTGATGACAGTTATGTATATAAATCCACACTTAGGCCTTATAACAGGGTGCACAGTATGTCAAGGCTGCTTGGAAGAGACAGAAAGCCTAACAAACTCTGGCCAAGTTTTGTCCATAGGTTGCTACAGTCTGCTGCATGATGTGCTTTCTCTAAATCTGGAACAGTTCATAAAGACAGTTTCTACATGAACAAGTAGCATGGTGCAGCAGCAGCAGCGCAGTAGAGCAAAGCACTCAGTGCAGAGGACCCAGTGTCTACACTACACATATTTTGCAGGTTTTGGAAGACAAATGCAGGTGTGAACTAATTGGAAATTCCTGAATCCTCAGAACTTTAAAGGAAAAATTATTATAAGCAACAGAAACAACTGGAAAAAAGAAACAGCCAGTTAATACGCCTGTGGCCAAATTTTTTTTTTTTCTTTTCTTTTTTTCCCTTTGGATTATAGTTCTGCATGAACTGAGCACCAGCAAAGGCATTTTTTTCAGAGTCAAATTGGTTGAAACAGACCATTTGGATAAAATCCTGGGGAGAAAGATTTGTCTTTCAGTGGGTATCCTGGAACTGTCAGAGTCATACCAAGTCCACCCATCTGGTCATTTAACCATCTGCACCGCCTTCTTCACGATTGTGTCTTACTTTTACTTGCTCCATCTTGTTCTTCATCTTGACTGTGAGCTCCTCAAGGCAGGATCTATTTCTACATATGTCAGAACTTTCTTGTTTTGGTTTTAAGTATGGTGTAGTGGGGCATTTGGATGCTGGCCCAAGGCAAACAGTAATAAACAACAAAACTAGCAGTAATCATATTTAATATCCTGAGCTTTCATTACATTTTCAGTCTGCTCCTGCTCCTGTTTTCAAAGCAGGTGAACCCTTTGAGAAGTGAATGAATACATAGCCATTTCCTGCTTCTGTAGATTCAGTTTGTTGTGCTTGTAAAAATTGTATGTGCAGCAGTCATATGTGGGTGAGCTCCAAATAGACAGAAAAGTCAGAGAAACTGATATCTTATTCAGGCACATACATATCAGTGGTTATAAAATGCGAACTGAAGCTTGACAGTGGTGCAATTTTCTAAAGTTAGTATGGCACAAATAGGCTGTGTCTTCACTGTGAGGCAATTGTGTTTTGTGGCACATCCCATGTTCTGGTCCACCAACATGCTGAGCACAGGACCTGCTGGAGCACATTGCAAGTCCTCAGTGGGCTGCTGATCCTGGTTAGATCTGTATAAGCAGCAAGGTACAGCTGGGAACAAGAGGCAGGTGCCTTGTGCTCCCGTATCCCTAGCTGTATCCCAGCTCTGTCCTGGTGTAAATGTGCACTTCTAGACTGAGATGCTGGAAAGACAATCACAACCCAAATAATAATGTGTGGTGAAATGTGTGTAACTGATGATGGCAGGCAAACATGAAATTCTCATCAAAATGAGACACTTTCTGAAACAGAACCTGGCCTGTTCCTGGGTTATAAATTTGCGTGTGTGGAACAACTCTTTGATAGAGAGGGAGTTTTGGGGAGGGAGAGAGGAATTTTGTAGCTTCAAGAGGAGAGTTTGGGGAGAGAGAGAGAGAGAGAGTGTGCAGGAAGAGGAAATGAGTAAAGGAAGACCAGAACATATTTAATTGTTCTGTTCCCACACTAGATTGTCTGGACATAATAAGTGGAACGTGAACCCCATGTCTCTAATTTGATACTTTCAAAGTCCCTTATTCTCTTTTTGCCCAAGGCAGACATCAATTCTCTTATTAAAGTTCCTCTAAAACTAAGCTTAATCCAGCTTCCATTGAAGTCAGTGGGAATTTTAAAATTTATTTCACTGGGAACAGAAATAGGCCTCCAGGGTACATCCTTGCATTATTATTTATTTCTTTTTTTGTCAGATTATGTCATCATAAGTACCTCTGCATTCTTGAGGAAGTGGTGTGGGAGATAGGTAAAGAGATCCCTCACTTTATTTAAAACTCAGAATGGGTTAGGGAAAAAACCCGGAAGACCACTCCAAATCTGTCTTACGACCCAAATGAGTTTGTACATTTTTTGTTTAAACCTCTGTTAACACATGCCTACATACTAAATCCAGTTTGCCACTACAAATATCTTACAGATGAAGTACCTTAGAATACCAATCTGTAAACTTTTGCTAGAGGCTACCAAAAGACCTTTGTGAAAAATTTCCAGCCGTTCCTGAGTGGTGGGAATCTGCTCATGCAACATTACAGCAAAGCTCAGACAGAGATATGGAACAGGTTTAAGCAGTACTGGTTGCCAGCTGCATGTCTTTGCTGTTGTTCTCGCTTCTCAACATTGCTGAAGTTGCCCCAGTGCTGGCAATGTGTAGGTTAAAAAAAAATACCTTTAAACAAAAACTTGGTGCTTGAATGGATTTAAAAGTTTTTTAAATGTGATCCCACATTGCAGAGGTAAATTGTGCTAGCTATTTTCCAGCAAGATGTTGGTTTAAGCCAGATCTGGCTATCAGCGCTTGAAGTGCCTTAGGGGCAGGACCTCAAAGTAGAGCTGCTATATACAACCAGATGGTGACAAAACTGTAAACATTTGGGGCAGTCGTGAAGCAGAATGTCATTCCCAGTCCTCCACACACCAAAGCAAGTCACATGCTTTTGGTGTCCTACAGACCCTCTTCTACCCAATAGAGATACCAAAATAAAGCCCACAACAACAGCCAGTGTGGTCACTGATGATACTCCCTGTTTTGAATTCCTCGCTCCCTGGATGGGGCAAAGCAGTGTGTTAACAAACAGGACGACTCAACTGGTTCCGGTTTTGTCATGGTCTCAGTGAAACAAAGTGGTAGATAACATGCTTCCAAATATGCATTTGGATCAACAGGGCTAAAATACAGAAACATAGAAGGGATGCAAACATGTGCTGGATGCAAAGCAACAAAGTGCATACTGACTTTTTGAAACTATATGTCCCTACATCCTCCAGGGCAGAATCCAATTTAGCTATCATTGCCATGTACAGCTCAGCTTTAGGTTGCTTGAAGAAAACCCTTTATAGTTTCAGTGAGATATTCAGAATAAAAATTCCTGGAGTGTTTTCCTAAATAAATAAATGAAGGGGACCCGATGAGATGCATCCCAGGGTCCTGAGGGAGTTGGCTGACATAGTTGCCAAGCCACTCTCCATCATACTTGAAAGGTCACGGCAGTCAGGTGAAGCTCCTGCTGACTGTAAGAAGGGAAACATTGTGCCCATTTTTCAAGAGAGTAGCAAGGCAGACCCTGAGAAGTACTGACCTGTCAGCCTCATCTCTGTGCCTGGGAAGATCGCAGAACAGATCCTCCTAGAAGCTGTGCTAAGGCACACAGGGGACAGGGAGGTGATTTGAGACAGCTATCATGGCTTCACCAAGGGCAAGTTCTGCCTCACCAACCTAGTGGCTTTCTATGATGGAGCGAATACATCAGCGGACAAGGGAAAAGCGACACATGTCTTCTGTCTGGATTTCTGTAAAGCCTTTGCCACAGTCCCCCACAACATCCTTCTCTCTAAATTAGGGACATAAGGAATTGAGGGGTGGACCATTCGGTGGATAAGAAAGTGGTTGGAAAGTCGCAGCCAGTGGGTAGTGGTCAACAGCTCAATGTGCAAATGGACACCGGCGACAAGTGGTGTCCCTTAGGGGTCCGAGGTGGGACCGGTGCTGTTTACTATATTCATCAATGACATAGACAGCGAGATCGAATGCACCCTCAGGTAGTCTGCAGATGACATCGAGCGGAGCGGTGCAGTTGACATGCCGGAAGGACTAAATGCCATCCAGAGGGAACTAGACAAGCTGGAGGAGTGGGGCTGTGTGAACCTCATGAGGTTTCGCCAGGCCAAGTGCAAGGTCCTGCACCTGGGTTGGGGCAACCCTGGTACCAGTATGGGCTGGGGGATGAAGGGATTGAGAGCAGCCCTGCAGAGAAGGACTTGGGGGTCCTGATGGACGAAAAGCTGGACATGAACCAACAACATGCACTTGCAGCCCAGGTGGCCAACTATATCCTGGGCTGCATCAAGAGAAGGGTGGCCAGCAGGTGGAAGGAGGTGATTCTGCCCCTCTACTCTGCTCTGGTGAGACCCCAGCTGGAGTCCTGCATCCAGCTCTGGATGTGCCCTCAGCACAAGAAAGACATGGACCTGTTGGAGCGGGCACAGAGGAGGGCCACAAAAATGACCTGAGGGCTGGAGCACCTCTCCTAGGAGGACGGGCTGAGAGACCTGGGGTTGTTGCGCCTGGTGA
>Ga0065711_1051140_pt1 | contig 10501 bp, 11 predicted proteins | sample Hoacrofraction12_FD_59098 | JGI IMG/M metagenome (GOLD analysis project Ga0065711, IMG submission 59098) | Hoatzin crop microbial communities from Cojedes, Venezuela - Epithelial fraction 12 v2 (version 2) | ecosystem: Host-associated > Birds > Digestive system > Esophagus > Crop | place...
GGGGTTGGGTGTTTTTTTTTTCATTCCTTTCATGACTGGGTCCACAGATCTGGCTTACAGATGCTTTGGGAATTACTGAATTTCAGTAGCATGAGCAAGAGCAGAGTGCAGCCTGGTGTGACAACAATACATAAAGCATAGCTGTATAAGTGTTTCAGCGCAGGGAACCCCCTGTTTTTAATGTTGTACTGAAATGTTTACAGTATCTTAGTCTTTGACCATGCAGAACAAGTAGGAGAATACTGACAGCACTACGAAAACACAGCAGGGAGTAAACAGAGTTAAATCCTGAGACACTGAAGCCAGCAGGAAATATCTGAGGGAGCTGGACTGGACCCTTGTGTGCTACCTCTTTACAGACATTTTAAAGACATATATACTGCTTTTCTATTGTACCCCAGAGCACAGCACTGCTGTACCTGAAAGCCTGCAGTTTCAAAGAGAACAAAGAGCAGAAATCTCCACCTCTCCTCTTTCCCTCATGAAAAAAACTCTTTCATTTTCACTGTGAATTTCAGCCGGTCCCCCCTGAGCTGAGTCTCTCTGAGCCCAGGCGAGCGCCGGTGGCAGTGGGAAGCAGCATGCTTCTACAGCCAGCAAGGCAGGGGCAGAAAATGGCACCACCACCCTCCTTCGGCAGCATCCAGCCCCTAAACCAGCGAGCTGTATCATCCCTGCACTCCAAACATCTCAGTGCTCAAGACTCCTGGCACTGGGTGAAATACACGAAAGTTCCATGAGAGGTTCCAGGTAGGACAGAAGATTGCTTGGAGCAGCCTCTGTGAGCAGAAGGATCCACTGGATAACACCAGTCTCACTGCTGTACACAGCCCCTTCTCCAGATTACAGCTCGGATGACTGGCTACATCTGGTACCTCAGGTCGAGGACTGAAAGTGGGTGAGACACAGGTAAGGAAGAAGGGAGCACTCAGCAAGGGCGGTCAAATGAGTCTGCCCAGTTGACTGGCCTGCTTTCCACCTTTAGCCCTCATGAGATAAGCAAAGATTTTCAAGGAATTCCTTAAGTAGTTTGATTGCCAAACCCATTTATATAGAATCATCATTGTCTCAAAGCACTGAAGTATATAAGAAAAATAGACTATGAGTAAAAACATAAGCAAGGGAAGAAAAGAAGCAGGAAGGGAGAGTGGAGGAATAAAAACAGCTTCTTCAGAGGAGATAAAAATAAGGAAACAAGAAGAAAGAAAAAGTCTGGATAGGCAATATATACATAGTACCTTGAACCAGTCTCTACCTGTCAAGGTCCCATACTAGAAAGATAGAATCATCTCACCTGCCTGTGACACCTACCTAATGAGGGCTGTTCTTGAGTTATTAAAATTGCCACTGAGCTTCCTGAAGAGAAACAAGCACTCCTAGGGCAAGCTTTGTCTTGTCTCAAGGAAGTTATCCAGAATATCTCAGTATTTCTTGTTTCTCTCCACCGGCTCTAAAAGGAGCCTAAACAACCAGCTCTATGTGGACGCCTACAGTGTAGACACCTAAAGCTGGCTGAGGTTGATACTACAGTAATAGCCCTCACACTCCTGCATGGTCTCTTCTGCTTCTTGATGTTCTCCGGGACTCTTGAGGACCACGTTTCTCACTTCTTAGAGAGAGGTACCCATCACAGAAAAAAGCTGTCACACTGCCAAGCCAGAGATCAGCTGAATGCTTAGGAAACCAGGACCTGGCACACCACAACATGCAAGACAAGGAGGCTTAGATGTCTCAGGGCATCACTGACATGCACTGCCAGTTTCTAGCCATAAAGCCAATGCCTGGCCAAGCAGCAACTGGTGTATTCCTCCCACCGTGAAGACTTTGATAAATCTTATAGAAATAGCAATTATGTACACTTCAAATTTGTCAGATACAACTGCCTGTGTTAATCCGTCCTTCACAGGCTGGGTTCAGCTCTTGTGTAAATCCGCTGAAGTCAGGGAGAAGTCGTAACAGGAACAGAGCACAAGTCCTACTAGAATGACAATAGCAGGCATATTCAGGAGCATACTAATTCAGTTCACTAAATTGGGCACTTTCCCACTTTATCTAAATAATTGCAGTGAAAGACATTTATAGAACGAAAAGTTTGGAACAAAGTTTGATTTAAATAAAACTGAATGAAATAAAAAGGTACATTTTCAGCTGGCAGAAAGAAATAGCCTATATTTGGATTTTGGTCAGAAATTCAAGGACTGTTTTTATCGCCTCTAAATATGGCAGCAGAATTCTGAGGTCCCTGATACTGGAAATGATTCTGGAGACACATCCTCTTTGGAAGAAGATTAGGGTAATTTTCCACAGATTTATGTTTATTAATAGAGGGGGGAAGAAAGATTTAACTGTCTCAGAATTGATGGAACCTTGTAAAAGCCTCAGTGCCAGGAAAAGCTTCTGTCCAGAGCTTGTACTTGCTGCTCTACCAGTCATTTTGCATCAAAGCATTGCTGCTGTCAGTCATCCACCTCTTCACCCTAAGAGAAGTGGAGAAGTTGTCAGGAATTCTCGACCCACCAGAGAATGCACTCTTGAATCTGTTTTCAGGCAGGTATTTCAGTAAAATGACTCGTATTGGGTTCAATTCACACTGATGAGCTAGGCCATGAACGGTGATGGTCCCAGTTTACATCCATGATGGCCTTCCAAAGGGTGCTAGCAGAATCTGTAGACCCTTGCTGAAGAATGCTCAGCTATTTCCCTTGCTTTTTGGATTGCTGGATTGCAGTATTTTTGGATGGATTTGGGCCAAAAGCCAAGTGACCTTGAGCTCACCGTGTTCTGCCAGCTGCTCTATGATGCTGTCCGCCTGCTTCTCACCTCCCTCCCGCTCTCACCTGCAGAGCGCAGGGGTGTCAGCTCATCCACACTGGACAACTTCCCTTGCCCCCTTCTCTACCCAGCAGAGAACTCTCTTCAGGTAGACAAGGCCGCACTTCTCAAACTCACTGGCTTTAGTGGATAACTTCAGGTTTTACTCGCATAACAGACAGAGTGGGGATGTGCAGTGAGGACCACTGACGTACTCGCGGGGAGCTCTAGGGTGACGTAGCTCATTTAACACTTCTGTACAAATCTTGTGCCCTCCACAATGCCTCTGACCTGCATCAGTTCAGCAGGAGACATTTGCCAGGGATGGAGAAGCAGTGAAAACGGGAACATTGCCATGATCCAGAGGAGTAACTGCAGCTCTTCTAGGCACACTTGAGTGACCTTCAGCTGCCAGCTCTGGTGCTGACAGCAAGCATTTCTGCGCAGACTGTTCAAACCTGCCCAGGACCCTGGGTGAGCGCTTGGCTGCAGATGTCCTCAACGTCACGGCTCCCTTGTTATCTGTACCCGAGCCAGGAAATTTCAGGTGAGCTCAGGATGGAAAGGCAAGCCACAGTCTGCCCCTTGAACTGCACAACAGCGAAGGTGTCAGCTGAAGTGCTGAGTACATGGGACCTCTTGGTACTTTGGAAATGCAAGTGCAGTTGTTGGCATGCTGGATGGAAGGGATGTAAACAGACTACACATCCACCCTGAAAACCTCCTGTATATCTACACATGCACCAGTCTCCCCGTGAAACAGCATCGGGTTAACGACATGCATTCAGAGGCTTTTAGACCTTGCAATCCTACTGGAAGAGGAAAGCTGAAAGCAGGGCACTTATATATAATGAAGGCATTTACAGAAGCAAGACTCTTTTATCTCTTTACCATGTGGTACTGAACAGAGTATTCTGTAAGCATGTGCATCCAATAATTGTGAAAAATGTATCTGCACTATCTTTGCTAAATATCTCACTAATGCAAAAGAAAGACTAAAGGTCATCTGTCAAACGTAGTTGTGAGGCAGGAAAAAAATCTCTCATGTTGGATATCTTGAAACCTTTAGGCTCATGATATTTTTGTTGAAGAGAGAGAATGTGATCAATGAATCATTAGGAGACCTGTGCCTGATAATAGAGGTCAAGTGTGCCTTTTGATGATGAGTTTAAGATGCATTTATTAACCTGTCTCAAGATGGTTGATTGCTTTCTAATGTGATGAGACGCTTTCCAGCACTTGAATTTTAAATATTTAGAGATCTTCATTGTCAAATGCTTCTCAACAATGCCTCACAATAAATGAATTATTATGCAAATGAAACTGTAGGTAGTTTTTAATAAAATCAGAGAGATTTCAGTATTCTGTAATGACTAGCTGTGTTTTATAAAGTACTTGCTAAAATAAGGGTAAGTAACAGGAAGGCACCTGGAAATGAATGAGGAACTAGGTGGATCTCATTTTCTTTTCACACTAAGTTTCTGAGTATGTAAATACACTAATTTATAATTCTAACTGCCTCCAGTTAAATTCTGGCTCATTATAACAGTGCATATGTGAGAAGAAATTAATTCATCTATGCTCAGGTCCTAAGGACCAAAGCCATTTTCAGCCTTTATGCTTTCTGATACAAAATCTATTTTGCATCTTGTTGGCTATATAGATTACATTCACATTCGCTTCACAATTCTGTTACACAGTTAGAGCAGTGCAAAGTGATGTCTAACTAAATGAGAGTCAGGCCATTATGCATAAATTTTTCACTCCTGTTTCAGGATCCCAATTCCCATTTCATTTACACCAAAGTGCGTCACGTTTAAATCCATTTAAATCCACCGGACTGTACAAATAGGAAAACAGAGTAAGGAAGGTCTTAACTAGAGAAGATGAACAGCAGTGTTTCATCTTGAAATGGCTACATGCTTTGTAGAGTTAGAATATAAAGGATTTTGTTCATGCACTCTTTTTAAGACTATGACAGCTTAGGCTGCCTTCTTGAAAGACAGTTCCAGTATCAGTTCTGAATTTATAAAAAGGAGCAGAGCACAGTTCTTCATTAGGTCCCACCAGTCCCAACTATTCATGGTAGATTGGTTTCCTGTACCCTGTTTTCACCTGGTGATATGATAGAAGATAAATTATTAAGTCACTAATTAGGCTGGTAGCTGTTCAAATTCACGTAACTTGGCTTTATTGTACAGCTACGTGACATAACGCTCAATTGTCTCATCTGCCATCTGCTTTGGTGTCAAGATGTGCTTTTTCCCAAGTGACATTCTGTTGTCGATTGCAGCTTTCTTGACATTTCTAAATGTCTAAGTTTGTGGTCTACTTTGTGTTTCCACAAGCAAGTGTTGTTGATCACCACCAGTACTACGGGACTTGCTGTTCATGGCAGCGGGAGGGATCGCTCACCCTGCCACTTCTAGACAGCACTCTAGAAAATTCTGAAGATTTGCAGTCATTTCTCCCAATTCCCTGCCAGTTTCACTTCTGAGTGAAGGATTCAGATGGCTTCACTTGCTCTATTTGCTATTCTGCTCTTCACTTGCTCTACACGTTCAATATTCTTCTGATACTACACACTAGTATGACATCAGAAAAACTAACATTGGTCACAAGGCACTAGTCATCTCATACAGGTCAGGACTGCACAGAGTTAGTATGTTATCGCGATGCTCTGCTTACTGTTCCCAAATTAATTTAACTTGGACTGGCCGTGTACTGTACCCTATTATACTGCGTGCCATATTGTATTCTGTAAGGGGGAACCTGCCATTAGGCAGCAGTTGTGCACAAAACGATGTTATACAGGCTCATGAGCTGAATACGAACCAACAGTGTGTGACGCTGGGAAAAAAAAAAAAAAAGCTAGTTTTATTTTCTGGGGTACTGACAGGAAGGCCATTTGCAAGACCTGGGAACTATATGTTACTGATTTTCCTTTGGGGTATCAAAGCCTAAGAAAGATCTAGGCATATCTGAAAGCTTTCAGGGGACAGCCACAAGAAAGTCTGGAGAACCAAAAACAGCCAGGGATGGGTTAGAGGCACAATTGTCACCAGTGCAATTTCTGGAGGTCGTTCCCATTTGCAGTGCTGTGAGTGTGTGATTTCTGAATTCTTGACTTAATCCTTCCAGCACACAAACACCAATGTGTTCTTCTGAGGAAACTTTTAAAGATCCCAGGCAACTGTGGGGAATAGATAGAAAAATCTGCCTTGCTGAGGGCTCATTCACAGTGCCTATGTGGGTATGTAAAACAAGTTACAAGGGTGCTTAAAATTGTCTGAGTATCTGGAAGATTTTTTTTCCCCTTACATACCCTTTTCAATGGCTTAGCCTAATTGTACCCTCTGAAGGTACCTAACTGCTTCTTGCAGATACTCAGACTATTATTAACATCCTTGTATCTAACTCACTGTGCCCTAAGTGTACCCCCAGAAACAACGAACACAGAGCAACTCTTTGGCCCAATGCCGTAAAGCTGTGGCCCTCTAATTGGTCCCACCGACAGTCTGTGCCCAAAAGCAGGCTCGGATAGGTGGCAAAGCTGATGTAACCCAAGGCAATGCCAAGTCACACCTGTCAAGGGTCAGGCTGTAGACCTGTATTGTACCAATGAGAGAATTTGGTTTGTAAAAGCTTTCAGGATCAGGCCCTGCATAGCTTTCATAATGCATTTAAATAACTTCTCTTAGACACTGCAAAAAAGTAGTTTGTCCTGTACAGATAAAGGTCACAATAGCACTTACATTTCAACAAGAGGTAATTAACATATTATTTGGCCTTTCATTTGTCAGTTCTTATAAAGTTATGTACATGGCCAGCAGTGACACAAGGACTCTGTTGTACTAATGTTAGCAGAGAAAAATTTCATGAAGAGATACCAGAAGTTGCACAGAGAGGTTATTAAGTAACACAGAAGGTATTTGCACACTTCCGCTTTTTTGCTTTAAGATTCACACTGAGAATGAATACACAAAGGTTCTTTGTGGGGCACTTGCCATAAGACATATACACTTACACAAAACACACATCCAACAATCTATGTTTAATTGGCACATACGCTCCTTCATATTGATACCAGAGTGAGAATGCAGGACCTTCTGATTTTTCGCTCAGTGAGATACACTCTCAGAGGATCTTGCATTCAAAACCTGCAGTTAAATACACACCTCGCTTCAAACCCTGAAATCAACTGGACTCTTAGAATCATAGAATGGTTTCGGTTGGAAGGGACCTTAAAGATCACCTCATTCCAACCCCCCTGCCACGGGCAGGGACACCTTCCGCTAGACCAGGGTGCTCAAAGCCCCATCCAACCTGTCCTTGAGCACTTCCAGGGAGGGGGCTGCCACAACTTCCCTGGGCAACCTGTTCCTGTGCCTCATCACACTCATAGTAAAGAATTTCTTCCTTATATCCAGTCTGAATCTACGCTCCTTCAGCTTGAAGCCATTACGCCTTGTCCTATCACTACACGCCCTTGTAAAAAGTCCCTCTCCAGCTTTCCAGTAGACCTCCTTCAGGTACTGGAAGGCTGCTGTAAGGTCTCCCCGCAGCCTTCTCTTCTCCAGGCTGACCAACCCCAACTCTCTCAGCCTGTCCTCACAGGAGAGGTGTTCCAGCCCTCTAATCATTTTTGTGGCCCTCCTCTGGACCTGCTCCAACAGGTCCATGTCTTTCCTGTGCTGAGGGCTCCAGAGCTGGACACAGGACTCCAAGTGGGTTTTCACCAGAGTAAAGAAGAGGGGCAGAATCCCCTCCCTCAACCTGCTGGCCACGCTTGTCTTGATGCAGCCCAGGATACGGTTGGCCTTCTGGGCTAAGTACATACTGCCAAGTCATGTTGAGCTTCTCTTCAACCAACACCCCCAAGTCCTTCTCCTCAGGGCTGCTCTCAATCCATTCTCCACCCAGCCTGTCTTTGTGCTTGGGACTTCCCTGACCCACGTTCAGGACCTTGCACTTGGCCTTGTTGAACTTCATGAGGGTCACACAGGCCCACCTCTCAAGCATGTCAAGGTCCCTCTAGCTGGCTTCCCTTCCCTCCAGCATGTTGACCGCATCACACAGCTTGGTGTCATCAGCAAACTTGCTGAGGGTGCACTCAATCCCACCGTCCATGTCACCAACAAGGAGGTTCAACAGTGCTGGTCCCAATACTGACCCCTGAAGAATGCCACTTGTCACTGGTCTCCACTTGGACACAGAGCCCTTGACCACAATTCTTTGAGTGCAACCATTCAGTCAATTCCTCATCCACCGAGTCGTCCATCCATCAAATCCATGTCTCTCCAATTTAGAGACAAGGATGCCATGCAGGATTGTGTCAAATGCTTTGCTCAAGTCCAGGTAGATGACATCAGTTCCTCTTCCCTTATCCACCAAATTCATTAGACACAATTTGCAATTAGTGAAGCCATGACGGCTGTCACCAATCACCTCCTTATTTTTCTTGTGCTCTTCATGTGCCCAAATACCTCCCTGAATCAGGCTGCAAACAACAGGAGTTTTCCCACCTAGTTTAGCTAAAGATAAAGCTGAAAGATGAAGCAAGGTAGCAGCCGACAAATTTTGGTTTGTCTGAACAGCTTCATCTAGCATTAGCTCTCATTATCTTGGCAAGCCCCACTCACTGCCCACAGCACATGGAAAACCTGGCTAAACTTTCCCATTCTCTACCCTGACACAAATAGTAATGTAGTGGCATGATTTTAGTGCTGCTACAGCAAAAGTTTGCCAAGGATTTAAAGTTAAAATGTGTCTTCTGGACTCTGAAAGCTCTATCATCCCATTCATTTTTAGACAGACTCATAATCTGAAAGCAACTTTTCCTTAAAAATTGTCGTGCTATCACCCTGAAAGACAGCAGAACGAAGAAGTATTTCAAGTAATTTTGGGAAATTGTACATCTGGGCATTTTGCACAGAGTAAGTTTGCAGCAATCTGTTGAATTTTCCAAAATTATAATGAAACCAACTCAGAATCATAGCCTGTGTCCTGTTTGCTCACATCTAAGCACAGCTGTATACAAAAAAATCGGTGGGTTTCTGAAAGGAAGGGATGAAATCTCTAGTTCATAAGGTTCTTAAATTCATGTTTAATTTTATCTGCCTGGGTTTAAACTTCAAAATCCAAACAAAGGAAAACACAGGTGGTTAGCTTGCGAAACAAATGTACCTAACTGAAGGTAGGTAGGAAGACAGATTTACAAGCATATTTTATTTTTATATGTATGTAATTTCAAACTTGTGTAATTTACATGGAAAATGCAAACTCAGACGTGACAGTATAAAAGTAAGATTAATTTTTTTTCAAAGGACAGCAACCAACACTGCAGCCAAAGTGCATTTTTCCTATATGTAAAACAAAGATCTCATGCCATGTTGAAGACCACTGCTGAATCCATCGAGTTGATGAACACAAATCTTTGAACGTCCAAGCCAAAATGAGCCCTTTTAGCAAATAATATGTTTGATAGTATCCATTTACATTTCTTTTTGTTCAGTTTGAGTTTAGAAGGTTTATTTAGAAGACATAGGCTTAGTGTCAGATGTTTCCATCATAATAACTCATAGCCTGAACAAAAGCATCTCCCAAGATCTGTGAATATGCTCAGTCCAGCACTAAACCATCTACAGTTTTTTTTTCCTTTCTCTAATCAGCAACAACATAATGAGAATACGCTTTATCTAGAGCTGTTTTGCACAGCTTGAGTAAACTGGAGTGAAGGAAAAGCTGCAATCATTCAAACCATTCATTTAAAGAGATGTTGCTCTCCTCCTTCTTCCCTACTGATCCTCTAAAACTCATTTACGAAGTATTTTTCCACTTAGCTTTCCTCTTCTTTCCTCTACTCTCTCCAATTGTGGACCTCTGTATTTTCATTGATGTAGGACACAAAGCCCAGGAAAGGCCTCACCAAGTGAGTGAAAAGCAATTGCTTTCCAATACGTAACACTGCCCACACCAAATGTACAGCTGGGATTTTCCATGACCCTCTAATTGAGTGGTAACATCAATAAGGGTTGAGTCATAAGCTTAATTCACAGCTCATCTATTTCTCAAACTAACCATCAACTATTTCTCAAACTTACCACCATCTGTTTCTCCCACTTGCCACACCATTCAAACTTATTGCACCATTTATATCAGTGCATAGGAAAGTTTAGCCTGGCTTTCTCACACAATTTAGTGGGTATTTTTCCGGGTCCCAGGAGTGCTCTGTAGACCTGCACAAGAAACGCACACTGTAACACACCTCAGCACAGCACACAGCTCTCCTGTCCTGTCCTGTCCTGTCCTGTCCACTTTATGGGGAGGAACAACCCCATGCAGCAGTACAGGCTTGGGGTGGACCTGCTGGAGAGCAGCTGTGCGGAGAGGGACCTGGGTGTGCTGGTGTACAACAGGTTAACCATGAGCCAGCAGTGTGCCCTGGCTGCCAAGAAGGGCAATGGCATTCTGGGGTGCATTAGGAGGAGTGTGGCCAGCAGGTCGAGGGAGGTTCTCCTCCCCCTCTACTCTGCCCTAGTGAGGCCTCGTCTGGAGTACTCTGTCCATTTCTGGGCTCCCCAGTTCAAGAAAGATGAGGAGCTACTGGAGAGAGTCCAGCAGAGGACTACAAGGATGGTGAGGGGACTGGAACATCTCTCCTACGAGGAGAGGCTGAGGGAGCTGGACT
>Ga0065711_1051141_pt1 | contig 10501 bp, 12 predicted proteins | sample Hoacrofraction12_FD_59098 | JGI IMG/M metagenome (GOLD analysis project Ga0065711, IMG submission 59098) | Hoatzin crop microbial communities from Cojedes, Venezuela - Epithelial fraction 12 v2 (version 2) | ecosystem: Host-associated > Birds > Digestive system > Esophagus > Crop | place...
GGGCAGCCTGGGCCAGGGCCCCGTCACCCTCAGAGGGAAGAAGTTCTTCCTCGTGTTCAGCTGGAACTTCCTCTGCTTCAGTTTGTGCCCGTTGCCCCTTGTCCTGTCACTGGGCACCACTGAAAAGAGTCTGACCCCCGTCCTCCTGACCCCCACCCTGCAGATATTTAGAGGCATTTCTAAGGTCCCCTCTCAGCCTTCTCTTCTCCAGGCTGAACAAGCCCAGCTCCCTCAGCCTTTGCTCCTAGGAGAGATGCTCCAGTCCCCTCCTCATCCTTGTAGCCCTGTAATACCGAACTCCCATGGACCGTGCAGAATTGCAAGGAACAGTCATACAAAAACTGCTGAGACTGAGAAAACCTCAACACCTTAGTTACACCAGCAGCACCATCAAAGGCAAAACCCGTGGCAGCCTCACATCCAGGTCACCGGAGGCTTGAGCCTGCCTGCTCGGTGCAGGAGCCGAGGAGCAGCCGTGGACCCCACGTCCCCTCTCCCCACATCTCCCAACCTGGAGAGAGCCAAGCCCCCAAACCCAGCGCTTTCCTCCCTTTCATCACCCCCAGCATCCATTTCTCAGTCCCTGACGTAGGGTGCTAACGGGGGACGGTGTCGGGGCGAAGCGGAGCCGTGCAGCCAGCCCCGCTCTCCTAATCCCCGTTACCTGCATGACCGGGAGCGGGTCGGGGTGCCTCGTTCTTCATCGGCTCAGGCGGATCGACCGCCGCTGTCACGGCCATTGCGCCCGGGCTTTGGGGCCGTGCTCCGCGTCGGTACACCCCGTGCCGCGCGCAGGGACGGCTGCCGCTCTGCCGGGCTCCTCTTTCCTTCTCCGATTACCCGGAGCCGTGTGGGTGTGTTTGTGCCACATCTGCCAGGCGAACCCAAGCGGGTTATTCCAAGACGCTGATCGGCATCCGAGCACAGAAACGAGCTGCTTCGTCCAGAGAGCTCACGACCCGTTTCCTTAGCGCGGGTCGGTTTGCTCCGACCCGGAGCAGCCCCTGAGCTGTGCTGAGCCTGATTAACCTTAGACAGAGGGAGCTGGCAGGGAGAGCACCGGAGGCCTGGGCTCTAGTTCCAGCCTCGCTGCAAGGTTTCCAGGAAAAGGAGCGGGGCTGTGATCCTCTCCCAGCCCACGGCTTCTCCAGCTCCCAGCGGCGACGTGCCTCCCTCCATCCCCATCGCTGCCCGCGGCGCGGGGCCAGCACCGGCGGCTGCGCTTCCACCCAGTCAGCGAGCAGAAAGGAGAGCAGATAGCTTCAGAATTGTTTTTAATCATAAACTCTTCTGGCTTATTTTAACGAAGGTTTGAAGAGGAGGTTGTAGGCGGAGCTCCGACAGCCACCAAGGATCATGTTCCGCCCAGAGAGATTTTAACTTTTTTTCTTCTCATGAGCTGGCAATGATTTTTCTTTCAAGACTTCCACAATCTGTCTCCATATGCCAGTGTGTTCGCAGCAGTGACGTTGCAAGCTGCAGTGAGACAAGAGCAGGGTAGGAAGATCCCCAAACACCACGCAAGGTGGGAAATGCCACGGCTAAGGCACCTCTGCTAGCACCCCTCCAGTCACCCCGCAGGGCAAGGAGCAGCAGAAAGCTCCCAGGTATTCTGCGTGACGTTGATTCCCCTGGCTCTGCAGGTTTTCTTTTCTATCCCTGCAAATATTTTTCTCCCAAGAGAATCAAGGAGAATGGCAGAAGCGCAACCCAGGACCGGCTCTGCAACGTGTGCCACGCGCACAGCAAAACATTTTCCGAAGCTCTAATCCTGATCAGTGCATTCAAAGTGCGGGGGGAAAATAATCCAGAGACTCCGGACAGTAACTGCAGTCACCTGGGGAGCAGGGTGAAAGGGAATGTTTGAAACCCAAGGAATTTTCTCTGGACTCCAGGCCAGACCGCAGGTTTTTTAAACAACAGGTACCAAACTGCGAGCATAGGCTTGTGTCACCTTAAGGTTGACCCAAGTGATGTAAAACCCAGCAGGCTCCATCTGGGGGGTCTGCGGGAGGTTTTTCTGGTTACGTGGCTTAGCCTCACTGCCTGGGGTTAGTCGTGCCCCAGACAAGACCTAGAGGAGTCCATTGCTGAGGCAAAGCACAGGTCAGCCTGGACCACTGCTGTAGGGAGGTAAGTCCTCCTCACCTCCCAGGCTTGGGTGCAAACACCTCCTCCAACCCCACCACAGCCGTAAATCTGGGATGTGCTCTCGCCTCTCCCCCAGGCGTGCTTAGGGGAGGAACAAGGGAGCCAGACCAGGAGGACAGAGCCTTGCTCGGGGCCGTGCACCCAGGGGACAGCCGGGCTCTGCGAGCCCCAGGAGGTGCCGGGGTCGGGGGGCAGTGAACAACCCTGAAGAACGGCGGATTTTCCAGCAGGAATATGAGCACATTTGTGATGGACACTGATCCCCACACCGACACTGCATGGTGCTGGGAAACCGTGTTAACCCTCCTGATGGGGAGGAAACCATTCCCATTCCTCGCGCGTGCCGTATGCTGGTACCTTCCCAGGCCCTCACCACTGCTTGTGCTGAGATTAACAGCACTTTCCCTAGGGAGAACACCTCAAGATGTCCATTTGCCCCAAGAAAACAATCCAGGATGTCAAAAGGGCATCTGTTTTTGTAATTTGGCATCTCTCTTGTAGTCTCCTGCTCCACCGTTACTGACCTGTTCAGTGTGTCATCCTGGAGGTCCAGTAAAGGCAAACACAGATCAATAAATGGGATGGTGAAACAAAAACCCTCCATAATCATAATGTCAGAGCGGCACAGAGCTTTTTTGATGTCATCCAGTAGCCCACCGAAATCTTCACCTTGAGTGATTTTGTGCTGTGAAAAAGAGCAAGCCCAGGAAGAAAACACTGTTAGCATGGAGGAGGTGACGCTTGGGACTCCCACGCCGCAGACCACCCCATGGGCTTTGCACCAGCTGAGGGCTGGAAATGCGGTCGCCTGTGACCCCCATCCCCTGTGCACTGTGGAGCAGGCAGGCGTGCCCGGTGGTGTGAGAGCTGACGGCGCTGATGGGGTGGGGATGCCTGGTCCAAGGGAGGTGGCCCAGGGTCTTCCAGCGCCCACCCAGGCAGGTCCTACAGCTCTGCAGGGACCCCCACCCCTGCCCTTGGGGTTGGACCCAAACCACTGACGCAAACCGGTCGCTCAGTCTAGTGCTGGAACCAGTGACTTTCTGGCCCAAAGGCAAGAACACTCTCAACCAAGCCACTGTGAAGTGAATATTTTTAAATTACATTTGCTAAAAGCAAGAATGAGCAAAAGAGTTGGGGGAAACAGGGAGCTGCATCGCTCTGATCATTCACGTTTCAGCGACAGCTTTACCGCATTTATTCCAAGCCAGCTTTGCAGCAGCCCTTTACCCCACGGCGCGCAGCTCTCCTACGGACGTGGCAGCACGAGCTTCCAGGCCGTGGTGGCATTTTGGAGACGTCACATCAGCGGGCTGCGAGAGCACGGAAAGGAGCAGGACCTCCCTCGGGCGCTCGCAGAAAGCGAGTCCAAGGCGCTTCCAGACAGGGCTCTTGGCTTGACGTGACCTAAAAGGATTTCTTTTTAAACTTCTCTTTGAAGTTAAACAAACTCAGACAAAACACATCAAAACTGAGTTTTTCTCCACCTTTATAATACTTTAACTGCTGTGTGCAGTCATAATACTTCTAGCTGCACATGTGACGAGCCTACCAAACAGGCACATAGGATCTGCAGCCTGGATTATTAGAAAAATGGGCAAGGAAAGAACAGGAATTTTTTCCTCCACGGAAAGCAGTTCATCCACATCTCGCTCTGTTAAACAGCATCTGACGCTTGCAGACAGCGCTACCCGCCCACAGCTGACCACAGCCCACCTGCTCCAGTGGGATTTGGGTGCTCACGTTCTTCTCCTGCTTCTCCAGGATCTTCTGTTTCATGGCCCAAACAGAAGCCACCTTCGTCCTGTTCGTACTTCTGAGTCACGTCCTGCCAACGCCAGACCGCAGGGATGCGAGTGAGTCCCCGAGCACCGCTCGCAGCCGGTGGCTCCAGAGTTCGGTCAAGAAGACTTGGGCTTCACAAAGCCCCTGGTCCACCCCCAGCCCCGTGCAGCAGCGAGAGGTGTTCAGCGGGACCGTGTCGGTGCTGGCAGCCGACATTCCGGGGAGCAGATGCCTCTCGCCTGGGATTTGCCAGATTCCCCCAGCCCACCCGGCTGACCCCGGCCCGGGCTCCACGCAGGGACTCGCTGCAGAAGGGCCAGAAGCAGCTTCAAGACCGTGAGAGCAGCCCTGGGTTCAAGAGAGGCAAGAAACGAGTCGTGGCCGAGAGGACCTGGGTGCAAAGCGTGCAGCCAGGGGACCTGGGGGCTGGCTGTGCTGGAACAGCGGGAGCTTTGGGCAGCTGGGGAAAAATAGTCAAAGCAGAGGTGCAGAGATGGCCCTAAAAGAGGACCATGGGGTAAGAGGCACTTCTTCTCCTCAGGGAGTAGGGACTTCTGTATCTAGAACGTTTCTAGCTGCACCAGAAGCCAACTTCTTCAAGCAGCCAAGCTTTCCAAACTGGACAGTTTGCACACCCACAAACACCCACAGACCCTCCCGCACGCCTGCAGGCTCCACGCACCGAGCTCTCACCGCCTGGGTCTCGGCAATCGCAAGCGCAGTCACCGTACTGGCAAAGACGAAGCTGCCCAGCGAGAGGAACGCGGCGACGAACACGTGGCTGCTCGTAAACCCGCAACGACCCGTCCCGCGCCGGGAGCCTGTCCAGCCACCAACCTGCAAATGCATTTAAGCAGACCGGCGAGGTGGTTCCAAACCGCAGCGTAACTCACCAGCCGTACGACATCTCCCTCTTCTTTTTCTTTCTCTTTGAAAACTGAGCACCGTTTTGCTGTTCATCAGAGGTCCGGGTTTAAACCAGCCAGTACAGATCTCTTCGCTGTCAGCTTCAGGGGTTTTCCCCTCTGAGTTTGCAATACTGGGTAAGGAAGTTTGTCTATCAAAGCAAATGTTCCCAGGGATCTGGAAGACAAGTTCGCTGCCGAGCAGCTCACAGTTAATCACAGGGCTTCTGCAGCAGCACTTCAAAACCCGCAGCTTGTCCTTTGGCTGAGATGGATGGGAAAACGCTGCTCTACTTACGGTTACTAAACTGAAGAGCGCAAAAATTTTTCAGTGTCTCTGTTTTTGGGAGATGTCCTATGTCCATACGGGATGTCCGTACCATCCCTGTCGCACAACAGCAAGCACAAACACCAGGAGGAAGAGCAGGGTGAGGGCACACAGCGCTGCCTGCACCACCCGGCCAAGAGCCTCGGTGAAAACCTGCCCCAGGGAAAGCAAACACCTGCTGCGGAGTTGGGGGAGATGCTCAAAGGCAGGGAAGTGGGGCTGGGGACACGGGAGGTGGCAGCCTCGCCTCCCTGGGCCACCGCTGAACCAGCTCCCTTGTGTGCATCCACAGGGTTGTACTGGGAATCAAGGAGAGGGATTCAGGGAGGTTGTGGAGTCTCCTTCTCTGGAGATATTCCAGCCCCGCCTGGACGTGGTGCTGTGCAGCCTGCTCTGGGTGACCCTGCTTGGGCAGGGGGTTGGGCTGGATGACCCACAGAGGGCCCTTCCAACCCCTGCCATGCTGGGATTCTGCGATTCTGAGAGGGAAAGGCAACCACCGTGACGCCTGGGAGCACGACAAAATCCAGAGGCTGTGGCCGCGCATCAGCCTCCCGGTCTGGAAAATGGCTCTTGTCAGGCTCAGGGGTGAGCGAGTGCTGCACAGCGGCAAGACCAAGGGCTGCTTGGTCCCAGAGGCATCACACCCAGCACACAGGGGCTTCTCACTGCCTTTTGAAATACGGACAGGTTACTAACAGAGTAGTGTATTCCTGTTGGTGAAGGATACAGCTCTTCCTGAGCTTCTGCATTAATTAATTAGCTGAATAGAAATGAGCAGGGCTATTAAGCCTCGTGCCTTGGGCTCTGAGCACCAATGGGAGGTAGGAGGGTATCTCCGCTGCCCTCACTGTCCATCACCTCTCCTCCCTCCGCGGCTGCTCCGCTTGGGAAAGCCCTGTGCCAGGCCTGGGGTCACTGGGCAGGGACGTGACACTGCCTCCAAGCCCATCTCACTACTTACAAAGACCCACGTACGACACCAACGTATCCAAAAGACAGAGCCGGGAGTTGACGGGAGAGCTGGTTTGGTGACCTGAGCGTAGCGTCGGCAAGGACTTCTAGGCAAACGCAAGCTTTTCCTTTAACTCCAAATCACAGACAACTGCACGCAGTGTCCTGCGTCCATGTTCCGTTCCCCTGGAGAGCAGTGGCAGCACGGGCTGCCTGCTCCCTCGGTTACACCGTGCCCGCTACGCCAAGGTGGGCTGTACACAGCGCGCCCGTTCGAGGACTGCCCGTCCATCACCTCTGCCCGTCCACAGCATCTCAGCTTCGAGCTCCGGATGGCTGAGCTGCTCGGGTGGTACCCGCCGGAGGGGACGCTGGCGCAGAGCTCGGACAAGGGGCTCTTCCCGGTCCCCTCCGGCTCCCCCGAGCTTGCTCCGGTGGGTGAAGGGCTCCCGCAGCAGTTTCGCACCTCTTACCTGCTCCAGCTCTTCGTCCCGCGGTGAGGAAGGGCAGCATCCAGCGCAGCGACGACCCACCCAGCCGTGCTGCCTGCAGAACCATCTCCGACAGCCCAGAGGAGACCAGCCCCAAACCCACCGAGTCCGGTACAAATTCCCAGAGGAGCCGGTGGAGGGTTTTCCCACCTCCCTGCACACGCAGGTCTCTCCGGCAGGCGCAGCCCGGGATAGGGGGGGAACAAAAGCCATTCAACGCCCAAAATCAGGTGACATTTTTGCCACGTTGCGTCACGGCGTTGGGCAGGTTCGGGCCGCGGCACGCGGTCGTGAAGAAAAGCAGCCACCCAGCGCTGGGGGGACAGGAGGGCCGTAAAACGCTGCCAGCGACCGCAGCCTGGCGAGTGCCTCCCCGTGCAGGACCCTCGCCCCGCTTTCGGCTGCCACGGCTTCTCCGGCTGCTTCAGCAACCGCCGCGGAGTCCTGCGAGCTTTTATCAAGAAGGAGCTTTGTGGTCTGCAGTCTGCACAGGTAGCAAACGACATCAGAATTAATCCCAAATATATTTTTAAAAAAGCAGAAAAGTCGATATTTTCCTTTTTTTTTTTTTTTTTTAAACAGAACAACCTGGCATTTTTAAAGTTTATTTTGAAATTGAAATAAGGATGAATGGGGCCTACACTAAAACAGGGATTGCAGCTAACAGAACGTCTCTGTATGGAATACAACAAGGAAATTATTTCCTCAAGGTGGAAATTTATTGCTCCAAGGTGGAAGGCAGAGTGTTTTAAAGAGGTTTTTAATTAATAAAGGGAAACGTGCCAAGAATGTGTTGCATGTTTGAGCTCTCTGCATTAAATGCTGCTAACCTGTTGAGGGCTCATTTAGGCTTCAATTAATAAATTACAATACACACAGAGGCATAAACAGCCTCCTGCACCTTCAGCAAAATGCATTTAGATAGCCCCATCATATTTTAGAACAAATTTTAGGCAAAGAGGTGTTGTCTCTCGTGGTGCCAAGCGGCTCAGGGCACTTGTCCCTCGGGGTCAGGATGCAAAGGCCGGTCCCAAACGCCCCCGGAGCTGGAAAGCAGCGGCTTTGCAGGATATTTATAGCATCCCTGGAACAGGAAGGGACTGTGAGAGCCGAAAGAATTTTCCTCTTTGGTATTTTTTTCCCCCCAGTAATGCCATTCTAGGCGTTCTCACCCCAAGCCAGGATGCAATCTCCCAGTGGCTCAGTCCCTTAGGTGCTAAGTCCCACCGACCTCCATCAAAACCTGGGGCTGCGTGGCCCAGCTTTTCAAAGGCATTTAGGCTCTTAAACTCGCAGATTTGTGCCGAGTAGGATTTTTTTCAAAGCACCTCAACGTTTTAAGCGTCTCAAGGGGGAACGGTGCCAAACCTTATCCTATGGGTTTTCTTCCTTGTGGTCTCTAGACGAGGCATCCCCTGGCAGCGAGATACCCACAAGTGCACAGCACAAGGCTCAAACCTGCACACGCTTACTCTGATTTCAGTGTCTCCCGTTCTGCCATGTATCAGTTTGCTATCTTAAAATCAGCCAGACCAGACAGAAGCATCTGATCCTCGTGCCTAAACCATTCATTATTTCATGCGCTTCTGCATGTCCTCCCTCCTCCCAGTGACACAGAATAATTAACACATAAAAGTCTGGCGATAAGTGAAGTTTACGATCCAAACCAGAGGAACCAAGGCTCAGAAGTGAACGTTATAAGAGCCCTGTGCCCATAAACATCCCACTTCTGGTGGGCTACCCAGCCAATTAATTACACGCAGAAATGCTGGCTGAGCATTCATTGCCCACATAAGCTCCTTGCTGAAAAACAAACCTCCAGAGTCGTCAGGAGAAAACTAAGTAGGAGTTGGTGTGCTGGAGAGCAAAATACACACAGACCAAGAATAGGACGTGACCTATGTTTTATAGGGTTTTTTTTTTTTTGTCTGCTGTAGTAAAAAAGAAAAATCTCTCTTCTCCTTGGGGGAACGAGAAACAGGGGAAAAAACCAATGGTATAACCCTGGGCTTCTTAAAAAAATCAGGAAACTTTAGTTTTCGCTTTTGCTCACGAGTTACCGCAAGCATCAGCCCCTCGCGGGACAGGCAGCCCCCGACGCCTGGGTACAGCAAAGCCTCCCCGGGTTCCTGGGCTTGGGATCCCACCTCTGCGTGCCTGAGCCGGCGAGCAGGGCTTCACCCTCATCCCACCGCTGTGCTCGACGAGCTGGAGTCTGCGGAGGGTCTGGAGACCTTTGGTCATTCCCTCCAGATGGGTGCACGTGGCGGTGTCCACAGGCGGGACGTGCGGGAGGAAGGCAAGGAGGATGGTGGCATCCGTGATGTTGTAGCCGCTCTTCCAGCAGGCAATGGGATCCGTATACAGCTTCAGCAGAAGCTCGGTGGTGTAAACAGCGAAGAAGAAAGCTCCTGTGACATGGAGAGAGGAGGAGAGCCCGGGCAGCTGCCTGTGGCTGCCGGACCCAGCTCACCAAGCCAGCACTTTCCTATCAAATGCTCCCAGCAACGTCCCCCTGCCCGCGGGGAACATCTCAAGCGAGAGCCAAGCTCACCCCACCGCAGTCATCATCACGGGTGGCTGCCCAGCACGGGAGGGTCCTGACCACATCCCAGAGCACCCCATCGGCCTCTCGGAGCCGGGCGCGCGCCGCTTGCTTCCCCGTACGGAGCCTGGTCCCGCAGCCAGAGCTCTCGGAAGCCTCCGGCGCTCGTGACTGGGTTTCCTGACGTTAGCCAGGCCTGGCTATATATTACTGGGATATATAATTAAGGCTCAGAGGTTTGCGTACAGTAGCTGGCTTGTGTAAGACAAGGAAATCAAGGAGCGTGACCAAGAGGGATTTTTCAACGTGAAAATTGAGTATTAAAAGGGTGCTTAAAACCAGCTATGGCTCAAACCGCAAGGGCCGCCATGGAAAGGACCAAACAATTGCATTTTAAGAACAATAATTATCAAATAAGTGAAGCGATCTGAAACCAAAACACAGCCAGGCCCTGGGCTGGCACAGGCAATGGCACGGGGTAGGGCTGGACCCCCATCCCCTCCCCTCCCGGCCACAGCACGTGGGAGCGAGCCCGCACACCTCACCTCGGGCCAGGCACCCCAGCGCCGTCGGCAGCCGCAGCTGGTCTCCGCGGCCAGGGAGATGGCGGTGATGGAGACGAAGCTCACGAGCCCCGTGGGTTTGCGGCTGCCCGGCAGCCCGCGCAGGGAGGCACAGAGCATGGCGTCCTTCCTCCTGTCAGAACCAACGGCAGCGCTGGAGGCAGCTCTCGCAGTCCGCTTTTTTTGTTGGTTTTCTCATGACCCAGCTCAGCAGCCGGACCCGGCCGGAGATGCTGCTCCTGTCTGAGTCCCCCTTCACCAGGGCTGAACTGGACCCGAGCAGGCAGGTCCTGCAGCATGGGCATCGCCTGGGGGTAGCTCCACGCCAAAAGGGCTCTGCTCCGTGTGAACCCAAGCCGGCAGAAGGGAGCACGCCTTGCAGCAGCCTCCAGCAGACGCCGGAGCGATGTAGTAAGAACATTGGAGGTGACACGTCTGTTCTGGGAAGGGTCTGGATGCTCCTTCTGCCGCTTCCCTGATCGCTCCATGAAATAGCCGGGTGCTCCTTAGTGTCCCTGAACGACCCTCAGTGTGGGCAGGAGGCTGAAACCTGCTGTTTGATCTCACCACCTCATGAGGTCACCTTCAGAAGAATCATAGAAAGTTTTGGGTGGGAAGGGACCCCTGGAGGTCATCTAGTCCAACCCCCTGCAGCGAGCAGGGACACCGCTAACGAGATCAGGGTGCTCAGAGCCCTGTCCAACCTGGTCTTGAATGTTTCCAGGGATGGGGCCTCCACTGCCTCTCTGGGCAACCCGTTCCAGTGTTTCACCACCCTC
>Ga0065711_1051143_pt1 | contig 10500 bp, 16 predicted proteins | sample Hoacrofraction12_FD_59098 | JGI IMG/M metagenome (GOLD analysis project Ga0065711, IMG submission 59098) | Hoatzin crop microbial communities from Cojedes, Venezuela - Epithelial fraction 12 v2 (version 2) | ecosystem: Host-associated > Birds > Digestive system > Esophagus > Crop | place...
AGAGAAGGAGACTCCACAACCTCCCTGGGCAGCCTGTTCCAGGGCTCCGTCACCCTCAGAGGGAAGAAGTTCTTCCTCATGTTCAGCTGGAACTTTCTCTGCTTCAGTTTGTCACTTGCACTTGACGGGTGCCGAAACACCGCAGGTGGATGTTCCCACATGAGGCTGGTGTCCTTCCACGCCGGTGTGGCAGCAGGCTCCTGGCGTCAGGGCTGGGGTAGCTCTTCTCCCAAGCCTACGAAAGGGCCAAAAACCAGCACTGATGGCAGAGGACTCCGCTGCGGACCCTGTGGCACAGCATCTGCTCCAGCTAGGGAAGGGCTGTACTTGCAAGAAGAGCAACCTGTATGAACCTGTATTAAACGTGGCCGCTGTTACCCACCTTTGCACCTGGGACACTGCATCTGCAGCTGGCTTGGGAGCGGGTCGAATCCCCCCAGCCTGCAGGGTGCTGCTGCGGAAGGGCATCGTGGCGTTTGTAGGGCTGTGTCTGCAGAGCGCTGCCAGGGGCTTGGCCATGTGGGGCACGGGGGGAGCGGAGGAGGGTGGTGTTTAGCTGTAATGATATCGTGGAGTAGCAAGCACAACATGGACACATTGGGTACCTTGAGTGGATAAGTTGGTGTAATCTAAAATCTTGTTATCCTACAGGGAGAGATGGGCTGGTGCTTCGGCTGGGAGGAGGAGGGGGGTGGGCTGGTGCCATGCTGGGTGGGTTGGAGGGGCTGGTGTGGGCAGAGTCCATGGGATGCCAGCCCTGATCAGCTCCACCCCTGGAGCCCTCCAGACCCATGGCTGTCTGCGACAGCCTGCCCAGCCCGATTTGCAGTGAGGGGGGTGTTTGCAGAGGGAGAGGAGGAGGTTGTTAAGCCCCTGATGAAGCTGCCTTTGCTTGCAGCCGTCCTGCACAGGGCTCTCCCAGCACCCAGCAGGGCAGTGCCTTGCTGCCCAGTGCCCGCCCTGGCCCTGAGACCGCCAGGGAGCTGGCTCTGGTCCATCTTCGTGGGATGGACACTGAGATATGCAGTGTTTTGGTGCATTTTTTTAGGATGCAAAGGAAACATGCTATCCCTGAGACACTTGATGCACTTGTGAATTTTAACTTCTCACTAGCAATGTGGGGAATGAAGGACAAGGAGACTATTAAATGGAATCTGGGTGTGAGAAGGGACACAAATCAGCGGCTGGCATCACTGGGCTCTGTCTACAGTCATGGGGAGTTGCTTGGGTCAGGGCAGGGGAGCCCATGCTGGCCGGGATTACTGCAGTTTACCTCTGTGCCGTGGTGGCAAAGCACAGAGCCTCACCACCTGCCCCCCAGCCCTCACTCTGCCTTGCTCTTGCCCACCCGGGTCCTGTTTGTGGGCAGCAGTAGGGCTGGAGCAGTCTCTGTGTGCCCAAGCCGATCCCCCATGGATGAGCTCTTGGAGCCGCCGTGTCTAAACCGAGCTCCTGAACCCGAACCAAGGGATGTGCCCAGCAGTTAGAAATTAATTCCCCTCCTCGTTTGCCAGGTGCAGCCCCCTGATCCCAAGGGGTTTGTACAGGAGGCTGAGGCAGCGCAGCTGAGCTGGGCGCGAGGAGGGGGGACACGTCCCATGCGGGGCTGGGGGGTCTGCTCGGCCCAGGGAGCACCGGCCTCCTGTTCCCGGTGTGTTTATCTTTTCCAAGTTAGCTGAATGTCTGACTTTTGTTTGCAGAGCTTGAGTTCTGGGTGCAGGCAGGCTGGAATTGATTAGTTTTTGTTTTGTTTTGTTTTTTTCCCCCTGCCCTGTTGCTCGTATGGATGAGCTAGTGGTCAGATCCCTCTGGAAACACACAACTCTCTTTAAGAAACTTCAGCTGCTGCTTGTGAGGAGCTTAAAGGCATTTCTGTGGGGCAGTGGGATGGAGGGAGGGGGTGTTTACTCTTCCCCGATGTGTCCCCATGTGTGCTCGTCCCTCTCCAGGGCTGCGAGTTAATAGGGAAAAACTTGGGCTTGGAAGTCCCCAAGCCATTGCAGAGCCACCACACAGATGAGAGCTGGTGGCTCGGGGCAGGAGAAGGCAGTGACCGTGCTGCTGGGATGCTGTGGGCAGCTGGGCTTGGTGCCCAGTGCCCCCTCCCCACAGCCTGCTCCCAGACAGCCTGCATCGCTGGACTTGCACTGGGCTTTCTCCCTGTTTGTATAAACCCAGCAGAACCTGGTGGGGTGGGAGGCTGGGGGCCAGGGGCTCCCCGTCCTTGGTGGCCGGCGATGTCGCCATCGCCCGTGGTGGGTCTGGAACCCTGGGTACAGCTCTTACCCCTTGCTGAGCTCACTCAACAGCCTTGCTTCTGCTTATCTAGGATTAATGTGTAACTTAATGGTAGCTCTGCGAGTGTGGTGCTTGTGGTAAAGGGCGGTGCGAATCTGGCTTCTGATGCCAGGGCACTTTATTCTCCCCCTTCCTGTGATAAGGTTTAGGGTTTTCTCATGGCTGGCACCGGGGCAGCAGCGCGGTTGGTGAATGTTTGCTGTGGCTGGGCAGGAGGGATGAGTCGGCTGAGAGGGGGAGAGGAGAATGGTCCTGAGGGGGAAGCTGCACGGCTGTCCCCAGAGAGGGCTCTGGCGTGTGCTGAGGTCTGGTCTCAAAGTGCACGGCAGAGGTCTGCGGCGCGGGGTGATGGAGAGGGGTTTTTCCATTTTGCCTTGTTCAGAGCATCCCAAACAGACTCTCATGGCACTGCTTTTCTGCACCCAGGAAGGTGTCACGCAGGCTGTGATGTGTAGTCTCTTAGTCAAGTGCTAAATAAGTTCGTAGACAGAGGGATGAATTGTTGCCAATGAAGTCATTCCCTGCTCTGATAGTGGAATTGGTTAATTTATTTACGGCAGCTGTACTACCAGTTTGCTTGTCAGGCGGAAGAAAACCAAATAAAAAATGTTAGGAATTCCAAGGCTACATAGCTCACAACAAAGCTAATAAATGTCTTAGAGCATCAGAGTTCTTATAAAATCCCATAGGTAATGGTCTGTATGCTGGAACTTCAAAGTAGCATCCACTTTTTGATAGCTTTCTTCATCCTATAAAAACACAGCAGCTGTACTGACTGTTTGCAGCGCAGTCTTTAATTATTGCAGACAAGAACAACTCTGTAATCGTACTGCGGAGGCCAAGCTGCTGTGGGTCCTAATGGCACTGTGTGGTGGAAGTACCCTTGGCAGGGAGCTCTGAGCTGCTGCCTTTTGAAATCTGGGATGACAATAATCCCACGTGATTGAGGAATTTCAGTTTGGAGAATTTTTTAGGTGTTGAAAGGGCTGATGGGCTCTCCAGCAGACGAGCCAGGCTGATGCGTAGCGTGGAGGTGGGGCTGTGGCAGTGCTCCTTCCCTGGCTGCTGAAACGGCTGGTTTCCCAGGACCTGGTGATGTATGGAAAAGAAACCGCAGCAGGGACAGTCTTGAGGTGTTGTTACGGAGGGATCTTCCCTTCAGTGCATTCTCCATGGCTCAAATCATGCTTGCTGCAAAGCAGCCTTTGTACTTTCAGGGCTGAAGCCTTTGCAGGATGCTTTATTTTCAGCAGCAGGTACTGACTGCAATATCGCAGTGTGTGCTGCTGGCTCTGGGCTTTTTAGCCGCAGCGAGGAGTCGGAACGCCCAGCGTCAGATCAGACGAGAGCCTGCAGCTTCGGTGGGGAACGTTGCTCTGCGGGTAGGGGTAGTCATCGTGGTGCTTGGGGACTGTTGGGGTGAAGGCCATAGTGTGGGCTGAGGGTTGCACTCTGCGAGCTGCCTTGCACCTCCCGCGGGGTGGGTCGTGGTGGGTGTCCCCACCGGCACGGCACACCCTGCCCTGGTCGGGGCACGGAGCAGCCAGCAGCTTGGCGTAGGCCAGCCCACCGCAGGGGCGAAAATCTCTGCCTTGGGTTTCGGCATTCTGATGGCAAGAAGCGGGTCCCCTGGGGTGTCTGCTTCGTGGGCAGACTAGGCAGGGAGCAGGACTTTCCCCGTGCTAATTTCTTTTTTGGAGACGAAGATGTAAATAAGATCTGGACCATGCTTTAGCCATAAATGGCAGTGGAGGATGTGCTGCGGATCTTGCTGAATTGAGCGAAGAACGAATGCCATCCTGGATGCTTTAACCACAAATCCTGTGCCTGCATTTGAGCATCGCAACTGGGAGGGCGTGTTGTTTCATGCATGTTAACTGGGATGGTCCAGCCTGGTGTGAGAGGCAGGCCACGGACCAGAAGCAACATCTCGGACCCCCCTTTGGAACAGCTCAGTTGCAGCAAACATGAGGCTGGGCATGTGATAACCCTTTTTGTTCAGCCATGCTGAACTTGTAAAACATGCTTGAAAAATCAGGTCTTTGTCTGTTTTTTTACAGAATATGCTAAACAACTGTCCCATTCTCTTTTCCTCCATCAAAGTCAGGGTGTTAAAGGTTCAGACAGTGCAGCTTGTACCATGTGAACTGAGTTGGTAAATCCATGACTCTTAAGTTGTTTTTATCTTGACAGTTTCATGCTCTCCAGTAGGTATAATTCATCTCCCAGTTCAGAAGACTAACAAATCAGTGATTTCAAAATCTATTTAAATGGTGTGTGATGTATGTAGAAATTTTAAATCCAAATCCAACCTGTCTTCTATTCTCTGCTGTGGTCTGGCTGTATTCCAGATTGCTCCAACTGGTGAAGGACAGCCCCGATGAAAACTCCCTGCTGAATGCATTTCCTGGGCAATACGTCCCCACGTATCCACTCTTTCCTGCATGTCTGAAGGCTGCTTGTTTGAGTAGGTGGTCCAGGTTGGTGTCAGGGCTTGCCTGCAGGAAAGGATTTCCTTTCCCTCCCGCAGCCGTGCCAATTCCCATGACCCAGGAGATGAGGAGTTGTCCTGAGCAGCCCACGTCCTCCCCTGCCCTCCCGCTTCAGGGGCAGTGCTGTGTGGGATGCCTGCTCTTCCTCTCCCTTGCTTGCTCAAGCATTCACGTAAATCTTTTTTTTTCTTTTTTTTTTTTTTGGACCAAAGCTCTCTGTTTCCTCAGCCTGATCCTATATGAGCATCCGGCTCAGGCGTCAGAATTCCTGCTGCTTCGAGATGGTGTCCGGGATGCAGGAAATTTCCACCACTTTGTCTCCTAATGAACCCAAGGAACAAACGCTGAACTGTAAATGTTTGCTGTCGGTAGCCAGCAGCAGCCTGCCTGCCAGTGCTGCCAGCCGGAGAGGTTAGCAACCATTTCACTCCGCCTGCTGAAGAGCCTTTTATTGCACATTTAACTGTGCGGTGCCCACAAGTGCCCAGTGAGTGCTGTGCTTTTATGCTCTGTGTGCGGAGAAATCTGCTGGCAGCTGATGTTGTTTTTCCTCCTTGGAAGCGGCTGCGCTGACCCTGGCGAAGGGAGGCGAAATGGCGGGGTGGGCTGGCTGGCCATGGAAGGGGGGAGCTGCCCATCGCCACGAGGAGGGAGGGATGGGAGATAAACGGGAGACGCAGTCATGTGTAGTTGCATCTCCTGAGCTACAATTAAAGTAGGAGAGTCCAAATCTCGCTAGGAAGAGTCATATTTAACTTGGGCAAATGCTTGTTACTCTCTGTGCTCCAGCCTGCACATGTCGCTATGCCCTTCCTCGCAAAGAGGAATTGCAGCAGAGCCCGGGAGTTGGGCTGCTCTGGGGATTTGCAAAGTCCTGTGTGATCTTACAGCCATCCTTGGCATTAACTGCCCTGGGGCTCCGGCAAACCGTATCCTCTGGTTTCCCCACCCGCAGCGTTGCCTGCGTGGAGCTGGGTGCCATGTGTGCCAGCGCTGGGCTGCTCGCTGTCCCGGTGGGTCTGGCTGCACCCCGGTGACCCAGAGCTCGGTCCCACTACCAGCACTGGCTGCTGCGGGGTGCAGGCCTCCCTCCGTGGGTGCTTTGGTGCTGCAAATGCTCCGTGAGTTCCCCTGGCCTGCGGAGTTTTCCCGTGCATGCGGTGCGTGTTGTGGCTCCTCTTGCTGGGTATCCTAAAATCAGTGCAGTGTTCCTCAAAGTGAGTTGCGCAAACGCCTTAGCTCAGCCAGCTGTGGGACTGCAACTGAAAGTTGCCATCTTAAATGCATAGGTTAATAATTTAGGGACTATTAGAACAATCTGAATTTTCTTCCCCCTTACTGAAGCCTGCCCAGGGTCATTTTTCTCGAAGACAGTTCAGATGCAGATTAGCCATATTCAGGTTTTGGTTGAGCATCACTGCAGTCTCCCATCTTCCCCGCTTGCTTCGCGCACGTGCAGGCTGCAGACTTGCCAGTTTTGGGGACGGGTGCTTTGTAATTAGCAGCTCAGTGCTGCTGCAGCACTGTTAATTCTTAGACCACTTAACGTATCAAATTATTCCTTCCTGTGCTATTTATAGGCGAAGGGCTAAGTAACAGCGATGGCTTTAATATTAAATTCTCTAAAACTAATAGGAACCTCTTATTTAATTGTTCTAGCACTCTACATCTGGGGAATACGGTGCCACTGGAAGGCTAATAGACAGAGGTCTCATGGTGTGTTGGCAATAGGATGCCGCTAAATTTCCTGGTTAGGTTGTTTACGAGTTAAGACTATCGTAACTGTCTGTCTGTTCCTTGGAGGCTTAGTTGGATTAAACCCCTGTATATTGGTAATGCTAGCGGAGCTGAATTGGTGCTGGAGATCTGCTGGGAGAACTTAACAAACGGCTGAAGGTAGCCAGGACTCTGCTGGATTCGTCGTCTCCGGGCCCTGCGGAGGTGTTTGCAGCGGGCAGGATCTCCCAGCCCTGGCAGGGTGCTGGGAGGGACCTGAGCACCCATCGCTGCTTCCTGCAGGATGTCGCTGCTCCCGGAGGCTCCGGTGCATCTCCCGTGTGCAGGGGTCCTGAAGGCTCTGCTGGGTGCTCCGTACCGCTCCGAACGTCTGGCAGAGCCGTTCGTTCCATGCTGGTTTCCCTGGGCATACACTGATTTATGGCTGTGTTGGTTGAGGTGTGCGCTCCCGGGGCAGGGCAGGGGCTGGCGGTGGCTGCCCTTGGTGGGACGGGGTCCGGCTGCTCCAGAGCCCTGGGTGTCGGCAGGAGAAGGCAGTGCCTTGCAGTGAGACCACGATAAACTCGCAAACAGCCCCTCTGCAATCCTGCGGCGCTGATGGACTAATGAACCAGGAAAAGTGCTGAGTGTGACAGAAAGCGCTAAATCTCAAAGCAGAGGAAGACCCACTCCTTCCTCAGGAAAGCCTGGCCGCCGTGCTGGGTGCTGATACTGCTGCGGGCGTGCAGGGCTGCTGTGAGCTGCCTGGCCCCTCTTCCTGACCCCAGCTCTGGTGGCTGTCTCTCCCGGCATGGGGCTTGGAGTACGGCGCAATCCCCTGCACCAGGGGATGCTGGAGGAAGGTCCTTTCCCCAGATGGTGGAAGCGTGTTGGGGTCAGGAGCAAGACGGGTCAGGTCTGTCCCCTTCCTGTGTCAGTAGCTGACGTGGACCGCACTCAGGCCTCTTCTGAATCGGTTCCCGAGCTGCAGATTACCCTGCTGCCTCTTCTAGTACATATCATCACGGTGAATTAATTTTCCATGAGAGAGTCAGCTGTTTCTTGATTAGAAGTGCTCCAAAAATACCAACAGAGAAATAATTACAGGAAGCTTTCAGTGCTCATTGATATAATTGGACCTCCCCATTTGAAGTTTTTGCATCCACCATGGGCTTGGGTGAGTGCTTGCCCTCCCTCCCTGTTGCTCGTGAGCTGGGAGGCTGGGGTGCAGCATCCTGGGGGGGTGCACCCGTGTGCCTCTGCTCCAGCCAGTGGCAAGCTGTAGGTCTGATACTGTGACTTCCACTTGTTTAAATCACAGCGGGGTTGCCTTGTCCTTTGATGAACTAATGAGAGTAATCTTAAGGCAGTCATTTGGGCAAATGGATTCGTAAATTTTTCTTGTTTTCTGCATCAGTAGTGAGGGTCTGTTGGAAATTTGTAGGAAAACAGGCATCTCCCCTCCTGCTGACAGCAGCTAAAATCCCTCTCCCGTCCTTGTCCTGCTGCTCAGCGGCTGTAGCCGGGCTGTTACCGCTCTGTGTCTGTGGTCTGAAGTGCTCCGCGCTCAGATGGAGTAAAGGCGGAATGCCAGTGTGATTTTCTTAGATCATCCTATGTGATTGGATTAGCAATATCTCACGGCACGGAGAGCTGCTTTCTGGCTGAACCTTGGTTCAGGCTGAGCGTGCCGTGAGCGTGTGTGTGCGTGTGTGTGCATGTGTGTGTGTGTTCGTGTTCCTCCCTGGCAGGGGCCGGTGGTGGGGATGCTCGGAATCTCCTTCCCCTGCTGGCTGTGGCTCCAGCACGATGGCACTGGGAAGTGCTGCTTCTCCAGTACAGGAGCCCTGGGTTCTCTGTGGTCAGCCAGCTCAGGCTTTATAAATTCAAAACATAACCCGTTTGCTCATCAGAAGTGAAGTAAACTGAAGAGTGAGGTTTGAGTTCGGTACAGTGATTTCCCAAATGTTGGTCCAGACCCAGCCCTGGCTGCAGGAGCTCTGTGGAGCTAATTTAGGCACCGTGTGGGTAGGGGGAGTGAAATGTTTTAAATAATGTGTTTTAAATCCGATTTTCTGACCCGAATGAATTGCATGTTCTGGGTAAGCGTGGGGTTTGTGAAGCTTATCTCACAGTGGTGGGTCGTTCCGGGGGCAGGAGAAGAGGCTCTCCTCCTTGGGCTGGGGTGGGTGTGAGTGTGGGGGTTCTTGGGGTCGGGTGGATGCCATGTTGATGGCACAGCTTGTCCATGGCCAGGTATCCCCTTAATCATCTGAGTAAAGGGGCTAATACGTGGAAAGGCAACTGCTGCTTTAAACAAAGCTGGTGTTGTTTGTGTTCGCGCTCCCCTGGGGTGGTGGCTGCTGTGACAGTCTGCTCAGGGTTCCCGCTGCAGCCCCGTGCACGTCCGACCCAGCGAGCCGTGTCATGTGGCAGCGGCGAGGCCCGGCTCCGTCCGCCCAACAAGCGAGCAGGGAACAAACGGCGCTTTCACTGCGCCCGACAAACCTCCCTCTTCCTTGCATTAAGCGGGGATTGGATGCCGATTTGTGTTTCTGCTGTTCTTTCATGCTTCACCAAACCTAGCTACGCTTTATCCAGCGAGCAGAAGGCATAACAAAGTAGAAATCTCAATTACTTGTTCAGCATCGGTGAGTTACGCCTTGCTGCTGACTCAAACTCCAGGCAAGCTGGAAGGTGCAAGCTTGGTGCCCCCCTTCCCTTACCAACAGCCTGGTCCTGAGAAACACTTTGGCTCGAGTGGCTTCAGCTACCCTTTGCTCTGTGCAGAGGGACGGGGAGCTGTGCCCCCGCTCTTGGTTAGCCTTTTGGGTTTTTAGAGGGGGAGCTGGACAGTCTCTGCCCCTCGCTGTTCGCTGACAGCCAAGGTGAGCCTGTGCGGTGCTGCTCTCCCTGACGAGTTGATGCTCGGCTTCGGAGAATGCTGTTCCATCGCTGGATGTGGTGGTGTGTGCTGCCTCCGGGCAGAGCCTCGCAGTGCTGCTGGCTGCAGCTTGGGGTGGGGGCTGTCATCGGGGCAGGATGTTATAAATGTGTCCTTCAGAGCCGTATGCCCCAAGCATAATATGTCACCTTTGCAATGGAGGCAGAGCTGTGACGTGGGCTGATGAGCTCAAGGAGAAGATGTCTTGTCATGGTCATCTGGGAGACCTGCACAGGTAGGTTGGGCCGGAGCTGCCCTGCGCGTCCTGCTCTCGACCCCAAGGCCGTGCCGGCTGGACTGCATCGCTTGCTTATTTACCACTAACCCCTAAGCAGCCCATTTCCACAAACCTTTCTCCCCCCTCCCAGGAGCTCCCATTTCCGTAAGTCCTGGCTGGCTGCGGGGAGGGATGCTGGGGCCGAAGCACTGGTGCTGGGAGGTGGTGCGGTTCCACGCTGAGCTCCGAGCAGGAGTGGAGTCCGAGTGCAAGCGTACAGAGGTTTTAGGGCTGGGTGCCAGGCTTTGCATGGGGAATTTCAGCTCCATTTGCTTCTGGCCTGTGGTGCCACATCGAAATGCCAGCTTCTCCTTGAGCCTTATCCTGGGGATCTGCCAGAGCGAATTCCCCGTCCTGCCGAGCAGGAGCAGCCCTCGCTGTCTCTCACTGTCATTGCAGCGGGAGTGTCTCGCCAAGACACTGCACCGGAGCATGTGTTTATTCTGTAGGTGTTACTAACTGATGCAGTGGTTGCTCTGGGTTGCAGAGCTGGCCCCAGGAGAGGTGAGTGAGCTAAGAGACACACCGGAAGGCTGTGCTGCCATTCAGCGTGACCTGGACTGGCTGGAAAGTTGGGCAGAGAGGAACCTGATGAGGTTCAACAAAGGCAAATGCAGGGTCCTGCACTTGGGGAGGAACAACCCCATGCACCAGTACAGGCTTGGGGCAGACCTGCTGGAGAGCAGCTCTGCGGAGAGGGACCTGGGTGTCCTGGTGGACGACAGGTTAACCATGAGCCAGCAGTGTGCCCTGGCTGCCAAGAAAGCCAATGG
>Ga0065711_1051144_pt1 | contig 10500 bp, 9 predicted proteins | sample Hoacrofraction12_FD_59098 | JGI IMG/M metagenome (GOLD analysis project Ga0065711, IMG submission 59098) | Hoatzin crop microbial communities from Cojedes, Venezuela - Epithelial fraction 12 v2 (version 2) | ecosystem: Host-associated > Birds > Digestive system > Esophagus > Crop | place...
CCCCCCCCCTATTCTGCACATCACTTTAAAGACCTTGTAGCACTTAATAGTATCACAGTACTACCACGTAATGAAGGAAGCTGGCAGGTGTCCAGTGATAGGGCAAGAGGAAATGGACACAAACTGAAATACACAGAATCCTGTCTAAGAAAACAGTTTTTACTGTGACAGTGGTTAAACACTGGAATAGGTTGCCCAGACCAGCTGCGGAGTCTCCTTCCTTGGAGGTATTCAAAACCCAACTGGACAAAGCCCCAGGCAACCTACTCTCACTGACCCTTTTTGAGCAAAAGGGTTGGACTATACCATCTCAAAAAGTCTCTTCTAACTTCAACAACTCTGCGGTTCTGTGTCTAAGCTAATAGAAGGAATACAAACCTGTCTATGTACACACACATTGAGTCTTTAAGAACAAAGTTCTCAAACTAGACAAACTACTGTTACTTCAGTTAAACAGAGACTGAAGTCTAGGCCTAAAACAAAAAAAAAAAAAAAGAACTAACCTGGTTGCAGAGGCTGTCAGAATATTAGACTGGTATAAACCCCAAACATCTGAGACCACGGTAAAAAAAAAAAAAAAGACAGGCATAAAGATGTTCTAGCTATAAAAGTTACCTAGTTGGATATTAAAAATCTGATGAAGTCTGAACTTACCAAAGACTTAGGCAGCTTTATGTTTTTCTTCCTTAGCCTCTTGCAGCCGAAACATACTGTCAAAATTAGACTCAGGCTCAGAACAACACTACACAGAATGATGATACCTTGTGTGCCTAAGAAGTTAGAACAAAATCTGTTAGGAAGTTTGGAAAAATAAACCACTGCTGTATCATTTAGAGTAACTTCACAAACTGTAATAGCTCAGGACGCTTAGCTGTAATGTGTGAATTTGCCAATTTGCCACATTTTTTCACTCAAAAAACCTTTATTTATAAAGCACAATATCAAGTAAATAAGAGTAAGAAAGACATAAGATTTTCAATTTACATAAACACAATCATGTTTTTAGAGGTAAAGGAATTCCATAATTATTTTTTTGTTCCTCGGAGATGACAGATGGGGATGAAGAGATTTGTGCATTTTCAATGTGATAGCATATTGGCTGACATCTATTACTAGTAAGATTCCACTAGTCTGATTCTTGTTAATGTCATCCCCCTCAACCACACCACTTCTCTTGTGCATAAAAGGAAGAACACAACTGCTTTTATCAATTCTATCTCTTTTCTCTAGTGAAGTTTTAGGCCATAATGAATAAACATTAAACATTTTGTACGAGGTTATCAGAGATACAAAGTTGGGTCACTAGCTGCCTTTGTTCTCTCCAATTAAGAAAAAGACGTCAATCTCTAAATTTTATGATTACAGTTGCTTCAAACTCAAGAAAGCCTATACACATTTTCCTCAGTGATGAGACTGATAAAAGTCATCTGTTGGAAGAGAGAGACAATGCTTCTGAAAACTATGTAACTTCATGAATGATCCATTTATTGTTTGTTAATTACACCAATAATCAGGTGCACTAGAAACAGGTTTTGTAATACCAAGGAAGCAGGAAAAGCACCTCAAAAAAAGTCAGGGTTACTTGAAAATAATACATGATCTTTCAAAATCTTTAGAACTGGGAAAGTGCATTTGGAAAAGAATAACCATGCTTTCCCTTTTTTCATGTTCTCGCATAGGCATCCAAGTCATCCCATGCCTGTATCACAGCTCAGCTACGTAGCTAGAACAGATCTCTGGTCAGACTCAGTATGTTCTTACTAAGTTTTAGAATCCTCTTACTCAGTGTCTGCTTGAGAGGAACATGAATGCAGCTTTCTTCTGATGGGGCGCCAACCATCAGATCGCCGTATAAACTTCCCTTTGCTGAAACACAGTAAGTGGAACCTTCAGCAGGAACTGGGAGGTTGAGGCTACATTTATACATCGTACAGTTGTCTTCAGTGAACACTTCTTTACTCTGCAAAAAACCACATTACATCATTTGACTTCATGCAATAATGTAAGAGTTACAGTACCTTCCCACACTTCCAAAAATGTTAACACGCTATTAGATGTAGCTCCTACATCATCTATATGCCTTGCAAAAGCTATGTGAACTTCAGCTGTGAGCTTATGAGCTATGTTAAGATGTTATATTTGATCAGACCATGGTGCTTTCAGCTGAAGTTTGTGCCATTCATAGTCTAGATTCGTATTCACTTAATTCACTTATAAAGCTTATAGCTCGATACATATGACAAGGTAACTGTAAATAAACATACCTACTATCGCTTTCCTCAAGATCACCCTCCATGATTACTAAACAAAGTAATATCAATATCTTGAAAGGTAATCTTCTTAAATGAAAGGTCTATCTCGACAAGCAAAAGAGGCACAAGTAAAGCTACCAATGTTTTAGCATGAATGCAGAAACAATAGCATGGGATCCAGTAACTGTATCTTGTGTACAGCTAATACAATAATCTCGTTTTTGTTATAAGATGTCCATCTGGACAACAAAAATCCAGACGTTTCAGTCAAGCATCTCACCGTGACCCTCTTGACATTTTAGGGCTTCAGCAGTCCTCTGTTACATTCAACTGCTTTCTTGATACCTTTTGGCTCTGTATGTCATAGGACTGAACCCCTTGTTTATGCGTTTAAGGTAAAAAAAAGTATTTTTAATTTTAAGTTTTCATTTTGGAACGTACCTGATTTTTACTATCCCAAGACGTCACCGAGTACGTGAGCTCTGAATAAATGTCTCTGATCCAAGGAAGAAGCTCCACAGATGGGAATGCAGGATGGTAAATATCAATCACGATTTCACCACTGTGCCTTGAGAGATTCAGTTTTGGTGGTCCTATTTTTCCTGCAACACATTACACCTTTTCCATTGGGGCAAAGCTTTTAACATAAAATACACTACTTATAGTTAACCTTCCAAAATTCATCAGATATTTGAGAAGAATTATGTTTACTTCAATACTGTTAATATCGCATAGCTGTGACTTAGAAGTAACAGAAACATTTGCATACATTTGTGAATCTACCTCAAAAATGGAAACAGATTGTCTGTGCAGAAATTCACTGTTAAGCAACCCAACTTTCCTATACACATAAGGCCATAAAAACTCAGCTCACTGACAACAGAGAAAACAAAGCAATTAAACATATATATATGTGTGTGTGTGTGTGTGAAGGAGAACAGAACACAAAATACTGCTGACTAGATCCCATCATAAATCACACTCAGCTAAAAACATACACTACTGAAACAAAGGCGATCTGAAAATCTAAACAAATCTCCTCCTGATCAACAGTACTTAGAAAGCCTGATTTCCTATGGCAACGGCATGCTAATTATTGGTCTCTAACGATCTGACTGAACATATGACTTTGACTCTCTCCTCTACACGTCTACCAATTTTCCGGGAAGTGTCAAACTCAGCAGTATTGTTAATGACTCCTGTCCCTTTGTCAAACACTAGAAACTAGCCGCTGATTCCAAGTCATGGTAGCGTTGTGTGGGGAGGTAATCACAGCAGAAAACAAAGACGGACTCCACTTCTTCAGCTCCAGCAATGGGGAGATCCAGCTCCAGCTGTAGCACAGTCCAAGTAAGGGAGAATCCCATGGGCAACATCTTGCCTGAAAGCTGTATGTTGAGAATAGAGCAAATACAAGAGGAAGGCTCACAGTCTTTTCTCACTCTCTTGTGTCTGCTTCGCACTGTCCATGCCACACTGGGGCCTGCCCCACTGTTTTGGACAGGTTGGCCTGGCGTCTAGACACACAATTTACTTCCACAATACTGATGTGAAAAACCGTGATTTCTTCAGTAGCAGCCCAAACGATTTACATGAAGAACAAATAACTGTTAGTTTTCCAGCTACAGTGACTCCCATAGCTTCCAGATAGTATCTGAACAGCTAAAGCTGTCAGTACATGGGATAACAGTGTCAAGCAAGGCATCACCAATCACTTGAATACTACTTCAGTGATGCCTAAAGGTCCACAGCTTCCAGTGGCAGTTTCCTACCCCGAATTGGTGACTGAGACACCTGCCACGAATATGGGAAGGATGCACAGAGTGCACCGTCAGCATCACTTTCTTGACTTTACAAGTTTTGAAAAAAAAATATTCAGATACCATAGTGACAGGGCTAACCAGTCCCTACAGCGGCAGAACTACGGAAGTTCCTACTGAACAACCATCTTGCTTCATTTTATCCTGGACTCTTGACTTTATGATATTCCTAAATGAGACACAATAAGGCAGCAAAAAGGGTAATTACCATCTTTTTAAATTTTGGGGGAAAAAAAAAAACGGGCTTAGTTTATGATGGAACTTACCGTGCTTTTGCAAAATAAACTCATTTGTCTCAACATACTGGGACTGTCGTGACCCAACAGCAGCTTTAACTCGAAGCCAGTAAGAGGCAAAAGGCTCATGTATTTCCCTTGAGAGATCGCAAAAGTGAGCCGAAATGTTCACACAAGTTGAGACGATCTTATAGTAACCTAAACTGTAAGAGATCAGGTAATAGTTAATGCAATGTCAGTTGCACAGTATTGTACAATACACTATCTGTGACAACACATCTGTGATGGTGACCATGCACTGGTACAGGTTGCCCATAGAGGTTGTGGAGTCTCCATCCCCAGAGATACTCAAAAGCTGTCTGGACACGGTCCTGGGCAATCAGCTCTAGATGATCCTACTTGAGCAGGGGGGATGGACCAGATGACCTCCAGATGTCCCTGCCACCCTCAACCATCCTGTTATTTGAAACCTTTGCCTGAATTTACCCTTAGGCAACCTCTACCCTATATGACTTCACCACACAGAAACAAAAGACATTACCACGGACTGATTACTTTTATGTGCTTCTAGAGCACATTAGGCACAGGAAATCACAAAAGAATAAGAACTTACTTGTAAGGTTTGACTTCCACAGTAAAATGAGGCATTTCAGACATAGGTGGGTACTGCCAATGCAAGACAGTTTTGAAATTTTCGGATGTTACTACAATCTGCGTTGGTGAAGGAACTAGAAGAAATAGAACAATTGCACTTTGATAAACAGACCTAGTCAAACATAAGAACAGCCAAATATATTTCTAAATTATTTGGATGACTGGAAAAATTAGACATAAAAATCGCAAATACCTCCCCCCAAATGGACTAGTTTGTCACCAGTACAAACACCTGAGCCCTACAAGGTGATTTACTATTCTTCTCTCCTACAGAAACAGCTTTCTTCCCGTCTCCAACCCAGAACCTCAGCTAACCCACGCCCACTGAAGCAAGTCCATCATATAGCCCATATCAGGTTCACAAGCTGTGATGGTTATACCCCGGTGACGGTATTACATAGATATACTAGCAAGACAAATAGTATGAATTTACTGAAGTTAGAATAGATTAGCCCAGCTCCTGTAGGTTTCTCTCGTTCTTCAGAAAGGGAATCAGAGGCGGCAGGGGGCACAGGGAGGGAGGATGTCAAAGCTGCCGTATCAGGGTCTCTGCTCCAAGGGAGTCCCACTGAACCCTACTGCCTCCAGCCTTGCCAAAAGACAACAGGCCTGCTGCCGGAAGCCTGGATTCAACATGAATTTCTGACAAAAGCCATTTTTACTACTCCAGCACTATTTTTAGAAAGCTGTGATTATAATAATAAACTACTAACTTCTGTCAGGAATTTGAACACTGAAGCTGTAATGTAGTTCCATATACAAGAAAGCATTTGAAGTGCATTTAGTAAACAACACCAGAGGTAACATAGTAAGCAGTCAAAAAAAAAAGCAGCACAGGTAGTTTCCTCGTACATCGAGCTTCTGTTCTAAGCACCAGCCATAGGAATATTGGGAGAGCATCTGCAGAGGAAGGAAAATTGCTCGATTGAAGGCTGTTGCGTGGTATTCAGAAGGAGAGAAAAAAAAAAAGACGATTACTCAACCGACTTTAATTGTTACTCCTTAGCTTCTCAATGTCTGGCTTGGCATCCTTCGTATTCTCTTAGCACAGCTTTTGTGAAATACTGACAGCTAACGCATATTTGACTTGGTCTAGACTGCTGCTACTTCACAGAACAAGTGCTCCAACTTCACTCTGTGATGTACTGAGGGAAAGTAAACAATTTTCACATCTTGAGAATAAGACCACAAAGATAACACTCTACAGAAAGTAACACACGGAGGCTGAGAAATGCTATTAACCACGAAGATTTGATACACATAACATACACCACTCTGCAAATGGTGCTGTGGTTTAGTTATGTTTTAATATGTACAAAAGTGGTATTTCAGTTATTGGAAAAAAGGAACACAATCATCAAGTTATAAACCACAAGAAAAAAAAAGGTGACAAGCTGACAGAAAAGGTGTTAAAGCACACAAACATTATTTCAAGTATTTAGTTTTAAGGTATTGTGTAGTAAGTCTTATAAAATTTTATTGTTGTGTACTATTACACAAATAAAACTACATTTAACAAGAGTGGAAAATGAAATCCCAGAAGATATTTGAACTGCCAGTAGAAGCTACGTGGCTTTTAGTTATGCAATCACATACCATTTTGCTTTCTCCTCCCTCATTCTTCGTCCCATCCCCGCATTTTATTTTGTACATAGACATATGACAGAGTTGCTACCCTGGATTTCAAGACAGCAAACTTTAACAGGGAGCTACTTAGCAGTATCCCCTGGGAATCTGCTTGTTGAGGGATTAGAGGTCCATGAGTGCTGGTCAGTTTTTAAGAACCACCTTTTAGAATCAGAGGAGTAGGCAATCCCATGATGCCGTAATCAAGCAAGCGGTGCAGAAAACCAGGTTGGCTGAACAAGGAACTCCTCTTGGAACTCAGGAGGAAAAAGAAACTGTATGATCCCTGGAAGCAAGGTCAGGCTCCGCAGGGAGATTACAGAGCCATGGTTCGCCTGTGCAGGGAAAAGACAACAAAAGGCCAAAGCTGAGCTAGCGTTGAAACTGGGCAGTGTTGTGTCAGACAGTAAGAAAGGCTTTTTTAAGTATGTCAGTAGCAAGAGGAGGTCTAAGCAAAACACTGGACTGATACTTCTTGAAGATGGCCATCTGACTAATAGGGATGAATTAAAAATGGAGATATTCCATGGATTTTTTTGCTTCAGTCTTTGATAATACTGATAGACTTGGGGCTGCCCGGTCCTCTGAGTCAGAGGACCTCAAGGGCAGGAACCGCGACTTCCCATTTGTGGATGCTGAAATTGTAAAGGGACCGGTCATATCAACTGAATGTTCATAATTCCACGGGACCTGATGGGATTCACACCAGAGCACTGAAGGAGCTAACAGATGTTACAGCAGGACACCTCTCGACCATCTTGGGAGTCTGAGGAGGTCCCTACTGACTGGAAGCTAGCCAGCATTATTCCAGTTTACCAGAAAGGCATGGGGGAAGACCCAGGAAACTACAGACCTGTTAGTCTAACCTCAGTACCTGGAGAAATTATGGAGAAGATCATACTGGGTGGTACTGACAGGCATTTAAAGAACAATACGACCATCAGGCACACAGGTTCACAAAGTAAAAGTCCTGTTTAACTAATACCCTTCTACGATAAGGTCACCCGCCTAGTGGATGAAGGTAAGGCAGTGGATGTAGTTTTTCGGGATTTTAGTAAGGCTTTCGACACTGTCCCTCACAGCATCCTTCTGGACAAGTTGTCCAGCTGTGGGATGAGGAGGTACCTGGTGCACCGGATAAAGAACTGGTTGAATGGCAGGGCTTAAAGGATTGTAGTGAATGGAGTTACATCTGGCTGGCGACTGGTCACCAGCAATGCTCCTCTGGGCTCAGTTCTAGGGGCTGTTCAATATTATTACCAATTATCTGGATGCAGGAGTTGAATGCATCGTTAGCAAGTTGGCTGATGACACTAAACGGAGGTGCTGCTGACTCTCTCAAGGGACAAGAGGTCTTGCAGAGGGATCTAGACAAATTGGAGCACTGGGCAATCAATAAAGGCATGAAATTTAACAAGAACAAATGCCAGATTCTGCACACAGGGTGGAATAACACTGGAGACAAGCATAAACTGGGAGAAAAGTGGCATGACAATGTAATACTAGGAAGCATTTGTGAATGCTGAGCAACCAAACAGAACTAAAAAGAATCTACGAAAGAATCAGCTCAACGAAAGACTATTCAACGTAACTCTCTGCTCTTCCATCCAGACAAGATTTTTAACATGCTCCAGCTCTGAGACTACAAAGGAACTAGCAGAAACCAAGCTTTCCTCATGAAAATACAACTTTCTTCACAAACTAAGCCACCATATAAACCACTTACCAGCCACCAGGAATGTCACCACCAATATGTCAAGATCCCTAATGGCACTGCAAGTTGACCTTGATCACTTACAGGAACAAGTTTAGACAACCATCAGCTCGTTCTTTTCATTCTCCCTTTTAACAACTTTGCTTTCAGCGATCAAGTTAGTCAAGCACTATCTCCCTCTCTGATCTTTCACTCCATATCCTCAAAACACACATGAAGGACACCTTTCAGCAGGAGCTGAGAAGCTGAAAGTCATGTCATAACTATACTTACAAACAAAAGCCAGTAAAGAAATAGGCTTATAGCATACCTCCTCCCACCTCATTAACCTCTCCATGTTTCACAGGCCAAGAAATCTCTCCTCCTCTTTTTCTAAGGGATGACATCTTTTTATTCCTTCTGCCACCTCCCTTACCTCTGCAGGCACCAGCCATATTGTTTCTCTAGTGATCTAATGGATATGTAGCAAAGTCAAAAGCAAATTGTTCACAGGTCATATTTATTTTTGAGGTTTGCTGGTTCTACTTTAAAGCCAAAAGCCTGAAAGCTCATCTCTTTTTCCCTAATTACAATGGTTATTTTAACGGAAGACTATCTCTACCTGCAAACCTTGCCTAACCAATCTGAGTCACCGAGGACCTTACTCTTCAAGTCATTTAGCAATAATACAAAGAAAATTAGCGCAAGTCACAACAGCTTAAGATGCAAAGGTGAGTGCTCAGCACTGCAACAGCTCAGCCCAAAGGACCTCAAAACAGGCATGGAAAATGGTTCAGCTTGTGACCACCTATGGAAATTCTACATTTAGTGCCTTGGCCAGAAAATTCAAGTCCCTTTCTTCAGGTTTACTATCCCCACCCCACCCTGCAAATGATCTTCACTGTCCAGCTCACAGCCCCTTTACCCAGGCTGTTTATATGGCTTCTAATGATCTCCCCTCCAGCCTGTTCCCCATCTTGTGCCTGCGAAGAGACAGAGCTTTGGGACACTCCTGCCTCATTCCACTCCAGCATCAAGACTACAGACCACAGAGAACATTGCAAATTTTCAAAGTGCTAATATTTAATCTTTGTAGATGCTATTTCTGCATACTGCCAGTTACAATGTCATCATACTTTCATACCTATAATACGGTTTTACTTAACCCATAATGAAGTGTTATTTTTTTAAACATGTTACACACTCTTGTATGTTGTTCAACAAGCGCAATGGAGGAAGGTGACAGTGGCTAGTAGGCAAATTTTAATCTTTGAAACATAAAACTTCTAATTTATAACAAACATAAATGCAGCAACATTCCAGGTACAAATTCAAACAGTGAGAAGCTAAGTGTGGAAAAAGGGAGAAGAGAACTGATCAGCAAAGCACGCTGTGATGCATGATACAGGACATTCAACAAGTTCTAGTTTGCTTCCAGTTCAAATGCAGTGACCTCCACTGCAGTTAGCCCCGTTCACCTCACCCTGTAAGACAGCGATACTGGCAGACACAAAGGCAACAGCGACATCAGCAAAAACAATTTTTTCACAGCAGTAGAGAAACTGAATTGGGTATGTGCATTGTGGAACAGACAAGGATCTTCATACAGTAGTTCTATGTCCAGAGAATAAAGTAATAAAAGACGAAGCCAGGCCAGTCAGATTTCGTTTTTTTAAGATTACTAAAAGAAATTAAGCATGCCTGGATTTTGAGAATAAAGAACTACAATGTTGGAAAGCAGAGGTAGGCATAAAGGAGGGGTAAAAGCAAGTACAAGTATGATCACAGGGTGACCCAGAAGTTGAGCATTTAATAGAGAACAGACATGGGAATGCAGCCACACAGTTTACCTTGGCAAACTCACACCTGCATCAGTTTTTAACCAACATGCACAACTCTCAGAGAAATGTATTTATTTGTTCATAAACAAACAGTCCAGACTAACTACTGCTGCCACACTGGTGGCAAAGATCTCAGCAGGTGTGACTACTGTGATGTGTGTATATCTAAGTAATCAAATAACTTCTTAATATGCAATTATATTCACTAATTCTATTTAAGTTCTGGAGACATTTACATCTTTGGCAAACTTGCACAGTGGACAGGAAGGAAATACGTGTGGGAGGAAACTAAAACCCAAATGCCACTGAAAGACTTTTGTTTTACTGCAAATATCTACTGTTTGGTTTCAGGCTGCTAAGAAATAAGTGCTTGGGGGG
>Ga0065711_1013462_pt1 | contig 10499 bp, 6 predicted proteins | sample Hoacrofraction12_FD_59098 | JGI IMG/M metagenome (GOLD analysis project Ga0065711, IMG submission 59098) | Hoatzin crop microbial communities from Cojedes, Venezuela - Epithelial fraction 12 v2 (version 2) | ecosystem: Host-associated > Birds > Digestive system > Esophagus > Crop | place...
GATATTCAAGACCTGCCTGGACAAGGTCCTGTGCAGCCTGCTGTAGGTGACCCTGCTTTGGCAGGGGGGTTGGACTAGATGACCCACAGAGGTCCCTTCCAACCCCTACCATTCTGTGATTCTGTGATTCTGTGATTCTGTACGTGCGTCTTTTCCACAGGACCACAGAGGAGGTGAAGTTGGAAAGCACCTCTGGATTTTGCCTGGTCCAAGCCTCTGCTCAGAGCAGGGCACTCGAGTGCCTCCAGCCTTTCCAGCACCGCTGCAGAAAGCAGGTGTCCGCCTTTTCCTTGTACTTTGATCCTTGTTTCCACTTTCACGCTGCCTCCTTCCCCTGCTGTCAGCACAAATACTGGTGCAGCTGCCCAGTGAACTGAAATGATGAATATACTGGAGTTAAAACTACACTACGCCGTATGCAAGCAATTTTAAACTGAATCACATCTCTGATGCGGCTCACAGCATCTGCACCGATCCTTATGCCGACGGGATAGGAGGGAGCCCAAAGCCAGGAAAGCAAGGCCCAGAGCAAGGCGGGCTGGGCCAGTTCTTTCTGCAGCGTGCTGAACGCTGCCGTTCAAAATGCAAACGCCAGAGCTATGGTTTGGGGTTCTTCATTTTACGCAGATAATCATAACGATACAAATTCAAGCATGGATACAGCTGTAGCGACATGCAGTTGCCTTGCACTGGCACAGATCTTTTTTGTTTCTGAGCCTGCTGCAGCTATATTGCCTGCAGGGCAACGTTTGAACCCAAACCAGCCCCTAGACCCTGGGAAGATTCACCTGGTGAACTGCCCGGCTCGCCCTAAGCCCTAGACAGCATGCGAGACGCCGCCGAGGCGGTCTGAACCCACACAACCAACCTCGGTAACAGCCCGCAACGTACGTATACCACAGCCTACATCTAACCTAAAGGTCTGCCTGACTGCGAGGCTTGGCAACCGCGACGAAGCCACCGGTAAGCGTGAGAATGGATGAGCACAGCGCTACTCTTCATACGCCTGTGACTGTGACGGCTTCTGGAGAATCGATACTGAAGTGGTCTGAACCAAATGGAGTAAAGTATCAGCTCGATCTAACAACTCCCATTTGATGGAACAACATACATTGCAGGGATGGTGGGAAAGCACTGCAAGGAGGTTTATCTGTTTTGCGGCAAAGATGCAGGCTATCAAGTATCAGTGACATTTAGGCTTTGTCTGACTGTTCAGCCCAGGTCACTTAGCTTGTATATAAAACATCAGATATTTTTGGGTGTAGACAAGAGCACAGTTACCAAGTAAGTACCTGTTTGAACTTTCCTGTGAAAAGCAAGCCCTGGCAAGTAGTTCAGGTATGTGAAATGCACTACTGCTTCCCACTTAGTAGTGTTGGCATAAGAGCCAGGGTGTTTTCCACCCACTGACCACACATGACCAAGCCATTCTGCATGTTAGATACAAAGATGAACAGTTGAAAAATTCATCTACAATCAAGCAAAAATGCCTCCTGACATCTACACTCAGTCCTAAACAGCCACCTGGTCAAGACAATCTCCACAGGCATGACCTCCAGGCTTCATTATCGTGTCGTCTAAGCATGAGAAAGATGGCGGAAAGCAGATTGAGAGTCAGACCCAATCTTCAGACATTCTGTGTGGCATCAGACAGGCTTTCAAACTTGTACCCTGTTTATGCCACAGCAACATAAATTTAGCAACACCTGGAGACTTAGTTACTAGTTTCTTGAAAAAACCTACATGCAAATTTATTTGTGAAATTGGCACACATTTAACTTCAATGACAGCATTTGTTACACGCTACTTCTTTATTTAAGAGGTATACACATTAAAAGTTAATTTAGGCAGGGTTTTGAGTACAACAACCAGTTTATTTCACTTATTCCTTCCAGGACATACTTCGGTGCATCAAGTTTGCAGATTTTTCTGCAAAAAAAGAGTTCTTTAACAAAACTCAGTTTTTAAACAACACTGTAAGCTTGAACAGTAATTCCTACCTTTCTCTTCCCTTGATAAAACACCAGCAATTAAGCACTTCGATGCTGGTGATCACTGGGGGGGAGAGGGGAGACACTTACTCATCTTATATGGAGCACATTATAGCAAAAAAGATAATAGTTGTGCCTATAAATCACTACTTTACAGAACATACACTAAACAGGCAGTCGCTACTTCTTGACCAGGCAACTTTCATACTGATCCAAATGGAACTTTACCCCGATTAATTACTTGCCAGAGTCACTCACAGACAAGTTTAGGCAGCGCAGAGTCAGAGAGAATCAGGAATGCAATGGTGTGGCATAAAAACAAGTGCTTCTTAAAGGCAAAGTATCTTTTGTGTAACTATAACATTGAACTTAATTTAGTTTTGGAATTGTTTTTTTTTTAAATTGGCTACTTAAACCCAGGACATTTAGAAACTCTCCTCTCATTTTATTCATGAAGATATTACTATTTTCTTAGGTTGTTTTACTTGTTTTTGCATGTACAGTGACAAAACCAAATATATGGATCTTTTGGTCAAAAGCAGCTGAGTTTGAGTTTATTGTAGAATTAGCTGCGCTCCTCTCAAAAACAGAAGCAAAAATCATTTAATAAGTAACGTATTTAGTAAGTAATCTGGTTGCCTTCAGAGCACAGAATAGCAGATATCACTGGATTAAGCTTTAAAGTAGTATCCACATATTTACGACAGTAAAAAACCAGTACGTGCACATAAACCCAGTATGGCTCAACAGCACAGAAAGACGTAGTTGATCAAAGACAGTGTTAAGTTTGCATATGCTCTCCGTTACTTCCTAAATGCTGGGGTGTCCTTCAGTGTGCTCTATATGGACTGTGACAGATAACGACTTATCAAAAATGCCCAAGAACCAGTGGAGTACCATGCTCTGAAAATGAATTACTAAGCTGCCACCCACGGCCTCAGTCTGCAGCGGTCCCATCCCTACATGGTTAGGTAGGTTAATATTTTCATTATGAAATCAATACCCAAAGCCTCCCCGCTGCAGGAGGCAACAAGGATCCCGTCACTAGCCTGGTCTAAAGAGCGCGTCCTTCTTCCTCCGGTCTCCTGCAGGGTATGTTGGGGAGCAGAAGGAATGTGGCAGTGTACAGACATGAATTACCGCAACACCTGCATTAACAGATTATGCTGAAGCATGTGTTAACTGTAACGTTCAAGTACCTTTTATTAAGTGTTATAAAATATATACAATCTTAAAATACAGTGCATTTCACACACAGGTGGTAAGACCTCATCGGTATCACTACGGCATCGAATAGATGATTCCTATCAAATCAGCAGACCAGAAATCTAGCAAAACCCCAAACTACTCTATTTCAGACTACAATCTCTTCCAACGCCCCACCGCTTAAGGCTACATTTTCTACTACCTGAGTGGATTTTGTTAACCCCACGTACTTTTGAATCTCCGTGGAGGTGGGGCAAAGAGGAGCAACTGTGCACGCTTTTCAAGATACAGAACTAGCAAGAAGAATGTTGGTAGTCGCTTTGTAAACTTTGCATTAAAAATGCATAAAAGAAAAAATTTGATACTTACAAAACTGCATACCGCCTACTTAACAATCCTGAATCTAAAGCGAGATCAAGTAAAAAACCAGCACTTCATTTCATAATGTACTTCAGTTTCACCACACTCGAAAGTCATGCAAAAAATGACGCCCGTTTCTTCATGTTTATACCACTGTTATGTCACCAATCTTGTGTGCGATGTCATACTATAAAAAGAAAGAATATCATTAATCTATATTAACAAGAGGCTAGATACTGTAACATACAGTAATTAAATGCACGATTCCAATCATCACCCAAGTTGGGGTCACTCAGATTAGAGTTTATACCAGTGCCTCGCAGAAGGCCAGTGCAGTGGCGTGGCAGATTGACTCCATTTATCAGTGGACTTTAAATGACTGTAAACTTCACTTCATAGCACATTTTCAGTATCTTCACCCAGATTATTTGCAAATCCTTGCAAATTTCCCAGCGCATACCTACTGCCACTGACTTTAAAAGTATCTGTCAAAGTCTGCTTAGATGTCTCTCTCCTCAGTTTCATACCAGTAACCTGAATTATCAAAGAACCACACATTTTTGTTGATTACTGCTATAAACACCCAGTTTTCTCAAAGAATCCAGTGACTCATCCCAATCTGCATACTTGGTTGTCTCACAGTCTTCTTAGAAGCGAAGTCAGTTCTAGTTCCTCGACTATTTTTGTTGACTTTTTCTGTGGATACTTCTTTGCACAAAGATAGGAAAAATAATTCTTTTCTCCAGTTACAGTTCTTTATCAGCTCTGTATTCTTTGGCTTAATATTTCAAGACTGATATTGTAAGAAAAACGATAACCAAGCATTTTTGCTACCACTCCATGCTGCAAACCTGCCTTTTCTATATGCTGCCTATGCCCAAACTCTGCTGACAGTCACCACTACTAATTTTCCAAACATTATGTTCTAACAGAAAACAACTCTTCCTAATTAATAATCCTCAGATGTATATGGATATATTGCATTTACTGGAAATGTATCATTTTCTTACTCCATCATTTCAGCTTATTACAGGCTTTTATATTATTAAACCAGTCCTTACAGATTTTTAAAACATGCCTCAATGCCACAACAGTTTCTCCTTCAGACCAGTAATTAAAAAAACTGACTCAGGCTATCTCTGTAACATCTCACTTTCTTCCTTGCAAACTGTCACACTGCAATTAGAATTACCCATCAAATAAAGTCTTCCAGTTGTACGTGACAGTAAAAATAGCTGAGTACCTTCACAAAACTTTGCTTGGAAGCATAACTCAAATTAGTACCAAGCACTGCCTGGCACTAAATCACCACGTTTGCCTTCTTTCTATTTAAAGTTATTATCTAGTATGAGAATCTGTTTTACAACTTCATTCTGGCTATTGTTTATATACTTCTTCTTTTATGGAATGTAACAGTGGAAAAGTGTTTTTTCAGGATCATTTATCTGACATTTTCTCCAGTTTGGACGATATTGGCAGCAATTTTTTTTTTTTCTCCTGGAACTTATTTTCCACCCTAACCTAATACATCTGTCCACAGCTTTAGTATGACAGGAACAAGAGCCCTACTATCAGACTGAAATTTTATTTGATCAAATTAACTTCTACTCTGTAAGAGGTATATTAATTGTGACTGAATACGGAGGTGAGCAGCGCCCTTTCTGTCTGTATTCCTGTCTTTGCACCACAGCTAGCACAACACTCCTATTTCCCACCTCCTGCATTAACAGCTCTCCAGCAGATAACTAGTTAATAATCAGTAAACACGTGCCTTCTAAATAAAGATTAAGGTGCTCCCCACACAGTTCATCCTACCCCTCTCTATTGGAAAAGCCTGAACAAACAGAGCTCTTGCGTGCCAAAACGTTTATAAATCTGGCTCAGGGATCAGGCAGGCGTGTGAGCAGGGCCTCACATAATGACAGCTCTCCATCAAGCTCCCTTTCATGAACTGAGTCCAGACAATTAACGTACCCTGCTTATGAAGAAAAAAGGTCTGCTATATGGCACACAGAGATGAGCTGTGTTGGGGTGAGAGCTTTTAATCTTCACATTGTTTGGAAAAGCAAAAGTTTTTAGAAATCAGATCCTTAAATGAGCTAGAAGGGCAAAACGGAACAAACACAACACAATCCATTCTCCTTTGCCTGTACTGTCCTGATACTTTCAGTCTTAATTTTCTTCTTCTTTCCTTCTCATTTAAGTAAATCCCTAACAAAACAAAACAAAAGTAAAGAAAAATGCAGTCTGGCAAGTGAACCCTAGCATGCAGCTAGAGGTTATTCACGCTGCTCTGATAAAGAAGAAAAAAAATAAAAAAAAAAATCCACCCACCAGTGTTGTAACTGATAAACAAGACATGGTATCTCTTTTGCATCTTGCAAAGGAAAGTACCTACTAATGAGAAACTGCTGTCTGCCCAGGTACTTGCAATCAAAACCTTATTATGTTTAAGATGGAAAAACAAGGGCCAGTCTAAAATATGATTCATGTGTATGCAGTTTAAAGTGCCTAATGCCTAAACCAGAAACAAATGAGTGAAACTGGTTAGGAACAAAAACTCTCATAGACAAGATCAGGAAAAGGAATGACCCTCCACAAAAGCATGATCAATACCAAAGGGAAAAACTGTCTAAAAATCCATCCTGCTTCAGTGGTTAAATCAATCCAGCAATCAGAAATAAAAAGGCGGTATGTGACAGAAAGAGGAAGGTCAGCCAGCAACGCAAGTGGGAAGCTGTAGGTGGAGGAAAGTTGTCTAAAAAGCCAAACACAAAGAGTAATTTGCTGCTGACAGGGCCAACGCAACGATGACAAGAAGGAGCTTTGTCTTTATCTCAGCCTGGCAGTGTAAGTACACACGGCTAGATACCTCCAACATCAGTCACCATGAAGAGGGGTTCTGAACACATCCTGATTCTGTATTTGCAAAATAAATAGGATGAATTACCTTACTCCAACACACTAGTACGTGAGCAGTAGGGAGCAGGGTGAGAGGGGGTGACCCAGCTGAGTGATGAGGGACAGCAGCCCGGGCGAACCCTCTCTCCTCCACGCTGCTGAGTGGAAGGAGAGAGAAGCCACCTCCTGCCCAGGCGATGACAAGCAGGCACCCCAGCTGGGATCTCTGACAATGCCCCCAGAGGAAACACGTCTCCCCTCGCATCGGCAATGCGCTTTGGGGGATCTTTCACCCCCAGGAAGCTGCCTGATGAGGTCTGCCCTATTTATTTTTACTGCAACATGAAACGCCCAGGTAGTGCTGGAAGTACTGGAAGAGTGACTGCTGCCAGGACAGAACTAAAAAAACAGCGAATGGCAGGAGACAGAAACAAATACATATGTTCCGAGCGAAGTAACTATCTTTAAATATATACATTTGAAAATTTTCTGTGATTATCAGAGAAGTGAAAATACGTCCTAATGGGCAGCTGAATACTGAAAAGACTCATCAAGGATAGCTTTAAAAAATGACAGTGCGATGGGAAACGTGGGTTCCAAAAGTCCCTAAAAGCCCAAAAGAACTATCTCCATTCTAACAGATGCGGAAGCTGAGATATAAGAAGACGTCAATGTTAAAAAAAACAATACAAAACGAACCCCAAACAAAACCTCACATGGATAATCATGACAGAGCCAGGACAGCAACCCTAACCCTCCACTTCATTAATCAGACTCCCTTGCCTTGCCTTGGGATTCGTTTACTACTGTTATTTTTGCAGGTGAGTGAGCTTTTGTTAGGGATGCCGAGCATTAAGGATGCCCTAAGCTTCCCTGCATGCACAGCAATTTCCCCCCCTCAATGTACAAACCATAAAGCCAGCAGCTAGTTAACTAGTTAATACGGGTGGTGCAGACACAGGCCATTGTCAGAACAGAATTCACATGTGTAATATAATGACCCAGTTTTCACTGTCAGTTGGATACCCTGCTCAGAGTGCTGACTAAAATCCCAGTTTGCTCAGGTAACACCAGGGGCAGGGAAATTATGCTAATTCAGGCAACAAAAAGGACTGTTGAGCATAAAAGCTTTAACACTCCTTCCAGCTCTTTCATCTAGGAATAAAGGATTTTAGCGGGTAAGATTCCTGCCTGCCCGCCCAGTTCATGCGTCATTAAAAAAAAAAATTCCCATTCATGTGCATATATCATATTTAAATAATACACCTGAAATACTTCAAGTAGCAACATAACCTTGATTTTAAAAATATGTAATTGATGTTTAAAACTTCAATGCTTTTCAAATATGCAAGTGTAGCGTGATCAGAACTGTATGTTATCTGTACAAGAATCACAATTCCCATTGTCTTGCTCCTCAGAGAAAACCAACAGTTAAAATTACGATGTGTCTGAGGAATTTTTTTGTCTTGAATGAGTTACAAATGAAGAAACATCGCTGGTGACCTTAACTTCAGTCTGAGGAAAACAGACATTTTAATGACTAATTCTAAGCTCTTGTCCATACTAGTCAATCAGGCTGCAGTTGCACTTTTTTTCTAGTAAATAAAAGGGATGTAGAAGCAGGTACTTCTAGCCTAGCAACACAGTGTGTGTAAAGGTAGTATAAATACAGCGTTTCTCACCACAGCTGCTAAAACTTATCAAAAACTACACTCATACCTCAGCCGTCCATTTCCTCTAACAATCTCTGCACAGTTTACAGCTTTTTGTCAGAGCTTGTACAGAAAACCAAAACATCTTAACTGATGCAGATTACAATAACTGTTTTCTTACCTAAATTATCTTCCTGGGTAAGCAATAAGAAAATAACTTTTCGGCACCCCAGAAAGCTATTCTGCTTCCTGTCGGGAAACCTAGCATCTCCTGGGAAGCCGGTGGCAGCCAGCAGCGGAGCTGTACGGCCGCCGCCGAGGGGAAGGGCTGCGGGCGGGCCACCCGCACGCCCAAACACAAACCCCACTACGTTGTTTCAACACAAAGCACTCGTATTTAGCCACGACATTGTTTTTTCCAAGTGGACTGGCAGTTCTTTCGAAGTTCTGTGTTTAAAAACACAGTGAGTTTTCTCATCCTAAATAGGGATGGAAGGTAATTAAATTAAATTGGTTACATAAAGAGGTCATCCAAGCCACCACTCCAGTCTGAAGTGAGAGAAGATGACACTGCAATTCTTAAGCAACTTTATACTGCATCACAGAATACAAGGCTGAAACCAGCGCAAGGTCAAACAGTTCATCTGAAGCCGTGTCCTTTTAGCAAGTTGTAATTTTTCTTGTGTACCAAGAAGAAACGGGCTTTCTTCTGTATTTTACAGCTCTTACAGCTTAGATGAACTGTTTCTACTCTTGACAGTTACAGGATTGGAAGTGACATGGAAGGGCATTTTATTTATTCAGATGAGAAGTTCGTGCTAGCAGCCACAACATAAGCTTTTTGACATGTTCCACAAACCACCAGCTGTGCCCCAGAGTTGTCATCTTTAGCAGTCACAAGGAATTCGGTAGTTTTATGTGTCGTCACCAGTTGTCTCTATTTCTGGTCCAAGGGTATCGGCATCCCTCCCACCTGAGCTATTCTACTAGTAAATGGAAATCTTCAGCAATAATTTTATCTTTATGTCCTACAGTTAAGTAAGGCACAGCACAAGTGTTTTGATTTCGGGAAATATTTTCTTAGAAACACCAACCATTTGGACGACCAGCGAGGCATCTGTGAGTTCACGATGATGACGGTCGCAACCAGAGACCTTAAACACCGAGAATGGAACCTCTGCTCCACACTAACTTCTGTGAAATTTGAGTAATCCTGACTGCTGTTAGACAAGTAAAACATCACCGAGTGGTATGAAGTAAGGAGAGTCAGGTTCCTGTGCAGGCTGAGAGTTTCACTTACAAATCACGGAGCAGGCTGAATCATAAGCTATGAGCAGGTGTCACTTCACTTGTACAGCAGTAACTGGCCACAAGAAACAAAATCTCATGTTTCTTTCCTATTCACACAGAACGTAATCTGCAAAACTGACATAATTGGAAGCTATTATAGTAATGGTACTAAGTTACTTTTATAGCTCTTTACCATCTGACTGAGTGTTCCTCGATACCACATTCTGAATGAGTTGCTACCTAACCTGAGTGACCGCTGCACCCCTGGAGATGTTTGTGAACAGAGCACCAAGAAGCCGTGCAATCACCGTTTGTCCTGTCTGGGGTGTTCAGGAGACTGCAGTCTACAGTTTCTGACTGTTTATTTATACAGTACTATTAGCAATAACATAGCCAACACCATCACATACCGAAATTACTTCATGGTAGGAAGAGTATAAGATCCTTCGACTCTAAATGCAAAAAGGTTTTGTAGACTGCTTGAAAACCCCTAAATGGGATGCTGCTGGAAACCAGAGTAGGGAAAGGCTTCAAGAAGCCTGGACAGTTCATTTGCATTTCCAAAACACAGATCCCTCTTACAAAATTCCCCACAAACCAATCTGACTCGCTGTTTTCCTCTCCTCATTTTGCAATCTGGAGAAGTACTGTGGGAAAAGAGTCCAGCACCCTTCATGTACAGCACTGAACTTTCGTCCTGTCTGCCTGCTGCTCACAGAACCACAGCGTCCAGCCCTGAGAAGTGGGACAACTGTCACTGTACCGCACGGCTTTCTGCGCTTCCCAGTGGACATATCGCCTCCAGAGCTTCTTCCCTGCAGGAAAAATTAGCCTACTGAAGGTAAAACAATGTGCTTTCAGATGTTAACGTCTCTCCTAATATTGCCATGTTTTAAAACTGTTACATAATCAAGTTGCGTACCCAACACACTCAACTTCTTTACAGAGCTACTCCCTTCCCCTCCCTCCCGCCACCCAGCAACCCCGGCGCCACACAGCATCCCTGTGCATGAGGTGCACAGCTTTCTTCATGTTTCCCGAATAATGTGGTAGAGCTGTCCTTCAACTGGTCCATACTTTTTTTTTTTTTTTTTTTAAA
>Ga0065711_1014040_pt1 | contig 10499 bp, 12 predicted proteins | sample Hoacrofraction12_FD_59098 | JGI IMG/M metagenome (GOLD analysis project Ga0065711, IMG submission 59098) | Hoatzin crop microbial communities from Cojedes, Venezuela - Epithelial fraction 12 v2 (version 2) | ecosystem: Host-associated > Birds > Digestive system > Esophagus > Crop | place...
AGGGAGGGAGGCAGGCAGGCAGGGAAGCAGGCAGAGAAGCAGGCAAGACAGGCAGGCAGGGATGCAGGCAGGCAGGGAGGCAGGCAGGGAGGAAGGAGGGCAGGGAGGCAGGCAGGGAAGCAGGCAAGCCAGGCAAGCAGGCAGGGAGGGAGGCAGGGATGCAGACAGAGAGGCAGGGATGCAGGCAGGGAGGCAGAAGGGCAGGGAGGGAGGCAGGGAGGCACGCAGGGAGGCAGGCAGGCAGGCAAGGCAGGGAGGCAGCCCAAAGCTGCACGAGCCCCACAGGCCGTTTCGCAGCCCCACAGCAGCCCCAAGCCATCCGTCCCCACCCCACGAGCCAGGCTCCAGGTGCCACGAGCTGCTCTGGGGGACAGCCATGCCCCACGACCCCAGCACTGATCCCAGGTGCGGCATCTCCGGCAGGGCAGCAGCCGGCAGCAGCAGCCATGACCTCGCCAGCCCAGCCCGGAGGTGCCACTGGAGAAGGTGGGAAGGGCAAGAGCCCAAAGGAGAGCGGTGCCCCTCACGCTTGGCATGGGAGGCTGAGCTGGGGACATCCCTCCCACCGTCCTGGCAGCGCCGTGAGGGGCTTGCCTTCGTTCCTGCCTTCAATCCTGCCTGGAAGGAAGCTCCGGGCAAGGCAGCCATAACCAGCCCGAGGCTGCAGCGCCCGAGGGGGAGAAGGTCCTGCCCCAACCTGGATTTAATTGCTAATCCCAGAAGCAAAATCTGGGCTCTGAGACCTGAAAAGTGATGTTTTACCAGGGATTTTGGGGAGCTTTTGGATCGTTGTGTAAAAAAAACCCCTTGGCCATTGAAATCCAAACGGTCTTGCAGCTGCCTCCAAAATGCTTTGCATTCAATTTGCCAAGTTAATTTGCTCCCGTTAACGCCGGAGCAGGAGCTCGCCTGGGAGGGGGCCCATTAGAACTGCAAGACTCTGGTTTTCAGTTTTCTCTAATGAAATAATGTTCTTTTCCCAATGTTAGGAATTCAGCCGTAAGACACAATAAATTATCTTTTTCCATTAACAGCTGGATTTCCCTTTGGGCTCGCCCAGGGATGAAGCAACCCCTGGCAGCTCATTGACTCAAGCGCAAGCCGGAGCGATTGCATTGCGCTAACGAACGTGCGGTCGCTCCCCGATGGCAGCTCGGCTGACACCGCGTAACGGCGTCCCCGAGCAAGGTACCGTTCTTACAGAGGGTTTCCAAGAACGGTACAGCCCACCCCGGGAAGCTCGTCGCGCTCCGGAGATGGAGCTCGTGGACGTGTCAGAACGCAGAGGATGCGGCGCTGGGATTTAAAGACGCTGTATGGGATCGCACCGCTCCGTCAGCGCCTTCTCCGAAGCAGATTTTGGATTGTAAATTAATTAACCAGGCTCTCAGGGATGCCCTGACAGGATTGCACCCTTGGCCAGCGCCCTGGCACTGCTCCGAGGAAGAATTTTATATATATATATATATTTACATATATATTCTAGGATTAAAGAGGGACCCCAACCCGTGGAGCACCCAGACCCCGGAGCACTGGCTGCAGCCCCCCTCGACCGGGTGCAGTGGGATGGTGTCTGGTCTCCCCCCTCCCCGCAGCCACCGAGCCCCCCGCCTTCGCCCCCTCACCTGGACGGCTCCGCCGAGCATGGCAGCCACCAGCCCCATGGCCATGGCGAGGGTCTGCGCCTCCGCCGCCGCGCCGGGGCCCCGTGCCGGGCTGACGCAGGCCCGCTGCAGCGTGGCTGCCACGAACTCCTCCACCTGCCAGAGGAGAGCGGGGGGAAGAGCGGTTAGGAGGGGAGATCCCCAGGGACATCCCAGGAGGCTGCCGCGGTGCCGGTGCCTTCCCGGAGCCGGCTGCGCTGTAGCTCTTGCCGTCTCCGTTTGCATCTATTTGAATTTTTTGAGCCCAAGCCTTTCTCTGGCACAATTTCATAGAATCGTTAATGTTGGAAAAGACCTCCAAGACCATCAAGTCCAACCATCACTCCAACACCACCACGCCTGCTAATTTCATACAAACCCTTTGCGTTTCCCTGCTGTTCCCATCCCACCACCTTCCCTCTCAGACCTTTCCCAGCACCTTCCCAGCTCCCCTCCCATCACCCTGCCTGGGTGAGCGGACCCAGCGGCGCTGGGGAGACCCGGTGAGCTGGGGGATGGCTAGGGTGCTGCTGAAGCCGGGCTGTGGATGCACTGGGGATGCAGGAGGTAGCTGGGGCTCCCAAGGCGGCTGCAGAGGTGCCGGAGCCCCTGAATCGCTGCCCACCTCTCCGGCAGTAGCACGGAGGGGCCAATTTCCCGGCGTCACAGCCCCCAGCCCCACACCGGGCTGTCTGAACCGACAGGCGAGGATTTCGGGAGCGGGGCTGGGAGGGTGGCTGAGCCCCAGCCCCGGGACAAGGCGATGGTTAAACCACGGCGGCTGCTCTTGGCAGCAGAAGGGGCTGCAGGAGCCGGGGAGAAACAGCCCAGCCCCTTCTCTGCCTCTTGTCCCAGCTCCACCACGGGATGGGAGCTGGAAGCCAAGTAGGATGAGTCTGGGAGGGAAGGCCAGGGTGGTGGCAATAGGGAAACACGATGGGTTTGCACGAAATTGTGCTAGAGAAAGGCTTGGGCTTGAAAAATTCAGGTAGATGCAGAATGGAGACAGGAGAGCTGCAGAGCACGCGGCTCTGGGAAGGCACTGGTGCTGCAGCCTGCCGGCACGTGGCACGGCAGCAACGGCCGGAGTCGAGCAGGGATTTAGCACGGCTCAGATAAACATCATCACAACAAAAACCCACGCCTGCCTGCACCCCTGCTAGCTCTAGGGACAAGCACAAGTCCCTTCCCCGCCCCGGGCTGCGGTCGCTCCCAGCCACCTGCCCTCGCCCGGGGCGGCTCCTGCCCCTGCCAGCTGCCCCACGGCTCCCCAGTACTAGACACCATTTACCCACGCGCAGCCGACACTGGAGCTGGGTCATTTACCACTTATGTCACTTATTTTGTGATTTTCTCACAATACTTGGTTTTTTTCCCCCCCAAGCCCATTAACAATCCTGAATTGATGTCAAACCACTAAGAGGAGGATAGCAAAAGAACCCCCGGCTGGCATCGGCCTTCTCACCACTTGGCACCGACATCTTCAGTCCCACAAGCTTCCCGCCTTTCTAACAGAGCTTGAAATTCAGGGGTTTGTTTTCTGTGTGTCTTTGCCTGCTGCACTGGCACTGCGTGGCTTGGGGCGAGCTTGCCGGCCGCCGTGGCACCCAGCAGTGCTGGGAAGGGGCTGGACTGGGGTCATTCCTACGCAACAGGCGTGTTGCAAAAGAAGGGGAACTACTTTGCTCCTCTTTTGGAAAACAAAGTACGAGGGCAACAAGGTACTGTTGCGCCAAAGCCCGCATTTCCAGCCTCCAGGGCACAGGCACTGGGTGCAGGCAACACGTTTCCTCATCAGCAGGAGGTCTGATCGCCGCCAGCTCGGTTCAAAGCACATCCCTGCTGCAGCGAGGAGGGAGGCCGGCTGCGAGGGGCTGCGGAAGAGGATTGGGTAGGAAATGCCATCAAACAGCAATAATTGCAAATAAAAACCAAGTGTCAGATCATCTGCTCTCACACAACAGTGACACACAAGCTGAATGGGGTTGAAATGATATTTAATGCAAAAAATAGGAACGTCATGAATAAATAATCTAGCAGTAGACAGGTACTGAGAAAATCTAAAAAGTTTAAAGAAAAAATCTAGGAAGAAAAAAACCCCACCTTAATCTGGAAGGGGAAAAAAGCTCAAAAAACAAACCACTGGGGCATGTTTGTGTCTCATGGGAGGAAAGCATCCTTGGCGTATCAAGGAGATCAAGTCAATCCCATGAAAATTGGTTGTGGAGGGGGGGAGAAATGCAAATAAAATAAATTGTGCAACTGAGGGGGTCCACAGCTGCTGCCGTTCCTGGGGTCTGGCTTTGGGAAGGCGGATCCTGCCTGCTCCGACCCCATTAAGCACAAAGCTACGCACCCGGAGTGCCCCCAGCAAGAACAAACGCCCCGGAGGAATCCTGTGCTGCAGAACCTGCTCAAGAACAGCTCTGCAACTGCCGTCCCTGCTCGAGGGAGCCCTCCCTGAAATACAACCCCCAGGTGGGAGCATAATGGCCCTTTTGTCTGGGTTTCTTTTTTCGGTGGGTGTTTCTTTTTATACCAGACTCACGGCCGGACCCAGAAGTCTGGCAAAACCCTTCCCCGTTTCCCACCCCAACTCCCTGACCGAGGGAGCGGAGCGGGTGCGTGCGGGTGGGTGGGATGGAGAGGCAGGTGAGGACAAAGCCGCGCTGGCTGCCGCACAGGCGGGCGCCGCAAGGACACCGGCTGGGTCCCCTCTCACGGCGGAGCGCACACAAAGGCTCCTTTGTCCCAAGAGGAAAGTGAGGAAACCTGTGTTAGCAGTGACCGCCTCTGCTCCAGCCAGTCACCGTTAACTGGCATAACCAGGTCACCGAGTTGAAAAAATTACAATAAAAACCAGGATGAGGAAGTCAAAACGCACCGATCAGGTGGGGAATATCGTGCTGCCCTCGGCACCCAACAGCCTTCCCGACCTGGCACAGGACAGCCAACCCCGCTCTGCGCTGCCGTGGCGTGGGCTCAGGGTGGACAGAAGTGCCATATTTTAACAATCCTTTTTGGTACCAGGTTCAACAAGTCTCGGCTGGCCTTTGAAATAACGATGTTTAATAAATTTTGCGGCTGCCCATTCATGAAGACGTGGACAAGTGCTGACCCTGACGACCGGACACACCACGTGGTGTGGGTGTCCCAGCAGCAGAAACGACAGGAACACCACGGACTGCCTGTTCGGGGAGATGGGGCGAGCAGGACGCCGCAGCGGTGCCGTGCCGCGTTCACCCGGCTGGCAGCCCAGCTCCCGGAGGTGGCTGCTGAGACGTGCTGGGAAAACCAGGCGCCAACACCACGGACGGGCAGCAAGCACTCGTCGAAAAGGTCTGTCAGGTACAGATGTCTTTGAGCTTTGTTGAACTTGGGAATAAATTTTGCTCAAAATAAAGACGAGCAGCTCGCAAGTCAGAGTTCTGATTAACACACAGACGGCTCTCCTGGTTTTTAATACACAGCCACGGACCCAAATACGGAGACGACTGCTGGGCTGCTCCCTCCTCTCCCTGCAGCTGGCTCTGTCTTTCCTGCTGGCACTGCACAGGACGGTGTCTTGCTGAGACACTGGCAACTGAATCAATAAACTGCTTTTCCTGGGGATGCTCTAGCTTCCTCCAGCTGTTTCTTAGCCATCGTCTCCTTAGAGCCCAGTGGCCCAGAGCCTGGTCTGCCACACGCTCCAGCTGCTGATCCCCCAGAGCTTTGCCATGACCAACCTGAGCAACGTCTGTGAACACAGTGTCCGAGACGCTCTCGCACAACGTGGCCACGAGCTGCAGGACCAACAGCTTCCTCCTCTGCCCGGCGTGGTACTGCTCCCGCTCCAGGAGACTCCCTCCAGGCACCGCAGCCGAGTTCGAAGCCGCCTCGTCCTCTGCAGCCACACGAGTCAGCGCCTGCCGAGAAGGAAGGACAGGGCAGGGAAGGGCGATGGTTAAACACAGGCAAATCAGTGTCAGGATCACTGAGGTCACCACGCCAGCGGTCCTGGGTGCTGCTTGTCCACCTCCCGCCTGCTGCAAAGGGCTCCTGGTTACCTCCCCTCTTCCAGCCTCATCCCCCTCCAGACGTGTGGTTGTCACCAGGCCAAACCCTTGCAAACCTCCATCGCTGCGGACACCGCACAGAGCACCACCGAGCACTTCTCCTCAGGCCAACCATCCTCTGGGCTGTGAGGCTCGCGGGGCCTCTGCTCGCAGCCTTGCTTTTGGCAGTGGCTGCTCACAAAGGCACCCAGACCCCCCCGTCCCCTTTGCAGAGCTCGTGCTGACTCCTCACGCGACCAGGACCTTCCCCTCGGTACGTCAAGGTCTCCGAGAGCTGCCCACAGCTCCTGGCTGTCCCACCTGTATCACAGCAGCACCCCTACACCCGGGACGCTGCAAACCCCGTGTGACTATGGGCTGGGGCTCCACCTGCCAGCAACGGCGTCGAAAACACAGCCCAGCCCGGGAGGGAACCGCAGGGGCTCGGAGCAGGAGCTGGGGCCCTCTGCTAGAGCCAAGCAAGCAACAGGGATTATTCTCAGCCTCAAGCACACCATTAAACTTCAGGCACGCTCCTGTTGTCTGGGGGGAACAGGGTTAACCCCTTCTGTGACCAGGGCTGCCTCCCTGTCCCAGGCCCTCCCGCCCGGCACGCAGCAGGGCGGCTCCATGGCGTGCCGTACCCCGGCTCCGTGCTCCCGAGGCATGTGAGGGGACGCTCGGTCCCCTCTGCCGCCTGCCACAGGCCCAGGGAAACGGTTCCTGCAGATGTGCCCCTGCCTGCCCTTACCTTCAGGCAGCGGATGAAGAAATCTCCGGCTAGACCACTCTTCTGGCAGTGAGACAAGAGCTCCACCAAGCTCTCCACACGGCATTGCTCCAAGGACACCTTCTGGTAGAGGGCCTCATCTTCGTCGCTGAAACAGGGTCACTGTGTCACCAACACGAAGGTACCCAGACCCCCCGCCGGGCTGGCTCTAAACGACTCGGTGGCAAGGTGAGATCCCGCTTCTGCCTTCTCTGGGAAACCCTCCTTCACAGCACTGCCAGAAAGCGGAAGCCTGGAGGCAGCTGAGCCAAACTATTGCTCAGTTCATTTGGCCTACGTGATCACGCACTCAGTTTATTAATTAACCTGCATTCATTAAAGGAGTAACATTAACCGAAATCATGAGCACAAAACAGAGGTTTAATCCAGCCATCCCATAAAGAACGAGATTAGCGCTGGCTGCCTCATGCAGCGGTCACAGCCGTAAACGTAGGACGGACACGGGCAGAGCCACAGCCGTTAAGGAGTAATTTTAAAGTAAACCCAGTTTAACCAGTGCAGACCCCAGGGCAGACCTCCTTCTAATTCAGGTCAGGAATAGATTGAAATTAAACCAAACCAAGGGGTTTTGTTAGGGGTGCACAGGGCACTCCCGGGCAGAAGCTCCGCGCTCCACCTTGCTCGACAGCACTGCCTTGGGCTCGTACCTGCCAGCTAACAGCTCCCCCCCTTTAAACCAAATGTCACGCCGCTGAACAGTCCCAGTTTGCGTGGCTGGAGTCTAATGGCTGCAGTTTATTCCCCACATGGCCACGCTCTGTCTCTACTTGTAGAGACCATCTGCAAGAGCAGGAGGGGAGCTCAGTCGCTGGCTCCGTGACACTGGCATCGCTCGAGTCCTCGCTGCCACGGTGCCACCTGCACCCTAGGGACTCCACTCACTCCACACAGCCATGATCTGCCACAAGACAGGCCCAGGAGGGTGGAAGCTGAATTTGGGGAGCGTTGGGGCTCAGGGAGCGTGTCCCATTCCCAGACACCCCGCAGGCAGAACTCCGGAAAAGCACTTGGAGAGCGCACACTAATGCTCAGACAGAGCGTGCTGCTTTTCAGGGCTGAAAGTCAGAGCTGTGCACCATGTACAAGGAACACGGAGGCTGCGTGGAAGCAATCCCCNCCCGAGCTCAGNGCAGACCGCCGTCTACCTGTACGCCTGGGGGGACGAGGCCGTGGTGGGACGGCACCAGCAGCCCCCCCTCGCCTGGGCGAGCCAGGCGTGCCGTGAAAAGCCCTGCATGCTGGATGATGCCTGGGGGCCTGCCCTCCACGCCTGGCCCTGCCCCAACAATGCTCACCTGATGGTCTCCTCCACCGCGACGGCAGCACCACCCTCGCTGCCCGTGCGGAACTGGCACAGCGGGTGGAGGGCACACATGCTGCTGTTCAGCCCGGCAAAGCCTTCCAGCACGGCCAGCGACACCTCTCGCTCCGACTTCTCCAAGAACCACAGCAGGATCTCCTGGCACGGGGAGCTGGCAAGGAGAGAGAAAGCAGTGGTGACCTTGCTGTGCCCGCCGCGCCCCTCCTTGCCCACCAGCACTGCAACGGGATCACACTTCTCGGGGCGAGGAAAAAGACAAGAGCGCTCTGGAGCGGCTACGGGAACTCCTTGGGACGCTCTGGGCTGGCAGCTCCAGCAGCTGATGGCTTTGGTGTCAGTTTATAAGGGGATCGGCAGCACATCCCATCCTTCTGGCGTTCCCAGATGGAAGGATCTGGGTCCTTCAAGGTTTCAGCCCAGCGAGGAAGGGAGCGCTGTCTGAACAGCGTGTCTGTACAAGGACAGCCACTTCCACGCAGCCTCGGCACGCCGCGCCTGGTGCTTCACGCCAGCACGACCAAGCACAGGGCTGTCAGCTGTGCCAAGGACGAGGAGGAAGGAGACAGGGAGCACTGTAAGGTGGCGCGGGAACCCCTGCCAAGGAACGATGCAGGTTAATGAGGTGGAGCAGCAGCGCTGTGCCAGGGGTCTGGAAACCTGAACACTTCTAGGCAGCTGCGGTTTCAGTTACCCCTGCCAAATTCCTTTGCAAACAGAGAAGGGAGCAGTGACTCCATTCACCCAGCAGCAGTGTTAACTTGGCTTGTTCTACGAACTTGCCACAGCACTCACTACTCTTTGAAGTGATTAACGATGTCTTTAATAACAGCAGAGGCTGTGTCTACACAGACCTTTTAGGGAAAGCCTCCAGTACCCACGTGCCAGTATCACCAAAGCAAAGCATAAACCCACCAGGAGTGTATTTTGTAGGCTGGCCCAAACTCAGGACAGCCCAGGGAAAGCCCGGGAGGAGAAAGGAGCGAGGACAGCCGGCACCTGGTCACCACTGTCCCTGCCACCACAACTGCCACACGCGGTGCTCACCATCGTACATCAGTCATGGGGGAGCGGGGCACGGCACGAGGGACTGCTGCCGAGAGGCAGGGCCCCGCACATGTCAGAAAAGAGTGATCCCAGAAAGGAAAAGAATGACCTGGTGTTTCCAAAAGTCAGCACTCAAGCTGTTTTATCCAGTTTCTCTCCCGTTTCTAAATCCCTGGTACACAGAACCCTCCGACACCCAGCCAGGTCCCAGAGTCACCGCCTCTGTCCGCAGACAACCGCAATCCCTGCTCCTAGGCAGGCACCAAGAGTTAACCTGCGCTCCCAAGGCTCCCACGGGGCACGCCTGCCTCTACACCAAACACTTTGGCTTCAGGGAAGACAAAAACCCAACGTGAGAACTGCTTTCTCGGGTACAGGTCTGCCAGTAAGGTCGTGTACCGCGTCTATGCCTGCGGTTACTGCCTACTTTGAATAAGAGCTCTTCAGGGTGAGAAAATTGGTGTCAGCTTCTGTACGTGCCCATATAGAGCACAGCCTTTGGAGGCGGGCAGAACAGGGAAGACAAAACCCCAGAAGGAGTCGTGCACAACCCTTCCTTACCGTAAGTATGACACATTCTGCTTGGCGAAGGAATAGAGGGAAAAAACCACTCCCAGAACTGACTGTAAGGATCCCAGCATCAGGCTCGAGCTGTCATTTCCAACCACATACACCTACGGAGAGAAGGGCACGGGGAAGAGAGTCAAACACCTGCACGGAGCAAGAGGGAAGGCAAAGGGGAAGACAGAAAGCAGGTCTCTGCGCTGAATGGCTGCTGCCAAGGAGGATGGCAGAGGATTTACAGCCTCCGTTCCTTCCAGTTTGGAGCCTGTTTTCCCTGATTATGCCATATTCTGCATTAAAAGCAGCCTTCAGCACCATCTTTCTCCTAGCATTCGCTTAACCGCAGCAGGGCTCCAAGCTACAGGAACAACGCAGCTAGCTCTTCAGGAAGCCTGCTGCTTAGGGGTAAGGTCTTGCGTTAGAGGGATGCAACAGGCACCTCTGAATTAGCAAATCTTTGTGGAAATACCGCACCTAGAGCCAAATCTCAAACGGAGAGATCAGTCCCTAGCAGGGCAGCTGGGCTGCCGTGTGCTGAGCTGAGCAAGCGAGTTGCAGGGTCTCTGAGGAGGCTGCAGGGCCATGCTTCTCCATCTCCAAATCGCTGTCAGTGCCCTCCTCGACCAAACCAGCGCTCCCTTCCCAGGTAAGCCACTGTTACAGCTCACTGCACACCCGTCCTACCTTGCTGCCCACAGGGCACAGGAAAAACACTCGCAGAAGTCTTACGACACCGCGTTTCCTTTCGAATCCTTTTAAAGAAATCGTCCAAAACTAAAAGCTAGGTACGATGCTTTCAGTCAAAGCCACAATTGCTGAGAAAACAGCTTAGAGAACTGTTAAATACCAAGTCCTGCCCGGCTGGACTCAGGGTTTACTCAGGTTTGCTGTGTTCCGGTCCCCATTTTAGCAGGCTCTATCGCCCTCCATAGACTTCACTTTCAGAAAAAAGCAGAGGTGGGGGGGAAACAAAGTCTCCCCCAAGTTCTCCAAGGGACTTCCAGCTGCGTTGACTGGTGAACTACCTGCTCAGAAGATGCTGTCCCCTCACTCCAGAGCGTTCCTCACACCTCCCACCTCCACAGCCGGAGAGCAATCAA
>Ga0065711_1051135_pt1 | contig 10499 bp, 6 predicted proteins | sample Hoacrofraction12_FD_59098 | JGI IMG/M metagenome (GOLD analysis project Ga0065711, IMG submission 59098) | Hoatzin crop microbial communities from Cojedes, Venezuela - Epithelial fraction 12 v2 (version 2) | ecosystem: Host-associated > Birds > Digestive system > Esophagus > Crop | place...
CTGTGGGTCATATAGTCCAACCCCCCTGCCGAAGCAGGGTCACCTACAGCAGGCTGCACAGGACCTTGTCCAGGCGGGTCTTGAATTACAGAAGGAGAGTCTACAATCTCCCTGGGCAGCCTGATCCAGGGCTCCGTCACCCTCAGAGGGAAGAAGTTCTTCCTCATGTTCAGACGGAACTTCCTGTGCTTCAGTTTGTTTTGTCTCCATCTGCTCAGTTTCCAGAATGATCAGGCTCAAAATTTTTATCAGTCTCCGTGACATGAGACCAGTTTTACCACTGAGTTATATTTTACTTCTTTCAAGTTCTTTTCAACATTTAAACATGATTTTAAGAATAATTATTTAGCTCAAAATGTTTTCCTAGTGCTGATTAAATGTGTGAAAACTACATATGAAAAAGAAATCTTTCACATTTCAGCTGAGTTCATTATAGTAAAATTAGTGATTTCTTCTGGAAACTATATGAATTAAAAATATGGAACAAAAAAGCCCAGGGAGGGAACTCTTCCAGAATTAGTAGTCTAGGACAGCTGCCAGTACATATACAGACTTTAAAAAGTTAAATTCAGCAGTAGGATTTGGGGAGGCAGCGTAGCGAAGGTCAGATAAGCGGCATGTAATGCTGGCTGAATAATTCTGCTTTTCCCAGCATCAGTCCTAGGACTTTCCTAAGCCTGGTAAAATACTAGGAATATTCACCCTGACTGTATTCTTTTCCAGCTCAGATCTTGTCTCAATAGTTAAGTTACAGAGACACATCATGTAGACTGCTACTCGAGCACAAATAGATATTACCATAACATTCAAAATCTTGAAAGAAGTGAAAATACTGCTTAGCAAGATGGAAGAATGCACCAAAGCACGTTGGCAGGCAAGGAAATAACAAGTCTCAGATAGTGCTTAAAATGAAAGGAGAAATGTATCAACAATTGGTTGTTCATCTGTATTAAAAGGCAGCTGCCTGCTTTGTTTTGTTTTGATCATTGTACAGCAATTGTGGAAATTCTGATACTTCAGTCTCGCTGAACTGAGCTCTAGTTAGAGCCACAGCATGAACATCTGAAATAGGAGGGCTTTTTTCCTTGCCACTGCCTGAGAGGCCATGGCTTAAGAATCAAAGGAACCACTGACTGCCGAAGTTTAAAAAATTGAGAACTTGACTGAAACTGAATTTATTCATGAAATTAAAATGTATAGGACACCTAGGAAACATAGATGGTAAAGGGGCAAGAGATTCCAGAAATATATGTAAGGCAGCATTCATGAATTTTGAAGACATGACAACAGACATTTAAAGCCTGAAAATACTCTCCATGGGAATGAAAACTAAATGCATAATTTCTAAGTGTAAAAGTAGTTCCCTCCATGAAAAATGGAGAAAAAACATCTTGTAGCTCCTACAAGTGCTATTTGCTAAACAAATATTAGATCAGCTAAGGATCTGCACAGGTGCCTGCCCACTATCACAGCTTCTACAACTTCCATCAACTTCCCTGTGCGGGTGGGCTGGAACAGTACGATGGCCTCGTCTCTGTATCACCGGATGCAAGATGTTCATTCTCTGGCCTCGCAGCAAGGGCTGCTCTTCATGCCGTTACCCAGACTGGCCTCTACAAGTACGGCTAATTTATTGCTTCCTGAGTGCTCTTTTTTTCTTTTTTTTTTTTTCCATCTTCACCCTCCCTAGAAAGAATGTAGGTTTAAGATGTACAAAACCAGTGAAACAAAAATAAAATGCCACCGTTATAAAAAGGCATGTCATAAACTTTTAGACAAGGGATGAAAATAGTTATGGGAAAAAAAAGTATAGGTATTAAAAAGCTGTAAACAAGCCTAAGACTCTAACCATATAAACTTTTAAACTTTTATTCTCTTTAGCTCTCCTTGCTTTCTCCTGTTTGTATCTCTGTGATTGCATCTGAATTATTTTCCATGACAAGAGGATTTTTTAAGAGCAACTGAAATACTGAAAAATAACCTTCATTTTAATAATTTTGGTACTATGGTACTTTGATCCTTTTTACTTCACTCTTCACAATCCTTTGAATGAAAATGGAAATACTCATTGTGCTTTTTTACAATTTTCATATTGGCAATCACTGTATAAGTCAAATGCATTATGGTCTTTTCCTCTGAAAACATTAATCTTGAAATGTCAGGCCATAGATAACAAAACACACTGCATCTGCTTCATTTTGAAATGTCAAATGACATACCATAAACATGCCTGCGGCACATGGATTTAGCTGTTGGTTTCTAAGACAAAGTCAGGAATGTGTTATGCTTTGGAATATATTTGAAATAGTATTTGGCCTAAAAACTGGTTACCATTCAATTTTCATAATCAGTGCAGAAAGTATAAATATTACTGCATTTGTCATGTACACACTTGGTTGCCAGCTGAGCATGTATAGAGAATATCCAAATGGAAGGTTAAAAGCAAACAAATCCATATGTATATGAAAATAATCCTCTCTCTTAATCATTTATATTTGTTGAAAATCATTTAAAGCATAAAGTAATGACCCTCAGCACTGAAGGAAACAAACTTGGAGACATTCATGTGAATGCTGAGTATTACTGGAGAGCCTCTAATGCAACATTTGGGATAGTGCCATGTTCAGTCCTTATGGGGTCTGATGAAAAAGAAATTCAGTGGAGGCTGCCCAAGAGGAAATTTAACACAGCTATGTAGTTCTTCTACTAAAATGATTTTTTTAGTGATAGGAAAAACATTAGCTTTATATCCGATCTTGCACACATAGGTGAAAAATGTACTTACTATGAAAAGAATGAGGGTCGCCAACTTTTCCTATGACATGAAATGCTAGTTAGGAGCTAAAATTGCAGCAGAATGCTGTCATCTTTTATTTAATGAAGGTTTTTTAGTAAACTCTTCACATGCATAAGACTCAAGCTGCATTAAAATAAATTCTTTTACTTAAAATTAATTTCCACAGCCATCCTAAATTTGGCATACTAAGGATACTTTCTACATCATTCCTTAAATTCCTGTAAAGACCTCTCCCACTTACAGCAGCAGCTTCTGCTTAAAACTCCAACAAGGTCTCTTTCTTTGCATGCTACATTTATAAATACAGGCTCTTTACTTGGCAAAATGAAAATAAATAAAAAACCAAACAAATAAACAACAGTGAATGGATTAGTTTTCTGAAAACATTGTATATTCTTTTGCTCCTCTCAATTCTCCCCAAGTTCCCTACAAAACTGAAGTTCTGGTAGCCATACTGCTGAAACGCACTTACAATGCAAATTTCTCAAACTCCTCAAACACTGAGGTTCAAGGATGAGTATTTGCTGGACTTCCAAAACTCAGTAAATAGTTTGGGGTTTTTTTTAAATTAGAACACATATATTAGAAGAATATACTGAAGACTTCCCATGTTGATCATTCATGTATTTGCAGGGGCACTATTAAATAAAACAACTGTGCAAAGATATTTGATTTCCAGTGTATAAGAAAAATATCTCAATTAATCCACTGCTCAGATGTATTTACAGAAGTGCATAGGTCACAGACATAAATATTGAAAAAGGATAGATTCAAGCAAAGCTTTTTTAGAATCTGGTTTTGGGCTAAGTTATAGAACAAAGGAAAGGGGAAAAAACCCAGTGGCAGTTTCTGACAAGTCATACACACAGTGTAATAGGATGTAAACTGCTTTTCCTGATTCACTGTCTTGAAGAGATGCCTCTCAAATACACGCAGAAGAGGAAGACTGGAGAATTACCACCAATTCATTTCTCTTACCTTCCTGCAGAGACCACCTGCTTTGTCACAATATCACTCTCACTCTCTCTCTCTCTCTGTTTTCTACAACAATTACATAGTTTCACACCCATGAAGGTTTTATGTCTGTCACGCCATAGTACTGTGATTTCTGTTGCTGTGTTGAAACAGAATGCTGTCTGGTGCTATTGTTCAATGTTTTAGTACACACTTCATAGCATAGAGATGACTGTAAACAAAACCACAAATAAAGGCCTGTGCTAATCAAAGTAAGAGTGAGAATTATTTGTGTGCTTTGCAAATTTGCTTCATTCTATAACAGGTAACAAATTGAGAAAGTACCTATAAAGGCTGACATCAGCTGTACTCTCCTCTCGTCATTAGTATCACGATGCCCATCAAGTACTGGCCAATCAGGTCTTCATTATTCACTTTGCTATTTCCCAAAGATATTTTTGGGTAACAATTTCATGCAGTTTAATTTCAAACTAGTGTGAGTGTATCTTTCCTTTTACAAATACTGAGAATCATTTATGTAATTTAAAAAATAAAAATATGTGAAACATAACCCTTGCATTGTTACTAATGAAACCATCACACAAATAAATACAGCTAAGATTTAGTGCTCATTTTGAAAATTGTTGGGTTTGAATTGTGCAAGACTGACAAATTCGCAGATGAATATGGTCTAATTTTGTTGAGCTCCAACCACTCTTTGATGCATGTCCCAACTGAATTCCAGTTTATGAAAGATTCATACCAAAAGTCAAAGTGACAAAGTGAGGAGAAGGATCACTTTTCACGAAGTCTGCTAATGCCCTGCTCTGGAGAGTGATATATCAAATTATCCCACCTGAATACTTGTTGGACCCGCGTAGTCTTCAGTAGAAAATATTTCTCCCATTTGTATCTCCTGTAAACACTTTGCTTTTTCTAAAATTTCTGAGAAAGCTCTGGCAAACTAAAAGAAGAGGGCAGTAGCATGACAAGTTCTTAAGATTTTTTGATCCATTTTTGAGTCATGTTTCTCACAGATGAGAGAGAATAAGTAATTTTCCTTTGAATGCTTTGTTGCAGGCACAGTGCTGAAGATTTGTGATTTTATTCCTCTTATCCTGTTTTTTTTTAAAAGCCGACTTCTGCAATTATAAGATTATGCATACATTTCTATTAATTTAAGAGGATATTTCTAGCAGTTAAGAGCCTGTAAATGCAAACTGTAAAGGAACAAAGTGAAAAGTCAAATAGAAAGCATTCAAACTTCTAAAATCTTTTTTTTTAAGACTCTTACAGTTTTGTGAAGTGCTGTTTGTGAATCATAACTTTTTGGTTGCAAAAACATCAGCAGCAGCTGCATAAAACATGGCAGTTGCAGCGGCTGGCAAGTCCCTAGAAAAGTCATGTCCAGGGTTCAGCCACTTGACTTCCATCCCAAACGGTAGTGATCCAGCGGGGTAAAGAGACATCTAACAGCCCCGACTGTGCAAGCATCCCACGATCTGTTAAGTGTTACATCAGACAGTATTGTACTCTTCGATGGATGTTCTCCTCCAAGACTGATGATGATGCTTTATTAACTAATCTGTGGGCCTTGCTAACTGGAATGAAGGACACAAGTAGTTTTCCTTTTTTTTTATTTTAAAATGAACTCTTTTAATGGCCTTGTTCTGACACAATGTTACCAGCTAAGTACAACAGTGGGGTTTTTATGTTTCAAATATGGGCTCTATTACGGTTAACTGTTGGGATACACATATTTGAACATGCAAAGTGAAATGTTTCTGTATTGCAAAATAAAGTATATATTTAACCAATATTCTTCAAATTAAATAATACTTTTCAACTTCCTGGGTCCCTAGACTCAGATGACGAGGCATAGTTGGAGATGTCTTATTGCAGGAAAAGCAAGTCTGGTAAATTATATGATTTGGTAAGGAACACTGGGGAAAAAAATACTTCTGGGTTTTCTCCCCAGTGATTTCTGTGTCTTAAATCAGATCTTAAATACTTCAGAAAATGTGTTAAATATTAACTTCAACGTTGTAAAAGTGATTACTGGATATGTATTCTTCTCTGCAGGAGAGCTGCCAGTGTTTTCTTATTTGAAAATGAACATTTCTTGCTGGCAAATCTGATGTGTGAAATTCTTTCACAGCATTAAAACATACCTGTTTTCCATATATTTTGTTTTAAAATGCTTTTTTTTCCCTCCTGAAAAAATCTTAGTACTTGTAATCTCAAACCATGACACGTGATCAGCCCCCATCATCAAATAAAATCATTTATACAGCATTAAAATTCATACCATGAGACCTACCTTTTCTGCTAACAATTCTCTGATCTTGCTTGCCTGGAGACGAAACTTCATTAACTGTGACTCCAGAGTTAAACATCTTTCCTTCCAGTTTACAGTACCTTCTGGCTCTGAAAGTTCAGCCATATTTATGCTGGAAAAAGAAAGGGAAAAAATCCCTACGTCAAATTGAGTTGGTATTTAATGTCTGACTTTTTTTTAATATACATACTAACTTAGTTTACATGAATCTCAAGAATGCCCCCACATTTTGTACATATACAGCTTCATAAAACGCAGTAAAAGTACCTAAGTCTACAAAGGCCCTTACCATAACTGGGAGATTTCCGAAATCTGTGTTGATAGTATTTAGGTTGATCATAATTTAATTTCTTCAATTATTTTGGGGCTGCAATATGTTTTCCTTGATAAGCAGAGACACATGACACATTTTAATCTTCAGTTACTGTATATACCCTTTCTTACATAGAAAAGGCTTGTAGAGAACTGAGCTTTTGCTAAGAAAATGCCTTACATAGGTGTAACTACCTGTGAGCTGGGAGCACATTTGGCTTTATGCAAGTTTAATGTTTGGCAGATGACTCTTTAAATCTGTTTTAAAATTCTTACGCTTAGTCAAATTGCCTCTAAAATGTAATATCCTTAATGAGATGCAAGGGGGAGTTTATGGTTCCAAATGTAAAGGCCGGTGAGCAAACGGTCCCTAACAGGTCCCACATGACAAACAATCCCTTTGCATTAGCTGTTGCAGATCTCAGGACATCCCGATTCACGCATGTTTCGGGTTCACATCTGTGCTTTTATCTACATTTAACTGCTCATGTCCTCTGGAAATCAAGCTCAGTGCCCTTTTGGACAAGTACTGCTGGAAAAATGATGCAGGATGAGCTGGCTCATCATGGTTTGAGTCTGAGAAGCCAAGAAAATCATCTGTGTGTAAGCAGAAGTACTGGGCTCTGTTGTATTCCAGCTATTTGTAGACAGCTTAATAGAGAGTAAGTGGATGGATGAATGTAACCATTCAGTCCAAGAAGTTCCCTTGCGAGCAAAGGCCCTGGCCTTTGCAGGGCTCTGAACACGTAGGTTTGGCTTTGAAAATAAAGCTTGCATTCCCCTTAAGCATTAATTTATCTCTGAAATAACAAACAGACATAAAAACACCATTGAGTGGAAAGCAGCTGGAAGATCACAACAAACAAAGAATTACCAGTCATAAGCTTATGCTGCATGTTCATCCCCTTTGTCACGGACAGTGAGAGACAGACAAGGGGAGGCAAGCAGCAGCTGTTTTCAGCGTGATGAAAAAGGCTGGCACAGGAACACCACGCATAACACAGATCTCTATACTGCAGCTCCTGACCCATTTAGCATGGATTGATAAGCGACATCTGTGAGAGCCCCCCTCCCCATGACTACTCCAGTCCTTCAGAAGCTGGGTTCAAGCACTCCCCCTCCTCACACCCCAGTTCCCCTCCTTCCCCAGGCTCTCATCAGCTAGATAGGAAGGACCTATGGATTTATCTTTTCCACTGTTCCTGACAGCAGGAAGAACAAAGGAAAAAGAAAGTGCAAGACAGATCAAAGTCATGAGTAGGATTCCAAAAAGTCCTTAACTGTTCTTTGATACATTAATATTTTCTAGTTCTAATTTTCAATGTCTCAAATTGCTCTCAAATTCATCATAGCTAAAGAGGTGAAAAGCTGTGTCTCAAAACCTTCTTTCCTTTCACATCCCCTAATTTTCTTGTTTCTTTCTTTCCACATCTTAAGTTAGAAGGAAAAGAAGGAAAGACAAACTGGCTAAGGTTTGTCAGTTTTTCACCACAATCACTTGTGTGAAGGTAGATGCTCCATTCCTGACTCTCTCTTCCTCTTGGTCCTGCAGGCTACGATTCAAGCTGCTAAGCCTGAGGTTGTAACCATCCCTGTTCAGGAATCCCCGACTCAGGAATCCCCATGGAATCGCTGGGATTTAAGCACTTTATTAGTTTCCTGAGCCGATCCTACAGCACATGGATTCTGAACTTTAAGCACACAGTCATTTCAACTGCAAGCCTTCTGGGTGATCGGCTTCTTCTACTATTTCCCCTTCTTAAGTTTGGCAGAAGACTCCCAGGACTGTCAGGGAACCAGGTTGCTCACTGTTGTCCCTTCTCTAACCCTTGCCCCTCTCTCCTTGTGCAAAGTCCCCATGTTCAAGGGGGGAAGGTGGCACTTCCAAGCTTCTCCTGCTTTACAAAGGAAGCAGAAGTTTCAGCTGCAGGTTGATTTGGACAAACAGCCTGGATTTTGCTCTCTGAAGTACAAGGAATGACAATTTCCTGTTAGACTGTCTATTCAGGATTTTTTATCGTGTTTTTCCTTTTTGACTAACTACGGCTACATGAGACAGAGATGGACTCAGCCAGCATCTGGATAACAGTAGGACCTTCCAGTGTTCGTGGTAGCAAAAACACAAATGGATCAATTAGGGAAAGAATTTTTGCTTTTTAGTAGGGCACAATATTACAGGGTGGAGTTAAAAATGTTTGTCTTTTAACAGACAAAAACATTTGAGTAGATGGATTTCTGGCAGCGAACAACGCGTTCAGCCAAGTAGTTTCTCAATGTCCAAGCTAATTAATATTCCACTGTATAAACAGTACAGATAAAAAGTTTGAAAATAACTCTTTTTGTTGTGGGATGTTTGTTAGAGATTATGATAATTGACTTCATATTTTCCAACAAGCCGATGGGTTCTGGAAATATTTACAGGCACATAATACACTGTTTACAATTGCAGAGTGAATGATCTTAACTTTGAATCAATGACTTCCTGTTTCTTGGTTGATTCCCCAAGGGAGGAAAAAAATGAGTTCATCCCTCTTGGCTTCACGGAGTGCTCTGAATCAGCAGCCGAACCTACACAGAGTCCTCCCCTTCCTCCTGCTCCAGTTCCCACCGCAAAGCCTCCCGTTTTCCCTGAGTCTTTAAAATCTTTTGAAAAGTAAACTAAAAAAGTGCACATTAAAGCAGTAAGACCTAATTATGTCATCAAAAATTAATTGAGACAAGTTTGACAAGTCTCGAAAGATTAAATTCGTCTTTTTCATTTTTTCAGTCTATAAACCTCTTCGTAGGCTTCAAGAAGTCAGAATGTCACATTCTCCCCAAAGGGATTGATATAATTTCCTTTTCTTTCCCGTCTGCCGGGACATTATCAAAATATATTTCAGGGGGAAGGAGGGAACAATGTTCTAGCTTTTTGAAGCACGTTAAGAATTTGCATATTCCTTATCGCACTGTCAGTGCTCTCCCCTGTTTTTAACAAAATGCAGTGTTTAACTAAACACTTTGTACTCTGTCCGTATGTTCTGTACAGCCTTTCTCTGCTGGAGGAAGCCCGAGAAGTCCTTCTGCTTCACCAGCAGCGGGCTCACGCAGTACCCGGCGGGTTCCCTACTCCATCCCAAGCCGTTCACCAGCCCAAACGCGTTTGGACCAGACCTCTCGAATTTCGGGCCCCTTTCTTCCACCCTTTGCACCCGCACTCGGCACTTTCAAACGTTTTCGGAGCTGTAAAAGTTGGACTGGTGAAAGGAAACGATGAAACACAAAGTGGACCTGTTTGGGAATCAAGGAAGTCATTCTCAGGTCTGTTGCTGGCCGGGGCCCTCACTCGTGTTGAAACACTGGTAAATTTATTTTCCATTTGACTCATTTGGCATAATTCTGGGCTCAGGCAAACTGTAGCCTAAGCTATTTAAAACTCCCCTCGAAATCTGATTCACAAACGGTTTTTCTGCTGTTTCCTAGGTATCGATGAGGCCGTTCCCGTGAAGCAAGGCGTCAGCCAGGGCTCCCCGACGCCAGCGCCAGGCACAGCCCCCCGAGTTCGGGGCCAGGCTGCCCCCTCCTAGCTCGCCCCTGAGCCCCGGCCCGCCGCGGGTCCCCGGGCAGCGGCACAGCCGACGGCTGGCCCGCAGAGCCCTGCCAGGCCCCGGCAGCAGACGGCCTTAAGGCAATGAAGGTGGTTCTACGTCCTCTTCGCGATGACAGCAGGTTTGGAGGCCGCCATGCGACACCACGCTCGGGACGAATGTTTCATTTCTACGTCAGAATTCTGAAAGCTGGCGGCGCAGATGCTTTTTAAGAGAGGTCAATTTTGCACGGCTGCCTGGAAGCCGTGTTCTCCTCGCTCTCCTCCCCGGGGGGGCGACAGGGGTACGGCAGGGGTACGGCACTGCCAGCCGGGCGACAGGGCCGCCGCGGACCCAGAGCCACCGCCCGCTCGCCGGCCTCCCGCCGCGGGGACCCCACCTGACGCACCCCGGGGTGCTGCAGCCAGTGACGCCGCCGTGACCTCACACCACGTCACCCTGCCCCGCGACGGCGCGGCGTGACGCCATCCCACGCCCGACGGAGAGCCGCCCGGGGTGGGGAGGGGGGGGA
>Ga0065711_1051147_pt1 | contig 10499 bp, 4 predicted proteins | sample Hoacrofraction12_FD_59098 | JGI IMG/M metagenome (GOLD analysis project Ga0065711, IMG submission 59098) | Hoatzin crop microbial communities from Cojedes, Venezuela - Epithelial fraction 12 v2 (version 2) | ecosystem: Host-associated > Birds > Digestive system > Esophagus > Crop | place...
CCCTTGTGTGATTTTTTTTTTTCTTTTTTTTTTTTTTTCTTTTTTTAGTTAATAGAACGTGCCAGCTTACTTACACACCTGTGCTTTTGTGGTACATGCACAGTATCTATGTAGAAATATTTACACACAAATATATGTACACACATTTGTTTTATTCAGTTTGCTTTCCCTAATTTTTTCTTTTTTAGCCTTCACCCCAACAGTGGTTTCTCACTACCAGTGTACAATGACAGGTAAGAGGCGTGGGCTGGCGACGCACTTCACTAACAAGCGTCCCTTTGCTGATTATCCTGCCATTTTAGACATGAATCACAGTTAAGAATGCCAGTTTTATCGTGCAAATTGTTTTCCTCTTGTTTGGATATGTTCCAATGATTGAATGATTACAGCAGACTTGATTTCATATGCCCTTTCCGTAATAGAACTACTCCAAACCAAACCTTTCTCTTTTTTATTTATTTTTTTTTGAAAGGAAAGGAAGTAGCATTTACCTTTAACTGAGTAGTTTTTGAGCATCAGTTATAAAAGCATGTCATCTTCCATTTCCAGTGGCCTCTAGGGGGTGTGTTTTCTTAAAGTGGGAAAGTCTGTATCTGAAGACAGATGACTTCTGTCTAGTAATGTCTCTTACTGAATCCATGGCATCCTGTTTCAATGTGACAGCCTTAGTCAGGGCTGATATGACTTCAAACCATTCTTAACCTCATTTCCAATTTTAAAAATAGCAGCTAACGTCGTATTAACTAGAGCCTTTCTGATGGCATATCAAAAGTATAGCTGCTAGTTTCTTAGTTCCTACTACAGACCCCATTCTACTTTCTGCTTTGCCCCGTTTTGAGGGAGTGGAATCAGAGGAAAGGAGGATAGTGAGATCGCCAGTGAGCCATAGGACAAGAAAATACGGCTTAAAATGCTTTAGCACAAAGCACTGGTTTTCAAAGCAAGGCAGAATGGAAGGAGTTTCTAAACCTTTCATTTAGGCTGTGCACCTCATCTGAAAACACCTTCAAAAACCCTTCTAAGCTGTGATGTTTAAGGCACCAAACTAATCAGCTGTAACAACATAGCACTTCTTCATGATGCTATAGAAGAGGAAGGCCTCCCAGTTCCTTACTTTTGAATAAGGAAATTCAAAGAGCAATTTCTTAATTGTGTTGTCCCAAGCAAAGGATATATTTGTGCCTTATCGACTGAGATACAGCCAGTTTGTCCTCCAGTGGATGTCAGGCTGCTATAGCTTATATTCTAGGGTAATTACAGCTACAAGATTGTTCATCTTGTCACCTTGGACCACAAAGTTGTGCGGTGAAGGGAAGAAACACCAAGAGGAGCTGCCAGGCAGAAGAACTTCTCTATACTAGTTAACTGACTAATGAATGGTATATTAAATATATATGTGGGTGTATATTTATATGAATATGCACATTGCATCTTCTGTCACTGGAGAGCCAATCTGTAATGACCAATGAAGATATAAAATGAAGAGATAGACAATGATACACTTTAAATTACTGGTGTACACAGTATAGACAATTTTTCTTTAAAGTTATGGCATAGGATCTTTGTTTTATGGCTTTGCATCGTGAAACCATGTGTGTTTACCCGCAAATTTATGTAAGGAATGGGAAAGGGAGATACATGCGAGAAACAATGGAGAATTTTATCGTCTTTTTTTCCTTCTTCCTCCATTGCTTCAATCTATCCCCTCCTTCCTGTAGTGACTTGTGTTGTCTGAAAGATGATAAAGGGAGAGGGAACCCTTCTTCCTCCAAACTGAATGTCAACTTCAGTACAAACCCCAAACTCGGTGTCTTGGTTCTATATTTCTACCACAGAGTTAGTTAACATCAGATAGTGTTGCCAACTTAGAGAACTTAAGAAGCGGATCCAGTCTGCAAAAACTGAGATTGGCTTAAAACTTGAATTGTCAATGTTGCGTATTTTCAGACTTCTATCCATGGTGCTTGAAGGATATTAGTATGTACTTTTATAGATGCTCACATAACAACATGATGCCTGGAGAAAAAACTTTAAGAAAAACCCCAAATATAATGAGATTCATTTCATACTCTTGTAATATGAACTTGTAGTGTGATGAGTTCCCATGTTCAGCTGGAGTTCAGGGTTATGTGATGTAACTCTGAACAAGTTGCAACTCAACCATTTTTTTTCTTTTCTCTACTGTTGAATATTCTTTAATAACGAGGGAGGTGAGAATACATGGAGCCCTTCATTCTAATTAACATTTGGATTTTTGGGCGGGGTGGGGGGGCGAGGGGTATTTGCTGAAGTATAGCAAAGTAAACAATCTATACTAGTGATTACTTGAAAAATTATGACTTCTATGATCTAGAGCCTTCATCGCCTTTTCCTTCACTCATCCATATCTCCCTGATAAAGTCTCTGAAAAAATTGTAATTTGTATATTTGACCTAGTAAAATTAATTCTTGGATGGAGATTTCACATGCTGACTTGAATCTCTGGCTATTTTATAGCATCATTTTTAAAATGATGAATTTTCACTCCTATAACGCTACTTTCCTTTAATTGTAAATGGTAACCTGTGCATGTCTTGCAAATCTTTAAGGTAGTTTATATTGGAGTTTTTGACGTGTTTGTGGCAGTTACTAAACCTTTTTCCTTTTTTTTGTTATTGTTGGTTTGGTTTTTTTTTTATTTTAAACACTGAACCATTCCTAATAAATGGTTCTGTTTTCCAAATTTTCAAGAGTAATAAAACCTCAATATTGTTGTTAAATTATATAGACAGAACAGAACACCTTTTAATTTCTGTCGCTGACTTAACTTGTGCTCTGTCTAATGAAAGGTTCCTGTAAGAAAGTTTTCTGTCTGTTTTGCTCTGTATTTGTTGTGGCATTAACTGTATGTGTTTTTCTGTTTGGTTTCATTTCTTTTTAATTGAACAAAATTTGATTCACCCAGAATCCTGCAAAGTAATCCAGTTTGTCATGTTTAACTTCACTTGAAGGGTTGCTCTTGTGAAATGCTTTGGTCTGCATCTTCTATAAGCATTTAAGCTATATAATTGTATATAGATATAAATATATATGAATAGTCCCACTGACATATGTGGAACTATTGCATGCCTAAAGTTGAGCGCACATGTGTTTCCAGGTGTGAATTTTGTTGTATTTGATTTAAAACAGGATTTAAACATATCCAAGTTTGTTTTTATTACGAGATTTCATCCCGTTGTCAGATTATACGAACTGTGCTTGGCTGTGTTTAAACTACGGTGAACCCAAATGCAAGAGTTCACGTTTACAGCTGGCCAGTGCAAAAGCTGGTACTAACAGGGTGTTGAAAGTTATTCTGAGCTTTTTTACAAACCAGTTTATATAAATTCCGAAGGGAGTATTGCAAATATGAAAAGGGTTGCTGGAGACATCTAATACAAAACTTGTTGCAAGCCAATGTTCTGTCATATGTGAACTGTCCATATGTGCGTCTCTAAAGTTGCTTCATGCGTTTGCCTATGCATACTGTGTAGTGTGTTCAAAGCATTGCAGCTGTTTTATCTCATCAATCTGTTACACAGTAATTAGTTTCCTTTTCTGTTTTCCTGGGTGTGTAGCTTGATGCTGAACCTTGGATAAAGGAAAGGGACTGTATGATCCTGGTATTCTTTCTTGTGCTTCTTGCATAATCTATTGTTGAATCAAATAGTGAGAGATGGGTGCATCCATGTAAATAAGAATTTCCTAGTCCTCAAGAATCTGAAAATGAGACCTTTTATTACTAGAACCTGGAGGGTCAGTAGTAACTATGAATTGAACATTTTTGGGTGGGTAGCTGCTGACAAGCATAGCTATTTCTGAAAATGAAGATCAAAGAGCTATTAAAATTTAATGTATATTATGCAGAATGTGTAAGCCTCTAGCTACGTTTTCTACTCCCCTTCTTTTCATATGTATGATTTATAATTTATTTTCTGTAGCACAGCACTGTTTCTGCTCCATGCATTCTGTGAAAAATAACTCTTAATTGACTTTAATCCTCAGTTTTAGACTATATTGCTTGTCATCTTATTATTCTTTATTGTTAATGCCAAGATGCTTATGTGACTCACTATAATTGACCTTGCATAGTAGCTGCTCTGTGCTGCATAGAATGCTGCAGCAATACTTAGCTGGTCAGCACATAAATCGTCTCTCTTGTTCTTGTATCAGACTTACATTGAACACAACTCTGTGCTTGCTTTAGAGCTATTCTCTGTACTACTTACCTGACTCATTTCTGCTGTGCTTTCCTTTGAACAAAAGAAATGTATTGGAGCTACAGTGTTGATGTTTAAAGAGAATAATGACAGATTTTAGCTGCAGCTTATGAGAAAGGGTAGTTAAGTATTTGGAGAGCTTTGGTTGGTTGGTAGGGGGGAGGGTTATGGTTAAACCTACTACTAATGGCATTTTTAGGTAACGTTAGATCTGTCAGTAAAGTGATCTCAAGTGTTAGAACTTGCTAATACTCAGTCCTAGATCACTGGTTATAAGGAGGGACCATACTCTGTAATGGTATATCCTAAGACATGTAGTAACTACTTAGTATATTGAATTACTAAATTCTGCTGTTCATCTGTAAAGATTAAGCCTGTATCTGTCCATTAAGTTGGGTCAATTTTGATTTATTTCATAACTTGTCAAAATTTGGTGATGAGATTTCTTGGTTATCCTGTATCTTCTCCTAAAATCATATGGTGGTTCTTTCATTTGACCTCCTCTGAGCACAAAGAAATGCATTTTTGAGTAGCAGTGGTTTATTCTTGTGCTGGAATGTCTTTTTAACTGAAAGGAGGATTATAATCCAATAATGGAAAATTTATTTGGGCTAAGTATTCTTTATAAGTAAAGAAGTGTTTCCGTTTTTTTTAGTTCTTATTTGTTGGAAGATTGATATCTTTCTGAAGAATATTTTTTGAGGGGATTAAAAAGAAACCAGTCTCTTGTAGTTGTACATATATTGAATCTAACTTAATGGACAGCATGTTGAAAGTTTTAATTTGAACAGAGGTTTTTAATCTTTTTACTAAACAGCTTCCTGAAACTTTCTTTTCGTCTGCTTAGGCATTGGAGAGAAGTATTCAACATGGGAGCCAACCAAACGAGAGTTAGAATTGCTACGACACAACCCCAAGCGGAGAAAAATAACCACAAACTGCACCATAGGTAAGTTCTAGAAATCCTTTCTAAACCCAATTCTCATCCACTTGTAAGTTCAAAATTGTGTGGTGTTTTTCGATAAATATTTTTACCCTGAGGTGGTAGTTGTAGATTTCCTTAACTGTTAGGATAACAAATTTATTTTACACTACCTTTTTCTCACTATAGAAGGATATCTGCTCTGTCACTTCAGGTACTGAGGATGAACGATCTGTGTAACAGCTACAAAACAGAACTTTTTTTTGACAATATACATTTAAAGACTTTAGCAGAAATCAGTGATACTGTCTCGACTCAGTCTTCATCAGCGGTCCAATGCAGGGAAGTATGAAGGGAAATCCTGTTGTTGAGATGTATGCTTGACTGTAGCAGTATATTGGGAAATGCATTTTTAGCAGACAGAATAAGCACAGTGATGTCTTTCTGTTTCAGATTGTAAACTCAAAATGGGGTCTCTTCAGTTTCATATTCACTCTGAAAAGATGCGATTTGATCTCCATTGTATGTCAAATAGCAGTTTTGAAATGCATATCAGATGTTTAATGTTTGGTGTTCAGTACTCTGACATGTGGGCATGTATTTACTTATGGCTGGAGAGTATATGGGTAAGGCTGATGAAAATGAACAGTGTTGTCCAATTTTTTTTTTCTCCTGTCTTTAGTCTGGGGGAGTAGGGGGCTAGAAGCAGCTTCCTGACAAGCTCTAATGAAGATTATTGGGCATTTTCCTGTACTGTTAAATACACAGTAACACTTTATTGGTGAAGATACAAGGGCGAGATGTAGCTACAGGCATTGGAAGTAGGAAACTGTTAAATTTTTTTCCTAATTTTAAGCTGCTTACTGTTTTGTGAGAACGCGTCATGCTTTCAGCATATTTACTTTTGTCAAAACACACCAAACACAATTGCTAAAACTTTCTAATGTCATGTTTCTAATACGGTAAATCATATTTAATCCAGAATATGTGTGTAACTATCTGGAAAAATGGACTGAGAAGCACAGAGTAAGTTGTAAGTTGAAAACGTGTATGGCATGGCAATTCTAAAGAGGGGACCTATGTATGTGCAATAGTGGAACAGGAAAGACAGTTGGAAAAACATCTGGGCTTTAGAAACTTCAAGCAGCCTGGGAAAAAATAACTAGGCAAAGATTGCCTGCATCATGTTCACAGTGGGATTTTGTGTTTTATGAAACTGCAGTATATTTTGTAAAGGCTGTTACAAATTACTCGAGATAACAGAACTGCACATGTCCAAAAAAAAAAGTTTGATAGAATTTTGAAGGTGAATGTGACCTTTCTGAAGAATTGAAGCACATTTCTATGTTTCTTTTTCCAATTTGAAGGAATGCTGTGCCTACTTTTAAAGGATTTTAAATTTTTCAGTCTATTTAAAAAGGGCATGTCTGGTTGCATGAAATCTCATACAACGCTGCATGGGCGGGGGAGTGCTCGTGAAACACAGGGGATAAGGGAAATGACTGATCTCTTTACTTCTGCAGGCATGCTTTTAATAATTTCTCCTACTGAGCCCTGGAGCTGTCTGTGTGCCGAGATTTAGAAAGAGAAAAAAAATCAAAGCACCCAGGAGACATAATGCAGTTTTGGGCTACAGTTAAAAGAAAATGACTAGCTTTCTTTCACAAAAATACATTGGGGGTTTAGCTGAAGGAAGAAAAGACCTGCCATTGTCCTTGAGCCTTTTCTCTCCATCTAACCTGCTGCTAAATATATATCTGCTTCAGAGTCTTTTTCCCTTCGCTTTCCTCACATTGACTTGTCTGTTTGCAGTTTCAGATCAGTGAAGAGCCTATATGCAGACTGAAATGCTGCAATTATCTGGACATTCCCATTTCTCTCTTTTTCTAATACTCAATTCTTTTGACATCAAGTTTTTATCAATCCCATAGCAGATATTAGTGAATCCAGTTTATCTTCTGAGGTAGGTAAATGACTCTGAGAATAGGCATAATGTCCAGTTTTATTGCTTCTGAAAATGAAGATGATGTTGATAACCATCTATAATAAGCATTGCACATCTGTTGATCAGTTCTGTTTACAGAAGAGTCTGTTAAAGTATAACCAACTGCCTTTTATGTATAAAATGCTCTCTGCAAAGCTGTTTCAAGAGAAAGGCCAGAGGTGTTTGCTGCTTTGTCTTACCTCGAGAGATACACTGGTGCCAGTTGGGAGACAACATGTTTAACTGCTCTGCGATGACCTGAAATGGTTATTGTGCCAATGCCTGTTTCAGCATTTGTGTAAGACAAATGTGGTAGTGTTAGAACTAAAGTAGGTGGGACAGTACTCTGAAACCTAGACAGGCATGGCCTGGAAAGGATGCACTTAACTTGTATGTGAAGGACTTGCATATGATTTTGACTCCTAATAATTAAATACATTAAACGATGTTATTCATATGTGGAACACACTTAGGTGGTAAAGTATGTTTTGTTGTAGTTTCCCGGTACATCTGTATTATTTGCATGACGCATCATTTAGGTGAATGTTTTACTCTATGGCAGAACCTTCTTTGTACACAAAGGGATCTTTTTATTCCAGATTTGTAGCGATCTCACAATGCTTTTCAAACAGTTGGATGTGTCTGCTGCTTTTTGAGCTGTTTGAAATTTTATACAGCTACGGGATCCTTTGTCTTTCCTTGGCACCATAATTATGTCTGAAGAATACTCAGTCATGAAATTAATATGTTGGAAGATTGAACTGGTAGTTCCTTAGAGGAAATACTGTGCAAAACTCCTAGCTTTTGGTTTAGTGAAATGAAATGATGTTTCCATGTGACAATTTGAAAGCCATTGAAGAAGGAACTTCTTGTTCACATCCTCGAAAAAAGCAAAACAAAAGACCTCAAAAAAACCCAAAAAATTTTGCTTCATTCACTATTAAAATGATGTGTGTGTTTCCATTTTCCAGCTAGTAAGAAGACAGAGTAGGTAGCTTTGCTTGAATTACTATTTTGCCATGGAGCAAATCTCTCGTCAAATGAAAACTCACGTCAGGCACCGCTGCGGGCTGTAGACACTGTGCTGATTCCTGCCTTTCAGGATGTAAACAAAGGGCTGTTCCCAATGTTATACAAAAGTGTCTTCAAAGTGACTTGGAACACTCTGTTAGCCAAGAGGAAACGTTGAGCTATCTATGTGCAAGAAGCCGTGATGAAAAATCCTCGCAGTGTGGATTTTATGTGAGGCGTTTCATACTGTGATGTCGTAGCAGACTCGAAATGTTGATGGAGTTTCTGTATTTCAGGACATTCAAGAAGAGTGTACAGTCTACTCAGACCATAAACGTACACTCTTTGGTAGCAAGATCAGCTCAAGACGTTCTCAGACCTTGTGCCCGGATGCTATAGCATGCTGCCTTTTTCATTGTGCTGGTGCAGTTTTCAGGTGAACTAGATCAGGTTGAAGGGATGACATATTGTGGGGAATGCAGAGGGTGAGTAAAAAGCAGAAATTTCGTAAGTTATTATATATTGTTCTCAGCAGCAGTACTGAATCATGGCCTGGACTATTCAATTCAGAATATTTCTATTCATAGAAATGCTTATTTTGATTTTTGGTTGAAGCTGGTGTTTCACGCATCCTATAAACACCAAAACTTTTATATGAAAAATCAGATGAGACTTAGCAGTTATCAAATTAGATTCCAACAGTTCAAAAGAAAAACCCAGTCTTTCAGCTGCCTCTTGTCTGTGAAGAGGCTGCCCTCAGCAAGTGAGGGTAACGACAAAGCTCCAAGTTCACAAGCAAAGATTTTATTACGGGGCTGTACTAGAAGTGGAAGTGATGCAGTATCTTTCAGGAACTATCTTCCAGAGCTTGTCTTTCTCTGCTATCATTAATACTCCCAGCAGATCGGTTCTCCTGAGTACGTGAAGTATTAGCTTGGGATCAGCTGGTCGCTGATTAGCATATGAAGTGGCTTTGTGGCTAAAGATTGCTATATTAACAATAGGAAGAACTAGACTCCCAAGGCACATGGGTAATTAGCAGGAGCCACCTGGGATTCCCATTTTCAGTGTCGCAAAAAGGCAGAGGGGATAGCGTTTGTAGGAGACTGAGCAAATCCATTTCAGAAAGACTGATGAGATGTGGGGGAGGTAGCAGAAACAATGGCTACATGGGAGTAGCAGGTGGGTTGTGCAGCTGTGCAACGCTGAGCAGCGCGACGTGACCGAGAGCAGCATGAGTGGAATAAATATTGCAGCAGAGCTGCCGTGTAAAGGTGGCGAGGGAAGAGGAACAGTGGCCTGGAAGATATTTCTGGTTCTCTAGACGAGCTACCAGGAGCACTTTCGCTTCTGTAGAGGTAGTAGTAACTTGAGGTGTTGAAGACTCTGTTCGCGCTTGGAAGTTTTTTGTGAGCGTACCTGCTTTCTAGTATACTTTTTCTAGTGGAATGCTACTTAAGGTAGCTCAAATGGAAAAGTGGAATGAAAAACACATTTTGGTACAGCATCAGATTTTTAGCTGTAACTTTAAAAGTTACTGATTTGTAAGCAGTTTTATGTTTGAAATCGTGACAACGCAAAGTGCACCTTGAATAGAAGTCATCATTGCATCTTAATTTTTTTTGGACTGCTGTGTGATGAAGGAAAAGAAAACCTCCTTCTAAGACTGCTCGGGTGAATGTTTCCTCTGTGACTTACTTTTTTCATCTAACTGCATAATTAGAATGGTGATATGGTTGGAAAACTTTACTAAAAGGTTGGACTAGTAAAATCAACCAATGCTACCCTTCTATCAGGGAGATCCTTCTGTTCCTCTTTTATCTTGTCATGACCTCTCACCATTGGACTGAGTTGTGTAATATTTTTCTTAGGTCTAAAGTTGATAAACCTGATATTAAAAATAAATTAGAAAACCCTTTCCTTTCAAAGCTGCCAGGGAACTTGAAGAAAAATCAGAGGGGTGTGAATCTCTTCAGAATGCTAAATCAGAAGCTGTGATTTACTTGCTGAGATACGTAGATATTTGCTTTCAGAAAGTCTTGCTGGACTTTCAGTTTACCTCTTTAGCAATATAAAACACAAAGCTTTCCTCTGCAAAAGATGTTTCAAAAAGAAATTCCAGATTTGGTATTTCGGTCACCTTTTTGTGGCCTGGATAGGCTGGAAAGCTGGGCAGAGAGGAACCTGATGAGGTTCAACAAAGGCAAACGCAGGGTCCTGCACCTGGGGAGGAACAATCCCATGCACCAGTACAGGCTTGGGACGGACCTGCCGCAGAGCAGCTCTGCGGAGAGGGACCTGGGTGTCCTGGTGGACAACAGGTTAACCATGAGCCAGCAGTGTG
>Ga0065711_1051148_pt1 | contig 10498 bp, 5 predicted proteins | sample Hoacrofraction12_FD_59098 | JGI IMG/M metagenome (GOLD analysis project Ga0065711, IMG submission 59098) | Hoatzin crop microbial communities from Cojedes, Venezuela - Epithelial fraction 12 v2 (version 2) | ecosystem: Host-associated > Birds > Digestive system > Esophagus > Crop | place...
GTGGTGTGACTTCATTCAGGCCACGGGTGTCTATTGTCAGTCTCCACTCTCCAGTAGATTTTCTCACTGGCCATATGGGACTATTAAAGGGTGAGCGAGTTTTGCTGGTCACTCCTTTAACTCCTAGAGTCCGGTGAAAATTAACCCTGTCCTGGCCAAACCCAGGACAGTGATCTTAGTAGCCTCAAGCAGACCTGATAGCTAAAGGATTTTTCTATCTATTTAAGCATCGAGGTGAATTCTTTGTACTGATTTATACCCCAGACCACAAATGAGAATAGCCAAGAAATTTAGTAATGAATAAAGAAAGCATGACAAAATTGCAATTACAATAATGCTGTCCATTTTTTAAAGCAGACGTTCCATATGATATGCCAATAGTTCCTTATACAAAGCACCTGTTCTCAGGTTTTACAGTTCTAAATAGTCTAAAATAAAAGTCCTACGACTTCTAGCCCTGAATATTCTTAGTCACTAAATTAAGGCATTTACATGTAATAAAACTGCCTCTTATTTACTGAAATACATCTAAATATTTTTTGATACCTAGCTTACTCTGAAATACCTTTGTAGTGATGGCGTTATAAGTGTGAGCTTCTCTTTTACGCAGTCCTCCTGCTTTAGCAGGTCTTGTAGTAACATTGTTTTCAGCACTAAAATTTTGCTGAATCTTTTGTTTGTTATAGGAAGATGAGAAATACTTAGTACTTAAATGCATGTCTTCTTGTTTTAGAAAATGTGAACCTTTTTCATACTCTGATAGATATTTTTATTTCCAGAAGAAACATGTTTGCTGTCATTTAAATATTTAGTCTTAATTTAAGACAAGACAACCAGTGATAAAGAATCTGGAAGTCTTAGGTTAAAGCACAGTAATCACTTCTGTTCTTAACTTTGTTCTGTTTTTCTCCAGTAAAATTCACTCTTTCTGTTTGCTTGTTAAAATAGGAGTATCTGACAATATATTTTTAATGGAGGTGAATGAAAGGAGGGGTCAGATTCTAGAAAGTTACGTTTAGAAGTTTGTAAAAGTGTCGTGTATCCAGCATTAAAAAGACAGTCTGATTTTTCTTTGTACTTGCAAATAATTTGCTAATAAAACAGTATGCTAGTTGGTTGTCGCTAAGGAGTATAAGAAAATTCAGAGATTGAGTAGCTGAGGTATTAGTGGCAGTGTGTAACATTCTCTTAACAACTTTCTCTGTGCCAAAAGACAGTGTGTGGGAAGGAAAAACATGATATCTATCTTTAGAAAGCTTTCCAGGAGGAATGCAAGAAATTATAGGGCACTGAGCCTAACACTTGTATAGGGCAAAATAGTAAAAACCGGTTAGTAGAAGAGTTCTGTAGCTCAAATAAAAGACGGACTTGGAGGACATTGGGGTAAATACGATCCACTTAGTTATGAGTCAACATGGGTTTTGTAAAGAGAAATGTCATCTTACAAACCCCTCAGAGTGCTTTGGAAGGATACAGTTCAGCATGATCCCACTGTTAGAATTGGACTTCAGAATGTTTTTGGCAAAATCCCTCACTAAATGACTTTAAGGAAATTTGCAGTCATGAAATAAAAACTAAGCTGGACAGTCATTTGAAGAATAGGAAATGGAGAGTATAGGCAAATAATCTCGTCTTTTTGTGAATGGAGCTTATAACTGGACTTCTGCCCAGAGCCGTGCTTTAGGATGTAGGCTGTTGAACATATTCATATAAGTACTGGAAAAAAAGAGTGATCGGTGAAATAACAAAGTTTGCTTATACAAAGTTATTCATTGTACTCAGGGTGACGGCAGACAACAAAGAATGACTCACAGAACCATAGAATGAATTGTAGAATCATAGAATGGATCATAGAATGTTTTGGGTTGGAAGGGACCTTTAGAGGTCACCTAACCCACCCAACCTGCAATGAGCAGCGACATCTTCCACTAGATCAGGTTGCTCAGAGCGCCATCCAACCTGCCCTTGAGTGTTTCCAGGTTTGAGGCCTCCACTACCTCTCTGGGCAACCTGTGCCAGTGTTTCACCACCTTCATGGTAAAAAATTTCTTCCTTATGTCTGGATGAAATCTACCCTCCCTTAGTTTAAAGCCATTACCCCTTGTCCTGTCGCAAAAGGCCCTGCTGAAAATATTTTCTCCATCTTTCCTAAAGGTCCCCTTCAGGTACTGAAAGGCTGCTATATGGTGTCCCTGGAGCCTTCTCTTCTCCAGGCTGAACAGCCCCAACTCTCTCAGCCTTTCCTCATAGGAGAGGTGTTCCATCCCTCGGATCATCTTTGTGGCCCTCCTCTGGACCAACTCCAACAGCTCCATGTCTTTCTTGTGCTGAAGGCTCCAGAGTTGGATGCAGTACTCCAGAGTCTCACGAGAGCAGAGTAAAGGGGCAGAATCACCTCCCTCAACCTGCTGCCCATGCTTCTCTTTATGCAGCCCAGGATACAGCTGGCTTTCTGGGCTGTGAGCACACATTGGTGGCTCATGTCAAGCTTTTCATCCACCAGTACCACCAAATCCTTCTCGGCCAGGCTGCTCTCAATCCCTTCATCACCCAGCCTGGATTGATACTGCAGTTTGCCCTGACCCAGATGCAGGACTTTGCACTTGGCCTTGTTGAATCTCATGAGGTTCACACAGGCCCACTTCTCAAGCTTGTCCAGGTCCCTCTGAATGGCATCCCTTCCTTCTGGCATATCACCTGCACCACTCAGCTTTGTGTCGTCTGCTAACTTGCTGAGGGTGCACTCGAACTCACTGTGTAAGTCATCGATGAAAATATTAAACAACGCCAGTCCCAGTACGGACCCCTGAAGGACATCTCCTGTCACTGACGTCCACTTTGACATCAAGCTGTTGACCACTACCCTCTGGCTGCAACCTTACAACCAATTCCTTAGCCACTGAACAGTCCACCCATCAAATCCATATCTCTCCAATTTAGAGAGAAGGATGTTGTGAGGGACTGTGTCGAAGGCTTTACAGAAGTCCAGATAGCTCACTTCCATAGCTCTTTCCTTGTCCACTGATGTAGTCACACCATCATAGAAGGCCACTAGGTTGGTCAGGGAGGACTTGCCCTTGGCGAAGCCATGCTGGCTGTCTCAAATCACCTCCCTGTCCTCCACGTGTCTTGGCATAGCTTCCTAGGAGGATCTGTTCCATGATCTTCCCAGGCACAGAGGTGAGGCTGACAGGTTGGTCGTTCACAGGGTCCTCCTTCATACCCTTTTTAAAAATTGTGCCAGATTCTTACGAAACAGATGAATCAATAACTCGGATGGTAAAATTCAAACAGACAAATTTAAAGTGGTATAATTGAAGAAAATCATCCTTGTTTCCTGGTTTCATACATGAAAAGAAGAGCTCTGAGTTTATCATACTTGGAAATAACATGTTTAGGTTAGGCTGATTCATGACAGCTTGATCTATACTTAATAACAGTTAAAATAGTCAAATCATCCCAACACTGACAGATATGACACAGGAGTAAGGGAGACATGTGCCCTTCAGGAAGGACAGATGGAGTCCACAAGGGATATCTAGAGCATTTCCAATAGACAAGTTTTATAGGTGTGGTTTTGGCATCTGCATTTCTTCATAGATCTCCTTTGACTTTGCCTTATTTGAGGTTTTGACATCCGGTTCACTCATGAACACGTACAGCTAGACATCTTAATTTTAGTCTTTGTAGTCATGTGGTATACCTTCCCACGTTGTCTGTTTATGATTTTTTTGTTTTCAATATATACAAAGTCGTAGTCTTACAGGCATGGCATGTCATTTGGCAGTGTCATCTTTGCCTGTGCATCTCTGCCTATTTGAGTGTTAATTAAAAGGAACTACTTAAATGCAAAAGAAGTGACTCTGCAATGCAAATGATCCTGTTCTGTATGAAATGTGTTCAAGACAAAAGGGAAAATGAAGGTTACTGGGCTTTCTAAACTTCTTCAGTCAATCTCTAGTCTTTAGCTATCACTGATATCCTCAGTTGTAGTGACAGTGATGATAGAACGGCAACTAAACCTCCACAAAATACATATACGAATGATCATCAGTTATACAAATCTGTATATATACAGTATATATACATCAGTATACGAACCATCAGTTCAATTCAGTAATGACAACAGATTTCTAAGCTGTTCCTGAGACTTTTTTCTGAAACCAGTACCGTATGCCATCGCACCACAGAGGATTTCACTCCAATAGGAACTCCAGTAAGATCTAATAATATTGCTGGAGTTGATCTAATGGACTGCAGAGATGTGAAAGCAAACAAGTTAAAAGTGAACTCCCATGTGAAATCAAGTAACTACAATATGTGGCAGATAATCCTGTTGTCAGGAGGAGAGATAGGTCTGGAAAGAAAACAGCAATGTTCTCGCAACTAAAAGAATACTGAAAAGATGTAGAAAAAGCTGTTTTACAACTGCTAAAGTAGGTGAAAGGATCATGAAGGTTGGAATCATAGAATCATGAAGGTTGGAAAAAAACTCTAAGATCATGAAGTTCAACCGTCTACTCAACACCACCATGCCTGCTAAACCATGTCCTGAAGTGCCACATCTACATATTTTTTAAACACCTCCAGGGATGGTGACTCCACCAGTTTGCTGGGCAGCCTGTTCCAATGCCTGACCACTCTTTCAGTAAAGAATATTCTTCTAATATCTAATCTAACCCTTCCCTGGTGCAACCTGAGGCCATTTCCTCTCATCCTATTGCTAGTTACTAGGGAGAACAGACCAACACCTGCATCACTACAACCTCCTTTCAGGTATTTGTAGAGAGCGATAAGGTCCACATTGAATGGAAAGAGAGGAGAAAGGTAGAAAATTACATTCTCAAGGAAAATTGCCCCATAAAATACGTTGCATGTGAGAACACGAGGGGAAAAAGGCAAGTATCTAGTCTATTTGTTTAAATCAGTAGTTCACACTCCTGGTTAACTGTAGCAGACGAGGAAAGGTAGAGTTATTTTACAGATTATGCTGATGGTAAGATGTAATGGAAGATATAATAGGTGTATGCATCCAGATTTTGGTTTTTTATTTGCAAAATAGTTTGATGCTATGTTTCAGCAGCTCTCATAATAATCTGTTGATCATCTGCAGAACTGAGGGAAATTCTGGTTTGTAGACAATGTTGTTTCCTTAAAAATGTATTTCAGCTCTGATTTGGCTGGAAGCTTCTAGGCCTCTGCTACTGCAAGGGACTGTCTAATTCCCATTTCACGAAACACCTGCAGGAGGACCATCAGTCTCTGTAGCAACTGGAGCACCATTCACACTGTCCTGGCATTACAAGTCTTGAAAGATTTTTTCAAGAAAGCTATCCTCCATGCCCTAACTCTTTAAGACGTGCTCTCAAAATCCAAAACCTTAAGGTTGTCCGGGGCCATGATGTTCAGGATAATTATTGAGAACTCAAGAGTTAAACTTCATTTAGACCCCAGAGTCTTGTAGTTTCTTTATTCCCTAGCAGGGAATATGGAAAGTGGAAAGTGGCCTTTTTATTGCTCCTAAATCACTGACTCAGGAATTGCAATATCTGGGTGGCAGACATGACCCAGGATAAGAAGAAACAAATTTCAGTGTTCCCAGCCCTGTAACAGACCAACCAGCAACCCAGGAAATGCTTTCTTTAGAAACTTGGTTTGGATTGGGTGAGACTTTATCAGAGAGCTGAAAAGTAATCCTTCTGGTCCAGTGTACACAGAGAAATTATCTTTAATTTTGTCAGGTTTGCAGTTTAGAACTATCTCCTAAAGTAACTGCTTCTACTGCAGTTGCAGTGAGTTTATAAATGGCTACTTTTTTACCTAATGCATTAAAAGTGGTGCAAGATGCTGTATGCTAAACAAGGTATGGTAAGCAGAAACACTAGTTGAGAAGTAGAAGCAGCTCATCATTATTCTATCAGTGGAAATATGTAGCATACTATATAATGCATTCTCATTTTTTGTAATGACCAGACTCTTCAAATTCTTCTTTTTACATAACTTTGTTTGACAAGCAAATCACAAAGCAATTTTTAAACTTGCCTTTCAGCACAATCTTTGAGAAACATAGTGATATGAAGGTTAAAAAAAACACCCCATCACAGATACTTCTTCAAAGAAAACAATACAGTTCTGTCTGTGCACATTCCTCAGCTTTTGAACACGGTTCTTCTTATCTATTTATTCAGACAAAAGCTATTGGACATCTTGACTCAGAAGAATTGGACCACAAGAAAAAAGAAACAGGAGAATCTGTTAAGAAGCTATCTTTCTTCTGCCATAAAAAACCTCTAGCTGAGTGAAAGTGAACAGACCTCCATCCTGGAAATGATTATTCTTCTTTTCTAGCTCTGAAATTTGAAGTTTAAATATAACTTTCCCTCTGTGTTAGAAAGGCAGATGTGCACGCTCCTCTTCATCTTCACCTGAAAACAGATTTGTACTCTGAATCATATGTTAATTTTTAATTTGCAGCTATCTTTTCAGATACATCAGGGACTGTCTACCCAGCTGTACGACTTCACTGTGACAATGTTTGTTTCACTGGAAGAGGTTTACAGGAGCAGAAAGCAGAATACTGTAAAAGGTATAGTTTCTGCAGCAAGTTTCCTTCCATAAGACGTCAGGTCTGGAAAGATTTCCTTTTTTTTTTCTTTTTTTTTTACAATGGATAACACCTGTTGAAACTTTAGTGCTGAAAAAAAAGACACGGACTGGCAGAAAAAAAACAAAAGCACAGTTTTCTGGCTATTTTGACCTCCATAAACACCAAATGCATTACAGCTGGAGCCTGGAGAAGTCATCATGTTGTCATAAGTTCCATAATAAATGCAGTACAAGTGTGCAGCCTGCAGGCAATTCATACAAAGGTGATTTGGTGTCAGAAAAAGATGGCATATAGGGGAATGAATCTCTAGTTCATTAAATAAATACGTCCACTGGTGAATGGCGAGTCCAAATTTGTCCAAGGTTAAGAAATGCTTATATGGGATAAAAAAGAAGGGATGATTGAATGGGAAACAAACATAAAAATGAAAAATTTACCTAACTTTATATTTTTTACAAAAGCTACAGTATTTTGTACTTCAGTCAGTCTCCTCTCTTTCCTCTTTCTACCTTCAGATGGTCAGTGAATAAAAATATTTGTGTGCTTGATAAAAAGCACATGTGACTATGTGCCATGACAAATACAACCACGGTAAATGATAATATATGTCAAGATGCTTGTAACAACATAACCTTTGGATGTTGACTTTTTTCTCTGGTTACAGTCACTTCATTCAGAAACTCACAACTGTTCTTTACCCACCAATTTGGGGCCCATCAGGATGATGCCAGTGTATAACTTTCAGTTATAACATAATGTTAATAATACTGCCAGTTCTACAATTCTCTTACCTCCCTCTCTTTCACTTCGTACAGACTTTTGGAATTATTTAATTATTGAGAAGCTTCTAAAGCTGTCTTTAAATGAAGGGTATATTTAAAGAATTTACATTAATTTGAGTGAATTTTTTTTACACTCTTCCTTCATTTGACCAGCAGTCAAATAACAGAAGCTATTGTCACTCTTAACCATCGTATCTCTGTAAATTACACTGAGTGCCAGTTACTTGCGTGCTCAGCTATGATGGCTTGTGGCAATTTGTTTTGTTTGTTAATTTTTTTTGTTAGCTCTATCAGCTCAAACACTATCTGCACATGAAAGTTTTTCCAAATTACAAAGTTTTCCTGGGAAAGACAGAGAGCTAGAAGACAAAAATATGCTTTAGCAGTCAATGTATGAGGAAGAGAACTATGGGCCATCAGAGAGATGAAAGCAGAAAGGAAATTGTTGGAGTTCATAATGGTGCTTGTCTCCAGAATTTGTTCCTCATTCCTGTGCAAATCAGTCTTAACCTACTGACCTTCAGAAATAAACTGACAAATTTCATACACAGATCTAATTTTAATAGGCATTTGATATTAAAGTTGACTACAAGGCATAAACACAGAAATTCCTTGTGCACAGAAAACAGAACTATGCAACATTTTCACAGGGCAAAGCATAAAGTATAGTTATTCTTCATGGTAAAACTATGTGGATGGTCCTTCTACTCAGTTAACATTGTTGGTAAAAAGTGAAAACCAGTACTTTTTATGAGCATGAAAGGACTGATCTAGGAATATTTTCCAGTCTTACAGATAAGGTGTAGCAATAGAAAGTCACTTTTTATTAGTAAGACATGTGTCGTTGAATAATGCAGCACATGGTAAGCCTACTGTAACTCTCACCTGCAGTGCACACAAAGTTTTGGATGGTCTCAAGTTGGAAAGGGTTAAAGTTTGAAGAATGCTGCCTGATGAAACAAACCCATTTTTTGTAGGAAGGACATAATTTAAGGATTTTCAGGGGTTGAGTGTATTTTTTATTTTTGCTTTCACTTGGTAAAATCTTTTTCTATTTTTTCTTTCTTCTTTAATAGTGAGAGAACATTTATAATATTCCCTTGAGATTATCTGAGAGTCATGATTTCCAGGTCATCACATCACTGGGAATGCAACACCTAACATTTTCAAAGTCATTTTCAAGGCCGTGCAGGCAGCAACAGCCCTGACAGTTCCCATCCAGTTTCCCCCAGGGCTCACCCCACCCTGCCCATGGCCCAGGACCCCGTGTCAGCCCCTTGGGCCCACCAGCCCCTGCCTCAGCGAAGTCGCAGCAGGGCTGTTGTGCAGCTCCCCACAGCCCTGCCCTGTCTGGCCATGGGCCCCAGAGACAGGGACCCATCTGCAGGCCCATGTTCCAGCTTGATCCCTATGCCTGTCCCCAGTGAGATGCCTGATGCCCTGGGGCTGGGGTGCCCTGGTGCTACCTGACTGCCCTGCTCCAGGCTGGAGTGGTGGGACAGGCCCTGGTTGCCAGCCAGCTCCTGCCCTGATGGTTCCTCTGGGGAGCCCCTGCTCCTCCTGGCCCCCAGCCCACAGAGAGATGCTGTCCCTCATGACACCCAGACAGTCACTGCTGGGCCATTGTATCCGCAGGAAACTAATTAAACCAGAACTTGGTGCAACTTTGACACTGGCCTTTTTGGTAGGAAATAATGGTACGTAATGTCCAGATTCCAGTCACGAAAATATCTGCTCAGAAATTCTGAGAGCTTAGTAGCCCTATCTGAAGACTTACTTACTTTATTTTCTTTTATCTTTCCCAAATTACCCCCCACTTTTCAAAATGCTTAGTTGTGTGATTCATTGAGATTCATGTGTTATGTTACACATATGGATAAAAGGGGTTGACATGGGAGAGGAAGGACAAGAAGAGGCAGATTAATTTATTGCAAAACAATAATTTTTAATTTACACTTAATCTTCTCATTGTTCACAACTTACGCTGAGAGTTAGAAGTATTTATGAGTACATTACAAATATCCTTAACTTGAAGAAAAGTATAAAGAGACAGTCATCGTGCAATTCAAAGGTTTGTCATATCTTTTTCCAATATATCCTCTGAAAAAAAGAAAAAAATGATAGTATAGAGAGCCTTGATTCCTTCCTTAAACCTCAAACAGATCCAGGAACAGAAATGGCTTTGATTATTGCCAGAGACTTCTTGGAATTTTAGTTCTGGACACAGGAAATATGCTTAAGAGTTCGGCCAATATGTCTGTTATCTATAGTCAGGAAAATTATAACTGGAAATCATCTTGAGAGTCATGTAAATGATTCCTTTACTTTCAAATTAACTATGTCCAAACCGTTTGTACCAAATATTTGTCAAATCTGTCCTTAAGAACCTCCTCCTAATGGAAATGTTTTTCTTATTCCCTGTGGACACTAAGAATAAATTATTCCCTTCTTCTTTGCAACAACAACACTTATTCATGCAAAGACTATGCCCTTAGTCTTCTACAGACTAAACAGTCTTCATACTTACAGTCATTCTTTGTGGGTCATGTTTCCTGTACTTCTGCACGTTCTTATTGCACACTCTCTGGAATATGAGCAAAACAATTTTTTTCTTTTTTTTTTCTTCCAGTCTTGCAAGCAACAGTCATGTTTATACAACTCAGCACTTGTCTCCCTTTTTGCTGCAACTTGACATTTACTGATTTATGTTAAGATTAGAAAATGTCAAAGACAGACTGAAGAACCCTGCTCAAAACTGTGTGTCATTTTGATGCTTAACCTCTGATTTAGTCATCCTGTACAGTTTTCCAGCAAGTTTTCTTTAATCCCACACTATCATTTCTTCTTTGCTTTGTACCACATGTCCTAAATGTTCTTGTAAGATCATCTGAGCCAATGCTAAAAGTTAGGAAGACATTGACTTCTACTTCTCTCTACCCATAGGACCTTTTTTTTTTGTGCTTCTTTTTTTTTAAATTGTGTTGCTCTGAAGTGATCCCAGCAGTTTTCCAAAGGTTCTCAAAAGTAACACCGAACATCTCCGAGATTCCTTTGATAAATTCTTTCTTCCTCCAGGTGCATTTCATTAGATTTAGTAGTTTCAAACAGT
>Ga0065711_1051149_pt1 | contig 10498 bp, 6 predicted proteins | sample Hoacrofraction12_FD_59098 | JGI IMG/M metagenome (GOLD analysis project Ga0065711, IMG submission 59098) | Hoatzin crop microbial communities from Cojedes, Venezuela - Epithelial fraction 12 v2 (version 2) | ecosystem: Host-associated > Birds > Digestive system > Esophagus > Crop | place...
CAGCCTGTACATGTGTTTGGGATTGCCCCGACCCGTGTGCAGGACCTTGCACTTGGCCTTGTTGAACTTCATGCAGTTCACACAGGCCCACACCTCCAGGCTGTCAAGGTCCCTCTGAATGGCATCCCTTCCCTCCAGCGTGTCAACCACACCACACAGCTTGGTGTCATCAGCAAACTTGCTGAGGGTGCACTCAGTCCCACTGTCCATGTCACCGACAAAGATATTGAACAGCACCGGCCCCAGCACTGATCCCTGAGGCACACCACTCGTCACTGGTCTCCACCTGGACACCAAGACATTGACTGTAACTCTCTGTGTGCATCCATTGAGCCAGTTCCTTATCCAACAAGTGGTCCATCTGTCAAATCCATGTCCTTCCAATTTAGAGACAAGGACATCATTCAGGACAGCGTCAAATGCCTTGCACAAGTCCAGGCAGACGATGTCAGTTGCCTGCCCTTTGTCCACCAACGCTGTAACCCCATCATAGAAGGATACCAAGTTGGCCAGGCACGATTTGCCCTTGGTGAAGCCATGCTGACTGTCCCCAATCACCTCCTTGTTATCCATGTGCCTTAGCACGGTTTCAAGGAGGATCTGCTCCATCATCTTGCCAGGCACAGAGGTGAGACTGACTGGCCTGTAGTTCCGCTGGTCTTCCTTTTTTCCCATTTTAAAAATGGGGGTGATGTTGCCCCCATTTTAAAAATGGGGGTGAAGCTTGACTTTCTTTTATTAGAAGTGCCTAGCTAACATCAGTCTGTAAAATGAAGTCTAAAACAGTATGCAGCATAAAAAGGAAATAATCTGAGAAAGGTCTTGCTGACTTTATGGGCATAGGAAAACTTGTGAGGCCTCAAAGATAGCATAGCTCAACTAGAATTCCCTGGATGTGATTTTGGGATAGATAGGAAGGGAAGAAAATATCATGATTAACTGCATCCAAATTATAGACCTAACTTTCACTCTACGTACAGGTAGCATAACACTACGCACCATTCAGTACTTCAGAAAAAATCTCACCTGGGACTGTGAAAACCATTTGTGCTTTGATGTAAGCTTTCTCCTCATGTACAAATACAAAGAGAATGGGAGCACTATGGCCAAGAAAGCGGCAAACAGGCTGTATTATAAATGTGCCATGGAATAACTAATATCCAGTGGGAAGAGAGAGCTATGGCTTCTTACAGGTCACTTTCAGTACTGCAGAGGCATGATCAATTAGAATTAATACCAGAAGAGAAAGATTGTAGTAGATTGAAAGTATGTAGACTGCTGAAGAAACAGAGAACCTAGAACAGGTCACCTATGATCTCTCCAGCAAAGATGGGAAAATATCAGTGTAAGACTGGTGAATCTCAGTCTGGAAACCCATGTGCAATTCTGGTCACCATTGTTCAAGGAGGAGTAGAGTAATTGGGATAGATGCTATGAGTGCCTAGAGGTGACACGGAGGACTAGGCAACAGAGCTAATGTTGCCTGTGTGAATTGGTACTTCCATGCTGTGACACATAGCACCATGCAGATTTACCATATCAGGGCTGAGATCAGACTACATATATTCATAGAAGAGCATGCGCAACTGAAAAAATATCGCGAAGGCCAACAAACTAGTCATCTTTTTCTGTGCTACCCTGAAGACCTCACTTGCAATGTTATGCATTTTCAGCAACAGACTGTTTCAGGTGGAAAATGCAAGATTCCAATGTATTTTAGCTCAATATGGAATTTACATCCAGTAATTTCAAAGCAAGCTAGGCGACCAGGGCTTTGTTACATAATTCTTTGCTTACACAGAATTCTCACTTCAAAGACAGGGAGAATGAGTGCTAGCCAGGGGTTTTCTGGTCTATCATATTTTATTTTGTTCTCATTAATACTTATAGTATTAATAATAATGCCTGTCAATGCATTTTCAATGATCCATGATTATTTCCAATAAATCAACTCCTAAGAAACACAGGAGAATTTGACATTTAGTGAGAATAATAATATACAGATAAAGATTCATAATTGTCAGTGATGTATACATAGCACTGTTGCAGATTGTAATAATAATTTGATTCTCTCATGCCTTTAAAATTTTACTAATGTATTTCTACTGACAGACAAAAGTGAAAAAAAACCCCAATTTGTATATGAAGTACTATGTAGCTCTAAAGTGTTAGTAATGCATTCTGAGATTCTCAGGTGGAAAATGAGAAAGCAAAGTAGCATAATAACTCAAGGTGACAGCAACACAAATTTTTTACAGATTCTTCTCCCTGTCAAAGCACAGGATTCTCTTAAGCTACTAACACTGGCACAGACTTTGTACTGAGCGGAGTTTTAGGGCTGTTCTGTAGATGGAGTTCTGAACTTCATTGAAAGCCTCTGTGAAAGAAAGCAAACACACATTACAACAGAGTGGTTTGTTTCCAAAAAAAAAAAAGGAAAGAAAGAAAACCAAATTGTTTAACTAAAAATCAAAAAAATCAAAATAACCAAATTTAGACTTGATCAAAACCCACAATAATCTGAAGGAAAATTTTGAAGGTCTTCTCATGACCAGTGACATGACAAGTCGTAAAAATAGTATTTAACATTGAGACTACACCTGCTTCTTTGGGAATCAAGTCTATTCATGGACCAGAAAATATGATATGCACTGTATATACTTTTAGCCAAGGTCACAACGAAATAATATTTCTTCAGGCAAAACATATTCTTGATCAGAGATACTCCTCTGCAAGGAACAGTTTGTCAGTCTGCACAGCAGGGTTATTGTTTTGGATGCATATTGTTTCAAGCATTAAACAAATTTTCTGCCAAGACCAACATCTGGGACTCTCACAGAAGAAGACAAGCAATTAACCAGAGCAGGTGACATTTGACATCCCTGCTTAGTAATCCCACTCAAACTGCTTGACTAAATCCCATACCCTTACATGATTTCAGCTCATTCCTTTCACATCACTAAAGGGTGTTTTCTGGAGTGGGAAGTAAGGGCTTCTGAACACGACCTATATGTGATACTTTACACAGATACCTAGAACTTCAAGACAAAAAAAAAAGGCTTGTTCACAAAGTTTTTGAAACTAGAAAGGGATTCATCAGTTATCATCCTCAGAGACTCTTTCTCCCTGTACTTTAAGGAGGAAGAGTTACTCACAGTTAATTAAGCTCAAAGATAAGCAACAAACATGCATAACTGAGTAGAGATAACTCATGGAACTCTGTACCTGTTTAGTCTGGAAATGAGCCAATCTGTGTGGAATAGTTTCTCACAAATGTACTAGACTAATGTTAATAGTCAGCAAATTACAGGCTCTGCTGGTTCCCAGATGCTGCCTAAGATATAGAAATAAGCCAATATGTGCTATACCATCTGTTTAGTCCTGCTCGTCATACTATGCTTTGTGATATTATTTGGAGATGTAGTGTAGCATGTCATACAATGTGAAAAATGAGTTTTGACTTCCATGCATCACCAGTTCTCTTTCTTCAGTAAACTGATCCAAAGCTCTTTTGAAAGAAACAGAAAGACTCCCACAGTTTTCAGTAGGCTATGGATTAAATTCCAAATGCTTATTTTCAAATACAAATGCTAGAAACATACATATGATTCAACTCAAACACCTTCCAAGTGCAAGATGATTTTCTAAGTGCAGGGAATCTGTTTTAGTAGCCATCTGCTACTCACTTCAAGTCCATCCTTACAGACAAAATGTGGCCTCAAAGTAGGGCATTCTGTGCTTGTCAAGCACAGTTCCAGAATTAACTTGCAAGAGAGCACAAGTAAAACAGCAAAGAAAAAAAAGCCCAAATAAAAAATATTTTAGGACTATTATTTATGAGAGGCTGCTTAGGGGCACTGAACTCTTTCATTTCTCATAGGAATGGAGCTTCCCCTTGGGACAGAAAACCAGCACGTCATTCTGCAGTGGGTCAAATTTAACCTCAAGACTCAAAAATACCCTTTATTGAGAAGCTGACAAAGGAATTCCTACACATATAGAAAAGAGTGCACTTTTTCCTGACATTCCCAGCTGGTTAACCTGCTAGTTCTGAATTCTGCGCTACTTGTTATGTAGAAGATTAAGTATCAACTAAGATTTTATACTCAAAAAGGGAGTGAACGGCCAGTATTCATGCCTATTAGAGAATATGTGAAAAAAATTATCATATATTACAAATTAGGGAATTTGGCCCCTGTGCACCTGACCATACCATGACCCAACGTGATATCTGCAAGAAAGGTGCCATGACATCCAAAAATAAAGGTAGGACATCACAGCTGTGTCATTTATGCACTACAGCACAGAGATTCTGAAAGCGACATGAATTCATTACAATTCAATAGTTTCTGTTCAGACAGACAGAGAAATGTCTCTTGAGAAAAGTTGGGAAAAAATGAGAAAAATCCTTACCCTGCAAGTCTGGATCCATTTGAAATGAACAGATGGCATTAGGCATTCTATAATGAAACAAACCAAAGTGTGAAATCACATTTTCTAGACAGAGACATATCGAACCATTCAAATCAAACGTTTTAATCTGAACAATTTACTGGATGTATTTCAGAAATGAAATTAAACAGAATTACATAAACCAGCATAATAGTTTCGGTGCCAAGTGCAGAGAAACTCCAGAATATTGCGTGCTCTTTGCTCAGGATAAAGTAGGAGTAACTCTAGAAACTGCAAAATTGTATCAGGGCAAAAACAATCCTTCAAACAGTTTCAGGTACAGGAAATGAGATCTTTCCCTATTGAAGAGTCCAGTGTTTACATATACGATTACTACACAGTCCGTAGTGTATAATTTCAGGTCAGAGAGGGCATACCTTTCCACCAGACTCTTCCCAAGATTCATTGATTGCAATTTCTCACAAGTCTACTTTCTAAAATTTTCAAACAGAACTTAAGTTTTCAGCTGAGCTGACGTTATCTCTTTCTGAGCTGAGAAGAAAAGGAAAAAGGAAGCATAACCATGAATATACTTCTTTACACAACCATGAAAGCAAAAGTAATTATGTCCCTGATAATAATACAAACTGAATGTCTCCCCTCAGGATTTATTTCATCAATGCTCTAAACTACATTATATTTTTAAACACCAAAATAAAAATATGAATTCAGTATAGTAACTATCTTTCAGTTAATACTACCTTTGAAAAACACTAGGTATAACAGATCTAAGCTACACAAGACTCCAAAGGCCACATACATGGCTTATAGTGGGGGAAAAAAAGAAATTTGCTGGAATAAATAAGAATTAAATTCTTGGAAACTATCTAAAAATTAAATAATAAATTTGGTATTAAATCTTAACTTACCCAAACGTTCACTTTACAACATTTTCCCAGTGAGAGTCATTGATCATTTTTTATAAACATGACTGAATACTGGTCAATTATGAACCATAAACATTCAATGATCTATAATTATTGAGTCTACCATAAACATACTTCTCACCAGTTTAACTGGTGAAAGCTGAAACTTTGTGTTTCAGTCTCTAAATAACCTACAAATACTTTAAAAATGATGGGATACAGATTTGCTTTAATAACTTCTTCACTAAAGACTACAGTGTCACAGTTTTTCTTGAAGTCCTTCTTTGAAAGAAATACCACTCTGTTTCTTTTTCACCGTTCTTCTGTTTTCTTCCGTACTAAAGTTTAGAGCTTGGACTCAACCCTGGGTTCTGTAAAAGACTACAGTTCTGCCCAACGTTTACATGTGACTTCGCTTACACAATTACTCCTAAAATAGGCGCAGTAGTATATGCCTCTGCATAGCTTGACAGAAAAGTCAATGCAGGAAAATCAACGAAATCAGAATATTCTAAGCAATGAATTAAACATCAGTGTTTAGTGAAAGCTGTATGTAGCAACCTAAAAGATAGACTTACAAACACACAGCTTGCCTCATGTTTTCCTCCTTTTTTCCTCTCCACCAAAGGCACATCAAATAAAGCAGGAGGATGAATGTAAAAATACAGAGGTTAAACTCGCTTAAATTAGAACTCACTCGTTAGAATTTGCTCATTCAAATAAGAACAGGTCTGCTGACTTCACTGAGTTAAACAGCATGCATAATCTATTCGTACCTGATACTTACTGTAAGATGACAAGCTCTCTATCCAGTACAGCACAATGTCTAACCTTTTAATTACCCATATGGATAAACACACCATACTTTTGTACTGGAGTATCCATGGTCTCAAGATTAAGTATGTGTTTATGTGTTTTACTGAGCTGGCTGTCATTGTGCAACATCATAACATCATACTCATGAACCCTGCCTCCAAAAAGTTATGAAAGGCATTATTAGCATATGCACAGTCGACATTTTTACATACAAAACTATTTGGAGAGTCCAGATCTTGACTGCAGTGAAATGAACAGAATCTACTTCAGTGTTAGCATATGTACTTTATAATGAACTTTTTTATATGAAAGTAGAAAGCAGTATCTTCCTGTCATCAAATCTGAACTAACTCTGCTCACTGATACACTATTTCAGTCAGTGTGTTGTACTTCAGCTACATTTGCCCTTTATTAATAATTAAAAGCACTTCCACAAAACAAAAAAGAATTTTAAATTACAAATGTACAGGAAATAAATTTTTGCAATTATAAACCCTGATCCCATTAACACAAATACTCTTCTGTGCAGAACAAGAGTAGCCTTATTCTTGAATTCTATTGGAATGTGTAAGAAAAGTAACGTTTGATTACTTATATGTATCTTGTTTGCCTATACATGTTCTCAGAATATGTATTTTAGCAAATAAAATGCATTTTAAAGCATGCTATGTAATTAAGTTAAAGTACAGAGGAAGACAAATCAGATGAAGTAAGGCTGAAATCTCCCAACAGATCAATTGCCTTGATCACAGAGGCCTTCCTTCTTTTGAAATCAAACACACAACCAACATTTTAAATACGCATAAAATAAACTACAATTGTTTTTGTTTCCCGTGAAGGGTGAAAACACTCTATGTTGTGTTCAAAGGCCGCAATGATTTTCTCCTCTTAAATACAGTAATGGTGCTTACCTTTCTCTCAGCTACTTACTAAAGGCCCAGAAGTCAGACGACACTGCCAGAGAAGTCCAGTAGTTTTACAGCACTTAAAAGTTGACTTCAAGACACAGTTCTAAAGGTTTTGCTTTTAAATGAATGCTGTTCACAACAAATGCCTGGCAAAGGCCCAGATCAAAGTATCAGGTAATTGTCTAAGCAGTCAAAACAGAGAACACTAATTAATTAGTAATAAATATCCTGAATTATTAAAGATAAAACTTCTTTGATCTTTCTTTCCAAGCATTTTTTTCTCAGGGTTGGAGTGCAGTATTTCTAAATTGAGGGGTCTTTACTAAGCATCTCCCAGTTGCTGAGAAACGGTGTTGCTATAGAGACTGAAAATGAGGTGGAAGCTGGCACAATAACGCAGAAAGCACACTGTGCTATAACAAACAGTGCAACTACATGAGGAAAAATAGTAAGTCCTAGTGGTATCATCCTAGAATAAGAATTCTTCAGACCAATCAGAAAGCTTGCACACCCTTCAGTGCACCCAAATGCTAGAGTTTATGCAGAATGTATATAACATTTGTAAGACACATACATTTATCTTGAAGCCCTTTTTCACAAATTTTTCAACCGTTACTGTAACACCCACGTAGTAGGACTCATCAATGCTACGAATAACCTGCATACATAGCATATGTACTATGGGTACCAGAAATTACTTATAGAAAACCCAAACTTAGTGATGACTAAGTCAATCACTGTGTCACAACTGTAACCAGCTTTGTATACGTTACCTTATTTCAGCTTTCCAATTATTTTGATTTTTCTTTCTCTCCTAAGCAAAAGGTGGGAAAAGAAACTTTTCCATTGTATTACGATTCCATGAGGAAAGACCTGAATTTCCCTGCAGGCCACGAGGCAAATCTAATTAGAACAATTTAGGATACAAGAGACATCCAAGACATTTATTTTGTCATTCTCCTCCCAACCTCTGAGAAGTACTTTGCCGGGGATTTTCAGGTAGTGACTCATAAGTCTGGTAAGCCTGCTTATAGATTCCAGAAACAGTTAATTTCCTTCTCATTACCAGCCGTGCAGTGTTGGTGCTTGAACTACAGTCTGTTTGAACTACTACCTCCACAGGTAGAATAAAAGAATTCAAAGAGTAAAAGACTGCCAAATCATATTCCATATAGAGAAAAACAAATGTAAATACACGTTAAAGAAGCTAACTTTTCCTCTTCTGTCTTGGAGAAGCAGCTATGGAACAAACCAAGTAGTTTGTAAAGACTACTGTAGCATCCTTCCCTGCTATGCTCTCCTGAGACATCTGCCTCCAGATACTCCTCAGAGACTCAGACAATTTTCTGTGCACACACTACTAGAAACCTCATTCCCTGGAGACCACTCCCTCGTGAAATGAATGATCCCTAACCACTTTCTTCAAGACATTTTAAACCACCTGCCTCTACAACTCCCATGTGAACTCTTCATGAAGATATTTGTAACAATACCTCAGGTCCTGTAAACGTTTCTTCTCCCATATACATTTCACATAAGAAAATACACTATTCCAACTCTCTTGTGATAGCCCAGCTTTCTGAGCCCCTCTTTCTAAGACCAGTGAGACACCCCTCCTCATTCTGTCCATATTAGCAGACAAATAACAAATAAACTCCTCTTGGTTTTCTCATGTAAGAAGTCATCTACCTCTGCTCAGAGTCTGAATCTCCACTTGAACAGAAATAATGAATTTATTCCAACTATCTGTATCTGATTCAAAGAACAGGAAAGTCTTTATTTTGCTCTTAAAACTCACATCTGATAAAAAAAATAGCAAGTACCATAATATTTCATTTAATTCAGTCTCCATCTTTTGAGACACCAAAGACAGCAAATGAAAGTGGTTCCTCAACAATCCTGTTCAGACAAGGACTTCATTAATTGCATGTTTGACCTAAAACATATGAGTAGTCCCTACGAAATTCATGAAACATAAAAAACATGGAGATAAAAATGATCTTGTCACTAAGGATATGCATGCACTTAAATTTTTGTGTTAAAAATCAATTTTGCCTGAGAATATATATTCTTACACAAGTACTGTGTTTCATTACACCTGAAACAAGAATCTGGAGTTATATGTGCCACAATCTTGCGCAAAATTGTCATAATATTACCATTTTAGACATTAAGTAATGTTTTTGAAAGAGTTTATTGGTCTGAAGAAATAGGTTGTTGGATGTAAATGAAATCCTAGACTCACTAAAGTCATCAGGAATATTACTCTGGTCTTCAGATTAAGAATGTTATATTCACACTGTTTTTGAAATATTTTTCTGCCTACAGATTTCCAAGTTTTTGGTGAGGAAGATACTGCAAAAGTTCCGACAATGTTCAGCCTTTCTTTGTCATTTGTTCTTCTGAGCAATGGAAACATTGTTTTAGTGTGGGAATTCTTGGCATTTTCTTCTCCAGACAACACTGGCTAAAGTGAGTCAGTAGGCAAGGTTTCCATCTCTGTAAAAAAAAGCAAAAACTGTACATGTTTTTGCCAACTACCTAAAATACTTACACATGCAAGGAAATAAGCAGGGCACTTCAGTAATACTTCAGTAGTACAGCACCTGATACTAAAGTCACAAGAGCAGGCCATCACTTATCAGTTAGCTGTTAGCAGTTGAAAGGCCCTATGCTTAGTGTTTAAAGCAGCCACAAGAGGAATGGGAGATGTCTCCAGAAAAGCAGTGCCATTCAAGTAGAGAGCAGACAGGGAAGGACACTGCTATCTTATTGGGAATCTCCTGTCTGGGTTAATCAAGGTCATGATTAGCAGAATAATTGAACTCTGCATTTATCACAAAAAGGTTATTGTGTCTGTAGTCCTTTCCTGGGAAACAAGCACGGATAACCAAAAGGCCTATGTGCTCACTAAACGCCCTGGACATCAAGTTCCAGTTTTCCCATACTTCAGCCTGCCCTTACTGCAGAAGAACAGCTCACAGTATGGGAAGTGCTGATATAAAAGTACTGGAAAGAATTTCAAGGAAGGGAGAAAGAAAACTAACCAGGGAAAAGATCTGTAGGACTTAAAAGTGGAAAGAAATGGCTAGAACATTGGGAAAGCTCAGGGATTTTGGAATCTGAGAACAGGGAAAAAGTAAGAAAACAAAATTAAAACACACTTTAACGTTCATCTGTTCTTCTTTTGATCACAGAATCACAGAATCACAGAATGTTCGGGGTTGGAAGGGACCTCTGTGGGTCATCTAGTCCAACCCTCCCCTGCCGAAGCAGGGTCACCCAAAGCAGGCTGCACAGGGCTCTGTCCACGTGGGTCTTGAATGTCTCCAGAGAAGGAGACTCCACAACCTCCCTGGGCAGCCTGTTCCAGTGCTCCGTCACCCTCAGAGGGAAGAAGTTCTTCCTCATGTTCAGACAGAACTTCCTGTGCCTCAGTTTGTGCCCATTGCCCCT